>OFGL01000124.1_pt1 | contig 78392 bp, 64 predicted proteins | sample 1521801 | NCBI WGS metagenome assembly OFGL01 (sample SAMEA3504085, study PRJEB24116) | mouse gut metagenome | biome: mouse gut; feature: mouse-associated habitat; material: faeces | place: Denmark | collected 2011 | reverse complement strand
AGCTGAGGCTGTTTTTTAAAGCATGGTGCAGTTTTATAGAAGATTGTTCGTATGTATACGGAAATAACAGTGGGAAACTGCCGTTCTCTGGAATGCAGCAGCTGAGAACTGTGTGACCGGGTGTTATTGGACGAAGGTGGATTTATAAATTTAGGAAGGAAACAGAAATTGATACAGCAGGGAAAACATCAGGCAGAGGTGTACAGCCGGTATCTGTCTGATGAAGGACACATAAGATGTAATATGTCATTTGAAATATATATGCACAATGAAATTTTTAAAGGGAGGAATCTGCATGATACAGAATAATACATGCAGGAGATCAGATGTCTTATGTGTGCCGATATGGAAGAAATAGATGCTCACGGTTGAAGAAGCGGCGCATTATTTTGGAATAGGGGAAAAGAAAATACGCAGCCTGATAACAGAAAATATCGGGACGGAGTTCTGCTTTACCATCCAGATCGGCAGCAAATCTCTGATAAACAGGCACAAATTTGAAGATTTTTTGAACCAGACAACGTCGCTGTAAGCATTTCGGCAGCGGATGTACATAATGCTATGGCAGAAAACGGTTAAAAATGACGGGAAACAGTAGAAAAAAAGCCCTGGTTATGGTAATATGTAGTTATCGTGTCAGGGCTTCTTCGGATGAAAGGAGCAGAATACATTGGGGAAAAGGCGTGACAGGAAAGGACGCATTTTACGAAACGGAGAAAGCCAGAGGACAGACGGGAGATATGCATATGTATATACAGACTGTTTTGGAAAGCAGAAATTTGCCTACAGCTGGAAACTGGAGCCGACTGACCCGCTCCCGGCAGGGAAGAAACCGTGCATTTCCCTCCGGGAAAAGAAAAAGAGATCAAGCGGGAAATTGACAGCGGCATTATGCCGTATGGCGGGAACCTGACTGTTCTGGAACTGGTAAATAGATATTTGAAACAGAAGACAGGGGTAAGACATAATACACAGGCAAATTATAAATTTGTTGTCAATATCATCAAAAAAGAAGAATTCGGGGAGATGCGCATTGACAAGGTAAAGCTGTCTGATGCGAAGGCATGGCTGATAAAGCTGCAGGATGACGGCAGGGGATACAGCACGATTCATACGGTGCGCGGCGTTGTAAGGCCGGCGTTTCAGATGGCGATGGATGATGATCTTATACGGCGTAACCCGTTTGAATTTCAATTATGCACGGTAGTAGTCAACAACAGTGTAACGAGGGAGGCAATCACAAGGAAACAGGAACGGATCTTTCTGGAATTTGTAAAGAACGATAAGCATTTCTGCAGGTATTATGATGGGATTTATATCCTTTTCAAAACGGGGCTGCGCATTTCAGAATTCGTCGGCCTTACAGAAGATGATATTGATTTTGAGGCGGGAACGGTCAGAGTGGACCATCAGCTTCAGAGGACAAGGAATATGGAGTATCTCATTGAAGATACAAAAACTGTGAATGGAACCAGAGTGATTCCGATGTCTGATGATGTGAGGGAATGTTTCAGGCGTATCATCAGCCGGAGGGAAAAACCGGAGACGGAGCCTGTGATCGGAGGAAGAACGGGATTCTTGTATCTGGACAAGAACGGGATGCCTTATGTGGCTCTGCACTGGGAAAAATATTTTCAGCACATTACGACTAAATATAATAAAATTTATAAAGAAGAACTGCCAAAAGTAACACCGCATGTATGCAGGCATACATACTGCAGCAATATGGCAAAGTCTGGGATGAATCCCAAGACACTGCAGTATTTGATGGGCCATGCTGATATAGGTGTGACACTGAATACATATACGCATGTCGGACTGGAAGATGCAAAGCAGGAAATGAGAAGAGTTCTGCAGTCATCTCTTATGGATGTGTGAAGGGTATAAGGAAGGCAGTTGCCCAAACTAATAATAGTTTTTAGTAAAACATAAAATCAGTTCAGTTTACGAAGATTTTTACTAAATTTGAATAACAAGATATACTAATTTATGCCACTTTATGCCAGAAAAACTGCTAAAAATACTGCTGCAGGAAAGCTGGCAGAATGGCATAAAGCCAGTAAAATCAATGGATACAATGCACCCAAGCATGAGTTTGGGTGCATTTTTTAACGATAGGAATTTTCTTGATAAACGCTTTACATTATTTGAAATATGGATAAAATAGTATTTGTCTGCCACGGCAGGAGTAAGGTAAAAACCGCATAATTCGGCACTTCGGGGCAAATTTGGGCATACCGTGGCAGACAAATAATACTTGGACTACGGTAAAACTACGAATGAGGGAATGAAAAACAGGAAATGTGTATAATCGTTAAAAGGTATTAGGCAATCGTTAAATCGTGGTCATAACGTTATAAGGTAAAAAATAGAAATAGCGGATATTATAAATGGGAAATTTAAAACTGAAAATGTAAAAGTTAAGGCTCGGAAATTAGTTACTGCATTTTCGGGTTTTTATTATTCCGAAAATAAAAATATATTATTCCGTATGGATTGATATTATTCCGAAAATGGAGTATACTATTTGCGGAAGAGAGGTGTAATCTTTATGTATATAACGGTAAAGCAGGCTGCAGAAAAGTGGGGGATTTCTGACAGACGGGTGCGCATACTCTGTGCAGAAGGAAAAATTTTGGGTGTCACCCGTGAAGGGCGCAGTTGGATGATTCCTGCAGATGCGAAAAAACCAGAAGATGGACGGTTTAAAGCAACAGAAAGTTTACTGACAGCTATAGACAGGAAGAAAGGAGAACTGGATACCAGACGCCCGCTGACTGAGGGTGAATTGGAACGTTTGACTGAGGAATTCACTATTGAGTATACTTACAACTCCAATGCGATTGAAGGAAATACTCTGACTTTGCGTGAAACGGATATGGTTTTGCGCGGCCTGACGATCGACAGAAAGCCGTTAAAAGATCATATGGAAGCAGTTGGGCATAAAGAGGCATTTGATTTGGTTCGGGATTTGGTAAAAGGACAAGTGCCTTTATCGGAGAGTATCATCAAGCAGATACACTATCTTGTATTGGCGGATAAACGGGAGGACCGGGGTGTTTACAGAAGGGTTCCCGTCAGGATTATGGGTGCGAAACATGAGCCGGTTCAACCATATTTAATCCAGCCTACGATGGAACGGTTGCTGGAGGATTATAGGAATAGTACAGATCACATGATTACCCGGCTTGCGCGGTTCCATATTGAATTCGAGGGGATTCATCCTTTTATTGAGGGGAATGTAACATTGAGACACCAACAGAAAGCGGCGTAACAGCGGCAAACTGCTTTGTATATCACCTTTCAAGAGTCTCCCGTAAGGAGACTCTTTTGTTGTATGAAAAGGATAAAAATTCATGTGATACATCACGCTTTTGTGCTATAATCTATTTTAGATTATCGTATTTATATGATTTGGGTACCAAAATACCTTTTGACATTTGTATCATTTACATAAAACATAAATCGAAAACAGATGAAGGGTGGAACAGAGTATGGATGCTAAAGAAATATCAATGTTTCGTTTCTTGGATGGAACAGATAAAAAATTTATTATTCCAGTTTATCAAAGAGCATATAGCTGGAAGCATGAAAATTGTGAAGCGTTGCTGAAGGATTTGACAAGTGTTTATGAAAATAATTATGTTTCTCATTTTTTTGGCAGTATTGTATATGTCTCAAATGATGTTGGTGGATGCAATGAGCATATTATAATTGATGGTCAGCAGAGGATTACTACGGTTTCTTTACTCTTACTGGCGATTAGGAATTACATTATAGAACATCCGGATCTTGACACAGGTGTGAATCCAAGGAAGATTACAGATGCTTATTTGACGGATGTATATGCAAACAGCGAGAAAAAGTTGAAACTTAAGTTGATTCAAGGTGATGATGAGGCATATGACCGTTTGATAGAAAATGGCACTCCAATTGCCAATAATAATATTACTGCGAATTATAATTATTTCTTTAAAGAAATTTCTAAACGTAATGCTTTGGAAATTAAGGGACTTTATGATGCTGTTATGAAATTGATTATTGTCAATATCAGCTTGAAACCACAGGATGGCGATGATCCACAGCTTATTTTTGAAAGTTTAAATTCAACTGGTTTGGGACTGGATGAGTCAGACAAAATCAGAAACTATGTTCTTATGGGAATGCCGGCAGCGAAGCAGGAGACTTTTTACAAAAAGTATTGGGAACCCTTAGAGAGACTCGTGTCACATAATGATATGAAAACCTTTATTCGCTATTATCTTTCGGTGAAAACAAGGGATTTATTTAAGGAAGACAGGTTGTATTTCAGATTTAAGAGTTTTCGTATGCATCAGGTTTGTACAATCGAAGAGATTTTTGAAGATATTTTGCTATTCGCTGGTTTTTATAAAACTATCCGTCAACCAATAAATAAGAAGAATAGTTATGAAGTCGTTTTGGCTAGAATCAATAAATTGGAAATAAAAAGCTGTACTCCTATTTTGATGGAATTATTTATTGCCCATGAACAGAACCAGCTAAGTGATACCGAATTAACAGATGCATTCCATACCTTAGAGAGCTATATGGCACGAAGAATCATATGTGGTCTTGGAACACAGTATTATAACAAACTGTTTGTTGGTTTGGGAGCAGAGATTGAAAAACTTTTGGAGAAAGATGGAGCTGCGTATTTAGATGCTTTTAAATCTGCCTTATTAAATAAATCAGGAAAAAGCCGCTTCCCAAATGATCACGATTTTATGGATAAATTTATGACTTTTGAACTTTATAATGCAAAAGCATCTGTCAGAAAATATCTTCTTGAGCGGTTTGAAAATTTCGGAAACCGTGAAATGATAGCGGTTGAGGAACAAATCAGTGATGGTTCTTTAACTATTGAGCATATCATGCCTCAAACATTGACGGAAGAATGGAAGGTGGGGTTAGGAGAACAATGGGAATTAATATATTCCAAATATATTGATACGATTGGTAATTTGACATTAACAGCGTACAATAGTGATTACAGTAATCTCAGTTTTATAAAAAAGAAAACTTTACCAGAGAAAGGTTTTGAGACAAGTAAGTTACGGTTGAATGAGTATGTCAAAAATTGTGAGTCTTGGGGAGAAAGTGAAATCCTTGAACGTGCCCGACAATTATATAAATTAGCGGAACAGATCTGGCCTATGGCTGAAACAGATTATGAATCGCAGGAAGAAGATAATTGGATTTGCTGGGATGATGAGGATTATGATTTTACAAATAAAACCATTCTAAAAATTGTACTCATGGGAGATGAGCTGCAGACTGAAAATATTACAGATGCTTATCGGAAAATCAATGTGACTGTTTATAATATGGATCCGGCCGGCTATGTGGCAATGGAAAACTCTTGGAGTGGAACAGATGTGAGGAGAATTCGCAGCCCCTATGAGATAGGACCATCAGTTTATATTACTACGAATCTTAATTCTCAATCCAAGGCGGCGGCTATAAGAGAATTATGTGAATATTTTAAGTTTGATTCCTCAGATTTGCGGTATTTAGTAAAAGCTACATTTGATATTAATAATGAGGCAACATATGATGCTGTAACTGCAGGACAGCTGGCATATCGGCTTATAGAAAAGTTATTGACAGAAGACAAATTAACGGAACAGGAAGTTGAACAACTTAAAGAAAAAGAATTTTGCAGAAAAATGTTTTATAAAGTTGTATATCCAGTGCTGGCTAACAACAGGGAAGACAATAGAGGGAAAAGCAAGAAATGTCGCTATTATAGCAAGCCGATTCAATTTAGAGGAAAGAATATATACATATCGACAGAGTGGTTTGATGAGAGCAGAAAAGATCTGGTGGAATGGTATAAACGGCATACATAAAAAATTAGCGCTGAAAATATCAGGATTGAAATGGAGGCCGCAAAATGGCAGAGAGTCAAAATATAGAATGGAAAGAATCATGGCGTGACGAATATCTTAAATGGATATGTGGATTTGCAAACGCACAGGGGGGCAAAATTTATATTGGAACACGAGATGATGGAACGGTAATTGGAGTTAGTAATTCAAAAAAGCTGTTAGAGGATATTCCCAATAAAATCCAAAACAAATTGGGAATTATGGCGGATGTAAATTTGCTTACTGAAGGTGAATTGGATTATATTGAGATAGTCGTTAACCCTTGGTCGTTTCCTGTAAATTATAATGGAGAATATCATTACAGAAGCGGCAGTACAAAACAGCTGCTTCGGGGGAATGCATTGACGAATTTCTTAATGGCAAAGACAGGGCTAAAATGGGATGCGGCGACAATATCCAATCTTGGAGTAGATGATCTGGATCAGGAGAGCTTTGATATTTTCAGAAGAGAGGCCTTGCGAAGCGGGCGAATAACAAAAGAAGATCTGGATATTGCGAATGTCGAGCTGTTGGAAAAACTGGATTTAGTAGTAGATGGAAAACTTAAACGCGCAGGGGCATTGTGTTTTTATCGCAACCCAGAAAAGCTTATTGGTGGATGCTATGTGAAAATCGGAAAATTTGATGGCAGTGAGTTATTATATCAGGATGAAGTGCATGGTTCTTTGCTTATTTTGGCAGATAGGGTGATCGACCTGATTTATTTAAAATATTTGAAAGCAGCAATTTCATATTACAAAGAAACAAGAGTGGAAACCTATCCTTTTGCTCGTGATGCCGTAAGAGAAGCAGTTTTTAACGCTTTGATTCATTGCAATTGGGCTGACAATGTTCCAGTACAGATACGTATCGAAGATGATGCCATGTATATCAGTAATTGCAGCATGTTGCCTTTTGGCTGGACGGTTGAGACACTTTTAAGCACACATGTATCAAAGCCATACAATCCTGATATTGCAAAAGTATTTTATCGTGCAGGATATATTGAGAGCTGGGGACGAGGGATTCAGAAGATTCGGGATGCCTGCAAAAATCTCGGGGCGGATGATCCTGAGTATATTGTTCATGGAGAAGATATTATGGTGAAATTTTCTGCCCTCCAAAGTGCCAAAGTTTTAGATACCAAAGCCCTAAATGTCACAAAAGATGTCACAAAGGATGTCGCAATAGAAATAAAAATATTAGCTTTACTTAAAGAAAATGCATCTATTACTACCACTGAAATGGCCAGGAAGCTATCTGTTAACAGACGAACAATTCAGAGAAGCCTGGATGTATTAAAGAGTAAAGGTACGATTGAACGCAAGGGTGGTAAACGATACGGTTATTGGGAAGTTTACGAATAGTTTTTGTATTCCCATCGTACCATTCCCAGACGGAAATGGCAGAACCGGGAGACTGCTTGTGAATTTGGAATTGATGAAAGCGGGATATCCGCCCATTGATATTAAGTTTGCAGACCGGATTTCTTATTATAATGGGTTTGATGAATACTATGCAAAGCATAATCTGGGCGCAATGGAAAAGCTGTTCGCGGATTATGTGAACGCAAGACTGGACAGTTACTTGATGATGTTGGAAAAATAACTATATGGAGGATACGGAAAGGGTTCCTATGCGTTCATTATACAAGGTACAAAGATGAACAAACTTTTTAAACGCGATTTTACAATGGTTGTTATCGGTTAAATAATTTCGCTTTTCGGCAACGCCATACTGCGGTTTGCTTTGCCCCTTTGCCTGCACGATTTGCTGCTATTCTGATGTTCTTTATTTTCTGCATATGGACAACATCGCAAAAGGTAAGAAGAGATCATAGGGATAAAAAGAAATGCACGATTTTATCGTAAATTTCCCGGTACGGCTGGTAACGCATGGGGAGATCCAGCCAAGTCTTCTTGTCTACGATGCTTTTGCGGTGGGAAAAGGTGGAAAAACCGTCTTTGCCGTGGTAGGAGCCCATGCCGCTTGCGCCGAAACCACCGAATCCCATTTCGCTGGTGGCGAGATGAATAACGGTGTCGTTGATGCAGCCTCCGCCAAAACCGCATCGGGAAGTAACTTTTTTTACCGCCTGTTTGTCGGAGGTAAAGAGGTAAAGTGCGAGAGGGCTCGCCATGGAGTTGATCGTTCGGATGGCGTCGTCCAGGGAGGAGTAGGTCAGGATAGGAAGCACAGGGCCGAAAATCTCCTCCTGCATGGCGGCATCCTGGAAGGTAACGGAGTCCAGTACGGTCGGTTCGATGCGGAGAGCTTCATGATCCGCATTTCCCCCATGGACGGTTTTTTCCTGATCCATCAGGTCTAAGATCCGGTGGAAATGTTTTTCATTTATTATTTTTCCATAATTTTCATTTTCCAGAGGGGCATCTCCAAACTGGAGACAAATCTGTTTCTTTATTTCTGCCAGCAGCCGGTCTTTGACCGAAGCATCGCAGTAAATATAGTCGGGGGCGACGCATGTCTGGCCGCAGTTCAGGAATTTGCCGAATACGATACGCTTGGCCGCTAGTTTGATATTGGCGCTTTTTTCGACGATACAGGGGCTTTTGCCGCCCAGTTCGAGCGTGACAGGGGTAAGGTGGGCGGAAGCTTGTTTCATGACCTCTTTTCCGACGCTTTGGCTCCCGGTAAAGAAGATATAGTCAAAATGTTCCGTTAAGAGATAGGTATTTTCTGCACGGCCGCCCGTGATAGCGGAAACATATGCTTCGTCGAAACATTCGCTTATTATGTTCTGTATGAGCGCGCTGGTATGGGGGGAATAGGCGCTTGGCTTTAAAACTGCCGTATTTCCGGCAGAAATAGCGTCCACCAAAGGTTCCATTGTGAGTAGGAAAGGATAATTCCAGGGGCTCATAATGAGAACGACGCCATAGGGGGATGGTTTCGTATAACTTCTGGAGTGGAACTGCGTCAGCGGGGTATGCACGGTCTTTTCCCGCGAAAAGGAGCGGATGTGCCTGATCATATAATTGATTTCGCTCAGGGTCAGCCCCGTTTCGCACATATAGCTTTCAAATCTGCTTTTTCCCAGATCTTTTTTGATCGCTTCACCGATGGCATTTTCGTATTTTTGAATGCAAAGCTTCAATTTTTTCAAAGCCTGTATCCGAAAGTCGATATCCAGTGTAGTTCCGGTTTGAAAAAAAGTCCGTTGTCTGGTTACTATATTTTTAATATCCGCTTTATTCATGATCGTGATCCTTTCTTTTCGGCGGCCATCGGTAGATGCGCCGGTCTATTTTTCCATCAGCATGTAATAAAATTGTTCCAATTCTTTTGCGTCCATCAATACGGGGACGGGATAAAGAGGATTGGCTTCTTTATCCGCGTAATGGGAAAGCTTTGGAATGTCTTCTTCTCTGATTGCCGGTATGGTATCGCCGATTTGGAACCGCTTTTTCATTTCATGGATAGCGCGGATAAAATCGGAGGCGGCTTGTTCCGCCGGCGTGTCCTGGGCGGCGATTCCGGTTTCGACGGCGAGGCGGGCCAGTTTTTTATGGACAGCCGCTCCATAGGTTTCCAACACCAGCGGAAGCAGGATGGAATTGGCCAGGCCGTGAGGGACATTGTATTCCCCGCCGAGGGAATGGGCTACCGCATGGACATAGCCGACATAAGATTTGGTAAAGGCACATCCGGCGTAAAAGGAAGCCTTCATCATATTCCGGCGGGCTTCCATATCGCCGCCTTCCGTGTAAGCCCTGTCCAGATTTTCAAAGATCAGTTTGACCGCTAGAAGGGAGTCTTTTCGCGTGCCGGGGGTGGTGGAGCGGCCGATATACGCTTCTATAGCATGGGTCAGCGCGTCCATTCCGGTAGCAGCCGTGAGAAAAGGGGGAAGGCTGACCGTGACTTTGGGATCCAGGACGGCATATCTGGGAATAAGCGGAAAGTCGTTGATGGCGTATTTATGCCGCGTTTCGGCGTCGGTAATGACGGCGGCCAGAGTCGTTTCGCTGCCGGTTCCGGCGGTCGTGGGGATGGCGATGAGAAGCGGCAGCCTTTTATGTACTTTTAATATCCCTTTCATTTTGGCGAGAGAAGAGTTTGGCCTGGCGATACGGACGCCCAGCGCCTTAGCACAATCCATGCTGGAACCTCCGCCAAAACCGATAATGGCGTTGCAGCCCCCGGAGATATACATTTCCATCGCTTCGTTTACGTTTGCTGTTGTCGGATTGGCTACCGTTTTGTCATAAATGGAATAGGGGATGCCATTGTCGGAAAGCGCTTTTTGCAGACGTTTGGTGAGTCCGGCTTTCCGAATGCCTTCATCCGTGACGATCAGTACGCGGCTGCAGCGCTTTTGGATCAGAATGTCGGGGATGTCCCTGACGCTGCCGACAATTTTGGGCTTCCGGTAGGGGAGGAAAGGCAGTACGGCCTTTAATGCAGCTTGGAATGTTCTGCAATATAATTTTTTCCATGAATTCATTGCGCTTCGGTCCTTTCTGATAATTCTGTGCATAGCTGGTTGAGGTTTTCTTCGATACGGAACAGGACACGGTAGAAGATTTCCCGTTCCTGTTCGGTGATTCCCTCGCTGCCCTTGGCGACAACGTCCGTGATCCGCTCGTTTATTTTGACGGCGTATTCTTTTCCAGTGTCTGTCAGTACGGCCCTGGCACGGTATTTTTTGCTGTGGCTTTCGCCGGCATAGCATATGAAGCCATCCCTGGCCATATTGGAGAGTATCCTGGAAATACCGGCTTTATTTTCCTTGCACAGCCGGCAGAGATCAGAGGCTGTGAGGCCGCCGGATGCCTGGTGCAAGTGATAGAGGCACATGACATAGGTGCCTTTCAGACCGAGCGACTGCATATGGTATTTTTTGATTTTCTGAATACTTTTGTAAATTTGCGAGATGGTAGTCGCAAAATTTTCAAACCGTTTTCGCATAATTGCCCTCGAATGGTCAGTTTGTTTGGAACAGGTTAATGGTTCACAAAGTGAATATATATCATAGAAGTTGATTTGTCAACATTTAAAAAAGGCAGGAAAAACTTTTTTTCGAATATTTTTTTCATTAGTTTTAGAAAGAATGAAAAAATTATTTACATATAAAAACATTGGTGGTATGATAAAAACAGTCTTAATGAGTATTGGTTTTAGGTAAGTAATGAAACGGCGGGTATTGTTAAGCGAATTGCAGACAATGCCGCCGTTTTTCAGTTTTATGAAGATGGGGGCATATGAAGAAACAGAGCAGTAAAAAAAGCCTGAGGATGGTGCATGTTGCAATTACTTCAAGCTGTGGGAATCAGGCGCCGCGGGAGACGGAGAAAGGAATCGCTGCGGCTATGGAACGCGATGGGAGGTTTGACTATCAACTTACTTCTTATCAAAATATAACCGGGGTGACGAACAGCCGGAAAATATTTGATCTTATTATTTTATTTGTAAAGGGAGAAAATGAGGATGATTTGAAGCCGGAGGAAATGCGCTGGCTGAAAAATACTTCCGCCAGAATCATCTGTGTGGCGGAGGGGATGGGATTTTTGAAGGATGCCTTTCGGATCGGGGTATTCCGTTATGTTCTGCGAAAAGAAATGGAAAAGGACTTGGAGGAAGCGGTCGGGGAAGTGCTGTTGGAAATAGAACCGGCCTGCGGTTTGCGGCTGACAATCAAAGGAGAAGATAAATGGGTGCCGTTTGAGGACATTTATTATATCGAAGCGTTTGGCGACGAGGCGATCATTTATAAGAAGGATACTTATTCCACGGTGCGAAAGACGATGGATTATTTGTTGAAACAGTTAGGCAATGCTTTTTACAGATGCCATAAGTCCTATATTGTGAACTTCGATTATGTGCAGAGAATAGACGACGACAGCGTGATACTGAAGGATGCCCGGAGCGTGCCGGTATCGGTCAGGCGCAGAGGCGGTATGGTAAAAATATATCATCACTACGAAAAAGGAATGCAACGTTTGTCGGAAAACAGTGACGATTAACGAAAAACTATGGACAAATCCGCTCATTGGTTTATAATAATTAACATAATCTCCAGTTTTCAATATGTTAATACATAATGAAAAGCTAGGTTTTGTATTTATTCTTAAAGCGCGAATTAGGAAGGTGTATTTTTTGTAAAACAGGAAATACACCTTTCTAATTTTTTGTGCTTATAACATTGGCGGATGGGGCAACTTTTTCTTGACAACACGTGCCGCACGTGTCATACTGTTTTTGTAAGGAGGCGGGGCTGAAATAACACACCGCTCCTCAAACCATAAGGAGGTATGATTATGCTGTTTGTATATCCAGCCATCTTCCATAAGGAAGAGGACGCATATTGGGTTGAATTTCCTGATTTGGAAGGCTGCCACACGTACGGCAATTCCATTAATGAAACTATGGAAGCGGCACAGGAAGCTTTAGCCGCTTATATTCTTACTCTTTTAGAGCAGAAGAAGGCGATTGCCTCTCCTTCCGATATTTCTGTTATTCATGCGGATGATGGCTTTTCTTCTCTTGTATCTTGCGACATTAACCAATATAAGGATACAAAAGCAGTGAAAAAGACTTTAACCATACCGTCATGGCTGAATGACCGTGCTGTTTCTATGGGGATAAACTTTTCACAGGTATTACAGGAAGCACTTCTCTCCAAAATACAGACCTGATACTTAAATCAACTGCCTCGGATTTCGCATGAAATTGGGGCAGTTCTTTGTTAGACTGCCCATCTTAGGGGCACAGGAATCAATTTTTATAAGAGCCATGGCGGATGAAGCCAAACGAAGCGGGGGGGGCGGGGCCAACACAGCTGGAAACAGGGCGGGCAGGGGGCAGTTTTCCGCCGTTGCGCACAATCAGCAATTTCACTTATGAAATGGTCAGTAACCAGAGAGACCCCGCCAGGGAGGGCAGGGTCAACTCGTCCGTTTGAATACCACATATCCATTTCATTAGTGAAATCTGATTGGAAGCTCAGGCGGAAAACTGCCCCCTGCCCGCCCTGTTTCCAGCTGTGTTGGCCCCGGCCCCCGGCTTCGCTTGGCTTCGTCCGCCATGGCCCTTATAAAAATTGATTCCCGTGTCTCAGGCAAGTGTTGACTTGTCCTGCATTTATGTTAAGATGGAAAAAGAGTATCATAAGAAACCGGTAAAGGAACAGAATCATGAAATGCATCGTATTGGCGGGAGGAAAGGGAGACCGTTTGTGGCCCCTGTCCAGAAAGAGTTATCCGAAACAGTTTATAAAATTACAGAAAAACCATTCAATGTTCCAGGAGACCATAAGCAGGAACCTCCCTTTTTGCGATGAATTCGTGGTGGTGACGAATAAGGAATATCATTTTATTGCGGAGAATCAGTTGAGCGTATTTCAGGGATTGACCCATAGCTGTATTTTGGAAGAGGTTGGGCGCAAGACGACGGCGGCGATTATTCTGGCCTGTATGCAGTTTCCGTTGTCGGAGATCGTTATGGTGGTTCCTACCGACCAGCTGGTAGAAGGAGAGGAATATAAAGATGCGGTTCTGAGAGGGAAAGAACTGAGCAATGAGGGATACCTGATCACTTTTGGTATGGACATCGAAGAGCCGGAGGAACGTTTCGGGTATTTGCGCTGCCAGGGCGAAGATGTATTAAAGTTTACGGAAAAACCGGGCAGACAGGAGGCGGCCGCTTATTTGGCCAGCGGCGATTATTTGGTAAACAGCGGTATTTTCATGTTCCGCGTGGGAAATATGCTGCAGGAATTGAAGAAATACTCTCCGGATCTGGAACGGGCTTGCAGGGAAGCTTATAAAAAAAGAAAGCGTGTAAAGAATTCCGTCCTGTATACGGAAGAAGTCCTGGAAAAAGTGGCGGCTGTCCCTATAGAGAAATCGGTATTCGAGCATACCCGGAGGGCGAAGGTGATACATTGCAGCTTTGGCTGGAAGGATATCGGCAGCCTGGAGGATCTGAAGGCGACGGAGCTGGAGCCGGCGGACAGCGGCAGACAGATCGCATATCGTTGTGAGAATACGGAGATTATTAACCAGGGCGGACGCAGCACGGTAGTTGCGAATGGATTGAATGATATTTTAATTGTGAATACACAGGATGCCGTTTATGTGGGGAAGAAAGGGGAATCCGATGCGCTGAAAAATATTGTCCAGGAAAATCCGCAGATGAGGACATTTTTGGAAAGCAGCCGTATCGTATACCGAGCGTGGGGAAGCTATGAACTTCTGGTGGATGACCCGGCTTTCCGCGTGAAGCGGATACAGATCCATCCGGGCAAAACGATTTATGCCCATAGCCATAAATACCGGAGCGAACATTGGTCCCTGGTATCGGGGACTGCCAGGATAGAGCTGGACGGGGAGGGCGGGACCTATGGCATGGGAGATGTGGTAAACGTAGAGGAGAATATGGTGCATCAGGTGTCCAATATCGGCATGATACCGCTGTTGATCATTGAAGTATCCATGGGAGAAAACGTGACGGAGGACGATATGATCCCGGCGGAAAGCAAGGATCTGACAGAGGCGGATCTGGGATACCGGATTGAGCCTTATGTGAAGCTGCTGCCCGCGTTTAAGGATTACCTGTGGGGCGGAAACCGTCTGAAAGAATTGTATGGGAAAAAATGCGAGTACGATATCGTGGCGGAAAGCTGGGAATTATCCGCGCATGCCGAGGGGCAGAGCATGGTAGCAAGCGGACGCCATAAAGGGATGCTGTTTGGGGAATATCTGGATAAGATCGGAAAGGAAAGCTGGGGATGGAAATGTCGCCCGCTGGTGAATTTCCCTATTTTGATCAAATTTATCGATTCGAAGGAATCGCTTTCCGTTCAGGTACATCCTGACGACGAGTACGCTTTGGAAAAGGAAAATGAATACGGAAAGAACGAAATGTGGTATGTTCTGGATGCGGAGCCGGATTCTTATATTTATTGCGGCTTTCGCCGGGAGGTTTCCAGGGATGAGGTGGAAAAAAGGATCCGGGATAATACGGTGACAGATATTTTGAATAAGGTTCCGGTAAGCCGCGGGGACACTTATTTTATTCCGTCAGGGACGGTACATGCGATCGGCGGGCGGATACTGATCTGCGAGATACAGCAAAGTTCCGCGTGTACGTACCGTTTGTACGATTATGGGCGGAAGGATCGCTTTGGAAATTATAGGGAACTCCATATCGGGAAGGCGCTGGACGTGATGGACTGCCGTCCTTATACGCCCCAGAAACTGGAGGCCGAGACGGAAAAGGGGGAGCAGTATGAATCACGGCAGCTTTGCTGCTGCAAGTATTTTATTTCTGTTCTTTACCGGATAAAAGGAGAGATGGAACTGGCCTTTTCGGAGGAGTCCTTTACTTCTGTAATCTGTATCGGAGGCGCAGGGAATCTTTCTGTAAAGGATGGGGATGTGGAAAGTATGGAATTCCGGGCGGGAGAGAGCATCTTCCTGCCGAAAACGGAGAAGACATATCGAATCAAAGGGGAATGCGAAGTGATCGTAACGAGGGTTTAGTAGTGTGAAAAGTACTTCTAACCACTCGCAGCAGAGGCTGCTTCGCGGAGAAGTACTAAGTTTCACACAGAAAAACGCCAAAAACAGGCGTTTTTCCCGTTTGTGGTCACTGCTTTCATTCCCCTGTATGAAAGCAGCCGGGCATCTCTTTCCAACTGTCCAGTCCGGCGGATACAACCCGCAGCCCGCTCAGCGTCAGGGAGTCCTGGCCGGGAATGTCGGTGTCGAAATAAAAGCCGTAAGTGCCGTACACAAGGACTTTTCCGGTTTCCATCACGGTTCGGATGTTGCGCATCACAGTGTCGATGGAAGGGCCTCCTTCGGCAACACAGGCGGCGTTGGGTACATGCTTGTGATTCAAAATATCCGCATCGATATGAAGATAAATCGCATCCACCTGATCCGCCAGTTTTTTTACCGCTTTTTCCCATAAGGATGCCTGTTCAAATTCTTCCGTTTTTAACCATTGGATTTTTAAGTTTTGAATGATCTCCAACGCTCCGTCGTCGTCTGTTTCGGCTTCCCGGAAATCGCTTAAAAGGACGAGGCTGTCATCATAAGGTGTTTTCAATCCTGCGGCTTCCCGCCACTCCTCCATATCTACCCCTAGAATAACCGCCATGTCCATTCCGCCCAGAATGCCCGTGTGCGTCACCGCGGGGGTGGACATATCGCTGTGGGCGTCCAGATAAATGATGCCTATTTTTTTATCCGCTCCGACCGCGCGCTGAATGCCGCCGCAAACCCCGACCGCATCTTTGCAGTACCCGCCGGTCAGGAGCAGGGCATCTCCGTTTTCCAGTCCGTTGCATACCGCATCCGAGACTTGCCGCGTCAGGGTGAGATAAACCTCTTCCCCGTTCCGGGGCGCATAAACGATCTCCTCTACCCGGTAAGGGACTCCGGCTTTTGCATAGATGCCGCATAAATGGTAGTCGTCCAATTCCCTGTATTTTTTCCAGTGCTGCACGTCGGAATAAATCCCCGGGCGCTGATGCGCAGGATCCGGCCCCCAGTTCAAATCTCCGTAAGGGACTTCCACAATGCACAAGCTATGTATCTTTTTTAAATTTACGGAATCTGTTAAATTCATAAAAACTCCTTTCTATTTTTGGCCGTCCGCCAAATAAATCAAATCACAATCGATAAAAATCTGTTTCGGTAAAAAAGATTCCCCTTTTTTTATGTTTTCCAACAGCATATGAACCGCCTGGGAAGCGATTTCTTTGGGCCGCTGGGATATTACGCTGACGATTCTGTCATAAATATCTTCGTTGCGGCGGGTAATATAGTCGCTGAAGGGAATATTAAAATCATCAAAAGCACCGATTTCGAAATTAAGTTTTTCGGCATATTTGGTAGAAGGGATCAATTCGCAAAAGTATCTGATATCGGAAGCCGTATGGATAATGAAGGCGGTGAATTCCACGGAGGAATTCATAAGGGAATAGATGGGCTGCATGCTGTATTCCCTGTCGGGGTAAATAATTTCGTTGTATCCCGTCAGCCCGTATTTATCCATGGCCTCAAAATACCCGTTTAAACGCTGCATGGAAACATTGGTCAGCGTCGATTTGTCCTGGATGATGCTTAGAATGTTTTTATGCCCGCGTTGGATAAGGCTTTCCGTCAGCCGGAACATCCCTTCCTTGTTGTAAGAGGAAACGAAAGAAACGCCGGGAACGTTCGGATAACAATCGATGAAAACGAAAGGGATGCCCCATTCCGTCAGTTTTTCAATATATTTTTTGTTGTTGGCGCTGCTGAAAGAGTCCAGAATAATGCCGGATACCCGCAGGGAATGGCATAGATCCAAATAACGCATTTCCAGCGAGCTGTCGTTCTTGCCGTCAAAGATCATAACGGAATAGCCGTTTTCGTAGGCGTCTCTGGTCACTGTGTCAGCCATCGTTGACATAAAGTTGTAATCCAGGTGAGGGAGTATGAAGGCGATCGTCTTTTGCAAGCCCGGATTTGCCGCGTTGGTAAAAATCTGCCCGGATGGAATATAATCCAGTTCATTAGCGATGCGCAGTATCTGTGTCCTTTTTTCCGCGGATACGCGTACTTCCCTGTTATTTAATACTCTTGAAACCAAAGCTTTTGATACATGTGCCATATCGGCAATCGTTTGTAAAGTTACCTGTTTGTTTTCCACAAATATTCCCCTCCGTATAGATAAAAGTTTACTATTGATCAAAATTGTTAAGAACAAGCTTTTGATTGAATGAAAAAATATATATAAATAATTATATTAAAGTATAAAATTGAAATAAATTGGTGTCAATGTACAAAAATAACAAAAATATACATGGAATAATATTAAAAATGACGGATAAAAAGTGCTTGTGATAAATGATGCATCATATTTATCATATTTATCAAGAACAAGCGAATAACGGAGAAAAAAGGAAGGTGATAAAAAATAAATCATGGAAAAATATGGTTTTAGCACTACTGGTAAAATTGTTTATCACAAAAAAAGAGGAAAGGAGGGAGAGGAATGGAGGATTATATCCTTGAAATGAGAAATATAGACAAGAGCTATGGAGGCATTCATGCATTAAAAAATGTCAGCATCGGCTTAAAGCGCGGGGAAGTGCTTTGTCTGTGCGGAGAAAACGGGGCAGGAAAATCGACATTGATGAAGATTTTGGCCGGAGTGGAGAAACCTACGGACGGTGAGATTTTTATAGAAGGAAAGAAAGTGGAGATCGAGAAGCCGGTGGACGCATTTCGTTTCGGCATCAGTATGGTGCATCAGGAATTGATTCAGATTGAAGATATGACCATTGCGGAAAATATTTTTGCCGGGAGGTATCGGTCGAAAGGCGGGCTGATCGATGCAAAAGCGTTGCGGGAAGATACCCTCCGGCTGCTGGAAAAGCTGGATATTCATTTCAACCCGAATTCGCTGGTACGCCAATACAGCATTGCAAACCGTCAGTTGATCGAAATCGCCAAGGCGATGTCCCATGAATTGTCAATTATTGTTTTTGATGAGCCGACAGCGCCGCTTACGGTGGAAGAAACGGAAAATTTATATCGTATCATTCGGAAACTCAGGGATGACGGAGTAGCGGTTATCCTGATCTCGCACCGCCTGGAAGATGTGTTCGCAGTAGGGGACAGGATCGCAGTTCTGAAAGACGGTGAAAATGCCGGCGAGCTGGCGGTGGAGGAAGCTACTGTGGATAAAATCGTGAAGATGATGATCGGAAGGCAGATGTCGCAGCAGTTCCCGGAAAAAACCGACCGGATTGGAGACAGGGCGCGGATTGGCGATACGGTGATGGAGGTAAAGCATCTGACCAACCGCCGGATCAAAGATATTTCTTTCCGGCTGCGGAAGGGGGAGATCCTCGGAGTGGCAGGTCTGGTGGGCGCAGGGCGGACAGAGCTGCTACGGGCGGTTTTCGGCGTGGATCCCTGTGAGGGGGAAATTATCCTGCGCGGTGAGAAGATTGTAAACAAATCGCCGATTGAAGGGCTGGGCAGAGGGTTCGCACTGGTTCCTGAGGACAGAAAGGATCAGGGGCTGATCCTGAGCCAGTCGATTTTGCAGAATATGATTTTAAGCATTTTGAAAAAGGCATCTTCTTTTGGGTTTATGAACAGAAAAAAAGAAACAGGGGCGTGCGACGAATATATTGAAAAGCTGAAGATACGCACTCCGGGAAGAAACCTGATGGTATCGGCTTTGAGCGGGGGAAACCAGCAGAAAGTAGTTCTTGGCAAATGCCTGGCATCGAAACCGGAAATCCTTTTGCTGGATGAACCGACCAGAGGGGTAGACATCGGTGCAAAAGCCGAAATTTATAAAATTATTAATGATCTTGCCGGAGAAGGGCTGTCCATCCTTGTAGTTTCATCGGAAATGACGGAATTGCTCGGAATCAGCGACCGCATCCTCGTCATGCACGAAGGGCATCTGTCCGGCGAACTGACGATGGAAGAAGCCGGCGAGGAAGCAATCATGAAGCTGGCGTTGTCTCATAAAGAAAATACGGCATAGATTTAAGACTCCGCGAAGCGGAATCATGGAGGTTAGTATGAAAAATAAAAGAACAATAGGGAGCGCGGTGAAAAATTCAAAATATTTTGAACTGTCCGGTCTGCTTTGCCTGATCCTTATTTATTCCATTTTTGTTCAGGCAAAGAGCGGCACATTTTTGACCATTCCCAACATTAACAATATTTTAAAGGAAATTGTTGTTTATGGGATTCTCTCCTGTGCGCTGGCTTTTCCTTTGATCAATGGAACGTTTGATCTTTCCATTGAGTCTACATGCGCGTTAGGGGGGACGGTCTGCGCCCTGCTGGTGACGGATGGATTTTTAGGAATCAAGACGAATTTATTTTTGGCGATCATAATAGCTACGGTATTCTGCAGCCTGATCGGCGTGATCAACGGAGTTATTGTGGCGCGAACCAAGATCGACCCTTTTATTGTCACATTGGGGAGCCAGACGGCGGTTCGGGGGCTTGTATATATTGTCTGCAATAACAGCGCGGTAACATCCCTCCCCGCTTCCTTTAAAAGTCTGAGCGCAGGAAAAATCCTGGGGATTTCGGTTTCCATCTGGATATTGCTGCTGGTGTTTGTTGTTTTGGCAGTGGTGCTTGGGAAAACTGCTTATGGAAGGAAAATATACGCGATTGGCGGCAATTACCAGGCGGCATATATTTCCGGTATCAATGTGAAGGCGATCCGGTTTTCCACTTATGTGATCAGCGCGGCGCTGTCGTGCATCGCAGGGATATTGTCTACGGCCAGGGTAGGTTCGGCTACGCCGAATGCGGCCACAGGTTATACAACGATCGCCATTTCGGCATGTGCCATCGGCGGAGTATCGCTTGGAGGAGGAAAAGGATTGGCTATCGGCGTATTTTTAGGTTCCCTGATGATGGGAATGATCACCAACGGCATGAATCTGATGTTTATCGGTTCTAACTGGCAGCTGGTAGTAAGAGGATGTCTGATGGTAGCGGCCGTATTTTACGCGCAATGGTTCCATAAGGTGTCCAGCAGGGAAAAGTAGTAAGGTGAGACAGCAGGGAAACGAATGATTTGGCAAATGAAATGAGCAGGAAAGGTATGGTGGATGTATGAAAAAAAGAATAAGCAGTTTATTGATGGCAATCGTTATGGCAGCAGTCCTTTTGGCAGGATGCGGACAGGATGCATCGAAGGAAACGAAAGAAGCCGGGGCGGAAGAGGCTGTTGCGGAAGAGGCTGCTGCCGAAGAAGCCGGGGCGGAAGATGCCGGAACGGAAAATGCCGGAGGGGGAAAGACGATCGCTATTGTTCCGTGGGATATGGCGGAAACATTTGCAGTGGATTTTTCCCATGCGGCGGAAGAGGCCATAGAGGAAAAAGGATGGACATGCGTAGTTATGGATCCGAAGGGGGATTGGGCGCAGGAATATACCATCATTGAGAATTTGATTACTCAGAAGGTGGACGGAATTATTTATACGGCGATCGATGCGGACGGGGCAAATGACCTTGTGGCGGAAGTACAGGCAGCCGGGATACCGATCGTTGGGTACGATTGCCTGGCGAGCGCGGGCGTGGAAGACGCGGCGGTAAGATATGACGATACGAAAGGCGGGGAAATGGCGGCCGAAGAGATGATGAAGGCGCTGGAAGGGAAAGAGGATGCCCAGATCGTTATTTTTGAAGATGATCCGTCCATTTCATCCAGTACGCGCCGGATCGAAGGCTTTACCGGATATATGGAAGAGAATTATCCGAATGTGGAAATTATATTAAACCGTTCTCAGGATAAGACGGCGGACGGATGCTATATATGGGCGACGGATATGATTACGGCATATCCCGATGCGGATGGATTTTTCTGCTATTGGTCGGAATGTACGATGGCAACTTATAATGCGCTTCAGGATGCTGAAAAAACGGATGTTTATGTGGTAGGGTATGATGCGACGACAGAGCAGCAGGAACTGATGCAGAGCGTGGGAGCGGATTGCAGACTGTATGCGAGTCCGGGAATGTCTCCTTCCAAGATGGCTGCCCAGTGTGTGGATTCGCTGGAGAGTATTTTTGACGGATCTTATAAGAGAAGCGGGCCGGAAGATATGGTGGAATTATCTCCTGTGCTTCTGACGGCGGAAAATGCGGCGGAATTCGATATTAACCAGTAGCTGGCGGCAAAAGGCCGGATCGTTATGAAAAACAGAAGAGGAAATGGAGGAGAAACAGAATGATTATAGATTCACATATGCATCTGATCGATACGGGGTGTTTTGACAAACCCACTTATGATGCTCTCGGGCAGTCGATTCCGGCGGATACGGATATCGACCAGCTGGTGTCATGGATGAGGGCTGCAGGGATAGGGAATTGCGTATGCATGGGGCAGGATATGCAAAGGATATGGCATTCCGAATTCGGCGAGATCGCGGTGGAGCGGGCATATGAAAAATATCCGGAGTTTTTTATCCCGTTTTGCAGCGTGGAGCCTATCGACAGCGCCGGAAGGTTCTGCCAGAAAAATTATGATTATGTGGAGAGGAAAATTACCGAATGCGGGTATAAGGGAATCCTGTTCACGCCGCCTTACGGGCAGTTCCACTCCAACGACAGGGCGATGTATCCTTTTTATGAACTGGCCAATGCAAAAGGAGCGGTTGTGCAGTACCACCATTCGGCGGCTGGCGGCCCCACAGTTCTTGCCCATACGAAATTCGCCAAGATGGAAAATCTGAATGACGTTACTTTTGATTTCCCGGATATGAAAATCGTGGTAGAGCATATCGGCTATCCTTTCAGCGAGTATTTGTTTACCATGATGGTGAACGATGAAAATCTCTGGACGGATTTGGCCATGCTTTATAAACGGCCGCTTTGGATGACATGGAATATGGTGCTGGCGAAAGAACTGGGGGTATTGGACAGGGTGATGTTTGCTTCGGATTTTGTGGCGGCAAACAATGATTTGTTCCATGCGGACCCTGCGCAGGATCTGCTGGAGTGGATCGACCTGATTCGCCATGGAATGAATAAGATATGCGAAAATGCGGGATGGCCGGTGTTCTCGGAGAAGGAAATCGAAGGAATATTGCATGACAATGCGGCGCGGCTTTACGGTCTGTAATTATAGTAAATCGCAGACAATAATAGGAGCTTGGATATGGAAATTGTGTATGGCAGGACAAAAGAGCCGGAGGGAAACCGGGGTTATGTGCCGGTGGATCTGACGGGAGAGACGATGAAGGAGCATTTGCAAAAGGTTCTCGGGAAAATGGAGGACGACGGGCTGGATACGCTGCTCATCTACGGGGATAGGGAGCATGGCGCCAACTTCGCTTATTTGACGGGATTTGAGCCAAGGTTTGAGGAAAGCGTATTGGTGCTGCATAAGGATGGAAGCTGTTATTTGCTTTTAGGGAATGAAAATCTGAAAATGGCGGAGTACAGCTTTATAAAAGCGGAGGTTGTCCATGTACCTTATTTTTCCCTGCCCTGCCAGCCTATGGGCGAGGGAAAGACCCTGGCGGAATTGGCGGCATCGGCGGGAATCAGGGATCATACGAAAATAGGCTGCGCGGGGTGGAAATATTTTACAGGCAGAAAGGGTGAAGAGAATAAGCTGTTTGATGTTCCGGCTTTTATCATGGATGCGGTGAGGCAGATCAACGCCCATGGGGAAATCGTCCATGCGGGAGGTATTTTTCTGAATCCGCGTTCCGGTGTGAGGAATGTGGTGAATGCGAATGAACTGGCGCATTATGAATTTGGCGCCGGCCTCGCATCCGCCAGGCTGTTAGAGGCCTACAACAGCATAGAACCTGGAAAAACGGAGATGGAGATTGCGGATCAGCTTTCCGCCTATGGGCAGCCCGTCAGCGTTACCACGATATGTGCGACCGGGGATAGGTTTACGAATGGAGTGGTTTTCCCAAGAGATAAAAAAATAGCTTTGGGAGATAAATTTTCCATGACGATCGGGCTGCGGGGAGGGCTTTCCTCAAGGGCGTCTTATGTGGCCGGAAGCAGGGAGGACTTGCCGCCAGGAGTCAGGGATTATATGGAAAAGGTGGCAATACCTTATTACAGGGCGGCGGCTGTCTGGTTTGAAATGATAGGAATCGGAGTGAACTGCGGTGATGTTTACAGGAAAATAGAGGAAACGCTGCCGAAAGAAGAATATCACTGGACATTAAATCCGGGACATTTTACCGGGCAGGAAGAGTGGACGGTTTCCCCTTTTTACCCGGAGTCGCCGGTTGTATTGCAAAGCGGGATGCTTTTGCAGATGGACATTATCCCGTCTGTTCCCGGATATGGGGGAGCGGGGGCAGAAGATGGCGTTGCGGTTGCGGATGAAAAGCTGCAAAAGGAGATAGGGGAAAGATATCCGCAAACGTGGGCAAGGATGAAAAAGCGAAAGGAGTATATGCGTGACTGCCTCGGCATTTGCCTGAAAGATGAAGTGTTCCCCATGAGCGATATTTGCGGATATTTCAGGCCGTATATCCTGGAACGGGATTATGCGTTGAGGAAGATTGGGCAGAAATGGAGGATAGAGTGAAAAATATTTTAGCGGAAAATGTACAGTATCAAAAAGTAAAACGGCCTGTCTGGAAGGAACCCGGAGATTGCCCGGAGCTTCCGGGGCAGGTATATGAAAAGAGATATGAAAGACTATATGAGAGAATGGACGAGGACGGGCTGGATGTGGCAGTCATTTACGGGGACAGGGAGCATTATTCCAACTTCCGCTATTTGGCGGCCTTTGATCCAAGGTTTGAAGAAGGAGTGCTGGTGGTGCATAGGAACGGGAAAAATTATGTGCTGCTGGGAAATGAATGCCTGAACTTGTACCGGGAATGCAAAGTGGCGGCGGAGCCGGTACTCTGCCAAATATTGTCGCTGCCGAACCAGCCGATGGATGAGTTTTGGTCGATGGAAGAATCTTTCCGCCGTGCGGGAATCAAAGATGGCATGAAAACAGGAGTTGTGGGGTGGAAGTTGTTTACTGGGAGGGCAAAAGGGAATTTCTTTGATGTTCCGGGTTATATGGCGGACGCATTAAAAGCGGTGGCCGGCGAAGAAAATGTGTCGAATGCCACCGGAATATTTATCGATCCGGAAAGGGGCATCAGGGTTATAAATGATGTGCATACGATTGCAGCGCTGGAGCATGGGGCGGCAGAGGCGGCAGGATGCCTTGCGGGGATGCTGGAAGCATTGGAGCCGGGAAAGAGCGAGGCGGAGCTTGGGGCGTATTTGAATCCGAAAGGAAGAGTGATGTCATGCCATCCGCTGCTGACCATCGGCCCTAACCGTGACAGGGGATTGGTCAGTGTGACGGGTTATAGAGCGCAAAGAGGAGATGCTTTCTGCGTTTCTATGGGATTGGAAGGCGGCCTTTCCTGCCGTGCCGGTTATGTGGCAGAAGGAACCGGGGACTTGGAAGAAGGAGCCAAAGATTATTTGGAAAAGCTGGCAAAGCCTTATTTTGCGGCGGTGGCAACATGGTATGAAAAGATAGGGATAGGAGTGACCGGAGGGGAAATTTACCATGCGGTGCAATCCATAATACCGAAAGAAAAATATGGGTGGGTACTCAACCCGGGGCATTTGATCGGTTCGGAAGAATGGATGTCTTCGCCTTTTTATCCCGATTCCACGGTTGAACTGAAAAGCGGCATGCTGGTTCAGATGGATATTATTCCCGGCATGGAAGGGTATGGAGGCCCGAACTGCGAGGATGGTATTTGCATTGCGGATGAAGGGCTGCAGAAGGAATTGAAGGAAAATTATCCGGAGGTGTGGGAACGCATGAAAGCCAGAAAGCGGTATATGAAAGAGGAAATCGGTATTCTTTTAAAACCGGAAGTTTTCCCGATGAGCGACATTGCAGGATGGTTTAATCCGTTTGCTTTGGAAAGGGAGAAGGCTTTTGTGATTGTACGGTAAGCCGTTGGATATGGGGCATGTCATGGCCTGATTTTTGGGGCGGAGGTATTTAATAGAAGAGGGAGGCAGGAACTTTAATCCTGCCTCCCTTGTTCTGTTAAGTGTTGACGGCCGCTGTTTTATAGATGGTGCTGCCGTAACGCCTGTATTTCTTTATTCAAATCCGTCGAATTCATCCTCATCGAATTCGTTCGGCTCGATTTTAGGGCGGTTTCCGACGGGCTTGCGTTTTTTCGGCTCCCGGTAGTCATCGAAGTCGCTGTCATCTAAGGAAGAATCTTTTTTTACGGTTTTCCGGCGTTTGCCTTTATTGGGAAGGCTGGATACGTCTTCCGTAAAAAATTTCTTTTTATCGGGAGCTGTGCTTAGATCTTCCGTGAAGAACTCTTTTCTGCCGGAAGCGGAGTCTTCTGCTTCCTCCCAAATCTCATCTGTCTCGTCCTCTTCATCGTCCTCGTCTTCTTCCCAATCGTCGTCCGCTTCCTTTTTGGAGCGGAGAATGAAAAACAGCGTAATACCTATGGCGATGGCGATGAGAAGCATAACGGCAATAATAACCATGGTTGTCGGTTGTAAGCCGGAAGGCTCTTCTTCCGAAAGGGGGCCGCCGTCGTTATCTTCGGAAGGGGATTCCGATGAAGGTTCATTGCCGGCAGAATGATCGGATACGATAACACCGGTGTCCGTCATAACTGTTTCGCTGATAATAATCACGTAATCGGAAGCGTGGGAAAAGGTAAAACAAATGGTGCCGTTTTCATCGATCTCCACAGCGTCCATGAACTCGAGCTGTTCGCTGTCCGGGTTATAGTAATAAAGGTTTGCGGCCAGCCCTGCATTTTCCGGGGCGGTACTTATAGCCAATACCGGATGGAAATCGAGAGGGCCGTTATGGACAAGGGAAAGCCCGATGACGGTTCCCGTTGTGCTGAGAGCGGAAGCCCGCATGATCAGTGCATCCGGGATGCTTCCGGTATCCGGCGTAACGCCCATGTCAATGCCGTTTGCCTCATCTGCCACAATATTACTTCCATTGATCGTCCAGCTTATGCTGTTCCCCATGTTGAGAATAACATCAATATCTTTCCCGCGGATCGAGGATATGGCCTCTTCGTATAAAACGGTATTGTTTTTCATATCTATGGTGACATTTTTGGCCGGGGCTGTTGGAGCTGCGCTGTTGTCAGAAGTATTGTCTGCCGGTTTTTTGCCGCCATTAGAAGAGCTGCCGCTTGCCGGAGGATTGCCGCCGGAAGGGGTGGTTCCGCTTGCCGGAGGATTGCCGCCGGAAGGGGTGGTTCCGCTTGCCGGAGGGTTGCTGCCGGAAGGGGTGGTTCCGTTTGCCGGAGGGTTGCTGCCGGAGGGAGAACTTCCGTTAGTCGAAGTACTGCTGCTAGTGGAAGAGGAACCGCCGGAAGAAGAGCTGCTGCCGTTCGTTTGTCCGTTATTATGGTTAGCCTGTGGTGCCTGATAACCGCATCTGCGGCATTTGCTGTCGGCCATGTCGTGGCCTAAGGCCGAAATTTCCTCGGAATAAGTGTCGCCGCAGGAACAGGTATAGGTTTTGGTGCCCTTTTCGATACAAGAGGGCTGCTTCGATACGGAGGAGGAATAGCTGTGCTTATGGCTGGCTGGCAGCTTTGCAATGGCCTCCGTATAGGAATCCTGGCATTTGGAACAGGTATAGGTACGGATGCCCTCCGCAGTTTCGGTAGCTTCTTTCGTGATGGCAGAAACATAATCATGCCCTGAAGCCGGAATCTCCCTGGTTTCTTTGGAATTACAGGAAAGGCAGGAACGTGTCTGCACACCGGCAGCCGTACAAGTGGCCGGTGTTGTAACTGTCCATTCTCCGTAAGTATGAGAAGTACATGCCGAAGAAGCTTTCGGGGTTACGCTGACAGCGACTGCGATATTGGCTGCGGTCTGATAGTTGGCCGGATCCGGGTTATAAGAGGCATGATACGAAACCGTGCCTTCTTTTTCCAGTACGGTGTCAGGTTTCTCCCACGCAAAGCCGGCGGGCAGTTTGATGGAAGACAAAGTGTTTCCGACCGAAGCTTTCAGGCCGGAGGGAACCGTATAAATGGGAACTCCTTTGTTTACAGTCAATGAAAGGTTCTTTTTTACGGTATTGTACTTGCCGGTATCCGAAGGAGTAAAGGTGGCCGGATACCCCTGGTTGGATACGGTAGGAACAATGGAAGGGTTATCCCATGTCCATCCCGACGGCAGTTTAATATTGGCCAATGTCTGATTCGGAGCATAAGTAACGGCGTTTAAGGCCGGAAGAGTATATGCCGGATCGGTTTTGGATACCGTTACCGTACAGGAAGCGGTGCCTCCGGCCTTGGAGTCGCCGGATAAGGAACAACTGATATCCGCTGTTCCTGCGGAAATGGCAGTAACGGTTCCGTCCGCTGCGACAGAAGCCACTTTTGGATTGGAACTGGTGAAAGTCAGGGAAGAGCCGGCTGCCGGAGCATCGATGGGCTTGCCGTCGATGGAAGCGGTGAGAACGGCGGATTCGCCTGCTTTCAGGGAAAGTGAGGTTTTGCTTAAAGTGATGTCCTTGACGGCCGCGGGCTGAGGGCACGCGGAGGAGGGCATATTTTTATATACGGGTATACGAAATACAAACGGATTGTTGATGGAACCCGCAGTGGCATAAGCTTTTTTTACCGAAACCGCCTCGGAAGACGGCGCGGCGATATTCTGCATGTATTGATGCTGGTAGAGGCCGGAAGGAGAGGTCTTGCTCACATTGAATTTTTGCAGGTAGAGAGTGTTCTGCCCTTTCCGTATGTAGTCTTTGGATATAATGTTGGAGCCGCCTTCCAGGGAAAGGTAGCGTGTGGTCCATTTATATTCCGCCGCTTTTTTCAATCCGTTTTCAATGACCTGGGCGCTTCCTTTTCCGGTGGCGCCTATATTGAAGTAATTATATACGCCGGGATAGGAAGGGTGGGTTCCCGAGATCAGCGGAGAGGTTCCGCTTCCTTGCTCCTGACGGACGCGGGAGGCCAGATGGAAGGGGCTGACGCCAAGCTGTCTGGCAATATTGCAAAAAGCCTGGGCATAACTTTGGCTTTTGGAGTCGCCCGGAATAGCGCCGGACATAAAGGTTCCGCTCAGGATGCTCTGGACGGCGCTTTCTTTGTGGTAGGTGTCGTTATAGCTCAACAGTTCAAACTGGAAAATATAGTTTTCCGATAAAAAATTACGGGGATCCATATAATAAGCGAGGATACCGTCGCTGGGATAAGACCAGGATTTATCAAAGTCGGCTGTTTTCCAGGAACTGGTAACGCTGGAGGAAATCAGGCTCCGGGAGTTTTTATTTTCTTCCTGTACGGCTGTTTTCCAGTCAAGATCCGTTTCCATTCTGACAAAAATCCAATTAGGATGGGCTGTTTTCAGGTTTAAGAGACCGCTTTGATAGGAGGCGGGAAATTGGGCAATATCAGCCGGAAGCTTCGCTTGGGCGGTTCCGGCATCCATGCGGTAAGTCTGGCCGGAGATCCATCGGTCTTCCCACGCGAGCAAGTCTTCATCGGCATAAGCGAGATAATCCCTTTCGATATAACCAATATAGGAACTGCCGCCGATGTCGATGCCGGCCTGGTACCAGATATTATGAAAGGAATCTTCACCGACGCCTGTGATACGGACAGACTGGCCGGTAGAAATATTGACCGATGCCGCTTCTTCCTTTCCGGGCTTCTGCTTTGCTTCATATGTGTCGCAAAGGTACAGCAGGGCATAGATATCTTTGCCCGCTATGAGGGAAGCCAGATCGTCCTGTGCCTTTGCCGCATCCAACAGGCGCACGGAAGACATGCCCTGCTGCACGTAAACAGTGATAGAAGGCATGTTTGTATAAGCGTCGAAGGAGGGCGCAAGGGGATAAGCGTCGGTATCCCATACCGGCGTAAACTCATAAGCATCGAATTCCGTATTTTCATAATCGTCACCGCATTCCCATGTAACGGGAATCAAAGTGGGAGAACCGGATTCATCCGGAAATACGGAAAGTTCTTTGGGAAAAGAGGCGTTAAGCTCCTCAAGAGTTGGTTTGGCGTCAAAGAAAAATTCGCTTTCTTCATCGGAAAGAGGGGCGATCGAAGTAATCGCCATGGGCGATTCTTCCGGCTCCATTGGCAGGGAAGATTCCTTATCTTTATCCTCTGAATCTGCCGGCTGGGAAGTTTTGTCACTTTCCTGATCCGTTGGTTGGGAAGTTTTTCCATCTTCTTGCTCCGCCGGTTGGGAGGTCTTTTCATCTTCTGAATCCGCTGGTTGCATCGTTCCGCTATTTTCAGCTTCCTCCGGCGGCAAAGTCCCGCTCTCTTCGGTTTCCGCAGCGGATGTTTCCGCAGCTATTGCGGGGAGGGCATCCTGATAAACGGATATAAAAGTGAGGAGCAAGGCAAACCCTGCTGCGTAAATACGTTTTTTTATGTTCTTTTTCATTAGTATTCTCCTTTTGGAAATCCTGTAATGGTATATATAGCATATTTGCAGGCAGGAGGCAAGGAGAATGCAGGAAGTTATAATAAATTATTTACTTTGATGCTTTTGGGGTTTCTATATTGGGAAATATAGTGTAAACTATAGGCTGAAAGGATTGAAAAAATGGAAGCTGAAAAAATACTGGATATCATAGGGGCGGATTTTTATACAGGGGTGCCCGATTCGCAATTAAAGGCGTTATGCGATTATTTGATGGACACTTATGGAATTGATTTCCGGCATCATGTAATTGCCGCAAACGAGGGAAACTGTACGGCGCTGGCAGCAGGATATCATCTTGCGACCGGAAAGATTCCGGTAGTTTATTTGCAGAATTCCGGCGAAGGGAATATAATAAATCCGGTGGCCTCCCTTTTGAATGATCAGGTTTATGCGATTCCAATGATTTTTATCGTTGGATGGCGGGGAGAACCGGGGGTTCATGACGAACCGCAGCATATTTACCAGGGTAAAATAACGCTGAAATTGTTGGAAGATATGGATATCAGGACATTTATCCTGGATAAAGAAACAAAAGAAGACGAATTGCGGAATGCGATGGGAAAATTTCAGGCTGTATTGGCAACAGGCAAGAGTGTTGCGTTTGTAGTCCGCAAAGGAGCTGTTTCTTATAATGGAAAAATAAAATACGAGAATAATTATACGATGAGCCGCGAGGAAATCATACGGCATATAGTGGCGGTATCGGAAAAAGATCCTATTATTTCCACGACGGGAAAAGCAAGCAGGGAATTGTTTGAGATTCGGGAGGCGAACGGGCAGGACCATAAATATGACTTTTTAACGGTTGGTTCCATGGGCCATAGTTCTTCTATTGCACTGGGGGCGGCCGTGCAAAAGCCGGGAACAAAGATATGGTGTATCGATGGGGACGGAGCGGTTCTGATGCATATGGGGGCTATGGCAGTCATAGGAACGTGCGGATGCGGGAATCTGGTTCACGTGGTGATCAATAACGGTGCACATGAAACAGTGGGGGGGATGCCTACGTCAGCCGGTAACATTGAACTGACGAAAATAGCATCGGCATGCGGTTATGGATATACTGTCTGCGTGGATGATTTTGATGCTTTGGATAAGGAATTGAATGCGGCAAAGAAAAGAAACGGACTGACTTTGATCGAAGCGAGAGCCGCGATTGGGGCACGTGATGATCTTGGCAGGCCGACCACGCCGGCGATAGAGAATAAACGCAATTTTATGGAGTATTTATCAACGCTGGCTTAATAGATCCCAATGTTAGTCATTTGTGCGAAAATGAAATGTGATGATGAGGTTTCTTTTTTATGAGTGATAAAAGAATAAAGTTTTTGAATACGCATGTTGACAATTTAACGATGGAAGAGGCAGTGGAAGAGGCTCGGAAGCTTGTGCGCAAGGGCGAGAGAAGCTACGTGGTCACGCCGAATGTGGATCATATTGTAAAAATAGAGCATGACCATTTATTCCGGGAAATATATGAAGGAGCCGATCTGATCCTGACGGATGGAAAGCCTTTGATTTGGATGTCCAGGCTGCTTCGCACTCCTATTAAGGAAAAGATATCCGGTTCCGATTATTTTCCTGAAGTTTGTAAAATGGCGGCAGAGGAAGGCATGTCGATCTTTCTTTTGGGGGCGGCGGAAGGGGTGGCGAAAAAAGCCGCCGTGAATCTGATGAAAAAGTACAAGCATCTGAAGATTGCCGGGGTATACTCGCCCAGCTATACTTTTGAAAGCGATGCCAATGAAATCTCTTATATCATTCACAAAATTAATAAAGTGAAGCCGGATATCTTATGCATTGGACTGGGTACGCCGAAACAGGAGAAATTTTACTATAAATATAAAGATCTGTTGGAAGTTCCTCTGACGCTGCATATTGGAGCAACGATAGACTTTGAGGCAGGGGTGGTAAAAAGAGCTCCGAGGTGGATCAGCTATGCGGGGCTGGAATGGTTTTACCGTCTGCTGAAGGAGCCACGAAGGCTGTATCGCCGGTATTTGCTGGATGATTTGGAGATTTTTCCTCTTTTTTGGAAATACAGGAAACGGCCTCTTTCTTATATATTTGGCTCCTGCAATATCCTCGGGGTGAATATTGCGGTAACGAATATGAAATCAGTGTGTCAATACCTGACAAATAATCTGGAGAGACTCCGTGGAGAATATGTGTGCGTTTCCAACGTGCATACGACAGTAATGGCATATAACGATGAATCTTACAGAAAGGTTCAGAATAATGCGGCGATCGCCGTGCCGGATGGCAAGCCTCTTTCTTTGATCTGTAGATTGAGAGGACATAAGGAGGCGAAACGTGTGGCGGGACCGGATTTGATGCCAGAGATCCTCAGACTTTCGGAGGCAGAAGGGTATACCCATTATTTTTATGGAAGTACGGAACGAACATTAAAGTATTTGGAAAAAAATATCAGGGAAAAGTATCCTAAGCTGAAAATTGCGGGAATTTATTCGCCTCCTTTCCGCAGACTGACGAAAGAAGAAGATCAGAAGGTTATAGAGCGAATCAATGCGGCGAAGCCGGATTTCATATGGGTAGGCCTGGGAGCGCCGAAGCAGGAGCGCTGGATGCATGAACACAGAGGCAAAGTAAACGGGATTATGGTTGGAGTCGGTGCAGCTTTTGATTTCCATGCGGGAACATCGAAAAGGGCACCGAAATGGATGCAGGAAATTTATCTGGAGTGGTTGTACCGTTTGATCCAGGATCCTAAGAGACTTTTGAAACGATATATGTTTTCGAATATGGAGTTTATCTGGCTGATATTGACCGGGCACTAGGAGTGCGGAAGGGAAAGCGGTGTAGAATTGGAAACGGAAAAAATTTATTTAATTACCGGCGGGGTCGGATTTATCGGATATCATTTGTCAAAACGGTTGTTGGAGTCGGGAGCAAGAGTGATCGGCATGGATAATTTGAACGACTACTATGAAGTAAGCCTGAAGGAAGCCCGCCTGAAAATTTTAAAGAAATATGAAGGGTATTCTTTTGTAAAATGCGATCTGGCGGATAAAGAAGGTGTGTTTTCCCTGTTTAAAAAGGAAAAGCCAGATATTGTGGTGAATCTGGCGGCCCAGGCAGGGGTTAGATACAGTATCGAGAATCCGGATGCTTATGTGCAGTCAAATTTGGTAGGCTTTTTCCATATACTAGAGGCATGCAGACATTATCCGGTAGAACATCTTGTATTTGCTTCCTCCAGTTCGGTGTATGGAGGAAACGAGAAGGTGCCGTTTTCCACGGAAGACCAAGTAGATCATCCGGTAAGCTTGTATGCAGCTACGAAGAAATCCAACGAGCTTATGGCTTATTCTTACGGAAAACTATATGGAATTCCGGTAACGGGATTGCGCTTTTTCACAGTATATGGGCCATATGGAAGGCCTGATATGGCTTGTTATAAGTTTGCCCTGAAAATGATGGAGGACAAGCCGATCCAGATATACAATAATGGGGATATGTACCGGGACTTTACTTATATTGATGATATCATCGGCGGGGTGGAAAAAGTTCTTGGCCATGTGCCTGAGGCGGACAGGCAGGGAGTTCGTTATAAGATATATAATATAGGAAATCATAAGCCGGAAAAACTGATGGACTTTATCGCATCCCTGGAAAAATATTTGGGGAAAGAAGCACGGAAGGAATACTTGCCGATGCAGCCGGGGGATGTATATCAAACATATGCGGATATATCGGATCTGAAAAATGATTTCGGATTTCAGCCGGAGACTTCCATGGATGAGGGGATGCGGCGTTTTGTAGAATGGTTTAAGGAGTATTACGGCTATGAAGAAACTGTTTCATGAAATACTTCATTTTGGCATTATAGGGGTATTTAATACGCTGCTTGGATTTGTGCTGATTATGGTATTTTATAATTTGTGGCATTGGAATTATTGGGCGGCAAGCGGAACGTCTTATGTGATCGGAAGTATTTTTTCTTATTTTGCCAATAAGAAACTGACCTTCCGGGTGGAAGGGAACAGCTGGAAAGCCGCGTTAAAGTTTGCGGTGAATATTGCCATCTGCTATCTGCTGGCCTACGGAATTGCAAAACCGCTGGCGCGGAGCGTTATGAGGGGATATTTGCCGGGACTGGCCCAGAGAATAGGAGATGTGATCCATATGGAAGCCCGTGCGGTGGAAGAAAATGTGGCCATTTTGGCAGGTATGGGGCTGTTTATCATCTTTAATTTTATAGGGCAGAAATTTTTTGTATTTATAGGAATGGGGAAGGAAAAGGAACAGGTTTAAAATGGAAAGAGTAAAGTACCTGATTTTAGGGGCGGGACCGGCAGGGCTGTCCTTTGCCAACTGTTTGAAACAGAAGGGGGAAGAGTCTTTTCTTCTGCTGGAAAAAGAGAAGGAGGCAGGAGGTTTGTGCCGCAGTATGGATGTGGACGGCGCGCCTCTTGATATTGGAGGCGGCCATTTTCTGGATGTAAGAAGGCCGGAAGTGAACCGTTTTTTATTTGGCTTTATGCCGGAGGAAGAATGGAACAGATATGAGAGGGATTCCAAGATATCTTTTGATGAGCGATATATCGAACAGGACAGCGGAGGGCATGGCAACCGGTATATCGATCATCCTTTTGAGGCAAATATCTGGCAGATGAAGCCGGAAAAACAGAAGGAATACCTGGAGTCGATCACGGAGGCTGGATGCAACAAGGGCGAGGAAATGCCGGAACGGTTTGTGGACTGGATTTATTGGAAGCTTGGGAAAAGGATTGCAGAGGATTATATGCTTCCTTATAATGAAAAAATGTTTGGCAAGGACTTGAACATACTCGGCACCTACTGGCTTGAGAAGCTTCCCGATGTTTCTTATGAAGAAACAAGAAAAAGCTGCATGGAAAAGAAGCCCTATGGGTATCAGCCGGGACATGCGCAGTTTTATTATCCGAAAAAGTATGGCTATGGGGAACTGTGGCTGCGGATGCAGAAGGCAGTCGGGGAAAGGATTGCAACAGGCGCGGCCGTAAAGAAACTGGATGCCCTGCGCCGCAGAGTAGTTTGTGCGGATGGAAGGGAATATGAGGCAGAAAGGATCGTTACAACCATTCCGTGGGCGGAATGGGAGGAAATTATTGGAATGCCGGATGGATTTTCACAGAACGTAAGGAAGCTAAAGCATAGTTCCACGCAAATCGAGTATGTGCCGGAAAAAATGGAGACAAAAGCACACTGGATCTATTATCCGGAAAGAGAGATCTCTTATCACCGTATACTGGTGAGGCATAACTTTTGCCCGAATGGAAAGGGATATTGGACAGAAACAAATAAAGAAAGAGTGGAGCCGGATAAGGGAAGGTTCCGCTATATGAACGAATATGCCTACCCCTTGAATACGGCGGATAAGCCGCAGATCATGAAAGAACTGCTGGGACAGGCCAGATGCAGGGAGATCTACGGGCTTGGCAGATGGGGGGAGCATGAACATTATAATTCCGACCTGGTAGTGGAGCGGGCGATGAAGCTGGCGGAGGAGCTTTTAGGGTCAGAAAACAAGGCGGTAAAGCGCATATAAGGAATAGAAGAATGACGGAGCGTCGGGAAGGAGGGTTGCCTGGAACTTGTGGAGGGAACCCATCCATACGGCGGCAAGGAAGAAAATATAGGGATGTCTGCGGAATTTATCTGCCAGGGAAGTAAGGGCGGATAAAACCGGGGCATCCTTTTTAGCCGCAAGAATGACAAGCTGGAGGGCTTGCATGGTAAGGAAAGCGCCGAACCAGCGTCCCCAGTCGATCGCCACAAGGAAGGCCGGTACAATGCACAAGTGGCTGAGAAGAAAGAGGGCGTAAACAGGCCGGTCTTTTTTCATAGCCGCTTTCAGAATACGTACCCAAAGAAAACCATAAAGAATGGCTAAGGGGGAGAGGAGCAGAAGGGTGACCAAGCCATAACGGATGCGTTCTCCCGGCTGGTTCAGCACCAGTTCGGAAAAGGACTGTGCCGTTGTGGCAAAATATTCGTAATTCAGGGCGATATCGTTGACAGGAAGATCCGTGCGCGCCGTCAGCAGGGAAACAAGTTCTTCACAGGATGTGATGTCTATATGGGAGAAAAGCTGGAAGTACAAAAAGGCGGCCGCCATGCCCGCCATACCGCCGACCGCAAAAAGAACGGGCAGAAGAGTCTGCTTTTTCGCTAATGCGGATTTTAAATACAAGGTGAAAAATAAAGGAAAGAAAAGAAACATAAACGCCTGATGTATGCTCAGGGCAATCAATCCCAAAATAGTGAGCAGGATAAGCTGCAGCCAGACAGAACGAATCAGAATGCAGCAGATGACCGCAATAAGGGATACGGTCAGGAGGTACATATCAAATCTTCCCATGTTTTCTGAGGTCCAGAGATAGGACGGAGAGCCGGGGGAGAGGAGGTAAAGCAGGATAACCAGCAGCAATCCCTTTTCGGCGCGCTGCCCTTCCAACTGCCGCAGGGAATAACCCAAAACCAAGGAAAGCAGGAAAAGGAGCAGAATGAGAGAAAAAAATACAAATTGCCACGCCGCTTCTGCCGGAAGAAATCCGGGGTAAAGCAAACGGAGGACGGAGCCGATAAAAAGACGCGAATCAAAGCCAAGGGAGTAATCCATGGCATACCAGGCGCTGTTCCATCCGTGGAGTTCTTCCGGAATCCGGCATAAAAGGGTAAAAAACAGCAGGAGAAAAATGAGAATTTCTCTGTGGAACGTGTATAGGAACTGTTTTGCTTTTTTCGTCATGGTTTACCTCATTCTTTTCTAAATTTTGTCGCTGTAAGGGAGCGATTTGATATAATGCTCCATGTATTGAAAATCAGGACTGCCGTCCGGCTGGCCGGGGAGCTTTATTACCGTTTCCTTCATCTTTTCTATCGTCCATTTTCTTCCATATCCAAAACGATATTTGTTTGCTTTAATTACGGTTATAAGGAACATTGCAATATATTTATTCATTTTCCAAAAATCTTTTGCATACAAAACATTGACATCGTCTGATGCCCAAAATGGTTTTGACTGGTAAAATGCTTCTCCGACGCTTCCGTTATAATTAACGGTAATACAATTTGGCTGCCAAAGTTCATCGGCATCTATTTTTTCCCTGACGCCGTTATTTTCGCTGATCGCACCCAGGAAGTTTATTTTTCCCGGAACCATGTCTTCCTTTGTCAATCGTTTACCTTTGACAAAACGAAATAAATCGTTCATTGTATAATCTTTCCATTCGGAAGCGCGGAGCGGACTGGAGGAACAGACGGACGTTGAAAGCGGTTCTATTCTGGAAGTATTCACCCATTCCGGCAGGGAATCCGGCAAGACGAGATTTTTCAATGTTTTGTCGGCTTGTCTGCCATAATTAAATCTATAAGCATTTTTTTGTATACATAAACAATAGAATAATTTTGCTTGTTTGGTCATGGGCTTCCTGGGTGTCAATACTGCTATTTGATGCGCCACATAGCATGGCTCCGGCTGCAAATGGGCCATTAGGACAGAACCCTTCAAAGGAACGGTTATAATGCCGGCAGGATATTTTTTAATTCCCTCGCATTCCTGGACTTTTGCAACGACACCATTATTTTTGTCCTGGGAACTTATAAAATTGATACCGTCTTTTTGAGGGATCATATCTGCGAAGATCAATGTCTTCGGATATTCTATAAAAAATAAATCAGTCAGCTTCATCTATATCACCACTTTTCACCAGGTATGCCAAATAGTCGTTGATTGTCTGCTGGGAGTCATCCTGTGTCAATGTGCTGTAATCGGTCTGCATATATGCTTCGCATAGCCATTCGTCATCATATCCCACACAATGCCTTGCGGACAAGCCGTCAACAACGTCCCGGTTCCGGTATAATTTCAGCCATTCTTTTTCAATATGTTCCCATTTTCCGAGAATATCGACTCTTCCTAATTTTTTCCGTTTTACAAATCCGTCATTTTTACAATATCCAAAAAAAGTTTCCTGCATACTGTCATGAGGCTGATGGGCAGTCCAGACCATTACGCATACATTTGTTCCGGTAGGGTAGAAAATATCGTCCGGCATTGAAAATACGGCTTTTAGCGTATTCTTTTTCATTAACCGTTCCCGGACATCTTTAAATTTTGTACCGATCGCGCAGCTCATTGGGACGACGACGACTCCTGTACCGCCTATCGTAAGAATATCTAACAAATGTTCTGCAAATTCCAGCTCAACCACATCTTTTTGCGAATAAGGAGGGTTAATTAATCCTATATTTATGTTTTTTTTCTTCAGTTCATTGGTTATACTTTTATGGAAGCAATCGCCTTTATAAATATTTGATTTTCCATCCTTTCGAATGATCATGTTGGCAATGGCCAATGTGTAAAGACCGTCGTCAAATTCCGCCCCATATAGCCCATTTTGGCGGATATTTTCAATTTCATCGGGATTTGCATTTTTAAACATTTTGCTCATGGCAGTTACCAAAAAAGAGCCGGATCCGCAACATATGTCAACTACGCGGCTGTTTTTATTTATGTCAGCCAGATTGCACATAAATTCAGTCAAATGCTGGGGAGTCAGGACAATTCCCAATCCGCTTCCATCGCCGCCTGAATATTTAATGAATTCGTGGTAAAATACTCCTAAAGCATCCACCGTGCTGTCTGCATAATCCATCATTGGCTTGATTTTCATTTCTAACTGTTCAATATACTAGGTGATAGATTTTGAATATCCAAGGGGAATTTCTGCAAATTTTGTATTATCCAGAAGCGTATTGAAAACTTGTTTTATGTAGTCTATTCGGCTGCTCTTAATATCACTGTCTTTCAGAACATTTTCTATGGCGTTCTGAATGTTCTGCATGACTGATTTGTAGGATGTAAGAGCGGAATAACTTTTGGAAAAGTCCTCATCGTTCAATGCAATCAATATTCCGGCGATGAAGATTGGCTTATGCGCTTCCGTGATTTTTACTTCTCTTAAGGAGTTATACATATCGATGGCAGTGTTTCTGATCTCATCCAGGGAATATGCTTTCTTTAGCCTATGACTTTCCGTGTACTGCTCAATCGCCATTTCACGCCGCTCCTTTTATGTCTGTGTCGTATATTTTAAATGCCTTATACCCTACATTTACATCAGCATGCTTCATTATACCATAAGTAAAACCGTATATCCAGAGAAATCGAACATTTGTTTTAATTTCTGTTTTTATGACCGGCCGCATTTCCTATACCAAAGCCGGAAGAAAAATCCTCCGGTCATGCAGAGTGCGGCACCGAGCAACAGAGCATGGGAAAGTTTTCGTTCGGCCAGGCGCTTCTCGTCAACGACAGCATAAGGCATGCGGCTGTGGCAGAAAGAAACAGGGCGGAGGCAGTACGGGTTATTCCCAGTTTTTTCGCTATACTGGCAGAGAACGCGCCGCACAGTCCGGCAATCGTCGCGGCAATGTAGATATAACCTATTGCAGTATTGGAAAGTCCGCATTCCGCATATTGGAGCTGACTGAGAAAAACGGTGATAGTCTGATGGGATTCGTTCAAAAACGCGACACCGACGAGGAACAGAAGAAGATATTTATCCGACAACGTCTGTTTCAGCAGAAAAATAAAATCACGGAAACAATGCGGCTCCCTCTTGCGGTTCACATCCACAAGCCCTAAAGAAAGCAGGGATGCCAAGCCATAACTGATTATGGTAAGAAAGGCGGCCAAAGAATATCCGTTGCCCGCTGACCGGAAGGTCAGGGAAAATAAAAAAGCGGCGAATAATAAACCGGCAGTCTGGAGACTGTTGTAAATACCGAAGACCCGGTGGCTCTTTTCCCGGAGGGTATGATCCTCTTTATATGGCTTCGCCTGCTCCTGGCCGCAGGAAAGGTAAAGAAGCGCTGTATCCACGCCGGAGAGGCCGGCGATAACAACGCTGATCATAATACGTTCCAAAAGAAAATCAAAAAAACTATCCGCTTTCCAAAATACGATTTTAGAGAAAAAACACAGGAAGTTACAAATAAGAATTGTTTTTTTATACCCGATCTTATCCGCCAGAATCCCCCATGGAAATTCCAGCAAAAGACAGAGAGCGAGGGAAATGCTCTCAATAACAGTAATCTGAAAGATAGAGATCCCCCTTGCCTGGCGATAGAGCGTGGCTACGGGGCCATAGAATACCATTCCCTGCAAAAGAGCGATGGCATACATAAAATAAATATTTCTTGTTTTGCTACTGAAATCCGGTCTTGCATGCACAGTTTTCATATAAAGTACCTGTCCTTTCCAATTTTTGCACAATAATAACGCTGTCAGACGGCAGCGTAACATAAAACATCAAATTGTACCTAAATCGGAAAATTCATCAATACATACCCCAAAAATATTTATTTTTATACTTTTAAAAGTATGATAACAAAAGATATCCCTAGATGCAATGGCAATTTAAATTAATATACTCCGAGGGAAACCACTTTTGCAGAGGGAATGGAAGGACAAAGAAGAAGGCGGGGGGAGGTTTGGCAGCAGGGGGGACGGGGCGCGATGGGGCGATGGGAGGGGCAGTTACCGGCTGTTGCGTGCCATCAGTAATTTCACTTATGAAATGGTCGAAATAGTAGAGGAAAACCGCAAGGATGCGGTTTTAGGGAGCATAGGACAGGATGTCCGTTGCTCCCGGCTCGGACGGTTTGACAATTTTTACCCATTTCATTAGTGAAATCTGATGGTAAGCGCAAGCCGGTAACTGCCCCTCCCATCGCCCCTTTGCGCCCCGTCCCCCCTGCTGCCAAACCTCCCCCCGCCTTCTTCTTTGGCCTTCCATTCCCTTCCTCCCCCCTCCGCAAAAATGGTTTTCCCCCTCTTTCCATCCTACACTCTTGACATGTCCATGAAAATCAAGCAGAATAAAGTAATTGAACAGAAGGCATGGAAAGCAATGCCGGAAAGGTATGAATGAAATGAAAACCGGATGGAAAAAGAAGGCAATAGAATTTTTAAACAGGAATAAAGAAATGATTGTTTGTGCCCTGCTGGGCGCAGCCGTATTCGTGTTCATTTATGGAGTGCATATTTTGGATCCCTGCTATACGGACTGGCTGCTTACCAGCGAGGACGGGGATCTGACACAGCATTATCTCGGGTGGAAATTTTACCGCCATGCGCCATGGCGTTTCCCTTTTGGGATGATAGATACGATGGCCTATCCGAATGAAACATCGGTGATTTTTACGGATTCTATTCCGTGGTTTGCCTTTATTTTTAAAATATTCCGTTTTCTGCTTCCGGTGCGGTTCCAATATTTCGGATGGTTTGGTATCCTGTGCTTTATGCTGCAGGGCGGGATCGGCGCGAAATTGGTAAAGAAATATGTGGACAGCGTTCCGGGGATTGTGGCAGGAGGAATGTTTTTTGTTTTAAGTCCTGTTTTTATCGACAGGATGTATTGGATGACGGCGCTGGCCGGGCATTTTCTCTGTCTGTTGGGGCTTATGTTTATCGTTTATTATGAACCGGTGTATAAAAATACAAAAAAAGCGGTGAAAGGATGGGGCATTTTGGGAATGCTGTGCGGCGGCATCCATCTTTATTTTTTGCCGATGTGCGGCGTGATCCTGCTCGGCTTTGTTCTGTTGGATGCGGTGAAGGGCAGGAAGAAGTGGAAGGCTTTGTTGCCTTTGGGGTCTTATCTGGCAGCGGCGGCGGGGACGGTGTTCCTCTTCGGAGGATTTGCTTCCGGGATGAAAGCGGGAAACGACGGGCTTGGTTATTATAGCTTTAATTTAAATGGTTTTTGGAATCCCCAGGGATGGTCGCGGTATTGGAAGGATATGCCTTGTACGGACAGCCAGTACGAAGGCTTTGGTTATTTGGGGCTTGGCTTGCTGGTACTATGCCTGTGGGCGCTTCTTTTACGGGTCGGAGGATGGCTGGATCGGAAAAATCTGACAGGGGGATGGAGGAAGGGAGATTTGCCGGTGCAGGAACATCCGGCAGACTCTGCTGGCGGAAAAGCCGGAAACTGGATGAAAAATCATATATGGGGACTGGTTTGGGGACTGATAGGGACCTTGACGCTGCTGGCGTCGGTTTCCCATGTGGTCATGTATGGGGAGAAAGTTTTGTTTGAGTTTCCCCTGCCTAAGATATTATATAAGGCATGGAGCGTTTTCCGTGCCTCCGGCCGGCTGATTTGGCCGTTGGTCTATTTATTCGTACTGGGCGCTGTCTGTGCGGGAAGGAAAAAAATCGGGCGCAGGGCGGCCGATCTGATGCTGCTGGTCTGCCTCCTTCTCCAGTTTGCGGATATCAGGGGAATGCTGGCGGAGAAAAATGAGATTTATAATAAAAGGGACGTTTATCAGACATTGCTGCCGTCGGAAGGATGGGCGGTGATCGGAAATGAAACGGATGTGGAGCATATATGCTTTGTTTCGGAAGTAGTGAACGAAAGGAAGCAGTTGTTTTCCTTTGGCGATTACGCATCGGATTACGGACTGACCCTGAGTAACTTTTATTTTGCCAGATCTTTAGAAGGGAAAGAAATCGAGGCGAGAGACCGGGCGTTGGCGGAATGCCCTTCGGATACCGTTTTTGTTTTCTTCCAAAACGAGAAGCAGAAATGCCTGTCTTATCCTCTGAATTATTATGAAATGGACGGGCTTGTGGTCGGATGCAGCAAGCCTCTGGGAAGTTTGGAACCCATATCCGGGGAAGACCTGGCCATATACAGATATAATATGGGGAGCAGCCGTTATTTGAATAATGCCGAGGTGACAGAAGAGGGATGGGTTATTCACTCCTATGGCAATTCTTACGGGCCTTATCTGTATGCGGAGGCGGGAAGATACCGGGTGACGGCGACGGGCAGCGGCATGGGCGCAGTGGATATCAAGTGCTATTATAATCATGGGGACAATGTTCTGGAACCGCAGAACCTGGCGGTGGAGGAAAACAGGATTTGCTATGAGGTGGAACTGACGGAGTTGGCCGGTGATTTGGAATGCGCGTTATGGAACATCGGCGGCGGGGATATGCTCGTGGAAAGCCTGATGATTGAGAAAGTAGAATAGCAGCTACAGAAGAAAGACGCCATAAATGAAAGAGTTATTTTTGAAGAAATTCCCGAAATTCGGGAATTTCTTTTTCTATGATTTCCATAAAATAGGAAGAGCCTTCTTCGTTCAAATGATCTGCGTCGGAAAAATAATCCAGTGCATCGGAAAAACGCTCATCCTCGGAATAATCATAATAGGGAACGCCGCTTTGTTGAGAAATGGCGTTTATCGTCTGATAGAATTCTTCTTTAAATTCCCGGGAGAACAGATCGGAGTAAAGGCCGGTATAAGGTGTGGTAATTAAAACGGGAGTGATATGGTTGTCTTCGCAAAATGTGAGGATATCATACAGATTGTCGATTCTTTCGGGGAGGAAATAGTTTTCCTTGTTATCCATATGGCGGTGGTAGCGGTTCCGCGCCTTTTCCTGGAAGGAAGGTTCTGCTTCTGCGGCATGAGCTTTGATGGATAAGGAGGGCAGTAGCTTTATGATATCTTCTCCGGCGGAAAGAATGGGGAGCCGGTTTGTAACCAGGTCGATATAGGGATCGTAGGAAGGAATGTATCTGGGCGATAAAAAGGTATAATATTTGGCGCTTAAAAACTGTTTTTCTTTTTCATCCACCACTTCGTTATTGAAGGAAAAATAGGAAACAGGAATAAACATCAGGCATGAATCGGAAAAATGTTTTTGGTACATGGACAGGATAGCGTAATCGTAGTCGTAGGTCTGGCTGGACATGGCAAAGTTAAAGCACTCATAGCCCTGTTCTTTTGTCAGATCTTTATAAGTAAAAGCATATTCTCCGTGGGAACTGCCGATATTGCAGATTTGAATATTGTTGTAAGAAGAATCCATATAATGGAATTTGTCGGCATCGCTGTAAGGCTCTTCCATGACCTGCAGGTAGCGGTAGTTCAGGAGCAGGAGCAAAGAGAAAGCGGCGAGGGATACGGCGAGGCATTTTAATAAAAATAACATAATTTTTTTCATAATTTTCTATATCAGAACTGAAAATAATAAAATTCAGTCGATACTCCTTTCTCGGAAAATAACAGGATAACAAGTAAAAAAAGAATATAAACAGAGTAACGGGCCCAGGGCTTCCAGGATGAAATACGGGCGATAACGTCAGTTTTCAGGGAAGCGTAGTCGTAGGCCGCCAAAAGCAGCACAGGGATGCATAAATATATCATATAAGCATAAGACATATCCAGGGAGATGACGGCGTTTTTTAAGTAGTTGCCGGGACTTTCGACTCCGTGGAAACTGAGGGAAAGAATACGCCATGCGTCCGGTAAGGTATTGGCCCGGAAAAATACCCATGCGAAGCACACTTCTGCGAAAGTGAGCAGGAGGAAGAAAAAACCGCGCCGACGCCTGGGGTTCAGGAATGTTTCCAGGATCTGATAAATGCCATGGACAGCTCCCCATATGATATAAGGAAATCCGGCTCCGTGCCAAAGCCCGCTGACCAGGAAGGTGAGGAGCAGATTCCGGCAATGGCGGAAAGATCCTTTGCGGCTGCCGCCCAGAGGGATATATACATAATCCCGGAACCATGTGGAAAGGGAAATATGCCAACGGCTCCAGAATTCCCGGATGCTATGGGAAAAATAAGGGCTTTTAAAGTTCTCCTGGAGTTCTATCCCGAAAAGCTTGGCGCAGCCGATAGCAATGTCCGTATATCCTGAAAAATCACAATAGATCTGAACGGCAAACATGATGGTGGCGACAGGAAATACCAGGCCGCTGTAATCGCCGGGGTGGTCGTAAATGCTGTTTACCACGGGCGCCAGCAGTTCGGCGACAACTAATTTTTTAAAATATCCCACGGACATCAGCTTCAGGCCGTAAGATGCCTGGGCAGGATTGAAGATACGTGTTTTTTTGAATTGGGGCAGAAGCGCGTCGCCCCGGCCGATGGGGCCGGAGAGAAGTTGGGGGAAAAAAGAAACGAACAGGCAGTAATAGCCGAAGTGCCGTTCCGCAGGATATTTTTCCCTGTAGATATCGATTAAGTATCCCAATGTCTGAAAGGTATAGAATGAAATTCCTACCGGCAGCATAAGCTGTATAGCAGGGGATGGCAGACCGGCGGCTTCGAAAAAAAAGCCCGTATATTTAAGTAAGATTAAACAACCGGCCAAAAGGATAATTCCTGCCAGCAGATATATTTTTTTCAATAAACATCTTTTCCTGTCCCTATCCCATCCTTTATCCGGCAGGGAAGCGGCGGACTGGAGAGCCAATGCGAGGAAAAAGGAAACTATGGCAATGGATAAAAGAAGAAGGGCATATCGCTTATCCATTGCCATATAAAAATAAAAGCTGGCTGCAAGAAGGAAGATGTAGCGGTATTTTGCAGGGCAGATCCAGTATAAAATAAAAATAGTTGGTAAAAATACGGCAAATGCCATAGAGTTAAATATCATAAAAAACCTCATTACTTTCCATATATTACCGCAATAGGATAATATTAAGTTTTCTTTAAGGTCTGTGGAACATTTCCTTAAGAATAGACGAAAGGGCATTCCAAAACAAAAAATATGTTATAATAATATAAACATGGACATAAATGCAATAAATATACAGAAAGGATGTTGCAATGAGGATGGTTATGGAAAAATTAAAAGTAACGGCGGTTCTTATTCTGTCGGCGGTATTGCTGATGGGATGCGGGAAAAACACGGCAAAAGAAGATGTTCTCCCGGAAGATGCGGCGGGGGATGCAGTTGTGATCGAGGAGGAATCCCGCAATGAGGTTCCGAAGGCGACGGAAGAAATGAATATGGAAAATGAGTCGGCACAGGTTATAGAGCCGGAGCCGCCCCAGGAGGAGATGGTGGTGGATCCAGAGCAGCTGCATGAACCGGAAATCGAGCAAAAGGAAGTGGCGGAGCCGATTCCTGAGCAGCCGGCGGTCAACAGAATGCAGATCGTTTTTCTGGGAGACAGTATTCTGGACGGTTACCGGGATGAATCGGGTATTGCCTATCTGACAGGAGTATATTGTGATGCGGATGTGTATAACCTGGCGATGGGGGGGACGACGGCGGCATTGACTACCTATGAAAAATCCACCTATGAAGAATGGAGTTCCCGCTGTCTTCAGGGGGTCGTACACGCTATTTGTGGAAATGTGGATGCTAAGATTCTGGATGGCCATCGGGCGGGAGAGGTATTCGCCACCTGTGATTTCTCCAATACGGATTATTTTGTGATCGAATATGGGATGAATGATTTCCTGAGCGGGATACCGTTGAACGATGAGGATGATATTTATGATGAATATACTTATGTAGGGGCTTTGCGCATAGCGATACAAAGACTGCGGGACTCCTTTCCAGATGCGACGATCGTGCTTTGTTCACCGAACTATGCACAGTTCTGGGGCAAAGACGGTTCTTACCTGGGCGATGGAAATATGGTGAGTAACGGCGGCGGCAAGCTGGTGGAATATTACAGAGTATGCGGCAATGTTTCCGCAGATATGCATACGTTGTTTTTGAATGCCTATGAGGGGATCGGGCTGGATACTTATTCCGCAGATGAATATCTGGAAGACGGCATACATCTGTCGGAAAAAGGGCGGCGGAAATATGCGGAGAAACTATCGGAAATTATTCTGGAATATGAGGCTGAAAAAAATAATTAGAGGTGGCGGTAAATAGCAAAGTATGGTAAAATGTTAGGCGGATGTTCAGGCATCCGCCTTTGGGCATTGGACGCATGGTTTATATATGCGAAAAAGCAGAAAAATGGAGAGAGGCAGTTTGAGAGAGTTAGAATATCCTTTTGACAGTGAATATATTTTAAAGAATGCAAAGAAGCTAAGAAGGGTTCTTCTGGCGGAAGAGGGAGCGAGGATCCGGAAGAAAATAGCGGTTCTGGGAGGAAGCACTACTCATGATATTATCCGCATTCTGGAACTTTTTCTTCTGCACCAGGGGATTGAACCGGAGTTTTATGAGTCGGAATACGGTCAATACTTTCAGGATGCCATGTTCGGGAACGAAAGGTTGAAGGATTTTGCGCCGGATGTGATTTATATCCATACCAGCGGCAGGAACGTGACGGCCTGTCCCAAGCCGGGAGACGGACGGGAAGAGACAGAGGCTTTGCTGGAGGAGCAGTTCAGGCATTTTAGCGCGATGTGGGACAAACTGGAAGCCGATTACCATTGCCCGGTGATACAGAATAATTTTGAATATCCTTTCTACCGCCTGTTGGGAAATCAGGACGGGGCGGCCATCAGCGGGAGAACTCGTTTCCTGACACGTTTGAACGAACGTTTTTACCAATATGGGGAAACCCATGAGAATTTTTATATTAATGATATAAATTATATTTCGGCAGCCTATGGACTGGACAAGTGGTCGGATCCTTTTTACTGGCATATGTATAAATATTGTCTTTGTATGCAGGCCATTCCGGAATTTGCATACAATTTGTGCAATATTATAAAAGCGATTTTCGGGAAAAACAAAAAGGCCCTTGTTCTGGATCTGGACAATACGCTGTGGGGGGGCGTCGTAGGGGATGACGGAGCGGACAATCTGGAGATCGGACAGGAGACTTCCATGGGGCAGGTATATGCAGAGTTTCAGAGTTATATAAAAGCCCAGAAAGATATCGGCGTGATGCTCAACATCAATTCCAAGAACGAGGAAGAAAACGCCATGGCAGGATTGGAGCATCCTGCGGGAACTTTGAAGCCGGATGATTTTATCGTGATCAAGGCTAACTGGGAGCCGAAGAGCAAGAACCTGGAGGATATCGCTGTAGAGCTGAATATTTTGCCGGAAAGCCTGGTATTCGTGGATGATAATCCTGCCGAGAGGGAGATTGTCAGGATGCAGACGCCGGCGGCAGCGCCGGAAATCGGCAGACCGGAGCAATATATACGCGTATTGGATCGGTCGGGTTTTTTTGAAGTGACTTCCCTGTCGGAAGATGACAGAAGGAGAAGTGATATGTACAGGGCTAACCGGATGCGTGAGAAACAGCAGACGGGATTTGCGGATTATGGGGAATATTTGAAATCCCTTGGAATGAAGGGGACGATCCGTTCCTTTGAACCCGTGTATATGGCCAGGATCGCCCAGCTGACGAATAAGAGCAATCAGTTCAATCTGACGACGAGAAGATATACACAGGGAGAGATCGAACAGGCAGCGGCAGACGGAGAGTATATCACTCTTTATGGGAAGCTGGAAGATAAATTTGGGGATAACGGCGTGGTGTCCGTTGTGATCGGGTATAAGAAAGAAGAGGAACTCCACATCGATCTGTGGATTATGAGCTGCCGGGTGCTGAAACGGGATATGGAGTTCGCCATGATGGACAGGCTGGTGGAAGAGAGCCGGAAGGCAGGGATAAAAAGGATCCTGGGTTATTATTATCCTACGGCAAAAAATAAAATGGTGGAAAATTTTTACGGATTGCAGGGGTTTGGCAAAATAAAAGAAGACGAAGAAGGCAATACCGTATGGCTATATGAAATACCGGAAATTTATGAGAAGAAAAATAAATATATAGAAGTGGAAATGGAAAGGGAATGAAACAATGACGAGAGAAGAAGTATTTGAAACCTTAAACGGAGTATTCCAGGATGTATTCGACGACGAGTCGATCGTAGTGAAGGAAGAGACCACGGCGGACGATATCGAAGACTGGGATTCCCTGGAACATATCAATTTGATTGCAGCCGTGGAGCAGGAGTTCGGCATCAAGTTCTCCATGGGACAGGTAGTGGCCATGAAGAACGTGGGAGAAATGGCCGATATTATTATGAGCCAGATCAAGGATTGATACCGGCTCCGGAAATTTGCAAACAGGAAAGGAAAGCCGGTTTCTATTCAGGAAACCGGTTTTCAAGGAGTTCGATCATGCCAAGAAAAGGATTCATCAGGAATACCACTCGTCTGTTCTGTAAGGCAGGAGCAGGGGTGGGCATGTCGATGGCGGTAAATCCTTCCCGGGCCAAAGCGGCCAGAGAGGCATCGAGATCCGGTGTTTCGTAACAGAGATGGTAAGGGCTGTTCTTATATTTTTTTATGAGGCCGGCAACGACGGATGAGCTGTCGGCAGGAGAAACCAGTTCTATCCGATAGCCGTCTTTTTCTATAAAGCAGATATGGATCTTCCTGATGCCGTCGAAAACGACCTGGGAAACGGCGGTATATCCGAGCCGTTCAAACTCCGATAGGGCTTTGTCGATATGTTTGACCAAATATCCGATATGGTGTACTTTTAAATGATTCATGACAATACCTCACTGAAATAAGTAAAGCAGCAGCCGGAAAGGAAACCGTTATATGCCAGCAAGTTTTACTTCTTTTTATTTTTTATGCTTTTACACTTTCATATTACTTATATATTATCTGATTCCCCGAAAAACGCAATGGGTATTTTTGCTTTTTGCCAGCGCAGCTTTTTATCTGTTGACGGGAAACGGTTTATTGATCCTATATCCTGCCGCCGCCTGTCTGACAGCCTATGGCGCCGTCCGTGTGATGGCGGGGACGGAGGATGTGAAGAAACGCCGGTGGGTCCTGGCCGCGGCGCTTTTGCTTTTAATAGGCTCGTTGGTCGTTCTGAAATATATTAACTTCGGCATCTATACGATCAATGCGGCTGCGTTTTTGTGCGGCGCACAGGGAGAAATGATCGGAGTATTTGATTTTCTTGTTCCGCTGGGTATTTCTTTTTATACTTTTTCCATTTTAGGATATATTGTGGATGTATACAACGGAATTGCGAAACCGCAGAAGAATTTTTTTAAGACCGCTTTATACGGGATGTATTTTCCATCGATTCTGTCCGGGCCGATCCTGCGGTACCGGGAAGACGGGGAGCAGTTTTTTGAGCCCCATCCGTTTGACTACCGCCAGGTTACGTTTGGCCTCCAGCGGATGGTCTGGGGATTTTTTAAGACCCTTGTCATATCGGAACGGATGAATATTGTGGTGAATACCGTGTACGACAATTATACCGCCTACCCCGGCAGTTATATATGGATCGCGACAATATGCTTTGCCTTCCAGCTTTATACTAATTTTTCGGGTTCCATGGACATTGTGCTCGGCATGTCGCAGACTTTTGGCATTCGTCTGCCGGAGAACTTTGAAACTCCGTTTTTTTCAAAAAATATTTCGGAATATTGGCGGAGGTGGCATATCAGTCTGGGCGTATGGATGAAAGAATATGTATTCTATCCCCTTCTGCGCACCAACATGTTTATGGAGTTGGGGAAGAAACTGCGGAAAAAGTTCGGCAAAAAAAGAGGAAAGCAGCTGACTACATTTCTTGCTATGCTCATCCTCTGGTTTACGGTAGGAATATGGCATGGCGGGGACTGGAAATTCGTGATCGGCTCCGGTCTGTTGCACTGGTTCTATATCGTTTCCGGGGAACTGCTTGCCCCTTTCTTTCGAAAGTGCATGGAAAAACTTTCCATTGACGCCAAAAGCAAATGGGTAGACGGGTTCCGTGTGCTGCGGACATTCTTCCTTGTGAATATCGGCTTTGTATTTTTCCGGGCAGCCTCCACGACGGATGCCTGCCGGATGCTTGCCAGCGCGGGCGGCGTATGGAATTTGGGCGACTTGCTTAGGGGCGGGATTTTTACGCTCGGCCTGGATGTGATCGAAACGGTTATCGCCATAGTATCTTTGCTTCTGCTGCTTGCGGTCTCCCTGCTTCACCAAAAAGGTTCCGTAAGGGAGCGGATAGAGAAAAAGCCCGTTCTGTTCCGCTTTGCTTTGTGGTATGCCCTGCTCTTTTATATCATATTGCTTGGGCATTACGGGCCGGATTATAGTGCGGCGGAGTTTATTTATCAGGGGTTTTAAAAGGGGGAGTAGTTGTGGAAGAAGGATGGAAGCCCCATGTCCCATAGCGATGCGTCTCCCCTGGCGGACGGGTTCGGCCGGAGAGAAGGCGGGTTTTCCGGGTGGATCTTTTCATCAGATTTCACTAATGAAATGGATGGAATCTTATCAAACCATTCGGGTCGGAAATGAAGGGCATCCATGCCCTGCATTTCCTAAAATTGCCATCCATGGCAATTTTTCCCTGGGGATTCGACCATTTCATAAGTGAAATTGCTGATGAAAAGCAACACCTGGAAAACCCCGCCGCCCTGCCGCCCACCTCTGTCGCTGCCAAACCGCCCCTCCGTTTCCAAAGTCTTCCAAATCTTTCCTCGTTCTCCAACCTGATTTCTATCCCATATATAGACGAAACCGTAAGATTCTGTTAAAATATACCTTATGACGGATATACTATAGAGGAAAAGTCAGAATATGCAGAATAAATCAAGAAAGAATAGAGAGTAAATAATGGATAAGATAGCAGTGCTGATACCGTGTTATAACGAGGAAAAAACGATTGCCAAAGTAGTGAAGGATGCAAGAGCCGCTTTGCCTGAGGCGGTGATTTATGTATATAATAATAACTCCAGCGACAGAACGGCGGAGTTGGCCGCAGAGGCGGGAGCGCTGGTGCGGAATGAGTATATGCAGGGGAAAGGAAATGTGATTCGGCGCATGTTCCGCGAGGTGGAGGCGGAGTGTTATGTAATGGTGGACGGGGATGACACTTACCCGATGGAGTATGCCGCAGAGATGGTGGACAAGGTGCTGAATCATAATGCGGATATGGTGGTGGGGGACAGGCTGTCGTCCACGTATTTTACTGAAAATAAAAGGCCTTTTCATAATATGGGAAACAGTCTGGTGAGGGGAAGCATTAACCGGTTGTTTGGCTGTGATATTAAAGATATTATGACAGGCTACAGGGCTTTCAGCTATGGTTTTGTAAAAACTTTTCCGGTGCTGTCCAAAGGATTTGAGATCGAGACAGAGATGACGATCCATGCGGTATCCAATAATATGCAGATTGAGAACGTGGTCGTGGATTACAGGGATCGGCCGGAGGGAAGCGAATCCAAATTAAACACTTATGCGGATGGGTTGAAAGTGCTTGGAACGATAGGAAAGCTGTATAAGGATTATAAGCCGCTGGGCTTTTTCACGTTGCTGGCCGTACTCCTGGCGGCAGTATCGATTGTCTTTTTTATCCCTGTCCTGGTGGATTTTATCAAAACAGGAATGGTGGATAAGTTTCCGACGCTGTTCGTATGCGGTTTTGTCATGCTGGCAGCCATACAGTCCTTTTTTTCAGGACTTATCTTGTCCAATATGGCGCTGAAGAACAGAAGAGATTTTGAATTCCGGCTGAATATGATCCAGGGGAGGAAAGAGCGTGGGGATGTGGACTGATATCGGGAAGAAGATGGGGAAAAAGTGGGATAAATGGGAACTCGGCCTATTGGCGGCATCGCTGGGATTTTATCTCTTTTTTGCCTTTTATGACGGGCCGGTCTGGTGTAAGGACTCCCTTAGTTACGCGACGATGGATTTGACGAGAGAACCGTTGTATCCTACGTTTCTTTGGATATTCCGGCGAATGTTTGGCGAGGAAAGTTATCTGGTGCCGGTAGTGTTTGTCCAGAGCCTTCTTGCGGCTTATGCGACATGGAAACTGGCTGTGACGGTGAAAAGGGATAAAGGGAACAGCAACATACTGGCGCTTCTTTCGGTACTCTTTCAGTTTGGCGTTACTATTTTATGTCGATTTGTAGCGGCCAGACGTTCTTCCTATATTTGCAGTATTATGACGGAAGGGCTTGGGCTGTCGCTGTATGTTCTTTTTATCGTGCAGTTGTACCGGTATATGATGGAGGAGAAAAAAAGAAATCTGGCAGGGACGGTATTTTTTGCGTTGCTGCTGGTGAATCTGCGGAAGCAGATGCTGATTACGATCTGCCTGATGGCGGCAGTGCTTCTCCTTTATTATCTGATAAAAGAAAAAAGGGTGAAAAAGCTGCTGTTTCTGCTTGTTCTGACTGCCGGGATATTCTTTGCCTGTAAGTTTACGGACAGACTTTATAATTATTGTGTCAGGGGGGCATGGATTGAGCATTCGGGCAATTCCATGGGGATGCTTTGCACGCTGGTCTATACTGCGGAGGCGGAAGATAGCGGCCTGTTTGAGGATGAGACGCTTCGGGGGCTCTATGAGGAGATTTTTGCGGAAGCGGACAGACAGGGGCTTAAGATCGCTTATGCGCCCGAGGGATGGGTGGATCTTTCTTCCCATTATGCGGACAGTTACGATGCGATCGGCTATGGTATTATTAATCCGGTAGTGCAGGGATACGTCAGGGAGCATGATGGATATACGGGCATTGATGCGGTCTTGAAATATGACGAATATTGCAATGCTATGGTGAAGACGTTGTTTGGCCAGAAAAAGGGAAATCTGATCCGCGTGTATGTATCGAATACATGGAAAGGCTTTATTAATTCTATCGCAAGGGTAAACCGTTATCTGAACCTTTGCGCAGCAGCGGCTTATATTCTGTATTTGCTGCTTTATGCGCGCCGCATATGGAGGAATAAAGGCTGGGCGAAAAGGGATGAAAGCGGGACGATGGCTGAGATCGTCTTTGGCAGCGTGGCGGTAAACTGCTTTGTCGTGGGCGCTATGATTTTTTGTCAGCCGCGTTATATGATTTATAGTATGGGATTGTTTTACACAGCTCTGTCGATGATGATCTATGATGAAATAAAAGGCCGGGCTTTGTGGCGGAATGGGAACAAAGGAAAATGGTTAGGGAATGAAGAAAAGAATCATCGGTAATTGGTACGTTATTTTCATAGGGGCGTTTTTATTGTCCGTTTCCGCGGTATATATTGTTTTTGGAGAAAGCAGCTATATTGCGGTGCATGATAATCTGGATCTGTTTATGGCACAGTTCGGTATGTTGAAAAATACGGACAGCTTTTTTTCCCATGGCGTTGATGTACCTTTTTTGGGCGGGGTCACAAGGGATAATCTGCCTTCGGAGCTGTCTCTTTATACGCTGCTCTATTTTTTGCTTCCCCCTTTTGCGGCCTATATTACAGGATATCTGCTGAAAGTGGCGATATCATTGGCATCCGTTTGGATGCTGGCAAAGGAATGGTATGGGGAGGATTTTGTAAAATATAGGCCGATGGCGGCCATGATGGGGTTTTGTTATGGAATTTTGAACTTATTTCCGGCTTTTGGTATTCCATTCGCGTCAATTCCGCTGGCGCTGTATCTTCTGCTGCGGATTTACAGGAAACCGTCCGTAAAGCTGTATGTCTTGTTATTCTGCTATCCCTTTTTCTCTTATTTTTCTTATCATGGTTTTTTTATTCTTGCGTATCTTCTGGCCGGGATTATCTGGCTGTGGATCAGGGACAGAAAGGCACCGGTATCTTTGATGGCCGCTTTGGTGGTACTGGGGCTTGGATATGTGTTTTTTGAATATCGTTTATTTTACGTTATGCTTTTCGGAGGCGTGGAAACGATTCGCGCTACTATGGCAGAGGCGGATCTGACGGCGGGAGAGATAATGGCCCAGAGTGCGGATGTATGGCTGCATGGCATGTTTCATGCGGAAAGCGTTCATGATAAGCTGGTTTTATGGATATGTGCAGGGTATTTTTTCTGGCGGAATGGGAAATATGTGGCGGAGAGGAAATACAAAGCGATTTTCCATGATGTCTATAATCTGTTGATGCTGCTTCTGGTGTTTAACAGCGTGGTATATGGTATTTATAATTGGGGGGCCTTCCGGCGGATGGTGGAAATGCTTGTTCCTCCCCTGAAAGGCTTTCAGTTCAACCGTACCGTGTTTTTTAGTCCTTTTCTCTGGTATGGGGCATATTTTATGATTTTGCAGAGGATGTATACGTTTTCTTTTGGAACGGAGGGGCGGGAAGCGATCCGGCGCTGGAGCCGCTGGGCGGCAAATGGGCTGGCGCTGGCGGCGGCGGCCGTGATTCTGCTGACGCCTTCCAGGTATAACGACCTGTTTTTTACCTGCAAGAATAAAGCGTTGGAAATCATAAAAGGGAAAGAGATTGACGAAATGAATTTCCGGGAATTTTATTCCTGCGATCTGTTTGAGAAGGTGAAGGAGGATATCGGTTATGAGGGAGAATGGTCGGCGGCTTACGGCTTTCATCCGGCCGTGTTAGAATATAACGGAATCGCCACGCTGGACGGCTACCTCGGTTTTTATCCGCAAAGTTATAAGGAGGATTTTCGCAGGATCATTGCTCCGGCGCTGGAGCGGGTGGAGGCCAGCCGGGTCTATTATGATGATTGGGGTGCCAGGGCATATCTTTATTCGGGAACGGATCTGTCGGTGGTAAGTCAGTTTAAGTCTTTTACGGTGGAGGACAAAGATATTTATATAGATGCCGGGGCGTTTGCGGATCTGGGAGGAAAATATATATTTTCACGATTTGAACTGAGCAACGCCGATGAAGCCGGGCTGCATCTGATAAAAGCCTATGAGGCAGAAGAGGCTCCTTATGCGGTTTATGTATATTGCTGCGGAAGCGATATGGCATATTGAGGAAGGGCAGGGATATAGATGGAGAGGAAAAATAGCTGGACAGGAAGAAAAAAGCGTCAAAGGAATAAGAATGGAAGGCTGGAACTGGCGGTGGAAATCGTCTTTTATCTGCTTGTATTTGCTTCGATTACATGTTTTGCCGTGGTGCAGCCTTTCGGCGATCCGCCGGATGAGATTAATCGTTTTAAGGTCGTGGATTACATATGCCGCCATGGTGTACTCCCTCATGGGGCCGATCCCGAGGTGATTTTGGCGGGGTATGGCGCATCCTATGCTTTTCAGCCTATTTTGACTTATATTATTCAGGGTTTTCTGCTCCGGTTTTTGAAGCTATTTACGGAAGACAGCGGTACGCTTCTGCTGGCCGCCCGCATGGTCAATGTCTGCTTTGGTGTCCTGATGGCTTATTTTGTCCGCAAAACGGCAAAGGAGGCATGGAGAAACCCGTATATCCAGTGGACGTTTACGCTTCTGGTGGTCTTCCTGCCTCAGAATATATTTATTCATTCCTATGTGAATACGGATTCTATGGCGATGCTGTCGGTGGCGATTATATTTTATGCGCTGCTCAGGGCGAGAAGGGCGGATTTCGACAGGAAGGGCTGCCTTCTGCTCTCCGCAGGGATTGTGTTGTGCGCTATGTCCTATTATAATGCCTATGGGATGATACTGGCGGCGATGTTGATCTTTTTCGTCCGTTATGTCCATTTTGAAAGAGGGATTCGGGTGGAATGGAAACCGCTGCTCCGAAAGGGATTTTATATATCCCTGTTTGTTCTTCTGGGGATTGGGTGGTGGTTTGCAAGAAATGCCATTCTCTATCAGGGCGATATTATTGCCATGAATGCCAGAAGGGATTGCGCGATTTTGACGGCTGCCGAGGAATATAATCCATTAACAAGGTTTACTTATCAGAATGCGGGAAAGAGCCTGCGGGAGATGTTGTTTGATACGGGCTATATCACGCTGATGCGGGATAGTTTTATTGCCATGTTCGGACCGATGATCATCCCCACCCACGGATTGATTTATATTTATTATAAACGGCTTTGGATCATCGGATGCCTGGCGGCATTTCTTCCAGTAGAAAAAATCAGGGTCGCATATGGGAAAGGGCGGAGAGAAGAGGGAGAATGGAAAAGGACGGAATGGGACGAGAGATACCGGGCGGCTTTTTACATATGCATGGCGCTGGCATGTGCGATTACGATCGGTTTATGCGTTTTTTATTCCTATACATGGGAGTTCCAGCCCCAAGGACGGTACATTCTTCCAATCCTGATTCCCTTTATGTATCTGGTGACTCTGGGGATCGGGAAGCTATGCCGGCTGTCCGATATGATACGGCCTGTCATTGGAAAAATAATCTGTCTTGGCGTCATGCTTTATGTGATGGCAGCGTTTTCCTATAGTTTGTTTAACCGGTTTTTGGGATATTATTTGTGAAACGGCTGAGGCGCAGATGGATACATACTTTGTAAACGTCACGGAAAAGGGAAGCCAAGGGAAGCCGGTAGAGATGGAAAGGGACGGGGGGCTGGTTTTCTGCTGTTGCGTACAATCAGTAATTTCACTTATGAAATGGTCGATAACCAGAGCGAACCCGCCAGGGAGGGCGGGTTCAGGAAGCATAGGCATGGATGCCGTTGCTTCCGACTCGTCCGGTTGAACACCATATACCCATTTCATTAGTGAAATCTGATTGGAAGCTCCGGCAGAAAACCGCTCCCACACCAGCTCCCTTCCCTCCCAACCCGTTTTGCTCGGTCCGCCAGGGCGTTTATGAAAATTGATTTCCGTGTGAAAAAACAGGCAAAAAGCAATGCTTCCCGCCTGTCTTTTCCACTTCCCGCCATTTTTACTGTTCCATCTGCCTTCCTAAAAATCCCGCTGCCGATAAAACCAGTTTTTGTTCCACCTCTCCCATTTTCGCCTTTTCATCGCTTTGGGCCAAAATAACCGCACCGATCACATCCCCTTCACAAATAATCGGGCTGACTGCCTCATGAACAAATTCTTCTGTTCCTTCCGCAGAAACAGCAATAAAACCTTTTTCCCCTTTCGAAGCGATCAGCGTTTCCCTGTTATTTATTTTATCCTCCAGCTCTCTGCTCAATCCCTTCCCCACCAGGTTTTTATTGCCTCCCGACACCGCGATAAACTGATCCCGGTCTGCAATCAAAGCCGTATGTCCTGATACCTGGGCAAGACTTTCCGCATATTGCTTGGCAAAAGTACTCATTTCCCCAATCGGAGAATATTTTTTTAATATAATTTCTCCTTCCCTGTCAGTAAATATTTCCAAAGGATCACTTTCCCTGATCCGCAACGTCCTCCTGATTTCTTTTGGTATGACAATACGGCCTAAATCGTCGATTCTTCTAACAATGCCTGTCGCTTTCATTCCATTTCCTCCATTTACAAATCTTAAGTTTGGTAGTAGTATCTGTAAACGGTGGCATTTTATACCTTGAATCATTATTTTATATCTTACTCTTCCGTCACGTTTGTCATATAAGCTCTTAGGTCGTTCAAAAAATCCTGCCATGCCCCTTCATGTTCCACATAATATTTCGGGCAGTTCTTGCCGCCTTCATCATAATGCCTGAGTACATTTTCAGGCCTCAGTTCATATTTATGCAAAAGCCAGGCCGTAAGTTCGATCAATTTCTGGTATGTCTTCTCCTCAAATTTTCCGTTTTCATCCAAATAGCAGCATTCAATGGATATGGAATCATAATTGCGTCCCTTTACCGCATAGGCAATTTCCTTCGTCGGTATGCACTGTACGATCGTTCCGTCATAACCTATAACGAAATGCGCGCTGGCGGAGCGCTCATGGCTCTCGGCCAATGACTCGAAATAGCTTCTGTTCTGTTCCGCTGTCGTTCCGGCATTCGCCGTATAATGTACAAAAATGCTCTTTACCTCGGGCAGCGCTTCCCCCGGCCTGGAATATTCGTTCACCGTCAGCAGATCCACCGCCAGCGCAGGGCGCTCCAACTCCATAGCATAAAACTTCGCCCATTCCCGGATGTCCTGATTCCTCTCCTCTTCCACATCTATTGTTGCTATCGTCTGGACATCTTCTTTTTTCGTCCATTCCCTATATACGCGAACTGCCAGGTATCCTGCCCCCAACAGCGTTCCGATCATTATCGTAACAGAAAATCCTATGGCCATGCTGCGGAACATCCTTGCCCGCCTTTTTCGCCTCTTCCTGCCTTTCCTCTCCCTTGGCTTCCGAACGCACCGCTTTTCAGCGGGCCGCTTTCGTACCTCCCGTTCCTCTTCAATCCACTCATCGGGTTCCTGTTCTTCTCCCCAGTCTTCCGCTTCCTGTTCCTCTTCCCAGTCGCCGGCCTCCTGCTCTTCTTCCCAATCTTCTTCCCAGTCTTCCTCCCATTCTTCTTCCGTTCCCCACTCTTCTGTTTCCCATTCCTCTATTTCCGGCTTCCGTATTTTTCCTGCATTTTTTCGTACAGAATTTTCTTGCGACGCCCATGTTCCCATAGGCCACGCCTCAATTTCCCGTCTCTTCTTCCGTTCTTTTTCCGAATGGTGCGCATTCCGTTTTTTCGCCTTCCGCACTAACTGCTCATCCGACTCGATATCAATTAATTCCAGCTCTCGTAAATCCATCATTTTTCCTGTGTCAGCAATCTTCTCCGGGTCTTTCCGATCCCCTTTCACCCGCTCCCGGAGAGCATCTGTCATCTCCCCCTATATAATAGATAGCACAAAACAGGATCGAGATACACACTTTTATAAAATATTAAGATTTTTTTGTTTATTTATCTTATATCATATCCAAAAAATTCAACTGGTTATCCCCATAATTCTCTTTATAAGCATGGGTAATATCCTTCATTTTATATAATATTCCCCTTTTTTCGCACTCTGCCCCCAACATGCGATATAACCGGGCGGCTTGGGGGGAACGGCATTCATAGGACTCCCCGTATCGTTTTCTATACTTTCCGACCAGATTTTCCCCGGGAAAAATACGATTTAACATTTCGTAATAATAATCTCTCTGATTTTGCCGCAAAGTCATTCCAAAAGCCGGATAAATAAAGCGGCAGCCGCATTCCGAAGCTTTTTCGATGATCGCCCTCACGTTTTCCTCATTATCCTCTATAAACGGCAAAACCGGCATAAGCAATATGCCGGCAAATATTCCACAATCCCGAAGTCGAGCAAGCGCTTCAAACCTTTTTGATGAAACAGCCGCCCCCGGTTCCACTTTGGCAGACAAACCATCAGCTGCCGTCGTTATTGTTATCTTGCAAATGACCGGGGAATGCTCCCGGATACTGCTCAAAATATCCACGTCCCGCGCAATCAACGGCCCCTTTGTCGCTATGGAAACACCAAATTCATAAGCGTCTATCAACTCAAGGGCATGCCGCGTCAGGCATAGTTCTTCTTCCAGAGGATTGTAAGGATCGCTCATGGCTCCTGTATTGATTACCCCTTTTTTCACCTTTCTGCGCAAATCATCCCTGATAATGCGCAAAGCGTCTTGCTTCACCCTTACTTTTTCAAAATTATCGATATGATAACATTCAGAACGGCTGTCACAGTAAATGCATCCGTGACAGCAGCCCTTATAAATATTCATATTATAATCCGTGCCGAACCACTCCGCGGATTTTGTCCGGGTCACGATCGTTTTCGCAGGAATATACTCTATCACGCCAACCTCTTATGCCCGCACTTGGAGCAATCTGTTCCTGAGATCTCCCTCAATGCGGCGAAGCTCTATTTCTGCTTCCTTGCGTTTCTCCCGCCCTTCCGTCTGTATCCGCAGCACCTCATCCAAGGTCGAAATCAGGGATTCGTTCGTCTGTTTCAAAGTGTCAATATCCACAATACTTCTCTCGGCTTCTTTTGCCGTTTCCACCGTAGCCATTTTCAGCACTTCCGCATTTTTCCTCAACAGTTCGTTTGTCATATTTGTCACTTCCCGCTGCGCCTGTGCCGCCTGTGTGGAATGGTTAATGCCAAGGGCAAGTACCATCTGGCTTTTCCACAGAGGAATCGTATTAACGAGAGTGGACTGGATCTTCTCGGACATCAAAGTATCATTGCTCTGCACCAGGCGAATCTGGGGAGCCATCTGAATAGAAACCATTCTCGTCAATTCCAGATCATGGATCTTCTTCTCAAAACGATCGCACATAGCGACAAAATCATTGACTTCCTGCGCATCTTCCGGCAGATTGCTCTGTTTCGCCTTTTCCATCAGTCCCGGCAGTTCCTCTGTCCTTGCCCTTTCCAGTTTTTTCTTTCCGGCCAGAATATACATGGACAGCTCTTTAAAATAATTCTTGTTCAGATCGTACATCTTGTCCAGCATAGCGCTGTCCTTCCAAAGCTGCCTCTGGTGTTCCTCCAGGACATCGCATATCTTATTGATATTTACTTCCGCCTTATCGTATTTGCTCTTCATAGCCGCGATCTTATTGCCGCCCTTTTTAAAAATACCGAGAAATCCCTTTTCCTCTTCCTCGTCAAATTTTTTTAATTCATAAACTACCCCTGACAAAAGTTCGCCGATCTCCCCCAGATCCTTGCTCCTTACGTTTGCCAGCGCCGTTTCCGAAAAATCGGCTATTTTTTTCTGCGCTCCCGCTCCATATTGCAAAATTACGGTAGAATTCTGCAAATCGATGGAATTAGCAAAATCATCCACCATTTTGCGTTCTTCCGGCGAAAGCGTGCTTTCATCAAAAACCGCCGCCTCTTTTTTCTCTTCTACAGCCGCTTCCTCCACCGCCGCCGGTACAGCCGGAGCCTGTGGTTCTTTGCCCATTTCTTCAAAAGGATTCAGTGTCAATACCGGTTCCGCATTTTTCATTTCTTCCATCATCTGTCTTTTCTCCCTCTCAATTCATTTTAAACTCGTCTTCCAAAAGCCCTTCCTGCGCCAGCATCATCGACAGCACGGAAATATCCGTGGAAATATCCATGGCGTCGTCTTCAAACAACTTATCAAACATCTTCTCAAATGCCTGATTGATGTCATCCAACATTCTTTCAATTTCTTTTTTTGCATTCGTAATATTTTCTCCCTGTACGGGTTGTTCGCTGAATTCATGGTATGTCTGCACCAGCTTCAATGTCGTCGGAAGATAATAATTCATAAATTTCCTGATATCCGGCAGTTTTTCCGGATTATCCTCCACATGTTCAAAAATCTTCGTGCATACTCTTTCCAAACGGTAAAGTTTGCTGGAAATCTCTTCTCCTGGTATTTCGTCATTAATCTCCCGTATCCGCCGTATGTATTCGTTGCCCTCCCCTATCGCTATCTTCAGCTGCTTTCTTATTGGATCATTCTCCAATAGTTCCTGCTCTTTTGCAAGCCTTTCCGCTTCCTTCTTTCTTTGTTCCAGCTCCCTTTGCGCATCCAAATACAACTGATAAGATTCATCCGTCAGCATAAAACATGTCTCCTGCTCGTCCAGATGCCCTTCGCGGAACCATCCCTTGCTGATCATTCTCTTTAAATCTTTTATCACAAACTTTTCTTTCTTCGAAACGGCATCCGCCAGCCCCTCAATGGAATAAAAGTCTTTCGCTCCCATAGTTTTTATATAATGTTTAAAACGTCTGACCCTGTGCCTGATCACTCCCCCGGCCACTGCGGCAACCGTACATATGCCTGCAAAAACGCCCGCCAGGCTGGACGGAAGCAGCGCCGCCTGAAGAATGCCTCCCATCATAAATAAGGAATAGCCAAAAAGAGCAGCCGTCCATCCCGCTATCGCGCCGCAGGTTCCGAACACGCTAAGCAGCACTCCTGCCACCCTTCCTTTCGGCCGCTTTGCCACCGGAAGCTGCCGCTTTTCATAGCGGGCGGGCTGTTGTTTCTTCGGCATCTCGTACTCTTTCAAGCCGTCATATTCCCGCTGCTTCTCCTTATTCATCCTCTGGGCAAGCCCTTCTTTTTGCAGCTCTATATTCTTATTTACATATTCCGCCGCTTCTTTCGCAGACCTGCGCACATCCGCCATTTTATCCTCTACGGTATGACGGATATTCTCCTGCAAATCCTTCATTTCTTTGGAATTAATAAACTCTTCTATTTTATCGCCAATTTCCCGGCCCCATTCGGTAAAATCCATATCGCTCATTATGCCAACCGCGCCTTTCCTGAAACTGTGAACTTATACGATTGTAGTATAGCACATACATGGCGGGGATTACAATAGGGGGAGAAAGAGCTTCCGCAAAAATACCGCCGGAGGCTGCCCCATAAGCTGCCCTCCGGCGGTTTCCGTCCTATCTATTCATCTTTTCATCCAACCCTCTGTTTCTTAATTCCCATTCTCCACCATTTCCTGCGCCATTTGGAGCATCTCATCGGCATTCAGGGAAACATTAAAGCCCATGAGTTCATACCGGATGCCGTCTTTCACCCAAACCACACGCGAATACTGGCTGGTCTCTATTTCAGCGCTTCCATAGCCGATCTGCAAACGGCCGCTTTCCATAGCTTTCTTATCTTCTTCGGTAGGTTCATAGTCCGGCGGCACGGCCTTATACATGCTGCTGGTATATCCCATCGTAATGCCGCCCGTTTCCAAAGTCCGGTCATACTCTCCTATCTCCATAATATCCGCTTCTTCCACAGGCAGAAGTTTCTTGCAGTACACATCCATTTCCTCCCCGCCTTTGGAATAAGTAATCTCAAGGCTCTTCTTCTCCCCCAAAGTCTGTCCCGATTCATCCTGAAGCACTGTTTCTATGATATGAATGCCTTTCATATCAAATCCGTTGCTAAAACTTTCCACGCAGCCGACGGAATATCCGATCTCCGATTCCGCCTTTCCCATATCCTCAAACTTGGTATAATCCGGTATGGAAGAGCCATGCCCCATATAAGATACGACTCCGCTGCCCGCAATCGCTATCGTTCCGACCATCACACAGGCCGCTGCTACTCCCAAAACCACCTTTTTCATATTCATACGCTTCATTTTATGCCCCTCCTTTGCCGACCTGTCTGCAATCTGAAAGTCAATCCGCTGCTTCAGGCTCTCAGAGGCAACTATCCGCGTTCCGGTATTTTGTAATGCATCTTTAATGAGCGCATCCATACCGACGTCCTTCCTCCCTCCATTACAGGAAGTAAAGTCTGCGGTTTTCTTCCTGCTTTCCGCCTTCTTCATAGCTCCCTCCTCCTTTCCCATTCATCATCAGCTTTCCTCTCAGCTTTTTTCTCGCTGCAAACAGTCTTGACTTTACCGTGCCCTCCGTACATCCGAGCGTCCTCGCAATTTCCTTCGCTGTCATTTCATTATAATAATAAAGAACGACAACCGCCCGGTGTTTAAAATCCAGAGATTGCACCGCGTCGTGTACCTGTTTTTCATTTTCTGTCTTTATGATCCGGTCCAAAGAGGTCATACCGTCGGTAGCATCCGCACGTATGGCAATCTGTTCATCCGGGATTTCCCGTCCGCGTTTTTTCTGATGGCGGTATGCGGTATGGTACAAGATCTGAAAGAGCCAGAACCGAAACCCTTCTTCTTTCTTCAATTCCCCAATATGCAGAAAGCATTTGACAAAAGTTTCCTGCACCACATCCTCCGCATCAAATATCTGCCCGCTGATCAAATATGCCATTCGCAGAAGTATATTCTTATATTTTTCATACAAAGCGTCGAAGGCGGCTTTGTCCCCGCCTTTCAGCCGCTGTACCAGTTCTTTTTCATCCACGGTTTCCGACTCCTTTTTGTTCCTTCCGATACGTATCTGACTATAAGAGCCTTCTTCGGAGCAAATGGTTCATTTTATTTTTTATTATTGAAACCGTTTTTTATTTATTCAGGGCAGCACTTCCTTTTCCAGCAATTCTTCTTCCATCGCCTCCAGCAATTCTTCCGTAAAATTTAACAGCATTTCCGCATCCCGCTCCACCATGCCGCACTTTTTATAACGAAAGGTAAAGAGCGGGGTTCCCTTCGCCTGAAAAGAAAGCTTCGGATATTTTTTCAACAGTTTCGGGATATTTTCCACCTGTATTCCGGCATCTCTGTTAAAGAGAAAACGTATTTCTTCGTTCTTCCCTTTTACTTCCGGCATATACAGCTTATGCGCCTTCACGCGGATCAGCGCAATGCGCAACAGATTATCCACCGATTTCGGTATCTCGCCAAACCTGTCCAACAGTTCTTCCTTCATGTCCTCGCTTTCATTCCCGTTCTCTATTCCGGCAATACGCTTGTAAATATCCAGTTTCTGGAATTCATTGACAATATAAGAAGGCGGTATAAATGCATCCACATCCAGATCCACGGAAGTATTAAAGTCTTCCTTTGTTTGTATTCCTTTCAGATTTTTCACTGCCTCATTCAACATCTTACAGTACATATCATAGCCCACAGCCTGCATATGCCCATGCTGTTTTGCCCCGAGCAGATTGCCCGCCCCGCGTATTTCCAAGTCGCGCATGGCAATCTTAAAACCGCTGCCAAGATCGGTAAATTCCCGAATCGCTTCCAGCCGTTTCTCCGCCACTTCCCGCAGCATTTTATTCCTCCGGTACATCAGAAAGGCGTAGGCCGTACGGTTGGAACGTCCTACCCTGCCGCGCAGCTGATACAGCTGGGACAGCCCCATATTATCGGCATCGTGGATAATCATCGTATTCACATTGGAAATATCCAGCCCTGTCTCTATAATCGTGGTGGATACAAGTACATCGATACTTCCGTCGATAAAATCATACATGATCCGTTCCAACTCATGCTCTTTCATCTGTCCATGGGCAAACGCCACATTTGCCTCCGGTACAAGCCCCGCTATGCGGGATGCCACATCAGCAATATTATTCACTCTGTTATAGACATAATATACCTGCCCGTTTCTGGACAGCTCGCGCATTACCGCTTCCCTTACCATTTCCTCATTATATTCCATCACATATGTCTGAATCGGAAGCCGGTCCTCCGGCGCTTCCTCCAGTACGCTCATATCCCTTATGCCGATCAGGCTCATATGAAGCGTTCTCGGAATCGGCGTCGCCGTCAGCGTCAGCACGTCCACGTTTTCTTTCATTTTTTTAATTTTCTCTTTATGGGCCACTCCAAAACGCTGCTCCTCATCAATAATCAGCAGCCCGAGATCCTTATATATTACATCTTTCGAAAGCACCCTGTGCGTACCGATCACAATATCCACAAAGCCTTTCTTCAAATCCTCCACCGTTTTTTTCTGCTCCGTACCGGTTCGGAACCTGGAGAGCAAGTCCACCCGGACAGGAAAATCCTTCATTCTCTGTACAAAAGTATTGTAATGCTGCTGCGCCAGAATCGTAGTAGGAACCAGATACACGACCTGTTTTCCCTCCTGCACCGCTTTAAAAGCCGCCCGGATAGCGATCTCCGTCTTGCCATACCCTACATCCCCGCAGATCAGCCGATCCATAATTTTAGCGCTTTCCATGTCCGCTTTCGTATCGGCAATCGCCAGCAGCTGATCCTCCGTCTCCTCATACGGGAACAACTCCTCAAACTCCTGCTGCCATACGGTATCCTTGCCATATACAAAGCCTTCTTTCTGCTGGCGAATAGCATACAGCTCCACAAGGTCTTTGGCGATTTCCGCCACCGCTCCCTTAACCTTGCTCTTCGTCCGGTTCCACTCCTGCGTCCCCAGCTTGTTTAGTTTTGGCTTTCCCCCGTTCGCCGATGCATATTTCTGGATCACGTCCAGCCCGGTAGCAAGAATATAGAGATTTCCCCCGTCCCGGTATTCGATCTTGATATAGTCCTTAACGACCTTCTCTATTTCAACCTTTTCGATTCCTTTATATATCCCCAGCCCATGGTTTTCATGAACCACGTAATCCCCGACCTTCAGTTCCGCAAAATCCCTGATCTTCTGTCCTTCATATTTCTTCCGCTTCTTCTTTTTCTTTTCTGCGCCGAAAATATCACTTTCTGCTATCACGACAAATTTGATCAGCGGATACTCAAATCCTTTCAGCATCCTGCCGTAAAAAGTCATCACTTCTCCCGGCTGTATCTCCCGGAAAGGATCTTCGCTGTAAAAAGCGGTAAGTTCTTCCCCCCGCAGATCTTCAGCCAGCCGCTTCGCTCTCGTTCTCGAACCGGATAAAAGCAGCACTCTGTATCCGCCCTTTTTATATTTCTTCAAATCCTTCACCAGCGCTTCAAAGCTATTATTATAGGAAGTAATGCTTTTCGCGCCTATATCGAATTTCTTATCCGCTTTGAACAAAGCGCTGCGCCTGTCCATGGCTGCCAGCGTCACGACTCTTCCCTTTCCCATTTTAGCCGCCACTTCTTCCGCGCCAAACAAAATATCCGTCTGTCCCGGAAGGGCATACCCTTTTTCCAGGCGATGCATCATGCTTTCCCGGAATTCCAGTTCCACAGCTTTCGCATGCTCCTCCACTCTGGCCGGTTCATCCACAAAAATACAGCTTTTTTCCCTGTCAAATATCTCAAAAAAAGAAATTGTTTCCTGATAAAAATACCGGATATAACTTTCCAGATTCGTGAATGTCTGGAATTCCATCACCTGCTCCCTGAGTTCTTTTACCTGAACCGCCAGCCGATGGGCTTCTTCCGTTTTAAATGCCTTTCGGAACTTTTCCCCGCATTTCCCCGCTTCTTCCCCAATCCGCTCCAGGCCCTTTTGCAGCTCTTCTTCCGACAGAGCCATTTCCGTAGCCGGATAAATGCTGATCGACTGAAGCTTCTCGATCGAACGCTGGCTTAAAATATCAAAGCTTCGGATAGACTCCACTTCCTCGCCCCAAAGCTCAATGCGGTAAGGATTTTCTTCCGTCAAATCAAAAATATCCACGATTCCGCCCCGAATGCTGAATTGCCCCGGAGCCTCCACCTGGTAATTTTTTTCATATCCCATCCGCACCAGCTTCTTTGCCAGTTCCCGCTCATTAATGCCGGACTGATATCCCACCGAAACCACATACCGTTTCAAAACGTCCAAAGAAACCTGGGGAGACATCAAACCGTCAAAAGTAGTCACCACTGTCAGGGGACGCCCTTCCATAATCCTCCGCAATACTTTGATCCGCTCTTTTACCAGTTCGTTCCCGTGGATATCCGCCTGATAAAAAATAAGATCCTTCGCCGGATAAAACATGACATTTTTATCATAAAGCTTATAGTCTTCATAAATTTCCTTCGCCCGAAGGTCACTGAAAGTAACGATGATCTTATATTTAAAACCATCGCTCAGACCATATACCATATGCAGTTTCTGGGAATCCACGCAGCCCGTCAGCGCCGCCGCTGCGTTCGGCTTTTTCAAAAGCTTTGTAATCTCTTCGAATTCCCCCAGTTCACAAAGAGGTGCGGTAAATGTCCTCATCTTTAATCTCCATTTCTCTATCATTCCCCCGCCGCCAAAATGCCGCGCCCGTTCTTTTATTCCTTCGCTTTGCGATTGAACTCGTTCATTGCCGCATCCGCTCCGTCCTTTAGCATTATTTCCACCGCCTGAACTGCCTTTTGAATCGCCTCGTCCACTGATTTCCTGTCCTCTTTGCTAAAATGCCCCAGCACCCAGTCCACCAGATCATAATCTTTCGGCTTCTCTCCCACTCCTATGCGCACCCTCTGGAAATTCTCTCCGCCCAAATGCCGGATAATATTTTTCAGCCCGTTATGCCCCCCTGCGCTTCCTTTCTTTCTAATGCGCAGCTGCCCCGGAGCCAGGCTGATATCATCCGATATCACGATCAATTCCGTTTCCGGCTCTACTTTATAATAATCTATGATAGCCCGTACACTTTCACCACTCAAATTCATAAAAGTCAGGGGCTTCGCCAATATCACTTTATCTCCTCCAATGTAACCCTTACCGATCTTCGCCCTATGCTTTAACTCCGCCACATAAATATCATATTTATCCGCAATCGCGTCTATCGCATCAAATCCCACATTATGCCTCGTATTCCCATACTCTTTGGAAGGATTCCCCAATCCTACAATCACAAACATATGCGCCTCCAATTCCCGGCCTTTTCCAGCCTTTCCTTCTATATTCCGGCCGCTTCCTCCAATCACTACATTTGCCATAATACCATACTTTTCCCAGAAATACACGTAATAATTGTTAATATGGGAAAAGGAAAGAATATTAGCATGGAAAAACAGGCGTTGCTGGAGTCTTTCACTCCGGCAACGCCTGTTTTTAATTTCTCTTATAGCAAATACCTTAACCCGCTATTTCCGGTTCAAGCAACGCTCTTTCGTAGCTTGTAAGTATGGTAGACTGTATCCGGTCTCTAGTATCTGAGTTAATAGGATGCGCGATATCCCTATACTCGCCGTCCGATGCTTTCTTGCTCGGCATTGCGATAAAAAGTCCTTTCTCGCCTTCTATTACTTTGATGTCGTGAACTACAAACTCGTCATCAAGCGTAATAGAAACAATTGCTTTCATCTTCCCTTCTTTCGCAATTTTCCGCACTCTTACATCCGTAATCTCCATGCCGTTCATCCTCCTTGGAACATCAAAAAGTTTAGTTACATGACAAATCTGTCATTATGCTCTATCACAATCTTAATTCCGTCATCTCCTTTATGATAGGAGTTCGCCCTGATGGTGTCTCTGCTTTCCACTATGCAGTTTTCAATATGTGTATTGTCTCCAATATAAACATCATTCAAAATAATTGAATTTTTAATATAACAGTTATTTCCTATATATGTTTTCTTAAATATTACCGATCCTTCCACCGTCCCGTTTACAATACATCCGCTGGAGATCAGGCTGTTCTTTACGCTCGCGCCCACATTATATTTTGCCGGCGGCAGGTCGTCTACTTTAGAGTAGATATCGGGATACTGATGGAAGAAATAATCCCTGATTTCCGGTTTCAGGAAATCCATATTCGTGTTGTAATAATCTTGTACCGTTGAAATATTGCTCCAGTACTCTTTCATTTTGTAGCCAAAGATGCGTTTCATGTCCTTATATCGAATCAGGATATCCTTTACAAAATCGAAACGATCTTCCTCCATTCCCTTTTCAATCATTTCAATGAGCTGGCGTCTCCTGATTACATAGATCCCGCAGGAAACCACGCTGGATTTGGCTACTATGGGTTTTTCTTCGAATTCCTCGATACGGCTTTCCTCATTCATCTTAATGACGCCGAACCTTCCGGAATCCGTCTCTGCCGGCATGTCCTTGCACACCACGGTAATATCCGCTTTCTTTTCGATATGGTATTCCAGCAGCTTATTGAAATCCATCTTATATACGCCGTCGCCGGATGCGATTACCACATAAGGCTCATGGCTGTTTTTCAAAAAATACAGGTTCTGCGCTATGGCATCCGCTGTTCCCCGATACCATGCATTGCTTTCTGCCGTCGTTTCGGGAGTACATACAAACAGCCCGCCTTGTTTACGGCCGAAATCCCACCATTTCGAAGAACTCAAATGTTCATTCAGGCTTCTGGCATTATACTGTGTCAACACCGCTACCTTTTGAATACGTGAATTGGACATATTGCTCAACGCAAAATCTATGCTCCGGTAGCTTCCGGCGATGGGCATTGCGCATACAGCGCGTTTCTGTGAAAGTTCCTTCATCCTACGATTATTGCCGCCTGCTAAAATAATACCTATTGCTCTCACTTTTCATCACCTGCCTTAATCAATGTTTTTCCGCTTGCAAGATAGCCGTTATCATAGTCTTCCGGTTTCGTAACGCCAAAGATCACAGAATTCTTGCCCACCTGTATTCCTTTTGGAATAACGCTCTTTTCTCCTATCGTTACCATGCCGCTGTTATAAATATGAGGATCCGTTTCGTTTGGCGCTTCCTCGCCTATGCCAAGTTTTACGTTATCGTTGACTACCACGTTCTCAGCAATTATCGCTTTATACAGTTCGCAGTCCTTTCCGATACTGGTCTCATTCATAATGATGGAATCCCTGACTACCGTCCCTTCGCCTATTGTAACACCGCAGCCGATTACAGAATTGTATACTTTGCCATATATGTTGGATCCTTCTCCGATAATACTCCTCTCGATCACGCTGTTTTCCGAAATATATTGCGGAGGCAGGATCGTGCTGCTGGTATATATCTTCCAGTATTCTTCATACAGGTTGAACTCGGGAACAATATCGATCAGCTCCATATTCGCTTCCCAATAAGAACTTAATGTTCCAACATCTTTCCAGTAACCGTTAAATTCATATGCAAATAAAGGTGCTTCTTTCTTATGGCAATACGGGATGACATGTTTACCGAAGTCTAAAGCCGGCTGTTCTGCATTGGTCACCAACGCCTCCCTCAGCGTCTTCCAATTAAAGATATATATCCCCATAGATGCCAAATTGCTTCTCGGATGCTCCGGTTTTTCCTCAAAGTCCGTAATCTTCCTATTCTCATCCGTAATCATGATGCCGAACCTCTTCGCTTCCTCCATTGGCACCGGCATAACGGCGATTGTTACTTCCGCATTATTTTCCTTATGGAAATCCAGCATCGCCTCGTAGTCCATCTTGTAAATATGGTCGCCCGACAGAATCAGCACATATTCCGGGTTAAAGCTTTCGATATAATCGATATTCTGGTAGATCGCATTCGCTGTACCCGTATACCATTCGCTGTTTGCGCTCTTTTCATAGGGCGGAAGCACGGTTACCCCGCCGATATTCCTGTCCAAATCCCACGGAATACCTATACCGATATGCGTATTCAACCGAAGCGGCTGATACTGCGTCAGTACGCCCACCGTATCCACACCGGAATTAATGCAATTACTCAAAGGGAAATCAATAATTCTGTACTTCCCGCCAAAGGCTACTGCCGGCTTTGCTACTTTTGATGTAAGAACACCCAATCGGCTGCCCTGCCCACCGGCTAAAAGCATGGCAATCATCTCTTTTTTAATCATGTCATCACCTCTTAATTTCTTTGAGTAGGATAAAACACTATATAGTGTTGTCTAATTATACCATATTCTGATATGAAAGTGAATATTTTTTACAAAATACTTTTGCCTTTTCTTATTTTTTTATGTAGATTTTTTACAATTTTCTTTTTTATTCGTTTTTCAATTTGTATATTTTCATGATTTTCCATACATGTTATTACATTTTCCCCCGTATGCTTGTATAATGTTTATTGGTTTGGCACTATTTACCTCTTCCAAACGTTTACATATCCGGAATATGCATATAATAATTTAAGCAAGAATAAAAAAGAATAGGAAGTGTTCATATGTACAAAATAGATTTTAATCATCCCTGCCACATATATTTCATCGGTATCGGAGGCATCAGCATGAGCGGACTGGCAGAGATTCTTCTCGAAGAAGGTTTCCAGGTATCCGGTTCCGATATCAAGCCATCCCCCCTTACTGAATCGCTGGAAAAAAATAACGCCCGCGTATTTTACGGGCAGAAAACCTCCAACCTGTCCGGCAATATCGATGTGGTCGTTTATACCAGCGCGATCCACGAAGATAACCCCGAATTTATCGCCATGAAAGAGCGGCAGCTTCCCTGCCTTACCAGGGCGGAGCTGTTAGGGCAAATGATGCAGAACTATAAAGTACCTGTCGCAGTCAGCGGAACCCATGGCAAAACGACGACCACTTCCATGATATCCTCCATTCTTCTGAAAGCCGGACTGGATCCTACTTTATCCATCGGCGGCATCCTGAAAGAAATAGGCGGCAATATTCGTATAGGCAAGTCCGAATATTTCGTAACGGAAGCGTGCGAATATACAAACAGCTTTCTGAGCTTTTTTCCAAAAATCGGAATTATATTAAATATAGAAGAAGACCATCTTGACTTTTTTAAAGATATTCAGGATATCCGCAATTCATTCCACCGATTTGCCGCGCTCCTGCCGGAAGACGGAACTTTAATTATCAGCGGCGACATCGAAAACTACCGCGAAATTACGGACGGACTTTCATGCCGGGTCATTACTTACGGTTCTTCACCCGACAATGATTATTATTGTTCCGATATCCATTATGACAAACTGGCGCACCCTTCCTTCCGCCTGAACCGCAAAAACGGCAAAAATGAAGCTTTTTCCCTTATGGTGCCCGGGGAACACAACGTCCATAACGCCATGGCTTCCATCGTTCTTGCCGACCTGCTCGGCATAGACAGCAGCGTCATGCAAAAAGCTTTCCTGGAGTTTTCCGGCACAGACAGGCGCTATGAATTTAAGGGTGAAAAAAACGGTGTTTCCATTATAGATGATTATGCTCATCATCCTACGGAAATTACCGCAACTTTAAAAGCGGCTTCCAATTACCCCCACCGATCCCTTTGGTGCGTCTTCCAGCCCCATACCTATTCGAGAACGAAGGCCTTTCTTCCTGACTTCGCCAAAGCCCTGTCACTGGCCGACCACGTGGTTCTCGCCGATATCTATCCCGCCAGGGAAACGGATGATCTCGGCATCAGTTCCAACGACCTTCGGGAAGAACTCCTGAAGTTAGGCGCCAACTGCACCTATCTTCCTTCCTTTGAAGAAATCGAAAAATTTTTATTAAAAAATTGCATAAACGGAGATCTGTTGATAACTATGGGCGCCGGAGATGTGGTAAAAATCGGCGAAAGCCTTCTTCAAAAATAACTATCCACAATATCCACAAATTCTTCGGAAAAACCCTTTCCGAAATTTGTGGATATTTTTCCGCCTCGCCCCATAATCAGAAAAACTATTTTTCCGGCCCTGCGCTTTTGGCCCCTAAAATTATCCACATTTTCCACATTGTCCACCAACTGCGCCGGCTTATATGCTCTTTTCCTTTTTCGGAAAAATGACTATTTCCATTTTATATTCGTTGTGATATAATGCATCATGCTTTAAGAATGGGTACATCTGTCAATGCAGAATATCGATAGATTTAGGATAGGTGAATGTATGGGCCGTTTAAAAATTTACAAAGATAATTATACAGAAGCGACAGCAGTATCCAATATATTTATTGATGAATATATGAAAGATGCTAACGATGCTCAGCTTAAAATATATCTGTATCTCATCCGTATGATGAACGCCAATCTTCCTACAAGCATATCGGATATTGCCGATAAGTTTAACCATACGGAAAAGGACGTTCTGCGGGCATTAAAGTATTGGGAGAAGCAGCGCCTTCTTACTTTGGAATTTGACGATTCCAAAAGTCTGATCGGCATTCATCTGCTCGACCTGAATAAATCGGACAGCCCCGCTATGGATAAACCTTTTACGCCGGTAGTCACGCTTATGGCGTCTCCCGCCGTACCGGAAACCGCTGTACGGCCGCAGACGGAAGCGGACAACCCTTATGCAAAGCCCGCGTATACTTTGGATCAGTTGAAAAAGTTCAAATCCAGCGAAGAAACATCCCAACTTCTTTTTATTGTGGAACAATATATCGGCAGGACTCTTTCACCCTCCGAAATAAAAACCATTTTTTTCCTTCAGGACAAGCTTGAATTTTCCATGGATCTGATCGATCATCTGGTGCAATATTGCGTGGAACGCGGCAAAAAAGATTTCCGTTACATAGAAAAAGTTGCTGTCAGCTGGGCACAGGCCGGCGTCACTACTCCGAAAGATGCTGAAAAATATGCGTACAAATACGACAAAGTCGTTTACGGCATCATGCAGGCGCTCGGTAAAACAAGCGCGCCCACAAAAAAAGAAGTGGAATATATCAACCGCTGGACCAGAGACTTTGGCTATGAAATGGACGTGATTGACGCAGCCTGCGAGCGCACCGTCCTTTGCACCGATAAGCACCGTTTCGAATATGCGGACCGTATTTTAACCAGCTGGTATCAGGCCAATGTCCATCACAAATCGGATATTGCCAGGGCCGATGAACTTTTCCGCCGAAATAAAGCGGCATCCCAGAGACCGGCCGCTTCCAATACTAATAAATTTAATCAGTTTAAGCAAAACCACTATGACTTTGATGCTCTTGAGAAAGAGCTCCTGCGTAATTAATATTACTCGCAATTAACATCACTGATAATCAACAATATTCGTGATCAGGGGAGGAACAGGCGTGCCATTAACGAATACCCAATATGAGTCCATCATCCGTACCTATGAAGAAAAGCAAAATAAAAACCGCCATACACTGGAGGAGCGGCGCGCTTATGTCTATTCCCATGTAGACGGTTTCCGGGAACTGGAGGACTCCATTGCTTCTATTTCCGTCTCCCAGGGGAGAAAACTCTTAGAGGGAGATGAATCGGCGCTTCATGAACTCAGGCTCCTTCTCAGAAACCTGTCCGAAAGCAAAACAAGCCTTCTTATGGCTTCCGGCTTCCCGGCAGACTACCTGGAGCCCATCTACGACTGTCCTGACTGTCTGGATAAGGGATACATTGACGGCAAAAAATGCCATTGTTTCCGTCAGGCGGAAATTTCTCTGCTGTACCAGCAATCTAACATCAGCCGGATTTTGGAAACGGAAAATTTTTCTACCCTTTCCTATGAGTTTTATCAGGGAAACGATTTGATCCATTTTCAAAATGCTGTCGAAGAATGTAAAAAATTTACACAAAATTTCAGTTTCGACTACCGTAATCTCTTTTTTTATGGTACAGTGGGAACAGGTAAATCGTTTCTTTCCGGATGCATTGCAAAGGAATTACTGGAAACAGGGAATTCCGTCATATATTTCAGTGCCGTCGGACTCTTTGAGGCATTATCCCATCTTTCTTTCGACTATAAAAATAAAGAAGAACTTCATGGAACTTATGAAGATCTCTATCGATGCGACCTGTTGATCATCGATGACCTTGGAACGGAGCTGACGAATAATTTTGTGACATCCCAGCTCTTTTCCTGTCTGACCGAAAGGCATATGCGGAAAAAGTCAACGATTATTTCTACCAATTTATCTCTCGAGGAACTGCGTAACCGCTATTCCGACAGGATATTTTCCCGGATCACAAGCAATTATACAATATGCAAACTCACCGGGCCGGACATCCGGATATATAAGAAATTACATAAAGCTGAATAAGCGGAGCTGGATCAGCCAAGCCGGACAAGCTTTAAACAACATCCCCGCGGGGATTCATCATTTAATTACGGAAAGCGAGGATCTTTCATGGCAAAACGTGAAGAAAAAAGGAACTTAGAAACTATCCCTGTCGGATCTTTGGGGATTATTCCTTTGGATGGATGTAAACCCTTATGTGAGAAAGTAGACTATTATCTTGTAAAATGGCGGACGGAACGCGAAAGCGAGCATAAAGACAGCCTTGCCTTCGCAGGTTATCAGCGGGATTCTTATATCCTTGGCGCAAAAGTTCCCCGATTCGGTTCCGGCGAAGCAAAAGGTATTATCTTAGAGTCCGTTCGCGGCACTGATCTCTATCTTCTTGTCGATGTGGCTAACTATAGCCTTACCTATTCTTTATGCGGTCACGAAAATCACATGTCTCCCGACGACCATTACCAAAATTTGAAACGCATTATAGCTGCCGTAGGCGGAAAAGCCAGACGTATTACGGTCATTATGCCTTTTCTATATGAAAGCAGACAGCATAAACGCACATCAAGGGAATCTCTGGACTGCGCCCTGGCTCTGCAGGAAATGGTTTCCATGGGAGTTGATAATATTATCACTTTTGACGCTCACGACCCGAGAGTTCAAAATGCAATTCCCCTTCACGGTTTCGAGACTGTGCAGCCTACCTACCAGTTTATTAAAGGGCTGCTGCAGAACGTAACAGGGCTGGAACTGGATTCGGATCATATGATGGTAATCAGCCCGGACGAAGGCGGCATGAGCCGTGCTATTTACATGGCCAATGTGATCGGCCTCGATATGGGCATGTTTTATAAAAGGCGCGATTATACAAAGGTGGTGAATGGCCGCAACCCTATCGTTGCCCATGAATTTCTCGGAACCAGCGTGGAAGGTAAAGATATGATCATTATCGATGATATGATCTCTTCCGGCGAAAGCGCCCTGGAAGTGGCTGCCGAATTAAAGCAGAGAAAGGCCCGCCGGGTATTTATCTGCTCCACCTTCGGCCTTTTCACTAACGGCCTGGCCCGCTTCGACCAGGCTTATGCCAACGGCACTATCGACAGGGTTCTTACGACTAACCTGATCTACCAGACGCCGGATCTTTTATCCCGGGAATGGTATATCGACTGCGATATGAGCAAATATATCGCATATATTATCGATACGCTGAACCACGATGCATCCATCAGCGACCTGCTCAATCCGAACGAGCGTATTCAGAGCATTGTGGCAAGATACAAGAACGGAGATTTTGAAGACTGATTTTTTCATATTCTGCAATCATTCACCCGTTATCGTTCCAATCCCTTGCGGAGCGGGACGGAAAGGAGTGTTCTTATGTCTTATATTACGGCGATTATTATCACTACTTTAATAATCATTATTGCTTATATGGGCTATCAGCTTTATGTCAGAAATATTCATTATCAGTATAAAGCGGATAAAATGTCCGATCTGGAACATAGTTATGAAGGCAAGATCCAAAATCTGGAAAGCGCCATCAGTTCCCTGAATAAAACGGCTTATACCCATACCGTAACAAAGATAGGAAACATCGACTATTTTATCAACCGTTGTTCTTCCTATTTTGAACGCTTTCCCAATTCCGTTTTTACTATGATCGGCTTCAGCATTTCCAATTTAGGGAAAATCAATCAGTTTTTTGGCCCTTCCGAGGGGGATAAAGTAATGGTTTATACGGCCGATACGCTGAAAAACAGTGTGCAGGGCAGCGCCACCTATGCCCATGTCAATTCTAACCTGTTCGGCATCCTTCTGCGGGATACTACGGAAGAGGAGATCATGGAAATTATCGGGACGATTACGGAAAACCTAAAAGACTACTCCCCTACCTTTGCGGTTACTGCCGTATTCGGCATCTATTACATCAACCGCGATCATGCCGGGGACAGCCTGATGGATATTATGAACTATACCCTGCTGGCACAAAAAGCGATCAAAGATCCTAAGACAGCCAATTATGCGTATTTTACCGATGATTTGATCCGTACTTATAACGAAAATAAAAAAATGAGCGCCGAAATGGAAGAAGCGCTGGACAACCATAAGTTTATTGTCTATCTGCAGCCCATGATCGATCTCCATTCCTATCAGATCGTATCTGCGGAAGCGCTGGTGCGTTGGGATTATCCCGGCAAGGGGATCCTCTCCCCTTATGCCTTCCTTCCACTCTTTGAAAATACTTCACTGATTCAGAAGCTGGATTATTATATGTGGGAAGAATGCTGCAAAGTCATCCGCCGTTGGATCGACAATAAAATGACGCCGCTTCCCATCTCCATGAATATTTCACCGCTCCACCTGCAAAGCACGGCTTTTATCGATAAGCTGGAACAGTTGATGCACTCCTATCTGATCTCCAAAGAGCTTCTCGTGCTGGAACTTCCCGAGAGAGGCGTTGCCAATGCCAGCAGGGAAGTGGCCGAGATCATTATGAAATTAAAAGAAAGAGGATTCTCCCTCTGCATCGATAATTTTGGAAGCGTACATTCTCCTTTAAATCTGCTGAAAGATTACCCTATAGAACGGATTAAACTGGACAGAAGCTTCCTTACAAAGAACTCTTCCTCTAACGAGGGACTTACGATTCTCCGCTACCTGATCGCCATGGCGAAGGAGCTGAACCTTACTGTCATTACCGAAGGCGTGGAATCGCTGCAACAGGCCAATTTCCTATCCGATATCGGCTGTGATATTGCCCAGGGATATTTCTTTGCAAAGCCTCTGGACGTAAGGCATTTTGACCAGTTGAATAAATCCATGCTCCGCAACCTTTACCGGCCTTCCGAATATTACCCGACTTTCGAAGACTTTGAAAAAGACGTGGATATATTGGCGCAAATGATGCAAAGAGTGGGGTAAACAGGGGGTAAACACGGAAATCAATTTCCAAAAGCGCCCTGGCAGCCGGAAGCAAAGCGGAGCCGGAAGCGCCGGGGAGTGGAGCGGGAGATTTCAGTTTTTTTGCTG
>OFGL01000119.1_pt1 | contig 79780 bp, 61 predicted proteins | sample 1521801 | NCBI WGS metagenome assembly OFGL01 (sample SAMEA3504085, study PRJEB24116) | mouse gut metagenome | biome: mouse gut; feature: mouse-associated habitat; material: faeces | place: Denmark | collected 2011 | reverse complement strand
TGAAAGCCAGCGGGCTGACGCCGGCGGACGGCGTTGTGCAGTTGTCGCTGTTCCCAGAAGAGCAAAAAGCCCAGCGCCGGGCCGACATCGACCGGACGCTGGACATAATCAGGGGCAAGTACGGGTATCGCAGCATCCGCCGGGCTATTGCGCTGGTAGACCCGGCTTTGGACCTGGATGCTAAAGAGGAGCATATCATCCATCCTATTGGTTTTCTGGGGACACTCCATGAATAGCATCTAGGCAGTTTCCCGCATAGACGTGGGGCAGGTAAGTCTGAACCTGCTCAGCCAGCAGACCTGCGCTACGAATATTAGATCCCCAATCCACCATCCGGTGCAAGGAAAGGCCCAGAACAGGTTTTGAAGAATCCTAAAGCAAATGAGCAGCCAAGTTTTATTTAATAATTTTTCTGGTGTAGGATACAGTGAACACTGCCAAAATGATCATTCCAAGTGTTTTTTGAACCAATGAGATAGTGTGCGCAATTGGGGATACTATTGTGATTCCACAATCAATTTGAAAGAATTGGAAAAAGCTAAAGTAAATCGACAGGATAAGCGGGGATGAAGATGGAACGGTTGTGCCATAGCAGAATATTCCTGCATTGTGATTGAGCAAGGCATAGCTGCCTGCGAACCCTGTTATAAGCAAAAGCACAGAACATAAGAATTTGAACGGCTTTGTCGCATAGGCTCCACACATGATATCCAAAAGAATTGCCTCAACAGAAAATGACAGGAACCCTGCTATTGTGCCAAGAAGGATTCCTACCCAAGCTAAGTAATAATGCTGTACCTCATTTGCTGCGCGCGAATTTTTAAGTTGGTGGAATTGTATTGTTTGACTGTCTATCTTTGATAAGTTTTGGTATCTGCGAGCCAACAGATAGTATTGGTCTTCAAGTGTGTAATTCCCCATTGTGGTAGCGTTCTCTTTAAGAACTCGCAGCTGCTGTGCTTTTTCAGCATAAGATGTATCACATAGTTCCCAGGTCAGATCCAAATGCTGCTCATAAAAGCCCACCATGTCTGCTGGAGTTGGTTTTCGATCTCCAGCAATTGACGGATTATCTGAGTCAAATATGGATTCTGGACAATAAATCTTTTTTTGCTGGCGAAAAAGGTGCTTACTAAACTGATTTAGGATTCGTATTTGTCCCAAATTCAGAGTTCCAAGCAAGCAAATGTTAATATAGTTTCGATAACCCTCATTACCCAAAATGAGGGTATTCCCTGTGGTGCTGTTTTGAATTGATATGTATCTGGCGGATCCAACATCAAAATCGGCACGTATAGAAAAAACTACTCTATAGCACAGCAGACTCCTAATTTCGGAATTTGTGAATCCAATACTCCCACTGCTCAATTCAAAATCAGCAAAAATGAAGTCTCCATCTGAATTTTGCATGTCGAAAAAGTTTAAATTTCGCTGCTCAAAGTTGCAACTGGCAATTTGAATCCTGCCGCTCAAGCCTTGGCTTTCAGAAAAGTCCAAGTCTCCTTTTTTGAAATCAGACACATGAAAATAAAAGTCAGAGCCACCCATATCAACACGGCTAAAAATTAAGTCTTGCTCCCCAAATTTACAGCCGACAAATTTGACTGTTGCATGATAGAAGCTGCAATCGGCAAAACTCAAATCATACTCAGTCTTAACATATGAGAAATCGACATCACCCCCTTGAAATTCACTCTTATCGAACACGGTCCCACATACGGAGTCAGTCGGATTAAAAATTGCCCATGAAAAATCCACGCAAGTCCTGTCCTTATCTGATCTTGGCATAAATACCGCATTTTCAGCACTGCTAATAGTAATTGTGACATATTCGTTTTTATTAAGATTATAAATGTCCCGATACTCAGATAGCGAAAATCCCTTCACAATGCAGTTTTCCAATGAGATAGGTTTCCCCGCTCTTATCTTCTGATAAAGTGCTCGTAATTTTCTCTTGCCTATTGTTATCATACTATCCATGCGGTACCGCACCTCCATCGGAGTTATGAATCCGAAACCCAAAAGTCAGTATTCTTCCGTTTTTCAAACTCTTGGATTTCGTCCGATGTCGCTTGTCTAATATTTTCTTTCCCGCAGTCTGGGCAGCAGTCTGCGGGTACTTCCTGGGAAAATAGGAAATGGCAATTATCACATGCATATATCATTTTCTCGCCTCGCTTTCGTGTCTACTTAGTTTAGCACGCAGCGGGGCTTTTTTCAATCTAAAACAAAAAGGAGGCCAACCAGGTGAAGTGCCTGATGAAATATCAGTGGGTTAAGCTCCCACGCGACCAGATGCCTCCCTCTAAAGGTATCATGGGCGCCTGGGCCCGGCTGGCCGCCAGGGCTGCCTTTCGGAACGGGCAAGCCCACTACTGCGGATATGTCAACCAAGTTACCATCGGTTCCTGGGCTGGCGGAATTGTTGGCCTCAAGAGCATCTTGGGTATCAAGAACCGAAAAAAGGCCCTGGAGATGATGAACAAACTGACCCAGTTGGGTTACATAGACTATGAACTAAACCCTAAAACAAAGAAACTTACCTATCAAATTAAGGACTGGGTGGTTCAGTGCTCCGGCGAGCCCTGTATGGGCACCGAGGCCGTCTATGCCACCCCAGGATACGGCTTCCTGTGTCTGCCCCGAAACATTACCCAGCGTCTCGCTGAGGCGCACTATCGCTTTGATGAGTCGGACGCATGGCTGGACCTCTGGTGCCACACGGTATGGCAAGAGACCAGCAATGCGTTTTCTCATATGGCGCCTACTGTCCAGTTTGGCAAATATGGCGCTATTTTGACCCTGGAAACCCTTGGCCATCGTTGGGGATGGGAAAAGACGAAAGTATGGCGGTTCTTCAAAAAACATGCGGATGCCTTCCCGCTGCAAAAACTGCCAGGCTCTTTCGGCTGCCTAATCTTCAACACCAGCTACCCTGCAGGAACCTCTTTTTCACTGCCAGAACCTGCACAAGTCCAACGCATTTTAGAGGAAATACGCATTTGTGGCAGAAATACGCACATCAAAAGCTGCAACGACCATGAACGAATGAATCAGTGGATCGCTTGGTACAGTCGCAGGGTCATACCGAAGCTTTCACAAGCGCAGCCAAGCCCTGCGGCTGAGGAATGCCGTGTTGCAGTTTCGGGCCGCCTTATTACGCGCGCGTATTTTTCTCTGTGTAGGCATTGTAATAGTTTCAAGGAGGACTGCCAGGGTATAGAGGAAACTTCCCCGGCCGAATTTGAACTTTTGCCCAGGGCCGGGCCTAAAACCGGTCCATCAGTCGATACAGGAGGCATTGAATATGGAACATATGAAGGAACTTCACTCTGGTGAGCAGGCTGGAACAGCCGTGTCCGTACAGGCGGAGCAGATACTCTCTCTGCTGGAGCGGCGGGGTATTGTGGAGGATCAGAGCATTACCAGCAAAAAGGCCCGGGAGGCGGAGCAGGAGCTGCGTCGCAACATGTATCACAACACCCAGATGATGCTTCGGCATTACCGTGACATTGTGTGGGCGCTGGAATGTTTTCCACAGCAGGTGGCTGAGGAACTGGATCGCCCTCTGCATGACCTGGATGCACTCCTCAGTGCTGTAGACACGCAGATAGCGATGGGCAACGCAAAACTGGAACACAGGATGCTCGGGATCCAAAAGTCCCGACTGCTGCTGGATCGGATTAACGATGCCCTTACCGTGCTGCGTCATAAGCCGGGTAACGGCGAAATGATGTATAATATTATCTTCCAAACGTTCCTCACACCGGATAAACTTACCCACACGGAGATTTTGTTCCGACTGGGTATATCAGACCGTCACTACTACCGGCTACGCCAGCAGGCGGTCAATATCCTGTCAATCCGACTCTGGACAGCACCAGCAGGATGTTTGGACGCCTGGTTGGAGCTACTCACATTGCTGGAGGGAAATTGATGGCAGGGTTTATGGCAGAAAATTGGCAGAAAATTGGCAGTGTCACCGCCGATGACATGGCGATGAAAATATGGTATTCTGTTATCGTCCAAAACTGGGCGATGGCAGTAAGCCGCTTTCGATACGAATGGCAGCAGTTCGTATTGGGAGCGGTTTTTTACTGCCAAATTTCATTTGAAAGGAGAGTTCCTAATATGGCGCAAAATCAAAAGAAGCTGCGGTCACCTCTGTCACCGCGGCTTCAACGCTGGTTCCAAGGGGCGGCAAGTACCTGTTACATGATGGTTCTGTTCGCTCAGCCAGCGGCAGCAGTTTCTGGTGATACGATCTGGTCTCGCTTTTCCTCCATTATGGCGGATATTTATGGCGAGCTGGTTGGAATCAGCACCATTGTGGCTGTAACTGCCGCATCCGTCGCGCTGCTTGTGCGAATGATCTCGCGCAACGAACGTGCTGTGTCTGAGGCCACCAGCTGGCTCAAACGGATTATCGTGACCTGGATCGTGTTGAACACCTTGGGCTTTGCCGTTGCATACCTGCAGCCGCTAATCCAGGGTGGGCAGTACACACCGACCTAAGAAAGAAGGAGGACCCCAACATGAAGAGAGTGTTTACATCTCTCATAGTAATGGCGCTGCTCATTACCACGCTGGCGCTTCCTGCCACGGCGGCTGATTGGTCTGAGCCAGATGCCCTGCTTCCGGTAGACATCATTCTCAATCAGGAGGCGCTTGAGATCCGGAAAGTCTATGATCTTTCGCCCACCACGGACCCAGCTACCCTTCCCCGACAAGCGTTTGATCGGGATGGTTGCCGGTATGAGTACTCTGATATCCTCCGTGAGGTGGTTATCGGCTCAGAGACGCAAAAGGTGACCCAGACCGAAACCGTAGAAAGCGATAATAAAAGCATGGAGACAATCCTGGGTCTGCTGCCTCAGGAGAAAGTTGTCACTACGGAAGACGGGTTTGAGGGAACGCTGTACCTCAATTTGGATTCCATCCATACAGAACCGTCCGGATACGGCAGCAAAACCAGCCCTGTCACCGTCACCCGACGGTATCCCAACCTAGCCAGTGCCGACACAAACCATCTGCCCAAAACCATCACAGAGGGCGGGCGAACGCTGAATCTTCAGGGCGTTGAATGGCAGACCGATAACACGTACAACGCCAACGACTATGAGATTGGGGACCGCTTCACTGCAGTTTGCACTTATGGCGGTTCCAAGACGGTCAGTTATGTAAAGGGCTATACCACAACGGCTGATTACGTTGGAGATGCCTATCGCACTGGAGTGACGGTCATTCGGTACACGGTCATTTTCACCGGAACCCCTATTCTGACAGCAGAACCGGACGCAGAGCCTGATACGGTGAAAGAGAAGCAGGGCGGTTCGGAAATGCTGATCCTTATCCCTGCCGCTCTAGCTGCGCTTTGCGTGGGTGCTGGCGGCACCTATTTTTGGATGAAACGAAAGGAGCGCATGTCCCATGAAGAAACTATTGACAACTGCGATGATTATGTTGGCGCTGGTGATGGCGATGGCGGCGCCCCCAGCTCAGGCACTGGAGTATAATGTGGACGAACCTGACGAAGGCATGTTCGCCCCCTCCTCTTCCGTTGAGCAGATGATTGTAGTCGGGGGCGGCCCTACGGAACAGAGCAATATTGACCGCAGCAAAAATGCGGCCCTTGCGCCGCCTTCCTTTGGAAGTCCCGACTCATACCAGCCCGGAACTGGTGAGGTCCTGATTCCGCATGTCGCTTATGGCAATTACGGAAGTGGTAGTTCTGCAGGGACGGGCAACTTCACTGGAAGCAATACCGTAGGCAACACCGCCGGTAGTTCCAGCAATCTCTATGTTCCGCCCGCTGAGCTTGGAGGATCGTCCACCTCCGATGTGACCGCTTCGATCACAGGCGACAATAAATTCACGCTTCCGGACGGCCTCTACTATTCAGATGGAAGCCTTGGCCGACTGAAGATCCCCAAGCTGGACCTTAACGTCAAGGTTTACGAAGATGAAAGCCTTGAAAACCTTGCAAAAGGTGCCGGGCATTTTAAATCTACGTCCTGCTGGGATGGGAATGTTGGAATTGCTGGCCACAACCGTGGTGTGACCAATCATTTTGGAAAGATTCACACCTTGGTTACCGGTGACCAGATCGTCTATACCACACAGCTCGGCACCAGGACCTATGAGGTCTATTATGTTGGTCAAATCAGTGAGACGGATTTTTCCCGCTTGGATCGGACAAGCGACAACATCATCACACTGATTACCTGCGTTCGGGATGTCCGAGATATGCGCTGGTGTGTCCAGGCCCGCGAAATTTCCTAGCAGCCTGTTGCAAATATTCTCTGTGTGTGGTGTAATATGATCATAATAATTACAAGGGGGTATTTGCATGAAACGGATCACATCCTTTGCGCTTGGCATCATCCTTTTACTATCTATGTCCGTTCCCGCTTTTGCCGCAGAGCAGCCAGCAGAAATTGAAGCTGCAGGGCTGTACCTGCATGAGCAGGGCATCTACCTGGGTGACAGCTCTGGCAATCTCATGTTGGACAAGGGACTGACCCGGGCCGAAATGGCCGCCATTCTCACCCGGCTTCATAGCGGAGAAGAAGTCAACCCCGAACAGTACATCCAGGCCTGTCACTTCACTGACGTACCCGCCTGGGCCAAATCCTACGTTGGCTACTGTGTTGCCAATCTGCTGGTATCCGGCTACGACGCATCACACTTTGGCCCTAACGATATGGTTACTCCGGCCATGGCATGTACGGTAGTGCTCCGATGCTACGGCTACGGGGACAGCGAGAGCAGCGCGTGGACCTATGGTACCGCAGGTCAATACGCCGCCAGTCTAGGCCTGATCAGCCCATCCACCGCTCAGGCATCTATCATCACCCGAGGCGAGATGGCGGTACTGATCTACCGCGCCCAGACCGGCACCCGTCCAGGTACAGCGCCCAGCACCGGCACTGGGGACGGCTTTCTATCCAACGGAAAGCCCGTCACCGAAGAAAACGTGCTGGAAATTCTACGTCAGCTTAAACAGGATTGGCCCCATGGGACGGTCTGGGGCACACACAATACGTCTGGGACCCACAAAAACGAGGTCCCCAGCACTGCAGCCAACCGGATCATGGACGTCTACTGGGTCAGTGAGTATTACGGGTGCAGTGGCTACGCCTCCATGGTCAACTCCCTTATTTTTGGTGACAAAACCAATCCAGGCCGCAAGCTGGACGATCTCACGAAAATGCGCCCCGGCGATATTGTATTTGTAGTGAGTCCTGACGGAGTAGTGGGACATGTAGTTATTGCCCTTGAGTCCCCAAATCAGGACGGGCGGTTCCATTACACGGATGGCAACCATGGTGAAATCATCACATGGCCCAGCGTCGAACATCCGGACATTAGAAGCTATAGTCTGACTGGATTCAGCGGTGGACGTATTCCGCATCATCTTGAAGTGTGGACCCGTTATCCTGAGAATGTCCCCTTCACCGGCGAAAGCGTAGAAGTGTGGCCTGCCGTTTCCGGCAGTTAACCAAGGAAAAACAAGACAAGGGAGGCGATTCATGTACCTCAAACCAGCAATACCCAAGATGAACAGTCCCAACCTGTCAAGTAAATATCATCTGCTCAAGGACTGCACGGTTTTGTGCAGTCCTTTTGCTATGCTCACAAACTAATGAAGGAGGAACTGATAATGTTGAAATCTCTCTCCAAGAGCATCAAATCCAACTGGAAGCGCACCCTGTCCGGCCTGCTGGCAGCCATCACCATCATCGGGATGCTCCCGGCCACCGCTTTTGCCGCAGAGGGAGCGCCGGCCAAAGTGGCCAGCAGCATCACTGCCTATGCCCCTACTGGCGATTTTGAAGTCAACATCGCCGGGGCCACCGGCTGGAACGGCACCTGTCTCCCACTCCAAGTCTACAACACTGAGAGTGGTGGGACTCAGATCGTGTCTGTCCCCGCCTCGGACAGTGCCAAGCCTATCCCCTTCGCCATCCTGGCTTACAACGGCGGCGATAGGGTCAAGATTGGCCTCGCCGTTGACAGCAGCGGCAGTGTGACCGCCTGGGAAGGCGGCCAGCTGGGGAAAACCGGCTGGGTGGATAAGGAGCATATCTTCATCAATCTGCCGGACGTTGTTCCCAGCATCGCCTACAACCTGACCAACAGCAGCGGCAGCATCTTCCAGGCTGCAGACGGGAAGGATATTCCCGGCGTTACAGGGAAATCCTACTACAACGCCAGGCAGTTCAGCTCCCGGCTGAGCCGCTATGAGTATGTCGTCCCCTGCATGTTCACCCTTGCTGAGCGGCTGGCAAAGGTCCAGCAGTCCGCCATGTCCAACGGTGAGACACTGGTGGTCTATGAGACATTCCGGCCCGCCGGGGTACAGTCCGCTGTGCGGGACGGTTTCACCGCTCTCTGGGACAGTAACAGTGATGTGTCCACTGACATGGATAAAGCTATTGCCATGGGTTATGCCCGCGAGCAGGGCTGGTTCATTTCTAACGGCACATCCAACCATCAGGCGGGACTGGCCGTGGATATGAGCCTTGCCAAAGGCGATCCTGCGGAGCTGCATGAGTACACGTTGGATGGCGCCACTTACCAGAAGTACGAGGACTGGACAGAGTATGAGATGCCCACCCGGATGCACCAGTTGAGTTCGGCCGCTATCCGGTATCAGGTCCCTGTCAGCTCCTATACCATGCCCAATGAGTTGGAGAATTGGACGGAGCGGTTTGCTGCCTCCGAGGGTGCGAAACGGCTTCAGAGCTATTGCACCGCCGTCGGCCTGATCCCCCTCGCCAGTGAGTGGTGGCATTTCAATGACCCCAATGCAGAAAAAATCATGGCGAAGGGAAGCTACTCCGGCCAGGATGGGGTCAGCACCAAGGGCGACTACACCATTGACCGGGCCTACAGCACAACCCCCTATCAGGCGCTGACCGGGCTGAGCAGCAGCGGTATCCGGCGGGTTCCTGCCAATGCTGGCATCTCCTACGCCAATGGAGGTACGGGCGGCCTGAACCCCGGCAGCCCTGGCGGTCAGAAGCCCAGCACCAGCGATGTGGACTGGACCACCGATCCGGAGCGGACCTTCCTCCGCTTTACCTTGATCGAGTTTCCGGAAGGCGTAGTCAAGGACATCAACAGCAATGACTTCAATACCTGGCATGTGGTGGGTACACCCCTAAATGTGGTCTGGGGCAATGGCAGCATCGAAAACTGGGATGCTGATACCTGCCGCCGCCGGATCACCTGGTTCAATTCTTCTGCCATGCAGTACAACGGCAAGGGCTCCAGTGCCGCTGAATTGATGGGCGGTACAGTTTATGCCTATGATGCTACCAGCGGCTATAACCAGAAATGGGTGACCACCGCTGACGAGTTTCAGGCGGCCACCGGGATTACAGACACGCAGAAGGAGCAGATGTTCCACTGCAACAGCTCCAAATGGTCCACTGGCTGGGTGGATGGCGACTATACCTCCATGTGGGGCACCGATCCTAAGCCTGTTACTCCTGGCAATCTCTACAAGGTCTACAAGCCCAACGACGCTTTTTTATATCTGCTGGGCCGCCTGAGTGCAACCAGCAGCAACAGCGGCTGGAGCAAGGATGACGCTATCAAAAATTGGTCTGAGTATGTCCATGACTCCAATGGCAACCTGCGCACCAAGTACCGGGTCATTATTGAGACTGGCGGGGTTTTCGTGGACCCGGATGGTCTTCGACGTGCCTATACCCTGCGGGAGATGATGGCCTACTCGCTCTATAACAGCGAATCCACAACTAAGGGCAATCTGATTTACGATCAGTCCTCAACGATTCGCAATATGGCCCAGTGGATGCGCCAGAAGAAAACTCAGTTTTTGGAGTATCCTTTGGACAGCAGCGGCACGCCCACCGGTGAGGAGCTGTGTTCCACTAACGGCTTTACCGAGGCGGACAGCTTCGTGGACAGCATCACAAAGGCCGCCAAAATCAGAGACACTATCTTTTCTGAGCGGCGGTCCTATGGCCTCCACATTCTCAGTCCGTTCAATTTCGAGCGGCCCGAACCCACAGCGCCGTCCCTGGAGGTGACCAAGAAGGCTGGCGGCTCTATCCCCGCCGGGGAGAGCTGGAGCTTTACTGTAACCTATACTGCAGGCAGTCCAAGTAGCTATATTGCGAATATGCCTGTCACGGAAACTGGAAACGGCCTAAAATTTACCCTAAAGGCCAATGAAACGATCCGCATTGACTTCGTTGCGGACGACTCTTTTCGGTTTGAAGTGGTGGAGGACGACCCCACCTACCTGACCGACATCACCGGCACCGGTGGAATCGTCGATATGTCCGCCAAGAAATTTTCCAGCAGCGGCGGCGAGTCCAAGGTGACTTTTACCAACGGTACTACCATCACCGAGAAGAAACCCGTCTACCTGAAGCTCAAGAAGATCGCCGCTGCGGACAAGCGGCCCCTCTCCGGCGCGGAGTTCTCCGTCTACGCCGATTCCTCTTGCAGCGGCACACCCCTGGCCGTAATGACCACCGGCGCTGACGGCACAGCCAGCACCTCCGTTCCTAACATCGTGGAGGACGGCAAGAGTGTGACCCTGTATGTCAAGGAGACCAAAGCCCCGGCGGGCTGCACCCCGCTGGCCTCCCCCTTCACTGTGACCTGCAAGGCCCCGGAGAACAGCACGGCGGCGGGTGCGGTCCAGGTCGGCCCTGCGAGCGGCATTGAGAACGGCGGCATCCCTGAGCCCGGAAAGGCGCTCCTGTTTAAGCGGGACGCGCTGACCAACGCTGGGGTCGGCCCCGCCACCTTTAAGTTCTCCTCCGTCACCAACGGCGTCTATGAGTTTGACACCGATGAAGCCGGCGTGCTGGAGAGCGTCCAGTGGTGGGACCCCACCGAGGCGGCTGGTAAGTACATCAAGCCCGGAGAATATGCCGTGACAGAGCTGATTCCGCCCCCCAATTACGAGCCTACCACCGAAGTGCAGCAGATCAAGCTGGAGCTGGACGCCAACGGCAATCCCATCCCCGCTGGGCCCCTGGTATTTAAGAATTTGGCAAAAGTCGGATTGAAAATCGTGAAATATGACCGGCAGAGCCATAGGCCCATGGCGAACGTCACCTTTGAGATTTTCCGGGACGGCGTTTCTCTGGGGCATTATGAGACAAACGCCAGCGGTGAGATTCTGCTGACCGGCATCGAGCCGGGCACCTATCGGGCAGTCGAGGTGGACACCGGGGACGACAGCCATATCAAGGACACCGCTCCCCAGGAGATTGAGCTGACTGCTGGCTGTGGCATTAAGGAGCTGTTTTTCTTCAATGATACCAAGCCCGGCATGAAGCTGGTGAAGGTTGACAGCTCTGACCCGTCCAAAACCATTCCTGGTGTGAAGTTCAGCATCCGGGCCATCGACGGCAGCTACGGCCCCCAGGAGTTTGTCACGGACGGAAATGGCGAGATCGACCTGAGCAATCTCCCCGCCGGCTCCTACGAGGTAACGGAGCTGGAGTGCCCCGGCTATGTGGTGGACAACGCCCAGCGCATCATCCACCTGCGAGCCAACGACACCGCCGAATTTGTGTTCACCAATACAAAAAAGCCCGGCCTGCGGCTGATCAAAACCAGCGCGGACGGGTCTGCATTGGATGGTGTTACCTTTAAGATCACTCCGATAGGGGACGCCAGCCACTCCATCGACCGCACTACCCAGAACGGCGGTGAGATTCTGGTGGAGGGCCTTGAGCCTGGAATTTACTCCGTGGTGGAAACCGCCACCTTGCCCGATCACATTTTGGACACCACTGAATACCATGTGGAGCTGTCCCCGGGCAAGACCGCCGAGATCCATCTGCAAAATGACAGGCGGCCCAGTTTGATTATCAGCAAACGGGACAAGGATACCGGCGATCCCATTCAAGGCGTGACCTTCACCCTGCGGGGCGCGGACGGCCCCACTATCACCACTAAGCCCACGGGGCCCGATGGGAAAGTGGTCATCACCGATCTCCTGCCGGGGGTATATACTGTCACTGAGCAGAGCGTTCCGGAGAATTACATTCTGGACACCACGCCTCAGACCGTGACCCTGTTCCCCAACAAGGAGGCCCAGGTGGAGTTCCAGAACTACCAGCGGCCCACCCTGAAAATCGTGAAGGTGGATATTGCGGGCAAGCACCTGACTGGCGCTATTTTTGAGGTCAAGACCAAGGCAGGTGTGAAGATCGGTGACTTCCCCGTAGGTGCGGACGGCACGATCACTGTGCCTCAGAAGCACCTCACCGAAGGCTATTACATCATCACGGAAAAACAGGCCCCGGCGGGCTACATCCTGGACCCCACGCCCCATGAGGTCTACCTGCGCCCCGGCAAGACCACCGAGGTCTCCATCGAGAACGAAAAGAAGCCCGGACTCACCATCTATAAGGTGGATTCCATCGTCGGGGACGGGATCAAGGGCGCTAAATTTGAAATCTGGGTCTCCAAGGACAAGAACCAGAACGGCACCTATCAGCAGCTGACCAACAGCTACTACTATTCCGATGAAAACGGCATCATCCACCTGGACAACCTGGACACGGGCTGGTACAAAATCGTCGAGGTAGAGCCACCGGCAGGGTTCATGCTCAAAGAGCCCTCCGAGCAGACCATCTATATTGAGCATGACACCTCCGTGGAAGTGACCTTTGAGAACATCCCAAAATCCGCCCTGGTCATCCGGAAAATTGATTCGGATACCGGCGCACCTCTGGCGAACGCCTGGTTCCGCGTCCGCTACCTGGGCGGGACCTCCGGCAGCGGCGGCACCATCATCGGGGAGTATCAGACCTCCAGCAACGGAAATATCGTGATCACCGGCTTGGATGCTGGAACTTATGTGGTGGAAGAAATTTCCGCCCCCCACGGCTATGTCATGGACACCGCCCCGCAGACTGCCTACATCAGTGGCAAGGAGCAGGACTGCATTACCCTCACCTTCACCAACAGCAAGTACGGGTCCCTCCTGGTCAAAAAGGTGGACAGCATCACCGGCGAGCCGCTGAGTGATATTCAGTTCTTTATCACCACCAGCGACGGCGCTGTTGTGGGCAACAGCAACGGCTACTTCACCACCGACAGCGCGGGTTCCATCCTGGTGTCCGACATCATGCCGGGGACCACGCTGGTGGTCAAGGAGACCCGGACAAAGCCTGGGTACATTTTAGACGATGTGCCCCAGACGGTCAAGATCGAGTCCAACGAGACCAAGACCCTGGAGTTCCGCAACCAGCCCACCGGCTCTCTCCTCATTCGGAAGGTGTGCAGTGTCAACCCCAGTGTAACGCTGGCGAACGCGGAGTTCAAGGTGGCCTACTCGGACGGCAGCCTCATTGGGGATTCCAACGGCGTTTACCGTTCGGACGAAAATGGCGAGGTGCGCATCGAGGGCCTGACGCCCGGAAAGAGCGTGGTCATCACGGAAACCAAGGCGCCGGCGGGATTCCTCATTGATACCCAGTCCCAGACTGTGGTGATCCAGGCTGGCAAGACGGTCAGCGTAACCATGAAAAACCAGCCCAAGGGCCAGCTCATTGTCCAGAAACGGGACAGCGCCACCAACAAGCCGCTCCCCGGGGCGGAGTTCCGCATCACCACAGCGGCCGGTTGCGAAGTGGGTCTGGACGGTGTGATTGGCTCCAGTACGCTTACCCAGAACGGCATTTTTACTACCGATTCCCAGGGCGAAATCCGGATCACCAATCTCGCGCCCGGCGCCTATGTACTTTCTGAAATCAAGGCTCCGGCAGGCTATGTCATGGATTCTCCCAGCACCAATGTGGTCATTGGGGCCAATGGGGACACCCAAACTGTGGTGGTGACCAACTCCAAGGCGGGCACATTGGTCATCGACAAACGAGATTCTGTCACCAACAAGCCGTTGGCCGGCGTTACCTTTAAGGTGACTACTGCCACCGGGGAGTTTGTCCCCGATGAAAACGGACAGATCAGCAGCAACGGCATCTATATGACGGACCGGGATGGGAAAATCACCATCAACGGCGTTGTGGGTGCGCTGGTGGTCACTGAGGTCAAGACCATCCCTGGGTACACCATTGATCCGGCGGAGAAGACCCAGACGGTGGTAGTCAACCCCAACGACGTCCAGACGCTCCATTTTTACAATACCCCCGGCACTACCCTCGTCATCCGAAAGTACATCGAGGGCACGGACTATGAACCCCTGTCCGGCGTCGCCTTCAAGGTCATCGACGGCAGCGGCGCGGCGGTAGGCCCCGACGACGGGATCTATTATACCGACAAGGCCGGAGAGATCGTGCTGTCCGATGTGGAGCCGGGAACCACTGTCATCGCAAGGGAGATCAAGACGGTGGAGGGGTTCGTGCTGGATGGCACCCCCCAGAAGATTCTCATTAAGGACGGCGAGGTGCAAAGTCTCACCTTCTGGAACAAGCGGGATAATTCCCTCACCATCCTGAAGCAGAGTACGGACAAGACCCCGCTGCCCGGCGCGGTGTTCCATGTGACCGACGAAGACGGCGCCGCCATCGGCACCAACAATGGCCGGTACACCAGCGACCGCAATGGACTCATTACCATAACGGGCCTCCAGCCTGGACAAATTGTGATTGTGACAGAGGAAAAAGCGCCCAACGGGTACATCAAAGACCCCACCCCCAAGACCATCAAGATCAAGCAGGGCGTTGCCAACAGCCTGATTTTTGAGAACGCCAAGACGGGCTGCCTTATTATCAATAAACGTAGTTCTGTGGATAAGAAGGTCCCCCTGGAGGGCGTTACCTTTAAGATCACCACCACCAACGGCAGCTTCCTCCCGGACGAGGATGGGAAGGTCAGCTCCAACGGCCTATACTACACCGACGAAAATGGGCAGATTATTCTCAACAGCGTGGTGGGTTCTCTGGTCGTAACGGAGGTGCAGAGCATTGATGGCTACACCATCCATGAGGCCAACCGGTCGCAGACTGTGGAGGTTACCCCTGACGACACTCAGACCCTCTATTTTTACAACGACCCTCTGTGCAGTCTGACCATCTCGAAGGTGGATTCCGTCACTGGAAAGCCGGTACCCAACACCGAATTTACGGTCAAGTACAGCGATGGCAGCCTGATTGGGAAGTTCACCACTGGGAAGGACGGCACGGTGACAGTCACCGGCCTGATTCCTGGCAGCACCGTGGTCGTCACGGAAACCAAAGTCCCAAGTGGTTATGTCCTCAACAGCACCCCCCAGACCATTGTGGTCCGGAACGGGACGGGCAACACCCTGACCAGCGGCGCAGGCGGCAGCTCCTCCGGTAATACCGGCGGCAGCGGTTCCGGCGGCTCCACTGGCAGCGGCGGCGGAAATAATCTCGATTTTGAGAATGACCCCAAGACCCGGCTGGTCATCGAAAAGTACATCACTGGCACCACCACTCCGTTGAAGGGCGTAACCTTCCTGGTTACCGAGTCCAATGGGCAGGTGCTGGGCAGCGCCAACGGCGAATACACCACCGATGAAAATGGCCGGATCGTGATCGAGGGTCTGGAACCCGGTGTAACCATTATCGCCAAGGAAATCCGCAGCTTGGATGGCTATGTACTGGACACTACACCCAAGACTATCCAGATCAAGGTCGGGGATGCTCAGACCCTTAAATTTTATAACACCCCTATAGGCGGTCTGGAACTGATTAAAGTCAGTGAAAGTGACAAGACCAAACGGCTTGCCAATGTAACATTTGAAATTCGGAAGATGGACGGCGGCCTTGTGGATACTGTCACCACGGACACCAATGGCCGTGTTCACGTTTCCTTGGATGCCGGAAATTACTATGCGGTTGAAATCGAATCCGCAAAGGGTTTCAAGGTCGATGCAACACCTCATTATTTTACCATAAAGGACAACGAAGTGTCAACGCTGACAGTAACCAACAAAGCCTTTTCCGGACTCATGATCCATAAGGTTGATAGTGTTACTGGCAAGGGAATTTATGGTGTGAGCTTTTTGATTTACGACGGCAATCAGAAGCCCATTGATCAGGTGACCACTGACCAGAATGGCTATGTCTATCTGGACAGCCTTGATTTCTCCGGTAAAATCTATGTTCGTGAAATGGAGAACAAGGGCTATATTGCGGACACCCAGCTCAAGACTTTCTACATCAAGCCCGGCGAAACAACGGAGATCACCTGGAAAAACACGCCGATTATGGGCCAGATTCAGATTTGGAAAAAATCTGCTGATGACAACCCCATCAACGGCTTCCCCGCAGGTACTCCGCTGGAGGGCGCTGTGTTTGAAATCTATGACAAGGCCAATCGCCTGGTTGATACAGTCAAGAGCGACAAGAATGGCCTGGCAGCGTCTAAGCTTCTGCCTTTGGAGCGGTACACTGTGAAGGAAGTAACAGCACCTCCCTACTATTCTGTAAACAGCGAGCCTGTTACCGTCTACCTGGAGCATGAGGGGCAGATCGTCCAGATTGAGGTGCGGAACACCAGCGTCTTCACCAATGTCTCCGTCCATAAGAGCGGATACAAAGAAGTGGTTCCCGGCCAAGCGATCCGCTATGACTTCTCGGATATTGCCAACCACTCTACGGTTCCTCTGGACAACTTTTATTGGCGGGATACGCTTCCGACGGATGCTGTCCGGCTGGAAAAGATCATTACTGGCACTTGGACCGGACGGCTCAGCTACAAGGTGGTCTATCGGACGAATACCAGCAGTGACTACCGCACTTTGGCGGATAACCTGAATACATCCCAAAGTCATACCCTGGATGCGTCCTCCGCAGCACTGGGGCTGGCCAGCAACGAATATGTCACTGAGGTCATGTTCCTGTTCGGGCGTGTACCGGCCGGGTTTACCCACTTACAGAAGCCTTCTATTTACTGTAAGGTTCTGCCGGGACTGGCTCATGAGTATCGGTTTGCAAATAAGACCGATGTGGGTGGACTCTGGCAAGGCAACTGGGTTATGGCTGTTGATCGCTGGGTGACCATCATCTACAACAAGACTACCACACCCACACTGCCCCGTACTGGATATTAATTACTCAACCACCCTGGCGGGGGCAAGCCAATCCGGCTGTCCCCGCCGCACCATGAGGTAACTGTATATGCTAGATTGGATATTTGAAGGTATAGCAAACTGGGTCGCCAGCATCATGACGCAGCTGATGGATGCTGTATCCGGCCTCTTCTTGGACGCCCTTGGCACCGATATGACGGCGATGGAGGAGTATTTTCCCTTTGTTGTCAGTGCTTATAACATCATCCAATATACCGCCTGGGCCATTCTGTTCCTGACAGTAGTATGGCAGCTCTTTCGAGCGTTTGGCGGTCCGCTCACTGAGGCTGAAAACCCCTGGCATTTACTGATTCGAGGCGGCATTTTCGCTGTGCTCATTGCATATTCCAAGCCCGTGTTCAGTATGGTGCTGGATATTGCGAGAGCTCCATACCTTGCGCTCATGGACTCGGCGATGGATCCCGGCGATTTTACCTTCGCAGGAATTGAGCAAGCACTGAGCAATGGGCTGGTCACCTTCGTGTCGATGGTGTCGGTCGTTGGCCTGCTGCTGCTTATCATCATGATGATAGCATTGGCATGGAACTATTTCAAACTCCTGTTGGAGACAGTAGAGCGCTATGTCCTGGTAGGGGTTCTTTGCTACACTTCGCCATTGGCCTACTCAATGGGCGCCTCCAAGGCAACCTCCCGCGTATTCCAGTCGTGGTGCCGCATGGTGGGCTCTCAACTGCTCCTGCTGGTACTTAATGTTTGGTTCCTGCGTGCTTTCAACTCCTCTGTGGGACAATTCATTGCTAATGGAGGGGCGCTGACTACTGGCAGAGGCAGTATTTTTCTGTGGCTGTTCTGTGCATTGGCATTACTGAAAATTGCTCAAAAATGTGACAGCCACCTGGCAGCACTAGGACTTTCCGTTGCTCAAACCGGCAGCAGCATGGGCATGGAAATGCTGATGGCAGCCCGTGTCATCACCGGTTTTTCCAAAGGCAGCGGTCAAAATGCTTCTTCCACATTCGGCGGAGCTGGCCGTGGCACCAGTGGTGCGGCAGGGGCAACTACCGGCACTGGCGGCATCCTCTCTGGTTTTTCAAGCCGCTACAAACCGAACAGCTTTGTTCGGGACGCGGTAGTAGATGGAGGCTCCCGTATGGGCGCAGGCGGCAGTGTTGGTTTCGTAGGCCGGGCTTTTGGCGGTATAGCTGCCCGCAACGGCGCCACACTGACTGCCGACTCTATCTCCTCTGTGGCCAGTAAACCAGCCAAGTTCTCTGGAACAATCGCTGGTGAGATTGCGGATCGCAGCCTGCCAACTTATATGCCGCAGCTTGCAAACGGACCAACCGCTGGCATGACATACTCGAATACACAGATTACAGGAGGGCACATCGGCACGACCGCCACCGGATCGGACGGAAAGCAGTCCAAAGTGGAGTTGTTCAACTCCGCGCAATATGACAAGCCGGAGACCCCTCATACCGTTGTGAACGCAGCGGATGGCAGCCAGTGGTATCAAGTTGCATCTGGGGAGGGTATGGGTGCATTCTATGCCCCGCCTGCCTTCACTGGCGATCAGTCTGAAGCTGCCCAAGTCTCCGAGGCCTTCCCCAGCGCACCTGAAGGCACGTTGCTGCGCCAGTCAGGTGAGGGTACATTGGAAGCCAGTTACCCGGATGGCAGCAACGCCACATGGTACAGCAGTGCTCACTATCAGGAGCCGGATGCACCCCATGAGACGATTCAAGGTGCCAACGGTTTGGATTGGTACGCTATGACCCCCCATGCGGCCACACCTCAATTCGATACTGGCGCTGAATCTGAACTCTCTATTGATCCTGGAGCAGGCGTTGGAGCAAACATTGGAGCAGGCGTTGGAACAAACGGTAATATCTCTGGTGCTCCTGCTGGCTCCAACGGGCCTGAAATACCTGTTGAATCTTCCATTGGCAGTATTCCAGATGGACCGGCTTCTAACGCTTCTGTCAATAACCCGGCTGGCAGCACAGTCGATTTGCCGTCGGGCATCTCTGGCGGCGGTATAGGTGAAATGCCTTCTGGGGTTCCATGTGACGGTGGAGCTTCGAGTATCCCTGCAGGCGATGCGGGCGCAAGTATCCCGTCTGGAAGTACGCCCATGCCCGATCCGCCTTCGTTCAGCGGTGGGCGGGTCGATGCGCCGTGTGAAACGGGGAACATCGCAGCCTATAACCAGGCCTTGTTCGGCCAGTTCATGCCAGGCTTCGAGCGTCCAGTTGTTTCTGTTGACAGCTCCAGAGCCGAGGATGGCATTCTGGAAGTGCGTCATGAAGATGGATCTGGAACAGCTTTCTATGACCGGACCATGTATCAGCCGCCCCGAGGTGACCACCATGTCTTTGAAGACAGCGGCGGCGGCCAATGGTACGCGATTTCTGGGACGCCCTCGGTGGAGCGGCGGCCAGTCTATCAGGATGGCAAGCCTGTCTATGAGAAGGATGAGCTGAAGACCATCAATATTGAAACCGTACGCTATAAGACAACGCCGGTGCGGTATGCAGAACCTGCTCGCCGCCCAGCACGAGAACGCAAAACACCCAAAAAGAAAACGTGATCCTATGGCGGGCATATCGCTTGATATGCCCGCCTCCGCTTTATGATTAGGAGGAATGACCGTTATGTACGATGACCAGCAACAGTTGGGTGATGGTCAGGACAACTACCTGCGAGGCGCACAAAAAATTGCAGAGGCGGCAAAACAAGCAGGGACCGCTTCTGCGGCAGGTACAGCGGGTGAAGCGGCCGCCAATGCAGCCGCCGCGACAGTAAAAGCCAGTGTTGAGGGCGGCAAGGCTGCAGCTGAAATTGCCGCAGGAACCGCTGCGGGCGGTCCATGGGGCGCAGTGCTCTCTGCGGCATGGTCCCTGCGGCACACCTTATTTAAGATCCTGGTTTTTTTCTGCCTGTTCCTGCTCTTTATTATCGTTACAGTCGTTTCCCTGCCGTCCATTGTAACCAACAACATTTTCCACCTTGACCCGGATACAGTAGACATCAACGGCCCCACAGATTTGGTTGCTAATTTTGATGACCTCTCTACAACTGTCTCCACTTGCATCCAAAGCGGGTACGATGACGCTCTGGCACGAGTAGAGCAAATCATCGCTGCTGGTGGATATGACTATGACTTGTCTATGGAGGCGCTGGTCAATAATGGTCTCATTTCCACAGATTATGACACCTGCTATACGTTAGCCGCCTATTCCGCTTCCCTAGAACAGAGAGGCACTTCCAAAAGCGATCTTCAAGCGAAACTCCAAGCTGTCCGTGGCCAGATGTACGCTGTTACCTATGAAGAGAAGGAAACGCAGGTAACAGTCCCAGCAGAGGGGGAGGGGGGCGAGCCGGAAACGAAGACGGTTAAATATGTCGTCTGTACAATCCATCCCTTTGACCAGTCCGTTATACTGACCGCCTTTGGCATTGATACAGATGCGCAGTACAGCCAGTTCAACATTACCTGCGGTGAAGCGATTCTGAACATGTCAAATGCCCTGAAAATGACCATGTATGGAACACTGACCAACGGTATGGTGCCTCCTATTACAGACACTGAGCTGAATGCGTATTTAAACAGTCTGACGTGCAGCGGCGCCCGGAAAGAGCTAATGCGGGCGGCGCTATCCCTGGTAGGCCGCGTTCCGTATTTTTGGGGCGGTAAAAGCGCCCCTGGCTGGAACGAGGCGTGGAACACTCCGCGGCTGGTAACTGCGGCGGGATCCAGTAGTTCAGGCACCATCCGTCCATATGGATTGGATTGCTCCGGATTTACAGACTGGGTGTATAAGACAGCGTTGGGCATCAGCCTGCTGGATGGCTCCTGGAGCCAGTGGGACACTACATACGCAATCACAGAAGCAGAACTACTGCCCGGCGACATCGGCTTTATGGCTGCACCAGGAACCGTGCCTGTCAACCATGTGCTTCTTTACGCTGGCCGAAGCGCTGATGGAAAGCAGATGTGGGTCCACTGTTCCAGCAGTGCTGGCGGAGTTGCGCTTAACTCGCCTACCTATGTAACCCAGTTCCGCCGCAGGAAGGATATTGACCTGGAGGCGGACTTCACCCCTATCATTTCAGAACAAGGAGTCCACGATGGCTGATGACAGAGAATACAGCAACATTTATACGATACCGCCCAACTATACCGACTCCGGCAAGCTGCTGGGCGGACTGCTGGAAGTGCGGAACACGGTAGAGGCTGGCGTTCTGCTGGTTTTGGTAGGATACCCGGAGCTAATGTGGCTGCATCTGCCTGTCACTGCGAAGGTGACCATGATGACAGTCACTTTACTGCCGCTGACCATATTTGCACTGATGGGACTGGGCGGCGACTCACTGCTCCAGTACGTTACCCACATCGCCTTATACTGGATGCGGCGAAGGACACTTCACTATAGGAGGGTAGGCTATCGCTATGGCACAATCACAAAACAGAGGGGCCCGGCATCAAAAAAGGCGGGCACCGCCCCAAAAGGAAAGAAGGCTGGAATTTGTTCAGGACTTCATTCCCCTAAAAGAAATCAAAAACGGCATCGTTGAAACCAGCGATGGCCGCTATATCAAAATACTGGAGATTGAACCAATCAACTTCCTCCTGCGCTCAAATGAGGAGCAGTGGGGCATTATCTCCACCTTCGCCAGCTGGCTGAAAATATCCCCCATGCGCCTGCAGTTCAAATCCGTCACCCGCCGGGCGGACTCGGATAAGTACATTGCCGGGCTGAAAGAAGATTTAAAGCAGGAGGAAGTGGCTGCCTGCCGCACACTGGGCGAGGGAACAATCCGTTTTATTCGGGAAGAAGGCAGCCGGGAGGCGTTATCCCGGCGGTTCTTCTTGATTTTCCAGTATGAGGCGGCCAGCCGCAGGCAGGTTGACGCGGATTACAGCGAGATATATGCTGCGCTCCAGACTGCGGCGCAGAACGCCCGTACCTACTTTGCACAATGCGGCAACAGCATTGTCCAGCCTAAAGATGAAGACACTTTCGTGGCGGAAGTGCTGTATATGTACTTCAACCGCCGTTCCTGTGTGGATGACCCATTCCAAAACCGGCTTAATCGAGTAGTAGTAGACGCAATGACAGCGAAAAAGCGAGTTATCGGCGTAGACCCTGTTCCTAGGATCAGAGCAGTCAACTTTGTCGCTCCCCGGGGGCTGGACCTGACCCATGCAGGGTACATTGTCATGGATGGGTCCTACTACACCTATCTCTACATCCGAAAAAACGGGTTTCCTCAACAGGTGCGGGGCGGCTGGATGTCCTCCCTAATCAATGCGGGCGAAGGCGTGGATATCGACCTGCATCTGCGTCGGGAGATTCGAGGCAAAACCATTGACCGGGTAGCACAGCGTATCCGACTCAACCGCACCAAACTGCGGGAGTTGCAGGACACCTCCACGGACTACGAGGAGTTGGCTGGCTCGATCCAGGCGGGCTACTACATCAAGCAGGGGCTGTCCAGCCGGAATGAGGACCTGTTTTATATGTCGGTGTTTATCACCATCTCCGGGGCCTCCTATGAAGAACTATTCTGGCGTAAGCAGCAAATGACCGACTTGATGAAGTCCATGGATATCCAAGTGTCAGACTGTATGTTCCAACAGGAGGCCGCGCTGCGTTCCACCATGCCGTTTCTCAACATAGATGCCAGCCTGGAGCGCAAATCCAAGCGAAATGTGCTGACCAGTGGGGCCGCCTCCACCTACATGTTCACCAGCTTTGAACTCTCCGATGACAATGGGATCCTGTTAGGCCTTAACCGTCATAACAATTCCTTGTGCATTGTGGACCCATTCAACACCAAGGTGAACAAAAATGCCAACTTCACCATCTGCGGCACATCCGGGGCCGGGAAGACCTATACTATGCAGGTCATGGCTCTGCGTATGCGGATGCGGGGGATCCAGTGTTTCATCCTTGCCCCTCTGAAGGGGCACGAGTTCAAACGAGCCTGTCATAAAGTTGGCGGCTCCTATATTAAGTTGGCACCCGGCTCCGCAGCCTGTATCAATGTAATGGAGATCAGGCCCACTATCACCCCGGAGATGGAACTGATCGACGAACTGGACTACAGCGATATTGACTCCATGCTGGCCAAGAAAATCCAGCAGCTGATGATCTTCTTCTCGCTCTTGATTCCAGATATGAGCAATGAGGAGGAACAGATGCTGGACGAGGCACTGATTAAGACCTATGCCCAGTTTGGCATCACACATGACAATGCCTCGCTCTATATGGATGCGGATAGGCGGTCTATGCGTCCCATGCCCATACTAGGCGATCTCTACATCAATTTGAAGGAAAACGCGCTTACTACACGGCTGGCCACTATCGTCAGCCGCTTCGTTACTGGCAGCGCCCAGAGCTTCAACCAGCAGACCAATGTAAACCTGGATAACAAATATGTGGTACTGGATATTTCAGAACTCAAAGGGAAGTTGCTCCCAGTGGGCATGATGATTGCGCTGGACTATGTATGGGACCAGGTAAAGGCAGACCGTACCAAACGGAAAATGGTTTTTATCGACGAGATATGGAAGCTGATCGGCGGCGCTGCAAACAAGCAGGCCGCTGAATTTTGTCTGGAGATATTCAAAATCATCCGTGGTTATGGCGGCGGCGCCCTGGCGGCAACCCAAGACCTGTCCGACTTCTTCGGACTGGAGGATGGCCGCTATGGCCGGGCGATCCTTAATAACAGTAAGACCAAACTCATTTTGAATCTGGAGCCAGATGAAGCGGAGTATGTAAAGGACGTATTGAAGCTCTCTCGAACCGAACTGCGCAGTATTACTCAGTTTGAACGCGGCGAAGCACTGCTATCCAGCAACAGCAACAAAGTCCCCGTCATCATCAAAGCATCTCATGAGGAACAGCAGATGATCACCACTGACCGTGCAGAATTGGAGGCCATGTTGTCTGAACTACAATCAGTAGCCGAGACCGCAGAACGTGGAATCATTCCTGCAGAGGCAGAGGACCCTGAATCAGACACTACAGAGTAAACTTTAAGAAAGGATGGGACCCCGTGAATTTTCTTACACCACTTCGCCGGGAGGAACAGCTGCATTGCCGCAGGGTTTCGGCAATCAGCAAGCTGCTGGCTGAAACTTCAGGCGTGTCAAGTCCCGAAGCAACTACTATCGCACAGTCCGCCCTGCTCCACGATATTGGCAAGTCCGCTCTTCCGCAGAGAATTTTCCATACCCCTGAGCCTTTATCCCCCCGAGAGCAAACCCTGGTGAAGGCCCATACCACCCTCGGCAAAGAGCTTCTTGAAGGGACAGAGACCATTTTAAGCACTGCGGCCATTGTCGCCTACCAGCACCATGAATACCTGGATGGCAGCGGCTACTGGGGCCTGCATGGTCATGAGCTCCATCCTCACACTAAATTAATTGCTGTTGTCAATACCTTTGATGCTCTCACGTTCCGCAAAGCGTCTTGGGACAATGGCGATGTGCGGCACACGCTGGAACAACGTGCTGGAACGCAGTTGGATGCGGATGCGGTACACCTGTTGCTGTCTAACCTCGACCGGGTATTGGACGCAGGCTATTCCGCAAATGCACATAGTGGCCAGAATACACATTTTTAGACGCAATACTCATTTTAATATAACGAGGTGACCACCATGCTATTGCAAGAAGAACAGCATATCATACGCTGGCTGACCCAATATGGGGCACTGGCCAAAACGCAGGTGATTCGCCTGCTGAAAGATCAACCGCCAGCCAAGGCGGAGCGGATTATCCAACGGCTTAAACGGGATCTGATGATCTCCGATGTTGCTGGCGGCTACTATGTGGGGGTCGATGCGCTGACCCAACCGGACCAGCGTATTATCCTGGCTGTCTGGGTACTGCTGGAATTTATTGACCGAGTCGATCCCATGGCGCATTATCCCGCCACCTATCCGTCCCAGCTTTTCTTCCTTAAAGAAGAAACTGGGTATGAGATCGTGGTTCTGTATGACGGGGAGCAACACCTGGCACGCCTGCTTCAGCCGCAGGAAGAATTGAAGTACATCTTTGTGCTTCCCCATATCGCCATGGCGCAGGAATTGGTGCTGCCCTCGGCCCCCTGTCTGTTTGCTACTGTGGACTATGCCGGGCAGGAGGTGCCGAAGGTCCGCTTCTATACAGAAGAAGGAGGACGGCGCAATGCCACGCTCTGATTTTGCGCGATGTCTGGAGGCCGCCCAGCGCCGGCTCAACCGCGCCAATATGGAGTTTGCCCGAACCGAGCAGTTGGTTGCGAAAAAGGACATGCCCGCCGCGTTCGGTTCCGCTTTCGCATTTGAAGCCGAGGTTGAGAAACTGGCATTGTTGGCGCGGGTCCTACCTGCCTACACTGGACATCCCAAGGCGCTGGAGGTGTTGGAGGAAACGATGGAAGGCACTATCCCGGTAAAGATGGGATATGGGGAACTCGGCTGGTTTTGCCTGCGCATTCCCGCCCTGCTTCCCAAAAAGGGCAGCGGGTCCCCCACTTACATTCAAGAATACTTATATCCAGCAATGCGAAGATTTTTTGCCGGTAAGCCACCCACTCACTACGTCGATTGTGTGCTGGCTTACCGGCATATCTATGACCGAAATCGGCCGGAGCGTGCCTGCCGTGACCATGACAACATTGAGCAAAACATGGTTACAGACATCGTGGCCCTGTACTTGCTGCCAGACGATGCGCCGCTCCGATGCGCTCACTTCTACTGCAGCGCAATGGGAGATCAGGATTTGACGGAGGTTTATGTAATTCCCAAAGAGCTTTTTCCCCGCTGGCTTGAGGCGGAAAAAATGAACGATTTGAAGGAGGAAAAACTATATGAAACCCGGCCGATTCAGCTCTAAAAAAATGGGCGCAAAAGAGCCTTTTTTGAAGCCTTTTACACGCACACACTCCAACCGCCGGAAAATCCTTGAAAAGTCCAGCGGGAAGCGGCGGCCGGAGCGGCCCGATTTCGGCAAAGAGAGTTCGCCCGTTGCCGAAAATACCAACGATATGGAGGAGGGGCAATAATGGTCACACTGCGCCCCGGCAGTCATGTGTGGCGGCTCCTTACAGTGTTGTCAGCAGTGGGAGAGTTCCCTGCCCAGTCCCTGCATCTGCTAGGGAGCGAGCGGTCGCTTGAAAAGCTGGTGCACCGGCTGGAGTCGCCCCATGAAGTCCGCTCGCTGGAGGGCGATGTACTTGGCTCATATAAGCTGCTTACGGTGAGCGGCCGGCGGGAGAGACGCACCATTCGTCTCTGCAAGGGTGCGCTTCCCCTCCTGCAGTCCTTGCATCCGGCAGCCCTCAGCAGCTATCTGGCTATGTATGGCGCTTATCGGTTTTCCAGTAATGACGCTCATGTACAGCGAAATCATCGGGTTGCCGAGGCGCTGGCCATCAGCCTGGGCGCTGGCGCTGAGGTGCGCCCTTATGTACTGCCAGCATTACAGAAGCAGGAGATACGCCAGGTTGTGCCAGGCAGCCCCAGCTTTTATATTGCTCGCAGTCTGAAGCGGCTGGACAATACCGAGATGAACAAAACCATTTTCACCAGATTGACTGGCGCACTATTTTGCCCTGATATCTGCTATGCAGTTTACAATGCCCGAGGCAGTGTGATGAAGTGGAGCGGTATGGGAGAGTTCAAGACCGCCAACCACCTGACCGAGCTGGCCAGGATGAATGCGGCCATCCCCCAGGCAGACCATGCGCTACTTTTGGGTGAGTGCATGGATGTCGCGCTCCAGACCTTGCTGGAGTCAGATAAGAGCAGGCGGATGGAGCTGCGTTTTGACCGGATATACCAGCACATCCACTATATCCCCATGAACGACCAAGGAATGCGGATGCTGCGGATTCTTACGCTCCCAGACTGGAATGAGCAAATGCTCTCGGTGGTGTTTCCGCCGGAATGGAGGCTTCCCACCCCCAGCACGATGGAATGTGACGCAAAGAGGGATACAAGCCTGATCCTCTCCCACCTGGACGGCGATATTGCCCGTCTTGTCAGGCTTCGTCAGGCATTGGAACACTCTCAGGTTCCGTTTGAGGTTCTGTGCTATCCTTGGCAGTCCTTGTTTTTGCGTGATTACTTGGGCGGCCGCGTCCAACTGCGTGAGATCACTCTGGAGGCGTTGGAAACCGCTCTCGGGATCGAGACATCAGACATGGATGAAGAACTGGACTAGGAGGGGTACACGATGACACAAGACCAGGAAGCGGCTTTGAACGCATTTCGAGAGCTGATTCAGTACCACAAGTCTATGTGGTCAGAAGGCAGCGGCTATACCGGGAATGAACAGCTGGTGTATTTGACCATGCCGCAAGCGCGGATCGCCGTTCGATATGAACTGCCGCTGGGGATTCGATGCACATGTCCGACTGGAATAGGCAGCCCGCTTAGGAAGCCGTATCGGTATGTCACAGTAACGGATGTTGAGCAAATGACGCGGTGGCTGTCTTTTTCGGATATGGATACCTTGCCTTCCATCCATACGGGGTTCCCACAACATATCCAACAGCGGATGCGGGACTACATTCTGCAGATCATGGAAATTGAATGCCCGGAATGCCTGCCAGTCCAAAAGCCTGTGGCTCCGCTCCTTGGTGCGCAAGGTGACATTTATAATCTGCTGTGTATTGCCAACCGTACTTTACGGGGAGCGGGACAACAGGAACAGGCGGAGCAAATGTGGCGTCTCGTTATGAACAGCGGCAGCTATTTCAGCGCATTGGCTATCATTGGTGAGTATGTCGATTTTGGTGAGGCGCCGCAGTCCTCTGCAAACAGGCAATAAACTCTATCTGACAAGGGAAAGGATTGTTTCAATTGTGAAGGATATCGAAAGTGAAATTGTCATTGAAATCGCTGTGTTGTCTGAAAGCGACAGCGGTTACACGAAAGAAATCAACCTTGTGTCCTGGAACGGCGCGAAGCCGAAATATGATATTCGCAGCTGGTCACCCGGCCGGGAGAAATGCGGTAAGGGCATCACGCTGACTGAAGATGAAGCGAAAAACCTGTTCTTAGCCCTGAAAAACCAATTTCAAAGTTTGTCATAGGTGAAGCGGGTCATCCATTGATCCGCCAATCCATCGAAGATGGGAGGAGGCCTCTATGTGAAATCAAATTGGACTAGAATCGTTGGCATCGTACTGGCCGCCGCTCTGGGCCTGGCGCTGCTGTTCTATTTGGGCGGCCTGATTTGCCAGGTGCATCAGAATTATGTGCAGTGGATGTCAGGTGGCGGTATGGCCGGGGAAATGACGATGGCTCCAATCAGAACCGGTATACTGGACTGCTGGGCAAAAGGGCTCACGCTCACCGGTCTCATGTATGACCTGCTCGTCATTGTTGTGGCTGCGGGCATTTACGTCTTTCTCCGGTTGCAGGACAGGTTCAGCAGCCGGGACCGGGACCCACGCAACTTCTCCCGCAGCAAACGGGGCACCTATGGAACCGCAGGCTGGATGGGTGACCAGGAAATGCGTGCGATCCTGGAAGTGGCCAGTCCGGGCAAAGCTAAGGGCATCATACTGGGACAGAACGAGCATGGCTCTGTAATCTGCCTTCCAGAAGACACTAGGCTCAACAAACATATCGCAGTGTTTGGCGCCAGCGGGACGATGAAATCCCGCGGCGTAATCCGGCCAGCCCTGTTCCAGTGCATCCGGCGCGGAGAATCTGCCGTTGTGGCGGACCCCAAGTCGGAAATGTACGCCGATACGGTAGAGCTATTTCGTAAACATGGCTATACTGTCCGCGTTTATAACCTGCTTAAACCGGAGCTAAGCGACTCCTGGAATTGTATGTTTGACCTGGGCGGCGATACTCTCATGGCTCAGGTACTCACAGATGTCATCATCTCCAATACACGCGGCGGAGAAAAGGGGGACCATTTCTGGGATAACGGCGAGTCTAATCTGCTCAAAAGCCTTATCCTCTATGTGGACCTGGATGCCAGCCGCAAGCCGGAGGAGCGGAACCTGCCCGCCGTATACCAGATGCTGACCCAGAACTCTGAAAAGCAGCTCACCGCCCTTTTTGACCGCCTGCCCATGAGCCACCCCGCCAAGGCGCCCTACAGCCTTTTCAGCCAGGGCAGCGATACAGTACGCGCTGGTATCATACTGGGTTTGGGAACCCGGCTTCAGGTACTGCAGAGCGAGGCTGTGCGGCAGATCACCCGCCACTCGGACATCGACCTCACAGAACCAGGCAAATCCAAATGCGTATATTACATCATCCTGGACGACCAGAACTCCTCCCTGGAATTTCTGTCATCCCTTTTCTTTGCCTTCCTGTTCATAAAGCTGGTGCGGTATGCTGACAGTACGCCGGACCAGCGATGCAAGGTACCGGTGAACATCATACTGGACGAAATGAACAATATCGGCATCATACCGGATTTCGGGCGGCGCTTGAGTACGGTCCGATCCCGGGCACTGCAAATTCTCATGGCCTGTCAGTCCCTGCCCCAGCTCCAGAACCGATATCCAAACAATCTCTGGGCGGAACTGGTGGGCAACGCAGATACTCAACTGATGCTTGGCTGCACGGATGATGTCTCAGCTGAGTACTTCAGCAGCCGCAGCGGCGACATGACCGTGGAGGTCAACTCTACTATGACCACGCGGCAGAGCATTGCTATGGCGCAGGTGATTCCGCAATACCGATATTCAGAAGGACTGGGCCGTCGCCGCCTGCTCACACCAGACGAGGTGCTGCGCCTGCCGAACAACGAGCTGTTGATTATCATTCGCGGACAGAAGGTATTGCGAGCCAGGAAATTTGACTATACTGGCCACCCATTTGCAAAGGACTGTGTGAAAGCGAGCATTCTGGATTATAAGTCAAATCACAGCCCCCCACCAGAACCAGAGATCGTTCAAGCGGAACCAGCAGCTGCAGAAGAAACGCAGTCCAAAGCTAACCCCCCAAAATCAGACGATCCCGGCGCGGGCACGCCCAAATCCGATGACGCGCAGCATCAACCGGCACCGCCGGAGGAGGCATCGGCTCCGCCCGCACCACCGCAGGACCAGAAAACACCCAAAAAACCAGCGCGGCGACCAAAGACACTCTATGAGAGTTCCCGGCCGCCAATGGATTTTTGACCCCCGCAAAAAACTAATTATTGGCGAACAGCGCCCTTCCATCTGGAGGGCGCTTTATTCGTATATCAAACACTTTAAAGGAGGACATTTACTATGGGACGCACGAAGAAAGAACTGAAGGAGCAAAACCTCAGTGAGAAGCAGGTGGCCGGCGAAGGCGCCGCCCCGGAGGATGAGACCCTGCTGGCGGCCCCTGACGGCGAGCGTGAAGAGACCGTTGCTGGCGGCCTGTCCGATCTGGAACTGGCAAACACCGGCACGCTGGACCCGGACGCGCCTCAGACTGATCTGGAGGCAGAGGAGACTGGCCTTAAACTGACTCCGGACAGCGAAGCCGGTGCTTCAGGGAACCTCTTCCCCCAGACTGGCTTTGAACCGGAGCCGCACGCGGCTGCTGAAGCCGGCATTCCCCAGACTGACATGGAGGCAGAGGAGGCGGCGGAGGCTGGCTCTAAACTGACTCCGGGCAGCGAAGCCGATACTTCAGGGAACCCCTCCCCCCAGACTGGCTTTGAATCGGAGCCGCACGCGGCTGCTGAAGCCGGTATTCCCCAGACTGAGATGACACTGGCCTCTGACGGCCAGCTTCCTGAAGAGGACCAGGCCGCCGGAGGCGATGCTCCTGATGGCGCGGACTCCCCGAAGGCGGTTGCGCCGCCCTTCTACATGTCGCCGCAGCAGCCCGAGACGCCCATGACGGAGTCCGCTGTTGCCGGCCAGACTGAGATGGCAGGCCTGGAAGACCCCGAAAGCGAACTGAAGCAGGCAGCGGGCACGCGGCCCAAACTGCGGATGCCCCGGCAGCGCGGCCCGCGGGTGGTGTCCATTGATGCCGAGCGCACTGTGGAGACTGAGAACGATAAGCTGCGCAGCGACCTGCTGGACCTGGTTGAGTCGTTCAAAGGAAAGAAGATCCTCACCGGCACTATCCAAGGCGTGGAGCGGCTGGCCAGCAATCCGGAGATTTGCTACGCCGTCACCTACCACGGCGACTTCAAGATCATCATCCCGGTGCTGGACGCCATCGAGGAGCCTGAGAACTACCGTGACCAGCCCAAGGGCGATGTGCTTCACTATCTGCTCAACAAACGGCTGGGCGCTGAGGTGGATTACATCGTCAAGCGCATTGACCAGGAAGGCGGTGTTGTAGCGGCCAACCGGCTGGAGGCGATGGCACTGAAGCGCCGGGAGTACTACTTCCGTACTGACCGGGACGGCAACTACCAGATTTATGAGGGCATCCGTGCCGAGGCCAGGGTGGTGTCGGTTATCCGGGCGGGCATCTTTGTGGACCTGTTCGGCGCAGAGTGCTATATCCCGCTCCGCGAGCTGTCCTATCAGCGCTGGGTGGACGCCGCCAGCCACTACCAGCCCGGCCAGCGTGTACTGGTGAAGGTGCTGGAGGTGGACCGCTCGGACCGCAACAAGCCCCGTGTGACCGCCTCTGTCAAGCAGGCCAGTGAGAACCCCTATGAAAAGGCCCTTAAAAAGTACGCAGTGGGCAACCGCTACGTGGGCACCGTCAGTTTGGTGGATCTCAGCGGCGTATTTGTGTCCCTGGACGGCGGCATCGACTGCCTGTGTACCCACCCCAAGCGCGGCCGCCCGCCCCGCGGCGCCCGGGTCACGGTTCGGATCCTGGGTATCAATAACGAGACCAACCGTATTTGGGGCGTCATCACACATATGTCCACCACCCGGTAACGGAGCAATGGACGTGTCCAAACAACACCCCGCAGTAAACACAGGAGGGCCGCCATGTACGGCGGCCCTCCTCCACATTCCTAAACTCATTCAGGCTATTGCAGATTGGAGCTGATATTTTTATGAGCAAAGCGAAAAAGCGGATATGCCGGCGCTGGGCTGCGTTACTGCTTGCAGCCGTCCTCTCACTGGCCCTGGCCCCCGCCGCCTTGGCCGACACTGGCAGTAACACCCCAAAGATAACCCAGCAGCCTGACCAGCTGATACTGCAGCTCGGCACCCGTTGGGCCGGTGTGGAATTTGAACTCCGGACAGACGCCGGAGTGTTCCCTGCCCCCGTTGTGGTGGATGAAGGCGGCGTGCTGCGGATGGACCTGGGGGGCAGCACCACTTACACACTGAGCTGCATCGAGTCCTCTGTCCCCATACCCGGTCCGACAGAAGGCGTGACGCCTGGCAATGAGGCTATACCCCCTGCAGACAATATCCCCGAACAGGTTCCACCTCAAACCCCAGAGCCGGAACCTGCGCCAGTGCCCGGACAGCAGAACATCCCCCTTGCCCCATTGATGGTTTTCTTGGTTGGGCTTGCGGCAGTAGGTGGCGGGATGATCGTCTATTGGGTGATGAAGCGCCGTCAGCAGGACTCATACGATGAATGGGACGATGACGAAGCGGAATAACCTCTACCTCCCTCCGGGGAGTATACTTCGCCAGCTCCCTGCCAAGCGGTTATAACCGCCTAACCCAATGTAAAGATGGCGCGCAGCGAGTCGAATATTTCTTCCACTGTGATGCCGGTTATACCCAAGTCGCGCAGCACAATCTGTTCTTCAGACATCGCCTGAAGAAATGTGGCCATGTCGTTGGAAACCGGCTCGCTCAACTCAATTCTGGTCTCTGGATTGGCGATAGCGTACAGGCGGAACACATCATTTTTGTGCTTCCGCAGGTCCCTCTCGTTGACATGTTCGCCGGCCTCTTTGCGCTTAGTCAAATCAAGCCAGGCCTTCGCCTTAAACAGGATCAGGTATTCGGCGTCGAGTACAGATATCCCATCGGCAACCCGGCGCCCATCCAGCATGAGCTTGTAGTAATTATCATCCAGCATGATCGCGGACAGACTGGAAATATCCTCGGAGACTGGCAGAGGCGTCAGATGAACCTCCGGATGTGCCATTTGAAAGTCCGGACGGCGGGAGAACAGCTCAATCATTTTCGGGTAATTGGCCGTTTGCGGTTCTGTAAAGCGGTAAAAGTGCGGCTGATCAGAATTTCGCCACCCGCATTTATACTGGCCAGCCTTGATATAGTCCCAGAAAACAGAGGCAAACTCCTCATAGCGGTTTTCAATCAGCAGGATCATGTCAATATCACGGGTCGCCCGAAATTCCAAGGCCGCCTCGTGCATCAGGATATCGCAGGCTGTGCCTCCGATAATGGTATAGCAATCCTCATACCCCCGAAAATGTTCCTTGAATGAATCAACACCAGTTACCACTTATATCCCTCCAACATCTCGTCTATGGCAAGCTGTACCCGTTCATCTGTCTGCGCGGATAGGGATACAGCCAGGGAGATCACATCCACCAGGTTGCGCCTGGCCAGCGGCTGCGGATCGTATTTCCATATCTCCAACTCAGTATAATCCTGCTCAATGCTCCATGCGGGATCCACCAGCTCCAGACTGTTCTGGATGTCTCTATATTGGCGCTTGCCAATCGCTTTGCAGGTTACAGCCGGTGGATTCAGCATGGTCATCTCCGCAAGGGCGGTCTCGCCGCTCAACGGCAGTTCCAGGGAGTCATCTCCCCCCTTCACAAATATACGCTTCAGGACCGGGCTGGTCAAGTATGGGCTGGCTTTCTCATACGCCTGCCGCCCGAAATACAGCAGGGACACATAATCACATCGCCCTGTCCGCTCCGTTTTGACCAAGCCCGCATTGGACAGTTCCTGCACCCCGCGGGTGACATTCATGCCTGAAGTCCCAATCTGGCGCGATAGCCCCACTTTACTCATAGGCTCCACAGTCTTCTGGTAGAGCAGATGCAGCAGCAAAAACTGTGCGCCAGCGGATAGATGGGTAAGCTTCTTCTGTTCGGGCATCATCCGCTCCTGTAGCACAACCCCCATACAGGGAAGATAAATCTGGCTTCCGGGCACAATAAACGAAAGCCGCTGCTCGATCAGGGCCTTCCTCTGATATGCGGAGAGTCTTTCAAAGCACAGGACAACGTCTCCCGGCCAGTACTCCCGCAGCTTCTTCAGCTGCTTCTGGAACGCGGGCAGGCTAAACCCAGACTGCTCAGTATAAAGCACCAATAGCTCTGTGTCATCCACAGTAAGTGTGGTGTACTTCCTGTTCCCACGCAGATACAGTGGTAGCCTTTGCGCATCCGGCCACGGACTCTCCTTTGCGGCCAGACCGAGTAAATCGTTCAGATAAGAGAGCATCTGCCTTCACCTCAAAAGAATTATAACATATTAAATGTTAGCGTTCAATATTTTTGTTACGATTAAATTCGGCAATATTCTGCGCCCGCGCTGCCCACCATACTGACTTTGTGCTCCCATACTGACTTTGGGCGAAAATGTGTGAATTATATGTATATTTTCGAGATTTTTGTTGACTTTTGGGGACGGATATGTTAAGCTATATCCATAGCAAGACCTTGCGCTCAGGCTTTCGGTACGTCGGGGGCTTCCCGGCGTCAGACCCATCAAAATGGATGGGGAATCGTTACGGACCTGTGTGCTTTGACAGGTCCACACGGCGCAGGTCTTGTTTTAACAATATGTAGCCGAGAGGTTGCTGAAATACAGTACAGAGTCAATGGCTGGATGCGACACAACTATTCCAGCGCTTGATTCTGTGCTGTCTTTTTTAGCGGCCCCTCGGCTTTTTCTATTTCCCGGTAAGGGAAACCTGGCATCCGAAGAAAAATATTGGCCGAGGAGGATTTGATAATGAAGAAAAACAAACGCACAAAGAGCACCTTGCCTGAAGCGGGATGCAGGCTGTACTGCCATTGTGGCCGCCCGGCGGTTCTGCGCGATGCGAAAGAGGTGTGCAGGACTCGTCGGGAAGGCGAGAAAGCCTATGTCTGTTCCGGATATCCTGCCTGCGATTCTTTCGTATTGGCGCATCCCAATACCCTGGAGCCCATGGGCAGTCTGGCAGGGCCGGAGCTGCGACGGCTCAGATTCGAGGCCCACAGGCAGTTCGGCCAGCTCCATAAGGCAGGGATCATGACAAAGCGGCAGTCCTATCAGTGGCTTGCCCAGATCGTACACGCGCCTATGTCCCACGCTCATATCGGGCACCTGGGCGAGTACTTCTGCAAAGAAGTGATCCGGGAGAGCAAAGAGCTGCTGAAGAGAAACCAAGCCCCCGTCAGAGGGGCGCACAAAAATGAAGGAGGTGTCGAAAATGTTGGCGCTTACACCCCAAGAGCAAGCGCGAGTTGAGGAGAACATGGGACTGGTAGGAATGGTGCTCAGGGACTATATCCATACGCCCCCACCTGGCAGCGTTTATACCGTGGATGATCTGTACCAGATCGGCTGCATTGGGCTGTGTAAGGCTGTACAGACGGACAAGGCCGGACACAGCGCCGCATTCTCCACATATGCCAGCCGGTTAATCCGGAACGAAATCTATGACGCCCTGGAGTACTCTACCCGCCATAGCCGGGAACAGGCAACAGCGCCTGAAGACCTGCCCCATGTACGGGTTGACGACGAACTGGAACAGCATATGCTGTGCGGTGCGCTGCTCGACCAGCTCGACCGGGCGGAGGCTACGGCAACAGGAACCGTGGCCAAGGGTATCCGGGCAATCCGACTTCTGGCACAGGGCTATACCAACCGGGAGATCGGCGAGGAGTTCCAAGCTCCGGCCAACCATGTAACCGCATGGGTGGCCAAAGCCCGGAAACATCTTGCCGCAATGGCTACATAAGAATCTGATATTGAGGAGGAACTTTCGTGAACAGAAAAAATACAACACACCCCTTCCCCCGCAACCTTATTTGCGATGTGTATGGAAGAGAGGTAGCTCCAGAGGAGCTTCCTTTGGACATTGACGAAAGCATTATGTATGTGCTGGATAACATGATGCCGGAGCGGGATGCGTTTATCCTGATCCTGCGATATATGCGAAATATGAGCAATCGGGAGATCGCGGCCTATTATGGGTTGAGCAGTGCGCGTATCCATCAGATCATTTACAAAGCGCACCGGCAATTGAGACATCCCAGCCGTTTTAAATACCTCAAGGATGGCTGCGCTAAGGTTGCGCAGGAGAAGCCGGTATTGCCAGAGGATCAGGTCCCAACTGCGCTGCCCGCCGATCCAAGGCCTGACGAAGCGCTTGCGGACATTGCAGACGTAAACATCCGGGTAGACGCTATTATGGCTCGCGGCGGCCTGAACCGAATTGAGTGGCTGGGCCTGCCAATGCGGGCATACAACTGCCTGGTCACCAGCCAGGTTGAGAACGTATGGCAGTTGTGCTTATTGTCGCCGGCCGCTTTGCTCCAGATCAAGAACCTGGGGGGCGGAACTCTGGTTATCATCCAGGAGAAACTGTGTGCGCTCAATCTTGGGCTGGATGATGGTACGATGGGGGCGGATGATCAGACATGGGACTACGCTGCACAGCGCTATACGGCCTTGGCCATGAGCGGCAGATAGATTCCATTATACAAACAGGGGGATGTCCACCGGTGTATGCCGATAGACATCCCCCTTTTTATGTGTTATGCCGAAGCCAAGTCATTGTTTTTCGGATAGCGCGGAGATGTAGCTGTCAATGATATCCTCCAAATGCCGGTACTGCCCTGGAGTTAGCGGTGAAAGCTTTTCGGAGAGAATGGTTAGGTCTTGGGGCGATATTTCACCGAGGAGCAGGTAGTCTGGACTGATTTCTAACACTTCGCATATTTTGATGATATTTTCAACCCGCAGCCGTTTTTTCCCTGTTTCCGCTGTTGATATAGTTTGGCTCGATACATCAGCACGCTCCGCCAGTTGTTCTTGTGACAAGCGGGACCTTTCTCGGTGCTTCCGTATGCGTTGCCCTATTTGAGTTAGTAAGTCGTCCATAGAAGCACCTCCTATAGCTAATATTTTACCAGCTAACGCATGAAATGATAACAGACCATAGATAATTTTTTATAGCTATAGCGTAATTTTTGGAGTTTCTGAACAGTGAGATTGGCGTAGAGAATAGGTGAAGTAAAGAGTGATAGCTGAGACTTCCAGCGCTACTGTACATTGGCCTATACTGACAACGAAGCAAGGGGTGGCAAATGGATGTTGAAAAAATTTTCCTTTTGCGCTATAATTAGAGCACAGGATAATACGGGATTATCCAAAGTTAAGGTAATGATTGTATTGATGATGCAGTCATGGAGGCCACACATTATGGACCAGCAAAGCAAGGTTACAGAAGTTGCGAAACAAAATTACGAAGAATCTACTCCGTGGCCAGAGCATGACCCTTGGCACGATCAAACCCATGCCGCAATACAGAGGCAAGTAGAGCAATGGCTTGCAAAATACACATCTGCAGGTATGCAAATCCTAAACGCCGGGTCCGGAGGAACGGAATATAAAACACCGGGTGACATTATCCATATGGATATTGTGGAGAGGTATATCAGCAAATTTGAGCGTCACTTAGTCGGATCTATTGAGAACATCCCTTTACCAGATGCCTCTATAGACGGAATTATATGTGTTGGAAGCGTTATAAACTATACAGATGCGCAACAGTCCATAGCAGAATTCTCTCGCACTCTCAAGGCTGGGGGATTTCTTATCTTGGAATATGAACGTTCAAACAGTGCGGAGTTCCTTTGGACACCGGAATATAAGAAGTACCTGTTTTCTAAATCCTACGATTACAATGGCCAAACACACCTACTATGGATGTACAGCGAGAACCATATACGTCAAATGTTAAATCACTATCATTTTTCGATTCAGAGACAGAGGCGCTTTCATAGTCTGTCTTCGCTTTTATATCGGATAGGGGTGCCTGAGCGGGATGCTGCCCGTTTCGCTAAATATGATCGAATCTTCCAGCCAATCTCCAATCCAATTGCCCACAACCAAATTTTGTTAGCGTTTAAAAATATCATTCCGGAATGTAACGATAGAAATCAGTCCTGAGATAATCGTGAGAAACGAGCACAGGGTAGCAGACCACTGTGCAAATATTGGAAAGATGCATACAAAAGCGGTCGTAATACTTAACAGAAGCCATATTGATATGACGGCAATTTTTCTGCGGTGATGCTTTCTTTCAACCGAAATTGTATAGTTCTCAACCTCAAATTTGGGGCATTGACCTTCATCCAGCAGCTTGCATTGTATGAACGCAATTGGCTCTGGAGACGAAGCTGTTGGAAGCTCAGATTCAATGTGCGCCAACAACTTATTGATGATTTGTCCATATTGCTCCCCGCTCCCCAAACCGCTAAACCACTCCAAATAGTGGGCGTTGTATATATCCTTGACGATCTGCATGTATTCCTCTTTTTTCAAAAAAAGCGAATCATCTAAGTCCGTGGTATAGCGTTTGATGGCCAGATTATACGCTTCCGATTCCCCTTCCAATTGTAAGGGGGGTTGATAATAGGGGTATTTCAGCAATTTGAAGTGTTCATTGGAGAGGAGATGGCGGAAGTAATTGCTGTCTCTGTCTACAAGCTTACCTTCTACACGCGCCAAAGATAATTCTGTGACGATGTATTCAATAAACAGGCCCCTTTTCTTTAAGTCATTTTCTATTTCCTGCAAGACCATATGGTAGAAGTTGTAAAATAACATATGGTTTCTTTTCTTAGTACAGAGGTAATCCAAAATTAATACCCTGCTGGTGTGCAAAAAAGCAAATTCGGCGAATCCTTCTACCGAACCGTCATTCCCATAGAACAGATAAAAGAGCAGATCACGTTTACTATTGTGGTTGCCTTGGCCGTTCCAGATATAGCTTTTAATTTGATTTGTGTCTGTTCGTGAGCCGCTATCGACCGTTGAAGAATAAATGCCTATGGCAGTGATAACATCTTTTTTTGAGCATTTAGCGGCGGGACATACTTCAAAATGCAATGTCATCTCTGTCACCTCACATTGTTTTTTCCTGATATGGTTTAACTATCTGCTGTAGAATTTTAATTCTTCGTATGCATCGGCATATGTTTTTGCATATCGTACGATGGTTTCATCAATTAGCTTTTCACTATATTGAGCTGCGCTCTGCATAAAATCAAGCGAATGCTTGAGGACAGGCGGGGAATAGACGCGGTTTCTGATACCGACTGTATCCTGTATTTCCTGAATGATCCGACTCATGCGCCGTTCATACTCTGGATAGGCCGTTTTACCTGAAACTATAGCATCGGTGACCGTTTTTGCCGACAAAAGGGCGTAATAAATGCCCTCGCCGGTAAATGGGTCAATCAAACCTGCGGCATCACCAATTAAGCACAAGTTTTCGTACAGGGGCGTTCCCAGCGCCACGCTTGTGCCAGATGGAAGATAGGCCCCCGCAGGCTTAATGTCTGTGCTAATAAGAATATCCGCAAGAAACTTCTGATATTGGGCCAAGATTTCTTGTTCCGTCATACCCTGCGCCAAGTTTCCCACACCGACCGCCACAGAGGCTTCGCAGGGAAATATCCATCCGTAACCATCAGAAAAATCCCCATAATAAATTTCAATACCACCGTTCCGCAAATGATCTGGATTTTTCAGTAGTTCCCATGGAACATGTGACTCTACGCAAAACCCCATTTCATTTTTTGGAATACCGGAAAACCGGCGTACTCGGCTCAATGCGCCATCGGCGCCAATCAATATGGAATATCCAAGACGATGTCCACCTGATAGGCAGACTTCTCTTTTGATAAAATCAATACTTTGAAGTGGTTCACCCAGATAACTATGGACTCCTCGCTTTTCAGCAGCTTCAACCAGCAACGTGTCAAACTGCGATCTGCGAACGGTATATGCCTCTGAAAGAAGTTTGAACGCAGCTGCTGACCGTCCGTGATGAAACACGTAAGTTCCCGAGATACCATATTTAGGGATGTCCTCCACAGGGAGAATCGTCCGCAGCATATCTACAGTTTTACATGTTAGTAAGCCACCGCAAAGCTTTTCCCTCGGAAATTTTCTGCGGTCTGCCAATGCAATTTTGAGGCCAGCCGCTGCAAGCCAATATCCCGCGCAGGCACCAGCGGGGCCAGCGCCTATGATTACAGCATCATAAATCATTTTTATCTGTTCCTTTATGAGGTGTATTCGTTATGGAAAGATCAACCCTAAAAAGGGCTCTGATGCAGTTCCCTGCATGGCTTATTGAGAAGTTCAAATCTTTTCGGTGGAAAAATTGGATACTCTATTGTATTCTGTTGTTTTTCGTTGGAACAGTCATAAATCATGCGACCCAATACCGATTTCCTCACTTTGTTACACACCAACTGTTGCTGATTGCCGCAACGACCCTTCTTGTTTGTGCAATGAAAATGTTCTTCCTTGATATTGACAAGTTGAATCACCGAGGCCCGGAAAGTCTACTGAAAAATCCGGAAACCAGAAGCCTATATTTAAACAAACTGCTTCCAATTCAAAGAACATTTTTAGCTCCGGCCGTCTCCCTTGTAATTACAGTTTTTTTCTTTACATGCATCGTCAAACTGGAGTATATAGAATTGGACAGCATCGGGGTTTATGCGATTTATATTGCTGGCAGCAGTGTGCTGATTGGGGCCTACGGATACATGCAGTATCTGTGCTTTTTATGGTTTGTCTATCAGGCCGGAAAACTTGAATATCGAAGCGAGTCATACAACGTTTATGCGCCTGCAGCAACCCCGTGGGTGTCCCAGTTAGCGAGGACTTCCCAAAAGCTTCGGTCATTCTTTCTCTGGATTGGCTTGATCTATGTTATTGAGTATGCCATGCTCGTTCCAACAGATAAAATTTTATTTGAGGATAACACGATTTCTCTGAACACCCCTGATAATACAGCATTCTTTGTTTCCTGGCTGGCGCTTTTCCTCTTGGTCATCATTGCGTTTCCCATCATTAACCATTATCAGCGAAAATTTGTGACTGATTTAGTGGAGAAGTTGAAAGATCAAACCGTACAGGAACTATCCTTGCTTATGGCTGAAGAAAAGCGGAGCGAACAAGACAAGCGGAGGCGAATGTCAACGGTCATCACATACAATGTAATTATTGAAAATGTCCGTCACACAAGGAGCTATCCTATCAAACAGCTTTTTGGATATGAAACGGCTATGACCCTCGTAACATTTATTGTCCATGTTCTAAATTTGTACAGCAAGGTCGCATCCATCCCCCAACTGAGTACTGTATTACCCTAATTTTGAGAAACAGATTTCAACCATTTCGTGAACAAAAATCCTGAAGTCATCCAAACTACCCGCCGGTCTGCCCGACCGACATAATGTGGAGATTAAGTCGTCAGTCTGCTGTTCTAACTCCCGGGCTTCATCACAAATCTCCTGATAGATTGAGTGCTTTTTGTATAATTCCAGCACGAGCGAACAGAGCTCCTCGCCAGATAACGACGTAAGCAGTTGTTTTTCTCGTTTGGAAGCTGCGCCGTAAATATAGGCAACTGCTATATTTTTGCGATCACGATCTAAATCCATGTTCCAAGATCCTTTGTATGCGCTGTTTTTCTCGGCTGAAGAGAATGGTTCCAAATCGTTTAGTATCTGGAATATGTAACCACAGTTTTCTCCAATTTCGATTACAGCCTGCTCCATGCTTAGCTCTGTCCCGCTGTTAGACCAGTATCCCAAGAGAAGGCTGTTTTTTATGAGAGAAATTGTCTCAAGATCAATGATTCGCCGAACCCGCTCTGTGTCATATCTGGACAAGGGATTAAGCTCCAATTCTTCAAGGCAGCCCGTCGCCATACGGTAAATGGTCTGAGAATAGAGCGCAACGCTTTGATGGCTGCTTTTAGTACGTTGAAATATATCATTTATCCCTGCTGATCCCTTTCCCAAAAGAGCTAAAGCAAAAATGACCGCCTTGTCACGCCCAAACTCCGCATGAAATGCCTTTTTCCCGTGCCGGGCATCATCTGAATCAATCATGTCGTCAATGATGATTGAGGCTTTATGAAGCATTTCGATGTATGAAGCAGCTTCGGCCACTTGGGACAGATTGAGTTCTTGGACTTGAAGGGTATTAAACGCTGCCCCCCAGCATGTGAGTTTGGGACGCAGTTGATTGCCAATCCTCAATTGAAGCGCATCCGAATATGGTTTGGGCATTTGGTCAAGCTGCTTGTGCCAGCAGGTGTTAAAGCTATTCGTAAAGGATTCTTGCCCTTGCCCCATAATCAAATCATAGTACTGCCCCATTATTTCCCCCTCCTAAAAACCTAAAACTTTTCTCCGTCTGCTGTATTATTCTGCTTAACCTATAGAACTTTTAACTTTGGATAATCCCGTATTATCCTGTATTCCTTAGCGCAAAAGAGCCAAACCCTCATGCGGGTTTGGCTCTTTTTGTCGATGGTCTAAAAATTTTATCAAATTAATTGTCCCTAAATCGACGAATTTCGACATATATAAATATGGGGTAATGTATACCTCTACTTCTATCAGCAGCATGAAGAATCATAAACCAAATTGAGAAAGTGAGGAAATGATTATGCCTAAAATTAACGATGCATTAAGTTGGAGTATTCATGGACATGCTCCAGGTGGAAACGGCAAAGAGAGTGAACCCCATGTCCATATCGATTGCAGCGACGGCTCGTCCATGTCTGTTGCTATCGAAGGAGCTTATGTTCTGGCTGGTGGCTTAAAGAATACGTCAAAACAAGAGGAAGCGTTGCAATGGGTCAAAGAGAATTACTCAATGCTGAAGAGCAAGTGGGCTTCAAGTGTGGTAGATAATTAGCTCCTAAAATTGGGGCTTCAGATATGTTGATGTTATATTTTGTGCTCCAATTGGTATTGCTCCATAACACAGCAGTGCAAGATTCTCTCTGCTGAATAAGCTTCTTATTTTGCCGCAAAACACACATATCACATTAAAATTGGTAGGTTCTCAGAAACGGGCAGTGTCTGCATGGCACCGCCCGTTTCTGAGTATCAACATAGCAAACGTTTGTCGCTATACTCGAATCTTGTTTCTGGGATGTTTGATTGACAGAATATCTCGCTGCTTCCGCCCAGAAACATATGTATAAATTTGGGTTGTGACAATGGAACTATGGCCAAGCAGACGTTGGATATACCGGATGTCCACATCTTCTTCCAACAACAGGGTTGCAAACGAGTGGCGAAACATATGCGGGGTAATATGCAGGTTCTCTCCGGCCAGCCGAGTGTACTTGGTCACAATGTTTCGTACGGACTGATCTGACAGGGGCTTATCCAGCCTGTTCACAAAGAACATGCCTGTGTGTTCGATAGCCAGACAATTCAGAGCCTGGTATGCCTGAAGAGCTAACAATACTCCTGGGTTCCCAATTTGCACCAAGCGCTCTTTGGCACCCTTCCCGTAGATTTTCACCTCACCCTCAATCAAATTGACATCGGCACACTTTAATGAACAGAGTTCTGAGACTCGAATCCCAGTGGCAAATAGCAACTCCAGAACCGCAATATCCCGCAGTACGGTCTGTTGTTGCTTTTCTGATAATCTCTCTCTCTGTCCCTGCTGATAGGCTGTGGAAAGAATGGCCTCGATCACCGCAAAGGGGATGGTTCTCGGCAGAATCAGCGGAGCGCTCAGCTTCAGCTGCAGTTTTGTGAAGGGATTTTCAGTTATCAGCTCTTCATACTCCAGATAACCGCAGAACGCTTTCACACTGGCAATTTTGCGCCGAATCGTTCTCGGCTTATATTTCTGATGCAGATCAGAAATATATTCCATCATACCGCTGCGGGTCAGGTCAGCTTTCCCCTGTCCTGCAAACATAATGAATTGAGACAAGTCGATACGATATGCCTTGATTGTTTTCGAGTCTAGTCCCTTTTGGTACTTGCAGGCGGTCAGGTATTGCTCGGCCCACTTTTGTAGATTGGTCATATTGGATGCCTCCTTACTCATGATAGAGACATCATAAACGCTAAAGCCTATTTTGTCGAAGTTTCGTATTTAACATGTAACTTGTTTTCCCACTACAATTAATCTTTAAGTCTGATAGCAAAGCCTCTGAGACCAATTGATCTCAGAGACTTTTGGTGGGCCAGGTTGGAATCGAACCAACGGTGTTTCTAACGTCACGGTTTTACAGACCGCTGCAATCGCCAGCTATGCGTACTGACCCATATGGTAGTGCCAGCCGGGCTCGAACCGGCAATTTCCAGCTTGAGAGGCTGGCGTCCTGACCAATTAGACGATGGCACCGTTTGGAGATGCGGGCCGGACTCGAACCGGCGGACTAACAGTTTTGCAGACTGTCCTCTTAGCCACTTGAGTACCGCATCATATGGCTGGGATAGCTGGATTTGAACCAGCGATACCGGCTTCAAAGGCCGGGGCCTTGGACCACTTGGCGATATCCCAGTATGGAGATCCGCGCCGGACTCGAACCGGTCATTGCAGCCTTGAAGGGGCTGTGTCCTAACCATTTAGACGAGCGGACCATATGCAGGGAAAAGTCCCTGCACGCTATGCGACAGAATGATCTACAACCAGAATGTCATCTATATGTACATGCAGCAGCGCCGCAAGACCAATCAGATTATCCACGGTGGGCAAAGCTGCTCCGTTCTGCCATTTGTAGATCGCCTGCGGCGAATTGAACCCGAAGGCCGCCTGCAGGTCACGTACCGTCAACCCAGCAGCTTTCCTCAGACTGACAATGTTGGCGCCAGTCAGAGCCAGATTTACCGTTGGAATGGGGACCATTGATCCTCACCCCCCCTCCTCTATGAATTTCATGTCCTTCTGGACATATAAGAGCCGCCTGCCCTGTAATCAGGACAAGCGGCACAGTCATTCATAGAAGGATGGAATGAGACTCTAAACACTCAATCCAACCTGACGCTGCTTATCCTGATATGGGCGCACTTCATAATAGCTATATTCCTCGACCTGGAAGATAGCTTGCAGCTCACACTCATAGAAGTTGGCAGTAATCATGGCCTTCATGGTACGGTCTCCTTTCCTGGTTTTTGGCTGTGTTCGCCTGTTGATGATATCATAGCACAGTTTTTGCGGTTTGTCATTCAACTTGTAGTTAAATTCTTTGGGGGATGTATGCGTCAATTGCCAGCTAAAGCTGCAAACACTGAGAAACACCTGTACTACCGTACCTCAAAAAGTTGATTAAGTCTATGTCGTTAATATACCATTTGCCATCTTATGTACACTGTCACACAGAAGATGAATGTCTTCTGCGTTATGAGAAGATAGGATAATTGTTGTACCTATTCTCTTCAAATCCAATAAAAGTTCCCGAATTTCTCCGACGCCCTGTTCATCCAAGCCATTAAGTGGTTCATCTAAAATGAGCAATTTGGGATTTTCCATGATGGCTTGGGCAATCCCTAATCGCTGACGCATTCCCATAGAATATTTTGATACTCGTTTGTGCTTTGCATCACCTAGCCCAAGCTGCTCCATACAATCGTTCAACTGCTTCTTGGAAACACGCTTATTTATAGCGGCCAATAGTATCAAGTTCTTCAGGCCGCTGTAATAGGGAACAAATCCAGGTGTTTCAATTAGCAGGCCAAGGTCTGGGGGAAAATCAACATCTTTTCCAACCAGATTTCCATCTACAACGATCTGCCCGGAGGTCGGGCGAATAAAACCACAGATGCACTTCATTAACATAGTCTTTCCGCTACCATTTCTTCCAACTATGCCATGGATCCTGCCCTCTTCAAACTGAACAGAAACATTACATAGGATTTGAGCCTTTCGTATGGTTAAAGTGACGTTTTCTACAGAAATTATAGCCATATTAATCAAACTCCAAAATAGAATCAAAGCTTCTTTCTTTTGCAATCAGAATAGCCAGAACTATCATTATAATTGCTCCCATCGAGAAATAAAGCCAGCTTGTCCATAGAGGGCAGACAGGAACCCGGAAATAAGGTGTGAAATGTACCCAAATTAAGGCGTGAGCACTGGGAAATGCCCACATCCACGAACTATCCAAAACAACAAATCCGGTACCTACTAACAGAAGGCTGGCATTAGTAGCGATCCCTAAAAATTTTATCCGAAGCAGACTCGTTGCTAGAAGGACTGTACCCATCAGTGTTAGGTAGAGGAACAACAAGAAACAACTCCCCATTACAGCGTCCATTGGTCCCATTTGATGGTAGAGGTTACCAGGCAAAAGCATCGCAACTGTCTTTAACGCATCATCCTTTAGTATTGCTGTATAATCAGTGGCTACAATACTCCAATCGGAGCCAACAATAGGAACATAGGGCAAGGAACATAACATGGTTCCAATTATCACGCCAAGCAAATATGTTATTGCTGCTATACACAGATACATCAGTTCTCCTAGCACCCAATTGAGTCGTCCCACTCGATAGAGTTGGAGTAAAAAGCCATGATCCATACGTGGGAAGTCTGCCAATAAAATTAAGAAACCTATGGGTAATATCAATAATATGAGCGTGGAGTTGCACAAGGCAACTATAGGTTCCAAAAGGTGAAATGGATATCCAATTTGTTCGCTCGCTTCATGCAGAGGTTGAATTACCAAGGAATGTATCAGCACTAATATTACTAAAAAAATAGATATTCGAGGGTTCGTCAACCAGAGCAAATACTCCATTCTGGCATGGAGGAGCATTTTTCGAATACTCATTCTTACGCCCCCTTGTCAAAACGCCAAATCATACATAGTTGCAAAAGACCACACAATACAATCACCAAGCAAATCCATATTATCAAACGCCATGGCTGGTATCCAGCCATGCATTGGAATACGGAAGTCGGATAGAACATCATAACTTGGAAGGACTGCTCTAGCTCTCCAATGTAGAATAGGCGATTAGAAAGAGAATCAAGGAAGTTACAATAAACATAGTACAAGGAGAACGCAGCGCAAAGCACGAAATAAGTATTTTTGCTGATCCCCGCAAGTAATGTTGGTAAAAGTACGGCCACCAGCCCAAAAACAAAGGCTCCTGCCAGTTGTGATAAGATTCCACTCCAAATTGGTACTGTCAGAACTGCATCTGCAGTCATACTAGGGAATAAGAATAAGCAGAACAGTCCATATAAACTGTAACCTGCCATAACTACACTTCCCCCAGAAATCAGAGCAGAGGCATAAAAGCTAAAACACCTTTGAGCAACACCACATCTGTGAATTAGAAGGCGGATGTATCCATTGCGCCGCTCCCGACAGAAATTGGGGATAGACGGAATTGCAGCAATAATAGGGGCGAACATCAAATTATAGGGGCCAATTCCTGCTAAAAAAAGACCATAGTTGGAAAGGAAGAGCCGATTAGAGATATCATCCGGTTTATAAAATAGAGCCAGCTCCAAAATGCTAACGCTGGAACCATTGTCAGCATATCCTTCTGCTGTAAAACACAAAGCCCCAAAGAGTAATACTGCAATTACAAAATCTATATGAAAGACTACACGATATAGGTCTGTTTTTAAGAGGTTAAAAAATCTCATAATCCATTCCTCATGGTTGGTTATCAATAACCTGTACCTCACCAGTTAAGCAGTTAACATAGAAGACCAGTTCACAGAAACGCTTGTCATTTCCGTAAAAAGCCCAGTAAGGAGTTGCTTCATACAAATCATAGCTGGTGCGGTAAAGTTGAACCTTGCCCCGGTCCGGCAATAGTTCACCGCTCTTTTCATCTATAAAGCGATAAGTATTTTGTGGCTGATCAGAGCCAACAATATTGAACCGATACTCTAGTGCTACATCCCTGATTTCTTGGGTACCATATCCAGTGATTGATTCACTAAGGATATCGCAGGCAGTGGATAATGAAACCATGTTTTCATAAACAGTCCCAGCATCATATAATTCCACCGCTCCATTACCACCGCCAAAAAAGTCAAGATCGTTCCCAGAAGTCGTAGTTGCCAGTACAGAGAGCATTTCTACGTCACCAGTATAGCCGTTTTGCTCAGAGGGAACTGGTAGAGTAAACATTTTAGAGTCTGGATATTGCCTTGTAACTGTAGAGATTGGCACACCATTCCAACAGGTTTGATAAATTACTTGTACAAACTTTTCCATGTTCTGATCACTACAAACATATAGATACTTAGGGCGCAAAGTAATTTGCAAATCTGTTTGTGCCAACCAGTCTGATGCGAAAGAATTTGCTAAATCCAAAACAGAACTCAGAGTGACATCTTCTCCATCCAAAGATATGCTCTCATTCAAATTATCTACATTAACGTTATAACTTCGATCAAGTCCCTCTGGAGTGTGAAAGAAGTGCTCCCACCCCTTTTCACGCGCATAGGTGACAGTTCCCGTGCACCAAACTGCTGCATACCAACCGTTTCCATCCTCTTCGGTACGGTCAAAGATAGAGGAGAATGCATAAGCGTAAGTGTCGTCCCAGGCAGATACATACTGATCATCCCAAACCTCACTAGGTATCCACCAACGCATCAGCTTATCACCATAATCCAAGTCAAAACAACCAACCTCTCGAAGGGTACAGCAGGCAAGATCTTCTGGTACAGAAATAGAAATTTTATCTTGGCGAAAGGTTAAGTTTTCATATTCTTTCGGGATAAAATTATCTGCTTCTTCTACTACCACAGCAATCGGTGTCAATTCGGAATATTCATCGTTAGATTGCGGGTTAAATACTCCACAAGCAGGTAAAATCAGTATAGTTGCTATCAGCAAAGAAAACATTCGCTTTTTCATGGCCATTAACTCCTTGGTCATCAGATTTTAGATAGTGCAGTACATAAGAAATGCAACCGCACAATTCATACTGTCAAGCAGCAAAGAATTGTGCGGCTGATATTAGATGCTGCTGTTACCCAACGGTACCAGATGCACGAAGCGTCTCTGCCGGGACCACGTTCTGCAGGGACATCACTACCGTCATCGGTGTGCCGACAACAACGTCCTCTGTCACCTTGATATAATCGCGTCCAACGTCATCAAATATAACATCACGCGATGTCCTGTGGCTTTTACAAGTTCCGTGTACGTTGCCGCGCCCGTCCCCGTAATAACTGCTTACGGCGACATCAATTTCATTTCTGCCGGTACCGAACGAGCGGACGGTCGTGGTGTAGACCCGTTCGCTTCCCATCATACCGGGAGCTGTCCGTAACGCAAATGACGCTGCGTTAGCAGGGACACAGAGAAGGGAACTGGTCAGAGCCAGTGCCAGAGCCAAGCTGGCCAAACGTTTTGCTTTCATAGTCGAAATTTCTCCTTTGTAAAATAAAGATAGGTTTTGTACTTTGTGATGCACGCGCTATCCAGCGGATTATGTATTTACTGCATTGGACTACTCCTTTCGTGCCCCCGGGGTGTGGGATCCTATTTTCCTATTGTCTCCTACATAATATATAACGTAGAAGGCTGCCAAATTTGGACACTCAAATGGAAAAATTTTTTGATGTGTATATGTTATTGGTATATGGCACCTACTCGAAAAGTCAAAATAAATTTGAAGCGTTGTGGCTAAGTGTCAAAATATACTTAATAATTGGCGTAAAAAGTTTTGTTTTGTGCTTTGAGATTGTATCCGGTTCCTTGAATAATAGATAAAAATTTCTGCCAATCGTTTCTGTAATTTTGATATGTAGAATTGCTGCGGCGGGAAGACCGGCCTATCATGGCAAGCATCTGCTCTATCTGTTGTTCGGATGCCGTCTGGTTCTCAAGGTTTGGTACAGTATAAAAAGTTTCCCAATACTGATCCATAGATTTACCCCAGCGAGTTGCATCCGGGTCCTTTGCATATGCCTTCGCGGTAGCAGCTTTTCCATGGGTTACACCTGCGCGAATCGCTTCCGCGCCGTCGCCGCCATTTCGATGGTAGGCATTTAAGACTGCTTCATAGATGTCTCGAAAGACAGTACGCTCAACAGCTGCATACGGGCTCTCAGGCTCGTCAGGCGAGCCTGAAGCCTCCCGGGAGTCCAGATACCTGGCAACAGCATCTAAGGCCATAGCATGGCCTTGAGGGCGTGATTTGCGTAAAAGTTCGGCCATCCTCTCGCTTATAAGATTCTTTTGAATCAGGGTTTCTTCTTTCATGTCCGCAAAGGCGAAGTTTAAGGCCAGCTGAGCTTCATTTTGTCTGCCGGCAGCGGCGCTCTCGATTTCAAATTGGTATATCTGGGCGACCCAGCCAGCCGCCATCAGATCCTGAGCAGAGTATATCCCCCTGGCGGGAATAGAACTCGCTTTGGCAGGCGCCGCAGCTTCTCGAAGCCGGGTGGCCATATATGCGTCATGATTGCAGAGCCAACAGCCGTCCAAGCCGCCCTGGGAAGCAGTGGTGATATTTATTTGCTTCACCATCGCGCGATATACGCAAATCCTCTGCTCCATAAGTACATCCAGGCTGATTCGTGCCGCGTTGGCGTCCAAATCTGAAAGACCCAGGTTGCTCTTTAGAAAGTTGACGTATCCATCAACTAGGCCCGTCACACCTGCGGCCCAGATATCTTCCAACTTGGACTCCAGCTCTCTAAACTCACACCCTGTAAAATTGCGCTTCAGTTTATCCTGAACTGAAACATAGCGTGAGGCCACATAATCCAGACTCGAAATCAACTCTTCTGGCGGGATATTCTGAAAGCTCCTAAGCTCTGCGATAAGGCCTGGCCAATCAATCTGGCCATCCAGGCCATCCCGGCGAAGGCGGATCAGATAGTCTTTGATTTCCTTTTGAGTAGGGGTCATCCTAAAATTTCCGCTGCGCAGTCGTGCTTGCAAGCGTGCCACCGATGGAGCATCATCCCTTCGGACCCTGGTGTTCTCTCTTTGCCAAAGACTCGCCGCAGCATCGGTGACAGAATAGCTGCACTGGAATCCTTTAAGATTGAAGATATCTATCATCGGCAGCAGCTTGGTATTGGGTTCTATGGCCTTTTGCAGGGCTGCGCTTTGTGCGCGGTGGGTTCTGAGCAACCCTTTCGTGCGTCCAGGCGGGTGAAAAGAATTTTTTGACATATCAATTTGCATACACACACCTCAATTCCGGTGAGAAACCTGTCCCCTAAGACTGCTTTCTCGTTTCCAATAACGTAGTTCAGATCAGGACTTTATCAAAATCAACAGGCGTATCGCGGCCAGTTAAGGGCTGGCGCAGATAATTCCTGATGTCCACTCTCGCTGAAGTGTGTGCTTCAGGTTAAGATGAAGATGCTGCCAAAATTCTACCCACCTATGATAGGGCGGAGCGCTTAAACAACTTCTTTTGATTCCTTTGTAGATTGATTCTTCAAATTCCTGTTCACTATATATAACGTTTGAGAGTTGAGAATTTGGACACCATTTTATAAATAATTTGAAAATGGTAAAATGATTTAATGTAAATATGAGAAACCGAGACTGGCATAACAGTCTCGGTTTCCCATGGTACAACATTTTGAAATGCGTTTAACTACATGTGTTGCTATGTGATACTGACGGTTGAATCTTGCCGTTAATAGAAAAGTCAATTTTTAGAGTATAGCTTTTCCCTTTGCTAACAGTGGCAGTTGATTCAAAGTTGAGTGTACCGCTACCGCTGGCTTCCCATGATTCAATGCAGCTGTTTCCCTGCCAAAGCGATATATCCGCAGAAATATCATCATTGGCTTTATTCGCCCTTATAAAAACAGAACATGTTGCCGTGGTGTCGTGAAATGATAGACTCGGCGAAACACCAATTTGACGATATGCAGCTTGAACTGGGAGTGTCAGCATCAGCATCACAATCATTATGCCAACAAATGTACGACTTTTTATAGCTCATCACCTCCTTCAATTATATAACGTTTGAATTGCTTGTTTTAGGACAGTAAAAACAAAAAATTTTTAGATTATTGCTCTGCAACAACACCTGCTGCCATTTGAATAAGTTCTTCCTCACTACAGCTAGCCGCAATCCAGAATAACGTTTCGCTTTTTTCATCGATCCACACTATGGAGTTCGCATTCTCCGCTGTCTTATCCATATACAAATCTGCATGAGTATTGCCAATCAACACAGATTTAATATTCACACTTTCCTGTTCAAGATGTAAGCTAGTAACATCTGCATTATACGCATAATAGAATGTGATCAAGTTATTATCATCATTTTCATAGATAATATTAGTTTGAGTATCAGTGTCAAATCTTGATGACTCGTAATAGCCATTAGGGAGCCATGTTAAGCAATACGATACGTTCTCTGGGTTAGCTTGATTTTCGCCAATATACCGATAGACAAACCACGATTCATAAGTCTCACGCATCCAACCAATAAACGCCGCTCGCGCCTCCACGCTGAATGTCAGCACACTGCCTCCTCCAACTAAAACCGCCAGTAGAAAACAAGCCACGGCCTTCATAATCCGCTTCCTAATCGGATGGCCAGCGCGGTGGAGCAGTTTTTCCATCTTGCGCTCAAACTCCGGAGAGAATGTAGCTTCACACTCCTCCGGCTCCGGAAGGCTGGCGAGCATACTCTCTTCAACCTTCCGTGCAGCTTCACGCAGCCGTTCATCAGAGATCATAAACGCCCTCCTCTCGGTATATTTCCTCCAGCTTGGCTTTTGCTCGCTGATCCAGCTTTCTAACTGCAGGGACCTTCATGCCAAACATATCGGCTATTTCGTTTATAGTGTACCCATGATAGTATTTCAACATAATCACATGCCGATACCTCGGCGGGAGTTTTGAAAGGCATCGTGCCAGATCATCTTCTTCAGGCGGTGGAATTGAGATTCCGATCTCATTCTCTATGGTCTCCAGACTCACAAAGCGACTGCGCTGCCGGTATATGTCAATCGCTTTCCGCTCCACAATGATCGCAACAAAGCCTCTTGCTGTACTGCTTGATGGGTCTGCTACCTTATCCAAATGTTCGGAAATTTTCATAAAAGCATTATGTAACGCATCCTCCGCGTCAAATGGGTTCTTCAGGATTTCATCCGCGATTTTGAGCATATATGCCCGATAGCGTTCATAAAGCTCTGCAAATTTCGCTCTGTCACCAGGATCCTCTATTGTCTGCAAATAAATAATCATTGCATCAATCACCCCACTTTCTATCTGTAGGTCACTGCGCTGGAAACGGCTGCCGTTTTAGCTCTCCTGGCCTGAAAGATACTGTTTTCGCGGAGTCTCCAAATTTTACTGGTGCTGAGAAACGGATTAGCATTATCGGTGGTCATATTCCCATAAGCTCCCGCAGCGAGTATCGCTGCGGGAGACTGCTTATAAGCAGTCTCATTAAACTCTGTTCGAGCAATGAGACTTGTCCACAAAATCACCCCACAGTGTTGCGCTCTATCTTGTCATATATCACGTATCACGCCCTATCCCCATATGACCGACTTGGTTGGATACGGTAAATGGACTACTGAATAACCGGCAGCCCCACAAGCAGCGCATCCACCTCGTTGGGGGAAACATCATTCACTTCTATCGTCACGAAGTCCTCGGGCTTATTGGCCTCATACGTGCCACGCTGGCTTTTCAATGCGGCATAGACGGTCCAAGTGCCTGTCTCCGTATAGAAATGGTAAAGGTTAGCTCCCCCCATTTTCGGGGTATGTACTTCACCGGACGGAGCCAGTGCATAGAGGGTAATCTGCGAGACATCATCATCTTTCGGCTGGACATGGATGTAGACGTAGTTCTCCAACGCTGTGCGCTGGACTGAGATAGAATATCCCTGCAGAGGATCAGTAACCGTGACGATGCACTCCGCGCTCTCTGAAGACTTCCGGTTTGCTGCCTGCGCGGTGACTGTGGCACTGCCTGCCGACATGGCGGAGAGCTGGCCATTTTCATCAACCTGGACAACGTCCTTGTTGCTGGACACCCAGAGGACATCACTGCCTTCCGTATTGTCAGAGTACAGGACCGTTGCGGCCAGGGTGCCCACATCGCCAGTACTCATGTTGAGAGCGTAATCACTGAGCATCACCTGTGTTATAGTGGGAGTAAATACTCCGGTTAAGAGAATCCACGCAAGAGTGACGGGCACAACAATTAAGACCAGTAGAACCGCTGCCAGCACCTTTTGCCGCCTGCTCAGACTCCTTAGCTTGGCAACCAGCTCTTTCGGGTCTTTGAAGGCTGAGATAATGGTCAGTAAATTTGCACCGATACCAAGCGGATCGCCCATTTGAAATCCCTCCCGCCCCATGCGAGAACTTTACAATGCCAGTATATCATAGAAATACGCATTTTGGTAGGGTGAATCTGTACATTCATCATATTTTTCCAAGTGACAACATAGTGGCCGCCCATATTGGGGTGGCCACTGTGCTTCTGCAATAGTCGCTATTGATGGAAACTGTCATCTTCCATCAGACTTTTCTCTACTTTGATTGCGGCAAGGTAGCTTTTCGTGATGTTTTCCCAATACCGATAGTGTTCCGGAGACAGGGCGGAAATTTCTCCTGACAAGAGTCCCAAGTCCACGCTGGAGATTTCCCCAAATAGCAGGTAGTCTGCACTGGTTTCCAAGGCCTTGCACAGTTTCACAATATTCTGGGGCCGCAAAGCCTTGGTGCCTGTTTCAGCGGTGGAAATTGTTTGACTTGTCAGCCCTGCTTTTTCCGCCAAGTCCTCCTGCGTCATTCCGAGCCCCTTCCTGCGCGTTGAGATGCGTTTTCCCATTTCGCATAAAAACTCGTCCATTACATCCGCCTCCTATGGCATAATATTCTACCCGCTATAGCGTAAAAAATAAAACGGCCATGGATGGATTTTATTATCTATAGCATGTATAATAGAGGCGTGCTGGGGAACCGTTCTGCTTGTATGGCGTCAGGTGAGTTCAACCCTTGTTTCAAAAATTCAAATATGCCTGGCAATCGGATTGTGGCCGTTCATTGCAGGTACTTTGACCCCAATATTGTGCAGCTGATTCTGTGACAGCAAAAGAGCTGCCATATCTGATCTCTCAGACATAGCAGCCCTTTTGAAAAAAAGCAAATTGTAAAGAAAGGTTTTAGGTGTAATCAATGATGAATCAAATCGCGCGTTTAAGGTTTTGGTTTCACAAGTCCTGTTCCAAACTGAGCATATTTTTGATGGAGCACTTGCCCCATTGTCAGGAAAATATAGACATAGAAGCATCTGAATTTGAAGATGCTGATTGTTCCGAAGAACTCAAGGAATTTTCCAAAATGGCAGTAAAAGAATATGAGGATCATATAAATTCCGAGCCAGTTTTGGACCCTCAGACTACCATTTTATTTACCAGTGCCCATCACCGTCGCCGCTGCAATTTTCTGACAGCGAGACGCTATCGTACATATATCAAGTCAAGCTACCTTTGGGCCAGAGAGCAAGGTATTACTACCTTCATTACCGACTATACCACGCCCTTCGGACTGTTGGCAATGGAGACCCTTCTTGAGCTTCGCAGCACGGGCGCTGACTTTGTACTATATGCCATAAGCAGCAGGTATTTTGCTAAGAGGAAAAGCTTCCGGCTGATCCCGGAGACGGATATTGAAGTCACCTGGAATATATCCAAGTGTGATTATAGATTCCAATGTCTCTACTCTATTGATACGTTGCGCAGGGTCTACTCAAGTGTGGGGGTACGCTGCACAGAGAATGGAATTTATCAAAAACGATAGATCATGCAAAAACACAAAGGAGCCGCCTCACAGGCGACTCCTTTTGATATGGGGTTTACCGACAACTCTGCACGCAGTCCTCAACCGAAACCCATAATTAGTTATATTTTTGCCTTCTCAAATTAAAGGCCGGCATGGTTCCCTCCAGAACATCAACAAGGTGATTTTTGATTTCAGGGTTTTCAATGGAGCCTGCATGATATTGGATTTGGTAAGTGTTTTTATCCATCTCGCAGTAGATAACCTGCTCGGCATCACAGGCTACCGCAATATTGGGATTATGCGTAACAACAATCACTTGTCGCCGCTGCTTTGCCCTGCAGATACATGGTACCAATTTGCTGAAGACAGATTGGTTGTCCAGATTATCCTCTGGCTGATCAATTATAATAGGCTTACTCTCCTTGCTGAGCGCAAGATAGAATATGAGGAGTACAATCCCTCGTTCACCGGGAGACAGCTCAGCCAAATCTCTTCCTCCCATTTTGAGCTTGAAATTCACGCCAATATAGTCAAGGCCATAGATATGATCGTAAAATTCCTGGCGGTTAACTACTTTCTGCCCTGCAATGTCAAAGTCCTCGGTGGCTGCTTCAGCAACCTGATGAATGAATGAAAGGACGCTTTCTACATCGTTAAAATCAGTGCTTCGTGTCATCCTATCAAAATCTCTTAAAGCATCATCCTTAGACCGCCCAAACTTTCCCTTGAACCTCTGATCGATATATCGCAGAGTATCTTCAGCAAGATTAGTATTTTCCATGAACATCTCGGCCTGGAAGGAAATGCTGTCCTCAAAAATGTTTACCGACTTGGCAATGTCATCTTTTATTGCATCTCTGACTGGCACTGCGCTTGTAATTTCTGTGTCAATACCGTTGGCTTTGTGCCCGGCATGGATTGTGAGCAGTGCATCATGTGACTCCGCAAATTCTACGATATCTTCGAAAGACCAGTATATCCTCTCATTGGAATCGGTAGCTTTTGCTTTGCCCCTCAACATAATGGCATCGAAGTCGCTCGATAATGTAGCAAGGTCAGATTGCTCAGAAAAAATCAAGATTACATGCAGATTGTTTGCCCCTTTGTCAGTCCGCAGCTCAACTCCGGGGAAGAACACAATGCCCGGGGCTTTCGTACGCAGGCTCTCAATGCGCTGCTTGTCAATAGTAAAGTGGTCTGTAATTGCAACCGCTTTTATCCCATTGCTGGTAAGTGCCGCACACAGCAAATCGTCTGCATCGGCGCCGTTGTATTTGTAATCGTAAGAAGACGCTGTGTGGATATGTAAATCCCACCTGTTCCATTCGGAGCCTCTGTAGTTAACCATATTTTATCACTTCTCCTATGTATTCCCCACCATTTAATAGCATGAACTGCAATCTGCCCCTGTGGGCATGGCTGGGCGGTATTATTTGATAAAGCTACACGGATCTAAAACCAATTTGCACAAGCGGCATTCAATTAGAAGATTGCCCTTTAGAGCTGTGCAGATTAAATATGGATGCCAAATTTCTCCCCTATCATGTATATGTCGAAAATAGGCCGTTTGGGGACAGGTAATGATAAGATTTTTTCGCTGAGTTCGTGCTATTCAGAACCATTCCGATCCAAGCGCATTTGCTCTAATACCTCTCTCAACTTTTCTGGCACGGGAAGGCCCAAATGCACCGCATTTTCCAGCATAATCAGTCCCTCAACCGAAAGATAGTATAGAATAATCGTCATGCGCAGGGCTGGTGTGCCTGTAAGAACATTGGTGTCAAGGATATTCCCAACCCCAACAAGGATAAAGATCAGGATTTTTTTGAAAATTTCCCGAATCGTAGCCCTGCCAGGTGGTGTGCGGTCAACTACCGCACACATATCATCCGTGATCTGAGCCATCACCACAAACACGACCAATGAGGCCATAAGGCCATCAAATCCACCCCAGTACCAATTGGCAGCCGCCCTACACTCTGATCCTACCATATTCCAGAACTCACCCATGTTTCTGTCTCCTTTCGTCCATGCTATACCATACAGATATCTAGCGTTTGAAAATGTACGGATAGTGTGTTACTATTGTATTGAGCGCTCAATCTGTACCTTACTATACAGACCCACAGCCCAATTTGCAGTAACAAGAGCAGGGACATTTAAGTGACAATGAGGTGGAGTTATGCTACTTGCTGAAATCTTAAAAATTTTGGCAGCCCAGACAGAGACTCTGGGATATCGCAGGGCTGACCTATATGAAAAGCTGTTCCAAGGAATCTTGGACGATAACAGCTTCGGCATGGATGATATAGTCAAACAGATATTTTCAGGTTCCCGTCCTCTGAACAGCGCTTTAATGCGCGAGCTGTGCGGGTCAGTGGGTTTCCAACATCTGTGCGACAATATCCAGGCCAACCTTCTCGCTGTTGTCGGTAACCATAGCGGCCTTTATGAACAGTTCGCCCGCCTGCTTACAGATTGTCCATATACCAGTCAGCCCAATATTGAAAAAATAATGGCAGCTTGTGATCCTGCACAAGCTGCCGAACTGTCACGCTTTATTGCCGCCTGCATTGTGTGCGGCAGCTATAACACGGCCCAACACAAGAAAAAGGCCCAGAGGATTCAAGACAAGTATGCCCTCAGCGTAGAATATATGAGCCTGGATACCCCGGCTGCTGCATTGACACTGAAGACAGAACTCTGGATGGCGGCGCAGTCAAATTACATCGCCTCCCACAGGGAAGGCGGCCGCTTCCATAATCTGAACATCATTGAGCGCCTGCTGCCGCAAGGGTATGTTGCGGCCGGCCGCTTCCAGTCCCGTGGCAAGACGGAGGATGGGACTGTCGCGTCCCTGGCGGAACTCTGTGCCCGGTCCGACGCTGACATCGCCATTATCGGGGACGGTGGCATCGGGAAAACGACGTTCCTCCAGCATCTGATGGAGGCGGAGTTCCTTGCCCCGGATGGCCGCACAAGGCACCATGTGAGGAACCGTCCTGTCCCATTCTTTATCGAACTCAACCGCTGTCCAGACCATATCCGTGACTGGTATGACAGCACCCTGGGGAAAACCAACTTCATTACACGGTATATTGGCCAGATCCGGGAGAACCACGCCTCCCTGGATTCGGTATCACCCCAAACCCTCGATGCGGTGGAGAAGGAACTGCAGCGGGTACCTGATGACGGGAAGGCCCAGTACCTGCTACTTCTGGACGGTTTCAACGAGGTGCGTGCTGGCGGTTCCATCCGTGCTGACCTGAGTAATGAGATCACCGTACTGCACACATACCCCAATGTCCGGATCATCACCACCAGCCGGGAGACCCAGGCAGCCTACTATGCCTCCGCATTTAAGAACATCCGCCTGGTCGGTCTGGAGGAGGGAGAAATTCTTGCGCATCTGGAGAAGTGCGGCGTCCCGCAGCCGGTCATAGGTAATGTGCGGGCCTGTGATTCCCTGATGCGCTGTCTGCGGATTCCACTCTATCTCTGTATGTTCTCGGTAGAGCAGGAGCGGGACTGTTTCCTGCCTGAGACGGCAGGCGAGATCCTATACTGCTTCTTCCACAAGGACTCCGCCTTCTATAACGCCCGGGCCAGGATGTCGGAGGCCAGGAGCTGCAATCTGACAGAGCAACAGATCGCGGTCGTCCTGGACTTCATAATCCCATACATCGGCTGGTCCTTTGAAAACAGCGATGTATTCTTTATGAACGAGTCCAAGCTCCAGGCGCTGATCACCAAGGCCATGCAGCATATCAAAACGATATTCGCCGGCAGCGAGACCAACCCGTTCCCAGACTTCAGGTATAGTGGGCCGGTACTGCGGGCCGCTGTTGAGTCGTTCTACGCCCGGGATGGAGCGTTGGATACCGCCGCCATCCTGGCCTGTGCCTACGACTACCTCGGTATTGTCTATCAGTACCAGATCAATGAAGGCGCCTTTTCGGATCGGGTCCGATACTCCTTCTACCATCACCACTTCCGGGACTACTTCTCCGCCATGTGGGATGTGGGCCTGCTGACAATGCTGCAGTGCGTACCGGCGAGCGCCTTTTCTGACCCGGACCGCAGCGCCCCGGCGGCAGGCAGCTTCCGTCACTTCCTGGACAAGCGGTATTGGCAGACCCAGAAGGTACAATTCATCAGCGAGATTCTGATGGAGCATCGGAACCGGCCCCAATTGGATGAAAAGACCCTGAACTGGTATCTGCCGCAGCCGGAGTATGACGAGGCCCTGGTGCTGACCGGGGCCATCGACTACTGCCGCAAACTCCGCCAGGCGGATATTGAGACACGGTATGTGCTGCCGAACATCCTCTCGGCTATCCTGCACGGGCGGAAAGAGTATTCCGGGATGGACCTGAGCGGCCTGGACCTGCGCAGGTGCTGCTTCTTCAATATCAACTGCAGCCGGAGGGGGAAAACCCGGATCCTGGCTGCAGACTTCAGCAACTCAGTCCTGTGCAAGGAGAACTTCCAGCCCGAGGACCACCAGGACTATATCATGGAGTATTGCTATCATGGGAAGCGGTGCTTTACCATCGACAGCGACGGCGTGATCAAGTGCTGGGATATGCTGTCCGGCAAATTGGAGTATGAGCTGCGGTCCGCCGACCCTCTGGGCGTCTCCGACTTCTCCAGCAAGGGCTTCATGAAGGTGTCCCATAACGGGCGCTGGCTGGCAGCTAAAGTCCAGGAATCCTGTGAGGACGGTATGCACCTCTATGTGAACCTGTTCGACCTGGCCGCCCCTGACCTGCCGCCGAAGCGGATTGCGCCGGCGGGCAAACACAACGCGCTCAACTATTTTGAGTTTACTGGGGACTCCCGCAGCCTCCTGCTGCTCTGCGACCACATGACCGTCTACTGCATGGATATTGACACCGGGGCGCAGCTCCACAGCGGCACCTTTGACCTCTACAAGCAGAGTGAGCTCTATGCCGACTCTGCAGCTTCGGAGGTCTTTGCCTATACTGCTGAGTACAACACCTATGAGACAGACTCGGCCCTGATGGAGACCTGGAACAACGATGACAGCAGCGATTACAGCGATGACGAGGATGACGAGGAGGAGTTTCCCGACGGCATCCCCTGTGCGCTCTGCGCCCTTATACTCACAACGGGGGAAATGCGCACGCTATACTCATATATTGGTGAGCCCGGTGTGGCGCCGACCATCTCGTACGACTACAGGGCCAGGTGCTTCCTGCTGTATAACTATGATGGGCACCACATTGAACGGTTCGACTGCATAGCCCAGCGGCGGGACATCATCCTGGAGGAGCTGACAGACGGGCATGATACCCCGCCGACAGAGATCCATCCTCACCCGGAGCGTCCGAATGAGTACTATGTTATGTACCCCAATGTGTGTTTTGATGCGGTGATCGACGCGAGCGGGTATGGAAAGATCCTGATGACCTACTCCATAGAGGGTGTGGAAAAGCTGCTCCGAAACTCAGACCTGAGCGGCGAGCTGGAATTTAAGACCGCCGTGGTGCCCACGTTGAACCGGTTCATTGTCGGCAACGACTCCAACACCTACGAGTGGGATACGGAAAATGACGCCCTGGTACGCAAGTACAACTGCGTCTACTACAACTGCACCGCATTCTTCCCCAACGCGGCAAAAGACCTGGCCATCCTGGTCCACCGGCACAACGGCGTCTCCTTCTTCCGGGGGTCGCCAGCGAAGCTGTACGCTCAATTCTGTTTCCACGATCCGGAGTACCTGATCGACCTGGCCAGCTATGACGATGTTCACAGTGTTCTGGCCCTGGGTTTTGCGCGGCCCGACCATGAGAAGGTCATTCTCCTGGACGTGACAACGAGCCGGGAGAGGACGATCTACTCCTCTACCCGGCCCGGTGAAACGATTGTGAATATGTGCTTTCATGAAGAAGGGAACCGGATTCTGATCACGACCCAGTATGAGTGCTATGAGTGCGACCTGGGGAGTGGGAATCTGGCCACCGTGACGAAGGCAGGCCCGAATGAACGTCTGGCCGCCGGCAACTACAGGGGAGAGGAGGTAGAGGTGGCCGTAGTGGAACACTCCGGCCAGGAGAAACCCTCGGTGAAACCGCACTGCACCTACTACTGGCGCGGCGCGGATGGGGCATACCTGCGCTCCTGGTACTACCTGATGCCGGAACTGGATGAAAAGCAGTTCTGCTATTTCCTCTATGCTACCGGCGACCTGGGCTTTGGCGGCTCAAACGATGAAAAGGGCTTCCAGCAGTACTGGGTTACCAAGGGTTTCTTCTTGGAGCGGCTCCCGGAGCTGGAGCGGTTCTTCAAGCCCAGGTGCTATACCTGGCGCGGGAATCGGCGCTTGAAGCTGGATAAGGAGTTCCAGCCCCTGGATAAAATCTTCGTCTGGCACAAGGCGGCCATAACCAACCGATACAGCGTGGGCGACAGCGGGTTCAGCCATATGTATCTGGCGGATGACATGTCGGAGGCGATCATCACGGATAACAGGCGTCATTTGCTTTATCAGAAGCCGCTAAAGGGGCTGACATACCAACAGATGAAGGATGCTTTTCAGAATTCATTTGCTGGGGTGCATCAGGATACTTATTGGGACTTGGCAATTCCCTGGTATGACGGAACTTTGATTGGGTGCTTTGAATCCTACAACCTAATACATATTGCTATAGGGGATAACAGACTGCTTAGTTCAACTAAATATTGTCTTGGAGCTTCAGTCATAGGGTGCAAATCTATCAGCATCTGCACAAGTAATGGTAACTCACTTTCAAATGCAGATTCTTCATCAACTACCTATATAAGCCCCAAACTTCCCCCCAAGAAAGACATTTTTTTAGGATAGAGATTCATTTCCTTTCCATGCTCTGTAACAAAAGAGCGATTAGCTGGATCACTCATTCTGCCGCAATCACCGCCGTTGGTGCGGACACAATTGACTGCTATAGCTGTCTTTTCGTCATAGTTGGGACAGTAGAGAGAAACTCGGGTCCCCACTTGGGGCATACAATACATAAAGTTCCCGGTTTCCGGCCGCCATGTATAAGGATATGGCCCGCCAGGATTCCAACCCTCGTCAATATCCAGTTTCAGCTTCAAGGTCTCCCGTGAGGTTTCCAGAACTTCACCCAGCAGGGTCATCCCACTGATTTTCTCGTTGTAGAGCATCTTACCCCAGCCAAGGCCCGGGCGGCCAAGGCGATATGTAAAAATCAGCTCCTCGCGTTCAAGTATGGCATACTTTTCAGAAATAATAAAGGGTTGTCCCTTAAAGACTGAGTACCATCCCAGATCGCACAGTTGCGGGCTTTCCACATCGTAGTAGAAGAAGTCAGCCTTGCTGTAGCCCGCCGCAGAACCGCCCAGTTCATAGTACCGCTGGCTGATTCCGCTGGTGTAGGCATCCTCTGGAAACTCGCAGGTAAAAGAACGGTCAGGGAACCCAAACCAAAGTCTGGGAAGTCCTCGATGGGTTTCTGGCACAAGAACGCCACCGCAATGGCTGGCCATGCGCATCAAAAACTCCCAGTCCGTTTCCCGATACTGAATCACGGGCTGGCCCAGGGTCTTATCCTCTCCAACAGTGCAGATAGCTGCGCCGCCGCTGTACTCAGAACACACCTGCTGCGCCACCTGGCTGTAGGTTCGGCTTACGTCCTGAAAGCTACGGCTACGGACTTCCCGATCCATCAGGCAGGTGCCGGAGAGTAGCTCTACATGGAAACGATTATAACCACCAACCCGCACCAGCTCCGCTTCCCGGATCACACCGGCAAACAGGCATTTTTCTGCACCAGATTCGTCCAGGGTGAGAATGTGCTGTTCCCGGCCAGCCAGTGCGCCGCTGAGTTGCTCCAAGGCGTTCTCTCCGGCCTCGCCTTCCACGATGGCCCAGCCATGGGCATTTACTCCAACATGCAGTTCCAGCGCAGTCAGGTGCGCAACATTTAAGGCTCCGCTCATTTGCAGAGTAGTATGATTGGTGGCTACCATATTGCTAACCCCCGATATAGATATTTTGCTTATTCATATGTCTTGTTTCATATTTGTTTGGAATTACATTGGAGTGTAAGATTGTAGGCTATTTATCTTTAGAGACAATCACACCATCCCGTATTTCTAATTCCCCGAGTTGATCCAAAACATTGCTACGATAGTCCAACTCTTCCTGATCTTCATAACCGCGAAAATACACAGTTTCAATTGCGTCACGGTTAAAAAAGAACATAGCGGAGGTATCAATTATCCCTTCAGGATAATAACAAGCAGAATAATCATAAATTACATTCGTGTCGGCTTGAGCTTGAATACGTCCACAAATCATGATACGCTTGTTTCCTCCCTTCAATAATACAACAGAGCCGACAGGCAGGAATTCTTCTGGGTTAAATGCAACAGAAGCACTAGAGCTTTTGGCCCCTGATTCCTCGATTAATATGGTATCACTACTATTTTGCTTGTCGCCACAAGCCGCTAATATAAAGCATATTATTAAGAATAATACAACAACATGAGGTTTCCCTCTCATAATTGCAATCATACCTTTCCATCACAATCCAAAAGCACAAAAGAGGACCTCTTTCGTCTTGTAACATAGAGCCTCTTGTTTAATCAACTATCTGCTCTTTAAAAGCAGGGTCATACAAAGAGTTTTGTCTGTTAAATGTTTCAAGGTGCTTTTTTCTATAATGCGAATCATTGATCGAAAAAGTTACAGCATCTACATAAATGCCATAAAGTGCTGCGATCCAGCCCTCCCATTCCCCTAAAGCAGTTACTTGATATTTATTTAATTTCTGGGCCAAATTTAGTGTTTCAATTAGAGCAATTTGTTTCCCCCCTAATCCTGCATTCTCAAACTTTCCTTCAAAAATGGGGAATTTTATTCCATTGTTACCAAAACCAACTATACACATAGTATATATTTTACCGTCTAATAGCAAAGAATAGATACCATTGGAGTATTTGCTAAGTTCGCCGCATTTGATTCCATTTTGAAAAAGGTAGTATGATGCTTGCCCAATAGGAACCCAAAATTTAAGCGCTTTTTTTAGCTTCAATCCAATTGAATCAACGGATTTCATTTGAATACAATAATCTAAAAATTCCAATTCAAATCCGTTAAATCTATCGTTTTTTTGGTGCGTTTGCTTGATTTCTCCGACACTTCTGCCATCATTTTTATGTATTAAGAAGGCCGCATTTTTATATGGCTTTGTTTGAATGATTTCATATCTCATTCTCTGCTCTCCTTTTTGGCAACAATCGAGCCATTTTGAATAACCAACTCGCCCAACTGATCCAATACAGTGTGACGATAATCCAATTCCTCCTGATCCTGAAAGCCTACAAAAAATACTTGGGCAATAGCGTCCCTATTGAAAAAAAACATTTTGGTTGGATCTATAATGCCTTCTGGATAATAGCAAGCAGAATAATCATAAATAACATCTTTCCCTGACTGTGCTTGGACTCGTCCGCAGATCATAATTCGCTTGTTTCCGCCTTTAAGAAGAACTACTGACCCAATTGGTAATAAGCCTTTGTACATAGTTTATTCCTCCAACAAAATTTTTGAATAGCAGACTTTAATGCATGAAAAATGGCTTGATGCAAGGTTGTCTGCATATAGCTTAGGATATATTAGTATTAATTAAACCATGTTGAGAAGTCAGGCGGAGTGAAGTCCGTCCAATCAATTTCAAAACCGACTCCTAATCCAGCAAGGAAACCGAGACTAATTTCGCCTTCAACAGCGCCAGTTGTAATTGAAGTCCCAGCTTCTGCACCAAATCCACCAATTTTTCCGCCTATTGATACGTCAAAATCTATACCCATGACAGTAAAGCCGCCAGAGATTTCACCCTGAGCTACATAGGCTTCTGCACCAACCGTTGCCTCTACTCCATAGCAAGTGGTAGTTCGACCTTGGCTGTCTATTTTGTCGATTTTACCTACTTCTAGTCCAGCTGATGCTTCAGCATCCATCAGTTCTCCATTTGCGCCAAGATGGACGTTGTATTCATCATCACCACGCTTTCCTTCAATTTCGCCTGAAGCTATATTCCCTCCTACAGAAGCATTTGCAGTTATATTCGGTGTAAATAGTCCATTTTTAAATAATGTTGCTCCAATTTCACCTGATACATACGAATTTACTAAGTTCCCCTGCCCTTCTACTTGTACTTCCCCATTTGCTTCTTTGAATTTAGCATGAATAAAATTCTCTTCCATTTTCGCACTGGTATTGAAACCAAGAATATATTCATCTTCAGGTCTAGGATCTCCACTATAAGTTGATTCCAAGCTATAGCCCAAAGAGTTTGAATACTCCGTACTTACATTACCGATTTCGATATTACCTTCCCCTGTGGAGTCAGGCCCTAAAAGATGTGGAGTAAATGAGCTATTTCCTTGTCCACCCTTACCTATTGCTAACTCAGAGAGATTCCTTCCCGCACTTAATAGTCCAGTAATTGCAAATGCACCAATGCCCCCCGTAAACAGAGCTACTCCAGAAAAGGCCCAACAAAGCGAATCTACAACTGTACGCCCAAGAGAACGTGGGTTTCCGGTTGCAATATCTACAGCTACTCCAGCAGCAGTCCCTATTGCACCCAAAGCAAAAGCGTAGGCACCACCAACAATGGCTGTGGTTGCTGCAACCCCTGCAATTGCTGCGGCAACCACTCCAACAATGGCCACTGCGCCCACAACGGCTAATCCAATAATAGCCCCACCAATAACTTGAGACAAAATGTTTCTGTCGCTTTCTTCTGCTATTTCGGGTGCATCTTGGTACGCAGGGAACGGTTGACAATTCCACCCTTCTAAAAGACTATAATATTCTGACAAAAAATCATATCGGTTTGATATAGAAACACTACTCTTCACATCACTAATATTGTAGCAAACCTTTGCCAATTTGATTTCGCCAGCATCCACATCACTTATTTCATAACAAACCTTTGCCCATTCGATTTCGCCTTCTGGCACAATAACCGTAATGGTCGGTGCTAAGAAAGATACTTCTTGATCAGCTATAATAGTGAGCGGTCTTTTTGAGCTGATGCTCAAATAATTATCATCAAATAACCGAACCAGACCCTCGCTACCACCCAGCAAAGACATTTCCTCTGGATAGAGATTCATCTCTTTCCCATGCTCTGTAACAAAGGAACGTTTGGCTGGATTGCTCATTCTACTACAACTATCACCATTGGTACGAACGCAATTAACTGTTACTGCAGCCCTTTCATCAAAGTTGGGGCAGTAAAGGGAAACTCGTGTCCCAACTTTCGGCATACAATACATAAAATTTCCAGTCTCCGGACGCCAGGTATAAGGGTATGGTCCGCCGGGATCCCAGCCAGCATCAATGTCCAGTTTCAGCTTCAAGGTTTCTCTTGAAGTTTCCAGAACCTCTCCCAGCAAGGTCATCCCGCTAATTTTCTCGTTGTAGAGCATCTTTCCCCAGCCGAGACCAGGACGGCCAAGTCGGTATGTAAAAATCAATTCCCCTCGTTCCAGCCGAGCAGATTTTTCTGCAATGATAAAAGGTTGCCCCTTAAAGACTGTGTACCAGCCCAAATCGCACAGTTGAGGACTCTCCACATCATAATAGAAGAAGTCTGCCTTGCTGTAGCCTGCCGCAGATCCGCCCAGTTCATAGTACCGCTGGCTGATTCCGCTTGTGTAGGCATCCTCTGGAAACTCGCAGGTATAGGAACGGTCAGGAAAGCCAAACCATAACCGGGGAAGTCCTCGATGGGTTTCTGGCACAAGAACGCCACCGCAATGGCTGGCCATGCGCATCAAAAACTCCCAGTCCGTTTCCCGATACTGAATCACGGGCTGGCCCAGGGTCTTATCCTCTCCAACAGTGCAGATAGCTGCGCCGCCGCTGTACTCAGAACACACCTGCTGCGCCACCTGGCTGTAGGTTCGGCCCACATCCTGGAAACTGCGGCTGCGGACTTCCCGATCCATTAGACAGGTGCCAGAAAGAAGTTCTACATGGAAACGATTATAACCACCAACCCGCACCATTTCCGCTTCTCGGATCACACCGGCGAACAAACATTTTTCCATACCGGATTTGTCCAGCGTGAGGATATGTTGCTCCCGGCCAGCCAGCGCACCACTGAGCTGCTCCAAGGCGTTTTCCCCGGCCTCGCCTTCCACGATGGCCCAGCCGTGTGCATTTACGCCGACGTGAAGCTTCAGCGCAGTTAGGTGTTCGATATTCAGCACTCCACTCATTCGCAGAGTAGTATGATTGGTAGTTATCATGTTTAGCCTCCTTTAGTCCTCGTCCTCCTGGCCACTTCGCACAATCTCAATCAAGCCGTTGTACTTGCAGACCAAGAAAGACCTCGTTGTCAACGCAGGCTCGCCTTCTTTGCCGATATGGGTATCATCATGCGTATCATCCCATACATTGACAATAACGGGCACACATGGGGTTCCCGTAACTGTTCCACTGGCCGCTTCACCAGTAAAAGAGCCATCTGGATTCCTCGGAGCCTCTTTTACATAGCTTACACTGCCACCAGTGGGATTATCGGGGCTGGAGCATACACCGAAAGAAGGAATGTTGTCTTCCACAACACAATCCTTCTTGAACATAATTGGCTTTTTCAGGGTGTAGACACCGTGGCAAAGTGGCAAGTTTAGCCGCCTGCAGTGCGAACCGTACTGGCAATGTAATAATGCTCCACGTACTACATATGCAGGATTTTGCCTATCATATTCCGCCTGATATTCCGCCATTTTTTCAAGAATTTCCTCTTCCTTTTCGCTGGGAGCGGGAGGATTATCGGCTTGCTGATCCTCCACCAGCTTTTCAATTTCAGATGCAGTCACGTCTATCCCATCTGCCTGCATCTTTTCGGCCATAGCCTGATACATCTGCTGTTCAGTTACTTCTTCACTCACCGGCTCAGCAGTGGCGCTGGCAATAACTTCAGCCATCACATTTCGCTCCTTTCACCGTTTCCAATGGAGTAATCCCCACGCCGCGTGCGCCGCGTTTCAACATACTCTCCAATATATCTATCCGTATCACGGTATAAATGTTTTTCATGTCCGCCAATTGAAATATGCTTGTATCTCCAACAGGTTTCAGATTGATGACACCTTTTGAGAGCACACTTTTATCAAGATTCCACTCGCTACCCTCTGCCAGACAATGAATTTGCTTTAATATGGGCAAATAGTAAGTTTCTCGCTGAGGTGTTTCCATGTCCAGCAAAATAATCTGCTTCGATATAACCTGTGGCTCATAGAGCGTCACAACTTCCATGCACTTCTTTGAGAGAAGCAGAAATGGAGCGGAAATAACATCAACAAACACAATGTGCGGGTTCGGGCGGATATTCAGGATTTGTCTTCTTGCAATTTTATGAGAAGCCCCAGGTCGGATATTTCGAGGGTCGATTTTTCCGCTCCAATCCAAAAATTCTGGACTATCTACATAGCGGGGATCACTGTGCAGCAAAAAGTAATTCATGTTTCTCGCCTCCATTGGTAGAATGGCATTTGCTTCTCCATATATGGGCCAATCGTGAATTGAATTTCTGGCATAACGTCAATTCCATCCAATGAGAGCGCATCCAAGCAGAGCGGTAACAGACCTTGCAGCAGTCCAGTTGCTGTCGCATAGTAGTTCAGGTGGTATGCCTTTTTAAGCTCCCATAACTCATATTCCTGTACCCGGATCACCGATTGCCGTAGGGTGGCGGCAATAACATCAAAGTCAGTATCAAGATTTTGCAGTAATATGGAGAAATCCCATTCAGAGGCCGCCTCATTGTCATCAACCAAAAAGCGTTCATCATAGGCATCTATCTGGAAAGCATATTTTTCAAGCAGTAAGTTGCTCTGCATCAGCGAGAAGCTGACATAGGCCACAGGCCCTTTCTTCGCAGCTGTCTGCCAACAGACAGCTGCGTCAAACGCTTTCTGTAGTGATCTGGCCAGGTCAGCACTCAACACTTGAACATTGTCCTTCATGCAGAGAACAATCCGGTCAAGATCAGTTAAGAATCTTTGCTGTAGAGGTTCTGATACCAGGGAGGCCAGTTCTTCCATCCGATCCATATCTGCACTCCCTATTCGATGTGGACCTGGGCCCCATCCAAGTGAATTTCATCCTGAATTGTCATTTTCGTCTGTCCCTGCTCCAACACAATGGACTCAGGCGCAATTACGCTGACAGACTGCTCCAGACTTGCAATCTGGATAGCTTCATCAGATTTGATGAAGACAGATTTGTCACTGGTAATCCGTATTCCCTCTTCGTCCAAAATTTCGATACTCATGCCTTTATTGTTGGTAAAGACCAGAGACGTGGGTGTAAACAGGACCTCTTTGTTATACTTGCTTTTGAGCGATTTGTGGTCAGGATTTACCCTGGCATCACTGCAGTCTTCAGACAGGTGGACGGCGCTGATGATATACGCTTCACTCTCTTGGGCACCGGGCATATACAGCCGCACAGAATCTCCCTTTTCAGGCATACAATACCAACCCGTGCCGTCCGGAGAGGAGTAAACTGTGGAGTAAGGGAACCATTTCTTGTTGCTTTGGATGCCATCAACCGCCACTTGTACCTGAACGGTATCCCGAGTTATACCGACAATATTGGCATCCAGGGATGCACCGATAGCTTTCTCATTGTAGCGTTTGACGGCCTGCAGTCCAGCCTTGGATTTGAGCTTATAGTGATGGACCATTTCCCGGCTATCCAACTCGCTCACCACATCGAAAATATAGTACGTCTGCCCATGGAACGGGAAGCTGTCGCCGATTTCGTAAATCTCCCGGCTGACTGCCTCCATGCAGAGCGCATCCGACTCAATCAGTGACAAAACCTTATTCTTGGTTTTCAGCAGATAGTCGTCGGTTTCTTTTTTCAGTGTGTATGTCTCCTGGGACAGGTCAATATTGCTCTTCCCATCCGGGAACCCAAAGTAGAAATGCATCCCTTCCTTGCGGTAGGCCGGGACCAGGTTGTCATTGAAGTGGCTGGCCAGGCGCTTGGCAAACTCCCAGTCCGTTTCATGATACTGGACAATGAGGTCACCAATCTGCTTCCCTGCTCCAACGGACATGGCATGGCCGGCATTCTGATAATACTGCTCATTGTATTTCAGAACAGCATCATAAGTAGACTGGGCATTCTGGAACACCCGGGTATGCGGCACCAGATCCATGTAGTAGCTCCCGCTGACAGCATCCAAAGTCAGTAGCCGCAAATCGCCTTCTACCCGAACCTGGACGTTGGTAGAGACGCCGCAGAAGAAGGTGTAATCCGCGCCGCTTTCATCGACCAGGAGCAGTTTGACCTGGATGTCGTTCTGGCCAGTCTGGACATACTTCTCTTCATCCTCAGCCCGAATATGCCCGATAAAGCGTAGGGTCGCATGGTCGTTCAGCTTTTTGTGGACTTGGCAGGACAGCACATCCAATGTCCGAAACGGATCCAGCACAATTCTATAGTCCCGCATAACTACACCTCCGTCGTTTTATCCTGAATGGAGCGGATTACCTGGAACGCCGTGTTCTTCCACGCCTCCATATCCGCGATAGCGCAGTTGAAGATGCCATGCATCAGGTTGCCACCGATGGAGGTGAGGTACACGATGTAATAAATTTGTGTGTCGATGCCGTGGCCCTTAAACTCGAACCAGGAGAGCATCGTCTCACCCAGCGGCTCCGTTGCAGACTCATAGAAGATGTTAGCTGGATTCACTTTCTTGAGGATCGCTTTCATCCCATCGGCGGCGGACTGCATCTGAGCAGGCTTGATGGGCTTGTTGAACAAGTTGAACGCAAAGTTGGTGCTGCCCAGCAGGTCGGTTTTGATGATCTGCGGCCGCTGCTCAGAGGGATATTTTATCCGAGCAATCTTGGAGGGCATGTCCACAAAGGACTCCGGCAACCAGATGGACATTTTGTCCTTAAACAGCAGTGTCTCCTTGAACGTGAGCAACTCGCCGTGGATGGTGGCGCCATCGCCGTGGATGTCCTCGCCGGTCGCCTTTTCCTTCCGACGCAGCTCGATAATCTGTTCATCTAAAAATTCCATACAATATCCCCCTATCTTTTTTGATATATTGAAGGGCAGACCTCGTCACTGGGGCCTGCCCTGTTATGCGACTATACCTAGCATACGTTCAGCCACATTATACCCCAAGTTACATTATATTGGTCAAATATTCTATAAAAAATAGTATGTTATTTAAGATCAATTGCTCCAGGGGAATCCCTCTGCAGGAGCATAGATTTTTATATGGCTATAATCACGCATTTCTGGCTGGAGTAAGCACTGGGGACAATCCGCCGTATCTATAGGTAGTTCAAATCCACGCTTAATTGCTATTTTACCGATGGCAATATGGAGCAGATCTAGGAAATTCACTAAGTTGGGATCTCTACGATTCTGGCGGAGCGAGTCAATAAACAAATCATAAAATTTTTGGTTGTTTTTTTCTAAAAGTGCTTCATATAGGTTAATTTGGTCAAATACACTTGAACCCGTCCATTGCCCGTCTTGATGTTTTCTTATAAAGTCAAAGTTCTCTTTTGCTTGGTAATCATCTCCATTAAATAAATGAATAAGTGCGCCTTCAATTTTTTCAACAGAGGGTGGCATAGGATTTTGATTAGCATGTAAAAGTTGGTTACCCAATTTATGAGCCACTTCAATCGCATCAGCGATAACCGCTGCTTCAAAGTAATCTAATGCTCGGAGGTTAACCTCACCATTATTCCTAGTATTTTGGGGATTAAAATATTGGCACGCATAGGATTTGTACATAGCACTTTGATAGAAATAGTCTTTACATAATTTTGTGTCTCCAAAAGCTATCTGCTGTATATCTCCCATTGAAAGATGTAGGAAAGATAACCTGTTATAATCTGAAAAGCGATTGTTACTATCTCTTGACAACTGAGTTTGGCCTTCTTGCAACCATTCTTTTCGCATAGTGAGAATGCCACCCTCATCAGTAGCATATCGCACAGCATTTATTGCAAGGCGCTTGGGATTGGGCGATATTTTTTGCGTTTTAATAGTCCCTTTGTATTTCAAAATTAGTTCTCCTTTTCATTCAATTGCACTATTTAGGCTGAGTATGCGCAATCAAATCAGCGGTTTTTTGCTGGCCTAAATATTCCACAGAATACCCAGAACCATCAGGTCTGACAACGGCAATATCTTTAATAATATTTTCAATACCCGCTAATTTCATCTCATTACCTAATGCCTGTTGTTTTGACGTTCCGATAGAAATCATTTTATTAATATTCATTTTAATCCAGTCATCACTCATTTGTACTATTCCTCGTGTGGTCTTTCCGTCTAAAACTGATAGTTGCGGTGAATGCCCAGTCTGTATCCCTTTTACTTCAACAACAAGAAATTGTGTTTGAGTCGTTCCATCTGCCAATTCAATTGTTCGGCGATACACTTGATCAAACCCGTTATCGCTTCCAATTTTAGCGTCCCCAGCATATGTAAACCCGCCATACTGGAATGGAGTTGCATGATCAGCAATTTTTTCAGCTTGTTTTCCAAATTTTTGGGCATCTGTTAAACTACCGCGTGACGGTGTTGGTGCTTTATCCCACGTTGGCTTAAATGTATATTTACCATCTCCCCCAACCTCATGCCAGTCCCCATGGCTATCACGATATATTTCTCCTGCAATGGCTCTTTGGGTAGCAGCAAAATTAGGATCGTAGGGTACCAATGCAGTGCTACTTGAAGTGCCGGTGGCGGCATTCATGGGAGCGTCTTTATAGTACCCGCTTGGATCGAAATAGTAGACGGGATTGCTTTTGCAATAAGCATAGAGATTGAGCCCATCGCCGCGGTAAATATCCTCCTGAATAAACCGCCCAATGATCGGATTATAGAACCTTGCCCGCAGATAATATTGCTGTGTAATCGGGTCAATCTGCTGTCCATAGTAGGTGAAGCGGTTGGGAACCTGCTCCTCTTTCGCCGTGATGTTGCCCCAGGCGTCATACTCATAGCGGTTCTGTACCACACCAGCTTCATCAACAATATGGGTGGCAGACCCCATCTCATCAGAAGCATAGTGGTAGTACGTCCTTGCGCTGTCGGCGCTGGAGCGGCTGGCAATCAGCTCCGTCCCCCGAATCAGGCGGTTCAGCCCGCTGGCGTCCTCCTCTGCCACAGCCTCCCGGTCCTGGTTGAAGATAAACCGCACCAGCCTGCCGTTCTCCTCCATCTCATACCGCAGCCCCTCAGCGTCATAGCGGTTGATCTGAATGTTTCCGTCAAAGGTCTCCGCCTTCACTGTGCGGTTGAAGGAGTCATAGGAATAGAGCGCCTTATCATCCGCCAGCAGGTTGCCCGCCTCGTCGTACTGGAACGGCGTGGTCACATTGCCCTTGGTGTAGGCGGTCAGCCGGTTCCTGGGATCATACTGGTACAGTTCCTCCGCACCGCCGGCAATCCTGCGTATGCGGTTGCCGGCCCTGTCGTAGAACAGTTCCTCGGTGCAGGTGGGATACTCCACCTTTTTCAATTGATTCAGCGGGTCATAGTGGTAGAGGGTATCACCTCCAAGCTGGCGCTTTAGCGTCCGGTTGCCGTTGCCGTCATACTGGTACAGGTTGTCCGCCAGGACGGCACCGGCCGACAGCACCTTCAGCGCCGTCAGGTTCTTGTCAAGGTCATAGGCATACTCCTGCCGGATGGGGCCATGAGCCAGCGCCCGGATTGTGCCGTCAGGATTATAGTCGTAAGCCGCTAACTCTGTTCCATCATCGTACATTTTCAGCAGCAAGTCAAGGGGGGAATAGGTGAAATCTGTCGTCTTCCCGGCCACGTCGGTCTGGCGGATCTTGTTGCCGTTCTTATCATAGACCATCGCCAGGAGCGTGCGCCCACTGGCGCTCTTTCGGGCCAGTCGCCCCATGACATCATACTCATAGGCGTACCGCATCCCGGCAGAAATGGCGCACTTTAACAAGCCCTCAGGGGTGTATTCGTAAAAATCACCCAGAGCGCCGTCTTCTGTTCTTTTGAATAGGGGAGCGCCGTAGAGGTTGTAGCCAAACTCCACTGTTACCCCGTTGCGGTCGGTCTTGCGCACCATGCGGCCCTGGCCATCGTAGGCATAGCGTTCCTGCCCGCCCATCGGGTCAACAATGGCCGCAATCTTACCCATGCGGTTGTACTGATATTGGGTGGTATGCCCCTCACCGTCTGTGGAGCTGGTCATATTCCCGGCGAAGTCGTAGGTGTACTGCTCCGTGGAGCCATCAGCTTTAATGATGCCGATGATCCGGCCCCAGGGGTCCAGCTGGTACTGGGTGCGGTTGCGGTTGCCGTCCACAATGCCGGTGATGTTGCCCCAAGCATCGTACTCCAGCTCCTGCACCGAGCCGCCCGCTGTCTCGATCCGCCGCTGCAGCCCAGCGAGGTCATAGCTGTACTTCGCCCCGCTGCCTACACCGTCCAGCTGCTGCACCAGCCGCCCCATCGCGTCATAGGTGTTGGTCTGAAGCACCTGGCCGTCTGGGCCCACCACGGTGGTCACCCGGCCATTTGCATCATAGATATACTGGATGCCCTGGCCGCCATCCAGCTTCTGGTCATACTGGTTAGGCCGTACCAGGCGGACGATTTTCCCGTTCCGGTCGTAAACCGTGCGCTGGATGCCGCCGTCCTTTTCAATACGCCGGATCTCCCGGTTCATCAGGTCATAGGCGATCCGGGTCTTGTGGCCCTGATTGTCGGTGATCTCAATCAGGTTCCCGGCAGCGTCATAGGAGAACTGGGTTCGGTTCTGGATGCCGCTTGCTTTTTCTTTGTGGGTCTCCGCGATCAGCCGGTCAGCAGCGTCGTACTCCCGCAGGATCTCACCGCCGGCAGGGAGGAGGATGCGGGTGATGTTGCCGTTGCGGTCGTACTCATATTTTGTGCTGACAAAGCCTTGGCCGCAGCCATCCTTGTCCGCTGTCTGGGAGACCTCCACCAGACGGCCGGCGGCGTCATAGTGGTAATGGATGACCTGCGTCAAGCCCTCGCTGAGCAGGCGAGTTTCCTTGGTGCGCTGGTTCAGGCAGTTATAGGCATACTGAATCACAGCGCCCAGGCCGTCACTGACCCGCACCAGGCGGTTCTGCTTATCGTAGCCGAAGGTCAGGGTATGGATGCTCCCATCGGCGCTGTCAGCGCTCTGCAGAGCCAGGAAACGCTTTTCTGCCGTGCGGTTGCCATTGCAGTCATAGGCATACTGAGTCAGGCGGTATTGTACGCCGCCTTCCTCCGCGTTGACCACCGGCTCGCGCTTCTCCAGCAGCCAGCCTGCGGCATTGTACTGGTAGAGGGTCCCGATCCGGGCCTCGTCGCTGTCCCCGGAACGATAGCCGTCCGCAGAGATCTCCTTGAGCAGCAAGCCGCGGGCGTTGTAGATGAACCGCTTTTCTACCACTCCGTCCGGGGCAGTGATCTGAACGAGATTATTTGCGCTATCGTACTCATAGGCATACCCGGGGCCGTCGTCGGTTTCCGCGTCATACTGCTCCGGCTCAATCACTTTAATCAGGTTCCCCAGAGCATCATACTTCATGCGCCGCACGCCGCCGTCCGGGTAAATGGCACGGATGCGCCGGTCATCGGTGTCGTATTCATAGCGGACGCCCTGCCCGCCCTTGGTGGCGGGGTCATAGGTGTTGGGGTTGACCTCCATCGCCATGCGGCCCGCAGGGTCATAGGGCGTGGCGAACACATTCCCCAGCGGGTCGGAGCTGGAGACACGGTGGTCCATAGCGTCATATTCGTACTGATAGCTGGACCCATCGCCGCTCTCTTCGTCGTACTGGTTTGGCATGACCTTGGCAATCAGGTTGCTCAGCAGGTCATAGCGGTACCGGGTGGTATTGCCCAGTGCGTCGGTCTCCATAGCCCGTGCGCCAAGAGGCGTATAGCCGAACTGAACCATACCAAGCACGCTTTGGATGGACATGCACTGCTCGACCTGGTCGTAGGTATATTGGAACGTGTCGCCCTCCGGAGTCACAACGGACGCGATCCTGCCGCTGTTCTCCCAGTATGTGAACCGGGTCACGTTCCCGTTCCCATCGGTCATGGAGATCATGCGCCCCAGGCGGTCATAGGTATAGGTGCGGATCAGAGACCGAACCTCGTCAATGATCTGCCGCTCCTGGACGCAATTGTTATGGGAATCAAAAGTGGCAAAGTGCTCCTCACCGCAGCTGCTCCACCAGTGGACGCAGTTGCCGTGTTCATCATACTCATATTCCCAGACCAGGCCAGTGGGAAGCTCCTGGCGCAGCAGCTTCCCATCCTGCCGGAACAGCTTTTTGGTGATCCCGCCGTTGCGGTCCTTCTCCAGGATGACATTGCCCCATTGGTCATACGCAAACTCCTGCGTGGAGCCGTCGTCATATTCCACCTTGGTCATCAGCTTGTCCTGGTTATAGTGGTAGACGATCCTGCGGCCGCTCTGCAGGTTGATGTAAACATTCTGCCGGTCCGCGTCGCAGTACAGGAAGGCGTGTTCCTCGCCGTTGGCAATATCCTGCTTCACAACACGGCCAGTCTCGTCATAGCTGTTGCAGAGGTACTGGACGCCGTTCTGGTCTGTTACATGGGTAATCATGCCATGCCGGTCATACTGGTAGCGCATGGTGCCGCCGTTGGGATAGGTGACGGCCACCAGGTACTCGCCGTCGTACTCATAGCAGACGGAGCGCCCGGCCCGGTCGGTGATCCTGGCGACCTTGCCCGCCTCGTAGGTGAAATCCAGGTACTGGCCGCTGGCCAGGGTCATGCGCTGGATGGTGGTGCCGCAGTAGTCGATCTTTGTCTGGTTCCCGTGTGTATCGACGATGGCCGTCAGGCAGCCGTCCTCGTTATAATAATAAACCTTGTTGGTGGTATTCTCTTTGATCTGATATCCGCTTTGGACTGCGAACAGCTCATAACTGCGGTCGCCGGCCCTGCTGTTGACCCAGCCGCCGTTCACACGCTGGAACTGTTCGGTATAGAGGTCCTCCTTCAGCATCGTGGCAAACTCGCCGCTTACGATAAGCCGCATCCCCAGGCTGCTGACCCAGCGGCTGCCCAGGAGCTGCTTGTCGAAGGACTGGAGGGACTTATGGCGGCGCATCAGCCGGAACTCCCCGTTGATGTCTGGGAGGATGAAGTCGGTCTGTGTAGCTTCGAAGCTGCCGGTGATAGGGTCTACAGGGTCGCCAGGTTTTTTGGTTGAGGCTGGTGTTCCTTCTTTGCTGTAATCTGCAGGACCATCTCCTGCATTCTTTACTGTTTTCGGCTCCGTTTCTAATCCGGAATTTTTGCTCATGCGCCCTTTCTCAACAGCATCAACCTTATTTTTTAGGGCTGTTGTTGCAAGCATTTGTGCCGCTTGTTTTGCCAGATTGAGGGACCATGCCTGCAGTTTTGCCAAGTTTTCCGGTGTCCACCCATCTCTAAAACCTTCAGATATGATGTCAAAGCCAGTGGTTGCAATATTATACCCTATTGCAACCATAGAGGCCACGCCAAATACAGCTTCTACTGCCCCTGTAACCTTGCTGGCAGTGGTAAATGCTTTAGCAACTTTCCCAGCTTTGCCCATGATTTTTGCGCCTTTAGCAACATCACCAATAACCCCGCAAACCGCCAGTCCTGCTCCGATCATATCTCCACGAGCAATAGAAATTCCCGCATCTATAACATCTGCAGCGATTGCGATTGCAGCGCCAGCGGGAGGCGGGATTAGCCATGCAGCAACGCTGACTATGCCAAGTACCGCTTGAAGCCCATCTAAAAACATATCTCGTTTAGAGTAGTTCTCAAGCTCTATCCGCTCATAGTTTTGACGGTCACTGCCATACATCTCGTATAAGGGTGCAGAGAATCCCATTCTGCCCATATTGTCCATCTGAATATTGGTTGATTGGACATTCAGACTCATATATTCAGAGGCCAGGATATTGATAATACCGGTGGAAAAGGGATCGTCAAGTTCAGGTGCAGTTTCCTCTTCCGAAGTGCTGGCACCCAAAGATGCGATGCGATTACCAAAATCTCGTGCAGACGAAATAATGATATTGTTTTTGAACTCACGGCAAATCATATTGCCATAAAGCTCAAAAGCCGCAGCCTGCTTATCAGCTTCAGAATAGCTGGGCTTAGCCCCGCCGCCGCCATGGCCGGTATAGTCGGCCAGACCTGCGGTAAAAGCAGCATCTTTCTTCGCCTTGACCTCCGCCTCGGCGCTGGTGTCTACCCAGTCCTTCGGGCGGCTGGCAAGGCAGATGTTCTGCTGCAAGGACAGCAGCTGCAAACACTCCTCTGTGCTGATGATAAGGCCCTCGCCGCTCTTGAAAGAGAAGTGCGTCTTTTTGAAATTCTCCGGATTGGTATGGTCCCGGTCCAGCACAAATTCCAGCTTCTGTGTGCTGGCTTTGATCATATGTTTTTGCGCGAGAAGCAGGCGATCCTCCGGCTTTTCAAAATCCGGAAGCTCGCCGCTCCACCTGCTGCCCAGACAGACGATAGTACCGTCGTTCTGGTAGTAGGCAAAAACAGTATCGCCGATCTGGGGCATACAATAGAAGTAGTTGCTGATAGGACTTTCATAGAGGATCCAGCGCGTGCCGGCTGCAGGGCCATCGTGGTTAAACTGAACCAGTATCTCAACACCCTGTACCTCCTGTACCTCGCCGGTGAGGACAGTGCTTTGAAGCAGGGTCCGTGTGCCGGAAACCGGGATTGCGCCCATCGGGTCTGTGAGCGTAAGCCGGTTCACCAGCAGGTCGCCCTCGCTTGTGATCCGGCTGCCAATAACAGCTTTCTCATGGTTTCCGCTCAGTTTGTGCCCAACGCCCACCAGCAGCTCAGGGGAATATCCCTGCTGCTTGGCGAGCTGGAACGAAGGCACCTGGTTTCCGGTATCATACTGGATGGAGAAGAAGTCGGAGATGTTCTTCCCCTCGCTGTTGATTTCGACCACATCTTGGGAGAACACACCGAAGGGTTCCAGGCCGATGCTGATGTGGGGCTGCATGGATTTGCTGTCTGCATAGACATAGAGGCCCTGTTCATTTGCGA
>OFGL01000099.1_pt1 | contig 86130 bp, 102 predicted proteins | sample 1521801 | NCBI WGS metagenome assembly OFGL01 (sample SAMEA3504085, study PRJEB24116) | mouse gut metagenome | biome: mouse gut; feature: mouse-associated habitat; material: faeces | place: Denmark | collected 2011 | reverse complement strand
CTACGCCTTGTAATAAACCCCCTCCTTCTCCAATCAGCCACTTCAGGCCTGGAAGCTGCGCCAATGCTCCAACGGCAGCGAGAACCAAAGCCATCTCGGCAATCACTACTCCCATACCAAGAACGCCCGCCATAGCCCCGGGTATCAGACCCGCAACGGCAGAAAGCGCAAGCATAATAGCCGAAAGCAAACCGATACCAACAATGCCTTCCAAAAGAACGTTGGTGTCAATCCCTTTCAAGGCATCCACAACGCCCTTAAAGAACGCACCGATCAAGTTCACAGCTGCTTTAATCAGTTCTGGAAGCCTCGCCGCAATCGCGTTGATGACCCCAATCAGGAAGTCCATCAGATAAGTCACTATGTTAGGTCCATGCTCCGCTAAGGATTTCAGTACCTCCTCGATCAATGTAAGTACGCCCTCCGCAATCGGTGGAGCGCATTCGACTATCACATCCACTATCGCAAGAACAATCGCTTTCACCGCCCCGGCAATAGCCGTAGCACTGTTTGCAATAATCCCGAGCACGCCGACAATCAGAATTTCTAAGGCGGCCACCAATGCTGTTACTCCAGCCACACCGGAAACCGCCAGAGAAGCCAGCCCCGCTGAGAATGCCAATATTCCAACGCCGCAAGCTGCGACTGCTACACCAAGCAATGCTAACGCCCCGGATAAACCAAGAATTGCAGGAACCATAGGCCCGAGCACTGCCCCAGCAATACCCAAAACCGTAAATGCTCCAGCCAGAGCCAGAAGCCCTTTTCCAATCTCTGCCAAACTCATCGAGCCAAGGGATTTCAATACCGGAGTAAAGACAGCAAGCGCCGCTGACATAACCAACATTGCTGATGCTCCCCCGAGAGTCCCCTTCATAGCATTGAGCGCTACTGCCAGAATCGTCATGGAACCGGCGAGAACAACCATGCCTTTTCCAATCTCTTCCCATTTCATTCCGCCGGCATCCTGAATAACACTGCCGATGATTTTAAGCGCCGCTGCGACTTCGAGCAGTCCAAGCCCAATGCCGACCATGTTCTTAGGCATAAGGTTTACAGCTACTGCTACGGCAGCCAATGCACCGCCAATTCCAATTAATCCTTTTCCAATCGTTTCAATGGACAGCGACCCGATATCTTTAATCGCTTTCCCAAATATCAACATGGCTGCTCCGATAACGGTCAAAGCCGTTGCACTGGAAAGAATATGTTTCGCTTTTCCAGCAATTACCGAGAAGCCTGCCACTTCTGCAAGGATAACACCGACACCAGTCAGCCCTTTCTTTATTGTTTCAATGTCCATCGACCCGAAACCAGAAACCGACTTTTCCAAAATCAGAAGTGCCGCCGACAATTCAATGATTGCAAGTCCCTGTGTCGCTTTGAAATTTCCAAACTTTGAAGCAACCATGAATGCGGCAAGCTCCGCCATGAGTACGCCGACACCAACAAGCCCTTTTGTCAGCTTATCTGTATCTAGCGCTCCCAGTTTCCCGACAGCATTTGCCAGAATATTAATTGCTTCGGCAAACAGTATCATTGAGACCGCACTTGTCTTTATCTTCCCGCCCCATTTTGAAAGTGCCAAGGAAGCCGCCACCATCTCTCCGATCAGAACTGTTATACCGACAAGAGCTCCGGCCAATTTATCCGAATCGATACTCGCAATCTTCTTAAGAGCTGACGCAAGCACAAGAATAGCAGCTGACATTTCAATCATCGCCATCCCAAACTTATTCAGACCTTTCTGCCCGCTCAATGTTTTATCAAACAACGCCATAGATGCGGCCAATTCGGCAAAGAGGATGCTGATAGAAGCTAATGCCCCTCCCAGTTTATCCGAATCGATCAATGACAACACCAAAAGTGAACCGGCAAGAACCGCAATGGAACCGGCAATCTTCATCAGTATATCCGCTTTCAGACTTGCCTGGAAATCCGCAAGGGTTTCTTTTGCTCCATTGATAGCGCCTTTGAATCCCTCTATAATACCAGCAAACCCGCCAATAGCATCATCAGCAGTGCTTTCTAATCCGGTAAGGTTCTTGATGAATTTCATGATGCCTACACCAATACCGGTGACAATACCCCCGTTCAATAGGTCAATCAGCGAATCAAATCCTTCGCCGCGCAATGCTTTCATAATTCCGTCAATTACTTTTCCGAGAGCATCGACAATGATTCCACCCAGATTCGCCAGAACAGGAGCTGATGCCTTGAATGCGTCAACCAATTTTCCCATCGCTTCCTTTGCGACTTCACCTATTTTTTTGAACGGCTCGATTCTTGCTTTCAGTTTATCTGCCACGCTCATAAGTCCCGATGTATCCGGAACATTGAAATGCGTTTCTGCAAATTTCTTGATTGCCACAACAGTGCCATCGATATGCCCTTTTACCGATTTGAGGATTGGACTGACTTTATCGTGGAATTTCTGTATTGTCTGGTTAAAAACATCGCTCTTCTTTGCTGCTTGGTCCAGGGATACAAGCCATTCCCCGATTTTTCCGGTTACGCTCAAAACCCCTGAGCCGAGACTTCCAAGCCCTTTTGTCATCGGAAATACTGCTTTAACGAGCGCTCCAATTCCCTGTTTCACAAGATCCAAAACCGCGAACAGACCCTTGAAAGTATTTTTCAGGTTTTGGGAATCTTTATCGCTTAATTTCAAATGCGATGTAAACTCTTTTAGACCTTTGGTAAGGTTTATAAGCTGTTCCGATGTTGTTGCTGGAAAAATTTCACGGAACGCCTCACCAACCGGTTTAACTACACTCATCAGGCCACTGAATGCATTTTGAACGGACTCGATAAGAGCTTGCCTCCCGCCCAAATCTTTCCAACCCTGGAGCATATCGTTCCTGGCTTTCGATGATTGGTCGATGAATCCGCCGACAACCTGGCTTACAGAAGTCCATAATACTTTGGCCTCTTCCAAATCGCCAAATAAAATCTCAAATGTCTGCGCCCATCCGGAACCTGCTGCTTCTTTCAGCGTATCCATCAGCTGGCTGAATGTTTTTACATCCTGTGCTGAGTCAAATGCTTTCTGCCCAAGCTCTTCGATAGCCTTAATCTGCTCTTCGGTATATCCGATACCCCGGAGTTTTTCCTCATATGCCTTCTTCTCCGCAGCGGTCATTTCCCGCACATCCGTTGCATAATTACCCAACGTCTGTACAAGAACATCAGTGGTCATCCATTGCGAGGAAAGAGAATCATTAAACATGCTCGTTGCTGTGAACAAGTCAGATATCTTCCCCTGCGCATCCGTTGTTGTTGACTGATATTTATCGCCGACTTTGACAACGGTTCCCATTGCAAGGGCTGTGTCCAACAATGACTGTTTGAACTCCACAGTAGCCATGTTAGCATTTTCAATGGACTTCCAGTCTATCAGCTTGACCGCTCCTGAAGATAACGCCTGGGCAAAATTGTACATAGCCCTTGAAGCTTCGTTCGCATTTGCTCCTGAAACCGCCGCTTCATTACTGATACCCTTAATCGCCTTTACCGCATCATCAAGAGAAACTCCTGCATTTGTAAATTTTCCAATGCTCGAAGTCATATCAGAAAACGAATAAATGGTTTTATCCGAATAGGTATTCAGTTCTTCAAGGTAGCCATTTACTGTCTTGATATCCGCCCCCGTACTTGCCATGATAGTTTGCACGGACCCCATTTTGAGTTCATACTCCGCAAATCCCTGATGAATCGGTTCAAGAGTAAACGAATCCACGAGCTTCTTTCCGGCGTTGACCACCGAGTTTGTGATATTCGCCAACGCTGTGATTGCGACCACTTCAAGCGCCGAGAACCTGCTCTTAACAGTTTCCACCGCACTGCTCAGCCCTGATATGTTAATCCCTTTTACCGCTTTATCAACATCTTCGAGACCCTTTGTCGCTCCGTCGAGCTTCAGGGAATGTTTAAGCTTGTCGAGCGTACCCATAGTAGTCTGTACGCCCTTCTCGAACTGCTGATTGTCAAACCGCATCTCGACAATGCGTTTTTCTACAGACTTACTCATAGATTCGTTACCTCCCTCCAAGCTTCATTCGCCATCTTATCGAAAATTGGCTGTATGGCCGGATTGATGTAATCTCTTCCTGCCACGTATCCGCCACCTTTTGTTCCATGCCCATACTGTAAAATGATTGCAATATTCACACCATTGCTTATATTGGAATTGGTGAATGCGATTGTTGTTTCTTTTCCGTCATGGGTTATCTCATAGTCCCAGGAATCAGCTGTCAAACCACTATCCTTTGGCGTTGCAGAGGCGAGAGCCGCAACCCCCGCCTGCCCATAACGCTCCAGCACGTTGAGATAATCCAGCTTCAAAAGAGAATTTAAAAACTTCTCCGTTTTGGAGAAGTCACCTTTATGCCGGAACGTTATGCCGCTCATGATCTACACCCTTTCTGTAATATCCAAAGAAATCCATCCGTCTCTGTCATCCGCATAGGACTTCAAAAGCCCCCATCCAGAATCCGATCCCTCCCCGGGCTGTACTTCTACAATCGTAAAGACTCCGATTCCAGTGTACTTCCCTGTCTTGGAATGATTAGTTCCCGGACCCTTTCTGATGTTCAGATAGGAAGTATTTACCTTTACCAAAAACGGTTCAAAAGAACCTGCCGATGAATATAAAGTCCGTCCGTTTTCATCGAACACGCTATAGCCAGAGTTCTCATCCGCACATGCCTTTGCATATTCCATAACCTTGAATGCCCCCTTCTGAGAGGCAGCATCGTCCCAGGTCTTTCGCACCCGATACCACACTTCGGGTTCAGGCTGTTCGGCAGGCGATGTTCCTTCTGTTACAGAAAGGATGCCGTTAAGGATAGTTAAGATTTTCCCTCCATATCCGCCACCGGCTGCCCATCCGGCCCCCTGCGGGTTCTCCTGCTGCCCAAGCCATTCCACATACTCTGCGCATCCACGCTTAACATACTGGAATCGGGAATCGATGCAATCTTCGTTCAATGGCTCCATCGAAGCATAGGCTTTCAAATGCTGAATCTGCGCACGGATTCCCATCTGCGGCGTGTCAAAGGAATTTCCTTTCATACCGTTGGCAGTCACTCCCATGCCACAGAAATTGTTCTGGTCAAGAGTCACCGCCGATCCGGAAAATCCGAAATTACCCGTTTCCAGACACGACTGGGCAAACGCGACATCCCCACGGACACCCTCCGCTTGTCCCTCGGATAAATAGAACGGAATCATGTCAACCACAGATTGTGGCACATCCGGGTTCTTCCCCTTGATATAGGAAGCCATCTGCTCAACTGTCGCCAATGCAGCTCCCATAATCTTGGTTCCGCCCTCTACGGTTTCCGAAACTGCAGCGCCCATCGCATCTTTTACCGCTTTACGAAAACCGTCCATTGTATATCCGGTTCCGAGCTGTGACCACAGATGTTCCGGGTCTCCATGATTTGAAGCAATCCCCCGGTCATGGCCTTCCTTATGGGAAATCACCACCCCATCCGCCAACGGGTCAAGACCAAACTTTTTGCAGAGCATGGCGAATAGTTCCACGGCAGCCTCATAGGTACGCTTTGCCACGGCTTTGGCGGCATTCGGATCAGCGCAGGTAAAATTTGCCCCGCCCGTATACTTGATGCAGGCCGGCTCGCACATCTCTACGCCGATATGGCTGTTGTTCCCGCTCCCTTTGGAGCCGCTTCCACAATGCCATCCCCGATGATCCCAGGGCAGTGTCTGATATACGGTCCCGTCATTTCCATCGATGAACCCGTGGACACAGGAATTGTTGTGAGACGGACTGTTCCAACTGTTGATGAACGTTGATGCTTTTGGCTGTGGACAACCTACGGAATGAAGCATCAGTCCGGTTACTTTGATTTTCTTTCCTGCTGTATAGCAGGGGTTCCGACTTAAAATAGATTCCACCAATTTCATAACCTATTTCCTCCCTTTTGATTTATGTGCTTTTCTTCTGGCAGCATTTATCGCCGCAGTCCTCTTGGTAATCTCTTTCTGGGAAAGTTTCTCCGGAGGCGCATTCTTCACGTTGCAGACCCTTATCAGCGTCAGGAGCCTGTTCAGATGCCATTTCTGACACTCGAACGGAATATTAAGAGCAATCATCCAGTAATAAATCAACTCCGCCGTGACCGCTTCCTGACTGGTGTTTCCCTTCTCCTCTTTCGAGAACCAGGTCGCCGTCATCGAATCGTCAATGTAATCAGAAACCTGACCCATTATTTCATTGGTAATAAAACCATAGACCGATGGGTCAACATTCTGTGTCAATGTCATGCAGCGTATATAGTCCACCGTTTCCTCCACCGTTTTATCCCCTTTTCCAAGGAACGGCTTATGCCATTTGGATTCCCATTTTGAAAGGGAGACCAGAGAATGCTCAAGCTGCAGAGTTGTGCCTTTGGTACTGACGAATTCCTCTTTTCCTTCGTCCCAGAATTCCTGACCGGGTATCGTAATCTTAAGCATTTCTCCAATCACCCTCCTTCATAGACTTAAGCGGTAGGCGGAGTGACCCCTGCTATGGGCGCCTGGCCGGGAAGCGCGGTGATGTTCTGCCCAGCCTTAGCTTTTGTTTTGGGCATAATCCCGTTGACGAACTCCGCAGCCTTATTCGCATCGTGGGCCAATTCCATGAAGATGTCGGAATATGCAATGGTGGAAGCGAATTCCTCGCGAACCTTATCGTTCTTAACGAACTGTCTGCCGTCCAGGCTCTTTACACCATAGGCCATGATCACGATCTTCTTGAAATACTCGATAATCTGTTTCTGGTCATCCTCCTTGATGATCTTCTCCAGCAGCTGGGACAACCCGCCGTTCATGGAATATTCAAGCTCCGTCAGCTCGGCCTCCGTCAGGTTGAAATAAAAATCCTCCGTCCTCTGCTGGCCATCGAAATCATAGTAGGTATGGGTTTTCTTTAACATAATTTTCTCCTTTCCATTTGCACATAAAAAACGGAGCCGCACTTCATCTATCTGTGAGCAGCCCCGTTATACATGTTTCGTTATTCAGTTTGCTGTTACGATCTTAACCTGCCTCATTGAAGAACCGAATTACCTCATCCGGCAGAGGCAGCCGTGCCTCGACGGGTTCCGCTGTCGCCTCATAGTAGGTTTTGGCACTGTCAAAAGCCGTATCGGAAGTTTCTGCATACTCGCCGTCCACCAGCTCATAATATTTCTTTCCAGAGCTGAAATCGGTATCGGTAGTTACAGAAAATTCGCCGTCCTTTCCATAAAGGATTTCCTCAAATGCCGCCAGCTTCTCCGGATCGACCCTTGTGGAATCAATCTGTAAATGTGCTGTCGGTTTGTAGACCTTTCCAGTCTTCGGATTGATCATGTTAATCACTACCGGTGTGGTGGACACTGACCAGCTGAGCTGAACAGCCTCCGGGCTCTCATTCACGGTATTGCGGGCTCTCTCCGACGGTGCCGCTTTCCCGTTGTACACCAGATGGATCTTATAACCGTAGTCCGTGTCATCCACATCGTTGCCGATCAGAGTCCGATAAGATAATCCAAACATCTTTCTTGTCTGCTGACCGATATTTACTCCGGGGGCCACTTCCGCTGAACCGTCGCATTCATCAAATTCCACGGGAGAGAAGTATGCCTCGATGGTCGCCGCAAACTTCTCAGCGGAAACCAGATTCAGGTATTCAATGTTATCCGCATACTGCGGTGTCGACTCTGCCCCGGAAGGGCTCTCGTTTACATTGATCAGACCGTCCCAGGCTACGCCTTTCGGATAAGATGCCTTTACGGCGGGGTAAAGAACGCCATGATCCACGCCAGTTTCATAGAGACGCTTACCGACTTCGTCCCACTTAATTTTACTCATGAATTGCTACCTCCTTAAAAATATAGTGTGAAGACATCGTGATTGAGATTATCTGCCTCGAAATGGGTGTCAAGCTTGCAATATCCCAATTCCAGCAGCTTGCCAGGAATCTCGGAATCCGGGTCTTCGTCGATGTATGTTACCGTATACTGATTATGTTTACGGTATATCTTGTTGTTTGCTGAATCGGCACGGATGCCGCTCCGTTCATATACGATACATGGATAGTCGAGGCTCTTCGACTCAGGGGGCTGAAAATATACGTTGCAGTTTCCAAGAATCCCCTCAAACAGCTCCTGTAGCTTTTCCCTCGGTTTTGCCACCGTTATACACACCCCCTATCGTCAATATCAGCCTGGGGTACTGGACTTCCACTCTTGCGATCTTCCATTTCGCCCCCATAAACTCAACGTACCGCATGGAGTGAAAATTCTGCCTGGCATATGGATCGGCTACAATGCTGATTTCGTTGGCGATATTAAGATTGTCATTCACCTGCCCGGCAGATTCGTACTGGCGCGAATTCCGAATCAAATCCCCGAAATACGGTTTTTCAGTTATCTTCGGTCTCCATACGCCCGGCTTCGTTTCCACCGTCTCAGCGTAGCCGATTTTTCCATAAAACTTTGCCATTTTGAATTTCTCCTCCGATCTTTATCCCCGCTCCTCTACCGGCTCCTCAATGGCGATGGCAGAATACACCCTGGTCAGTGCGCCGGAGCATCTGGTCTCCAGCAGGGACTTCTCCTGGTTAAAATCAATGTCGAACTGGGTGAAGTGAGTTACTTCGCCACCCTTAGTCGCACCCAGGGAATAGTCTGCCAGATTCGCGATGATACCCAGCAATTTCTTCGTCTTGTTTTCGGACGTGGTCCGGGTCTTTCCCTCGAACTGTTCTGCCGTCACAATCTCTCCCACATTCAAGGAAGAGGCCAGCTCCGCCTTAGACGAATAAATCCGTCTTCCGTTCATATCTCTTGCCAGCAGCATGACATTCAGCATATGGGGCGTGCAGAAGAAATCGGGGGTGCCGGTGCCCTTGTACTTTTCTCTTGCATACAGGACGGTATTGATGAGTGCCTCGGCCAGGATGTAGTTGAGTCCGAAACTTACCCCGGTGTTCGTCCCCTGAAGCTCTTTCTTCGCTGCTTCCACGTCCAGATCCACGTGCAGAGTATACAGATCGTCATCGAGCCAGATAGGTCTGATGTGCTCCGGCGAAATCTTATCCGCATCGCCCTCATCGCGGCCGTCTCCCAGCATGATTGCCGTGGCCAGTTCTTCGTTCAGCATCATCCTGTCGATGTTGTACAGGTACTGCACATAGTCGAGATCCGTGATATCCACGATGTCATCTCTATGCAGGGCGTTCTTTACATACACCGTCTGGGGGTCGGTGGTTCTTCTGACCAGCTTGAAGTTTCCGGTCAGCTTCTTCTCCTTGCCTTTCTCGTATCCCTTTGCCCTCAGGGCATCAATATTGCGGATGTCCACCTGCCCAGTCCTGATTCTGGAAATGGGGCTCTTGTGCACTTTCCTCATGACAACGGAAATCCACCCCTGGTCACTGGTAATCAGCTCCGGAGCGCCGGGTCTCACATCCTTGTACTCGGGGAACAACAGGGTGACATTTCCGTCACCGGTCTGTACAAACCCGCTGCTTGTAGCATCATGCTGAAGCGTGAGGTTATTCTCGTCGGCATAGATCTGGAGTGCAGTCTGCAGGCTCCCCACCTGGTTGTTCTTTGCCAGGGAAATAATCGCTTCCCCATCGGCATGGCTCAGGATATCCGTTCTCGCCTGCTTCTGATCGAATACGTTATGTTTCATGGTCTCATTACCTCCTTTTTTCTCTTCCTCTTTTTTCTTGTCATCGGGGACATCCTTCTGGGACATAATCTCCCCAACAACAGCATAGAAAACATCTTTCTGTTTTTTGTTGAAAGTTTTGATGACGTCCTCGATGGTCTCATCATCTTCGCCATCCTTCTTATTCGGATTTTTATCTTTATCATCCGGATTATCACTGCCACCGTCTTCGTCCTCTTTCTTGGTGTCGGAATGATAGAGGCTGATCGGTTCTCCGGTGTAGATAATCGCCTCACCATCCGCATCGTCACCATGAGAAAGCGCTACCGTATCGATGAACGCCCCAGGATTTGCTCCCGCCAGTACGAGGCTGACTTCCCGAATAGCACCGTGGAGTACATTGGACGCACGCTCACGAAGCTGATTCGCAAAGATGGATAACGCTGAAACATCTCCGTGTTCCACCAGAAGCTTTGCGTTCCTACCCTGCTCGGTATCGTTGAATGTGCAGTATGCATATACGCCGTCTGCACGGTTCTCCAACAATGCATGTCCGAGAACATTAAACGGTCCATTGTGCTGGTGGTTCCATACGAGTGGAACCGTCTGCCCATCGTTATCCTTGAATGCATCCTTCAGGATGGTTCTCCCATCAGAGCATTTCAGGTTATTCCGGGTAGCCCAGCCACTAAAGTCGAATTTCTTCATTTTGAATTTTCCTCCTTCTATGTCTGGTTGTTTTCTTCTACTGTTTCTTCAGGTGTGGCATCCGCAGGACTTTCCTTATCCGCGGCCGATTCGCTCAGGTTCTTATTGCGCAATTCATCGGCTTTCGGATCGTCCGACGGCTTCATGCCGATAACCTGCCGGATCTCGTTGGATGTCATAATCTCGTTTCTAGTGAACTTGTCTGCGATCTCAGAAATTTCAGATACAGGAACAAGCTTGAACGGATCTCTGAAGAATTCGATTGACTGCCGCTGAGACCGAGCGGTCTTAGTGAGAAACTTCCGTTTCATTTCGTCAGCGATTGCTGACAGGATAGGTTCAATCGTCCGATTGTAGTAGTTGAGCATCGTCTTCTCGTCCGCAGTACCATCCAAAATCCCCTGAGTGATTCCTAACTGGCTGTACAGCATACTCGTCAGGTATTCAATCTGGGACATCAGATTGTTCTCGACGGGTCGATTCAGCTGCGTGATATGCTCCGTACCATCGGTATAAGCAATCCCATACTTCGATCCCCGTAATTGATCCTCTATATCCTTGCGCCGGCTCTCGGCCTGCCGACGCCTCGCTTCGGTCTTGATAATATAAGGAAGCTGGATAATCAAATCCAATTTCCCGGAGCCGTTCTGTTCGTCAATCACATCTAACAGATTCAGCTTCCTGATCAGGCGCTGCATCGTGGAATTCGGTTCGTTGATAACCGCATAAAGCGGATTCTCAATAATTGCCACCGACTGCTTTGCCATAAGAATATCTTCTTTCTGGCCTGTCCGTTCGTTATAGACCCGGACGCGGACATGCTGCGGATACCACTCCAAAATCTGTCCCGTCCGCATAGCATCGATGTCAAAAGAGCCAGGAATCCCATCTCCCGGATCATCATCCGTGTCCGTCGGGACAATGGCCACGCACCCCTCATCCATCATAGACATGACAACATCCTGAAGAAATGCCCGCCCAGTCTGATCTGCATTGGCTTCAACTGTAAGGCAATTATTCAGCCCGGAATCGAGCGTCGCAAGAAAGCGGTTATTCTCGTCCAAACGTACATGGAACATATCCACTGCGGCCACATCCATCGCAATCCGGTTATAAACCGATGTCACAATGGATCGTTCATTACCCCTTGAAAACCGCATCCTATCCGGGCGGAAAGAATATCCGACGCCAATGTCCCTGTAATTTCTTGTAGGATCTTTATTAAAGAAAGCATTCCAGGCATGTTTCAGCCTGGCTCCCATTGAAATCTCCATTTTGAATTTTCCTCCAATAAAAAAAAGAACCGCTTTCGCAATTCCTAATCAAATGCCTCTCTGTTCAGCTTATAAGCTACAAACGCATCCATCATTGCGGCAACAGCGTCAATCTTGGCATCGTACCGTTTCTTAAGCAGCTTTCTGTTTCCGTTCGTGTCTTCCATAACAATGCAGTTCCCCATTGCAAATGTCATAAGTTCTTCATCAAACAGAAGCATCCTTTCTTCAGAAAGCTTCTTCAGCTCACCTAACGGCACCGATTCCGTTTTAGCTCCCTGGATAACCTTTTCTATACCAAAAGGACCATTCTCGGATTCCCATCTCGCAACGAAATCTTTCGCATTGTATGGGTCATAGCCGAAGCAACGTACATCATAGTCACACTGAGCGATATGGTTATCCAAATCCTCGTAGACTTCCATCATGTCCAGTACGGTGCCAGGCATAACGATCAAACTACCCTCTGCTATGAATTGATCATACTTCATGCGTATTGCAGCCGGAAGTTTCTTCAACGTCAGCTCCGTGATGTAATTGCGGGTCTTAACTCCGAAAGAGCCATTTGATAAAGGGAAAAGAAAAGTGAAAGAACAGAAATCATCCCCCTGGGATAAATCCCCTCCGAGAGAACACGGCAGCTGCCAATAATCCCGCTTTTTATGCGGTAACGTTTCCTCATAAGTAAAGTAATACGTGTATCCTTCCATCGGTATGCCAAACCGCTTTGCCAGAATATCGTTCCTGGCTGCCGGTGCTTTTTCTGCTCTTTCCACATCCAGCTGATAGGTCTCATAGCTTACTGTTTTTCCGATGTTTGGATTAGCCTTTATCCACATTGCCGGATTAGCCACTTCGTCTATGGAATCCAGCCTGTAATACCAGATGGACACATGGGGATTGATGTAATCCCCCTTCAGGATGTCCAGCAGCTCCATCTTAATCGTGTCGCCGCTTCCGTTTCGCACCGTACCTTCCGAACTGATTGCAACAATCAAATAATCATCCAGTTTCGATGCACCCTGCTCGATTGCACCAACCACGTCTTCGCGTATATCCCCGGAAAGCCATTCATCCACCGTCGATACCTTTGGCCTCAATCCCTGAAGCTTATTGATGCTCATGGGGCGAACTTCCAGAAGAGAACCTGTTAGAAAATTCTCGATTCCTTTTTTCGTCGATGCCAGCTTCACCCTATTCGCTTTAGAACCAGTCGTATTTTGAAGAGAGCCATCCGTCAGGAACCGGAAGAATGGTCCTCTGGATCTGGTGATGGCAGTCCGAATGGGCGACATTACCTCATCTGCCTGTTTCATCGTTGGGGCAGTGGTAATCTGATGGGTTGTTGACGTATCCACATTTAGGAAATAATTCTGGATGCAGGAGCCATACATAGATTTGGCCGCCCCTCTGGCTACGATCAGATACTGCTTGTTTATGAGCCGCCGCTTTACGTTTTTTCTCACATAGCGGCCGCCATGACCATCAGGATTCGGAACGTACACGCTACGCTCAACAAAGTAATACCATCCAAATATCTGCTCCGCCCAAAGTTTGAAAGTATCGAGCAATCTCAAATCAGCGCCATCTGTCAGAGTCAGTTCTTCTTCACAGTAGGCAATAAAGCCATCAATAGCTTTATCGTCGTACCAGATACCCGGATTCGCAATCAGATCGTCAATCCGATTCATCTCCAGTGATATCATCTCACAGACGGGTATTTCGCCTTTCATTACGGCATCTCGAAACTGGCCGTAATACTTCGGTGTGGCCGTGTTTGACAATGCCATGCTCTATTCTCCCTTCTTTTATAATCCCAACGCTTTTCTTCCGACCAGAACCATCTGCGAAAATCTTTGCTCGCTTGTTTTCGTGCGGTAAACATCTTTCGGAACGACGGACTCCATGTCAAATACGATTACCGGAGATTTTGCTTTGAATCCTCCGTATATTGCATCATTCGTATCAAGAACCGCCCCATACCCCGCCTGTTTACAAGCGTTGAAGAACTTTGTCCTCTGTGTATAGGCATCTTTGCCTTTGCGTGCGTCTCCCTGGCCATCATATGGGATAACATAATTGAACATTCTATATACTTTCTGCAGCTCATCAGCGGTCGGAACATAATCATCATTCCTCATCCGTTTCAAGACATCTCTTGCTTCTCGGTATCCTTTGAACTTGTACTTATCGCTTACGAAATAGCTCTGCATCCGCTCATCATCCGTAACGAAATTGTAGAAATCCCGATCTTTCTTATACAAACTCCTGAAAACTTCCGCTCCGGAATCTTCGCTTGCGACTTTTATGTTATGCTTAAGGGAATTGTTAATCCGATACTTCAGAAATGTCCCTGTTCCGAGGCTGTTTCCGTTTTCGTCGTATATTGTCTGTGGTACCTTTCGGTTGAACAGGGCATTATACTGATGCTTGTCCAGTACATTATGGGTGGCGTAAAACATATCGGTGTCTTTTGTCCGGTCACGGTCATACGATAATGTGCTGAGTGTCGTTTTGTCTGCCCTCAGTACCTCGTCGAAATGTTTCTTGTTGTAGATGCTGTTTGGCTGTTTTCTTTTCTTATAAATAGCTTTCCTTTCCGCTTGGGAATAATCACCGCCACCAAGTGGGTAAGGAGGGCCATTCCGGTTCCCCCATCTCTGCCCGAGAATACCGTGGTGCCGTAAGTCGTTCCTGCTGTCCATTTTGAATTTCTCCTTCCCACGGCATCATCTAGCTCTTAAGCTGATGAATCATCATCATGATACTTGCCGCCGAAGCACCGATTGCGAGAACATCGCCAGTCGTGGACAGAAAACTGGACACATAATCTCTACCGGATTTGATATGCTCGGTTGATAAAGACTTGTAGTTTCGTTCCAGATTGAGACGGTTAATTGCCGCCTGAAGCTCTTTATCCGTCATTTTCGACAAATCCATTTTGTCCATCGCCTTTGCCTGTTTACGGTTGGCTCCACGGCTGCTTATGCTCGAAGCAGCCTTTGCCGCATTGCTTGCAGACTGCAGTCCAGCTCCGGCATTCTTATAATCATTTGCAACCGTTTGATGGACAGCTCCTCTTGCGCGGCCACTATTGTCGCCACTTACGCGACCGTTCTCATCAGAAGATATTCCACTCCCCTGAAGCCGTCTTCTTCCTGCGGACGTCAAAGTACCATCGCTGTTCTGATAACGCCGCACTCCCCAACGCTGACCCAAAACACCATGATGGTACAGCTCCGAATGCTTCACATCTGCTGCTTTGGTTCCCGTCTTTGCTGATGTAAGGGGCTTATTCTTTTTAAGGATTTCGTTTACTTTTTTCTGGACTTCGGAATAATCTTCACCAAGCAAATCTTTCCGGACTGTGCCGTTACCAAAGTTTCCACGGATAACTTCATTAGCCAATGCCTCAACGTCTTCCTTATCCAGCTTGCTTTCCGGCTCTTTCTGGGCATAATGGTCTGCTACTTTCTGGCGCATACGCTCGATTTCTTCTTTGGATAATTTGTCAGTATCAACTCCTGCAAATTCGGCAAGAGTCACCCCAAAATCCTGCCAGTTATCATCCGTTATCTGGGATGGGTCGAACAGCCCCGGATTCTTTTTCAGGGTCGCTTCAATGTCTTCGTACATTGTTTTTTCCCAGTCTTCAAGTTCTTTGCCACTTGTGTTTTCCGACTGATGACCTCCCTTATAACCTTTAGGGTAAAAATAGGTTCCGTTCACTCGCTTAATGTATTTATGGTCTTTCCATGTGGAACCCTTTGCGCTATGTTGCAAGCTCATTTTGAATTTTCCTCCTCTCCTTTAGAATCTCCGGGATCAACCGCAACGCTGAGCCGCCATTCAAATTCGCTAATCATTCGGTTCATAGCTTCAATAACTGCAGAACCTAATGGCGGGTCGAAAATCAGTTTCACTTTCAGATGCATATAGGATTTTACCAATTCCAATCGCGAATCATCTGGGATAAAGTCAGTCCACACCTCATCCTCCCCTTTGATTGAAAAACCCCGTGATGGTCCTACACCAATCTGGTTCAGAATCATGAATACGGAGTTTATATGCATAATCAAATCAGCATCGAATTGTTCATACTCTTCGATGATCCCGAGCATTTTCTTGATTGATGTAAGTATGCTTTCCATAAATCCTTCCTCTTTCTTTAATGTTTCCAGGGACATGTGTCATTTCTTGTTCGCTCCGGCGGAAGCCTGACCAGCAGCTCCTCATCACCATAATGGATAGCATTATGGGTATTAAGTGTTGTTGTAATCAGGTACTCAGGATTAAGCAGGAAATCACTACAGGTTTCAATATCCTTAGGAAGAATCGGATTCATATGATGGATAAATATTTTTCCGCAGATGTCATATCCGTCAATACCCAAGTCACATCCCCCATCCCGCAGAATCACAAAATCCCGAACAGACTTCCATTCCTGGGATCTATAAAACTCCTGATTAATAAACCTGTCAAAACCAAATGTTTCCTTGCCTACAGAACCATTAAGCTGCAGGTATCGAAACCTCTCCTCGAATGTTCTCAGCATGGAAAGTTCGGAATATGTTCTAATACTCATCGTCATCATCCTCCTGCCCACTATATCTACGGAAAGAGGCCATCGCCTGATCGTACATCTCCTTTATGTCCTTTGCTGAAGCAACTGCCTCTGTTTTGGCCTTTACAAGCTCGTTCTCCAAAGCGATCTTTTCCTGCTCATACTTCTCTCTGGATGAGCCAAGCTTTAAAAAGTGAACTATTTCCTGAGAAGATGCCGTTCCATTTCTTAACCGTTCTTCCGCAACATCCATCGCCAAAGAAATCATCTGGTTTTCTCTTGCCTCAGGTGTCAGAGCCGGACGCATCCTGCGGGCAGTCCCTGATGAACTAACGACTTTGGTTTTTCCCACAGTTATCGCCTCCTCTCGTTCAAATATCATTTGGTTTTAACATAGTTCTGTTGGGAATCAATATACTAATAGACCAGTTTCATGACACTAAAAAGAACTCGCAAAGCTGTTTCACGCCTGAATCTGAAAGGAGAAAACAGGAAAGCGATCCTGTGGCGTCATACGAACCCTGCGAGTTCTTTTTAGTACCATGAAAATATAAAAAGTTTCTACAAAAATATCCCCCAGAGAATTTTCAAAGACCGCCGCGATAAGGGAGGGGGTGCTATTTTGGCGACCCCCCCCTATACCTTATGGCAGCCCTGTCAGCGGAGGCTCTGACAGTATACGAATTGTTGTTAGCTTGCTTTATTGCTTGAATCCTGATTACTTTTCCTGCTATTACCTTGTTTCTTCACCTTTTTATAGATGTTCAGGAAATCGTATTTAATGATTTCATCGATTGCACGTTCCACTTCGATGTCATTCTCTTCATCCGACATCTGTTCAGAAGTTCGCGCAATTCTTCCAAGATAAGCGCAAGTATTGTAACCTTTTTCCACATCGAACAGAAACCAGGAATGAAACTGTTCAAATGGATCAAACGGATTGTCAATCGTTGTCAACATGCATTGCTGTTGCATGAACAATTCACTCCTTTCATTACAAGTATTTAGACACGGTTGATGTAGAAATGCCAAGTGCTTCAGCAATCTCAGATGTGCTATAACCAGAAGCGCTCATAGAGGCAATCTTGTTCTGCTTAGCGGTACTCAATGTTGTAGTAGCACGGGGTGTCGCTCGCTGTCTGAGGCTGTCGATGTCGGCATTATTGAGAATCTGTGTCAGCTTGCTTTCGCTAATAGCTCCGGCTTGTATAGCTTCCCATTCTCTATCTGTTATGACAACTGGCTTGCGCTCTGCTCCCACCTGTTTTCGTGCTGCTGTGAGAGCCTGTTGATTTGCTTTCTTGATCTCAGCATTGGTCATGTCGGGATTTGCCTGCTTCTTTGCCGTTACTGTAGCATTTGCAATTACCTGAGCCTGTCTTTCGCGAGGGGCGTTCTTAAGGGCCACATTGAGCTTAGCATTAAGGGAGTCTACTTCGTTCTGGTAGGCCGCCTTGGCGGAAGCAGAGTAGGGGATCTTACCGGTACTCACCATCTCCTTACGAGCCTGGTTAGCCAGGGACTTCATCTTATTAGCATAGGAGGCATAGGCTTCTTCCTGAGGGGTGCCTGAGGAAAGGGTACGGGCGTCCTTGGCTTCAGCCATCTGTGTGCTGGCCTGTGTGCGGGTCTTGGTCTTTCCGGTTTTCTTGTCAACATAGGTAAGATCGTCAGCAGTCTTGTAGCTCAAGGAGCCGTCCTCATTGATAGTGGGGCTTCCTTTACGCTTAGGCACAGATACCTCAGATTTAGCACGCGAAATCAAAGTGGCGGCGCCTTCTTTATACTTTCCGTCTTCGACTCTTCCCTGATACTTCTTTTTCAGAGATGCGATTCCGTTATCCTGCTCACTTCTCTTATAGTCGAGATTATGCTTCTCGGCGTCAATAACAACCATGCTATGCCGGACTGCACGAGCAAGTTCATCTTCTGTAGCGCCCTTTAATGTCATATCAGTAATCAGATTTGACACTTTTCCCATCTCGGTTTGAGTATTTTTCATCCGCTTATAGGGCTGCGTAGTGCTGTCAGGACCATACTTCTCTTTAGGATCGAATCCTTCCAATCCTTTGAGCGGATGGGTAGACGTAATCTTAATTTTTCCGCCTGTCGGAATTACCATAACAGTGTCGCCATCGAAATCGGCACCCGACAAACGTTCCGCAACTTTACTGTTAATACCGATTGCATCTTTTGGTGTATTACCAAGTACCTTCTTACCTTCTGGTTGCTTATTGTTCACGGTAAGAACCGGAATTTCAAAAGTACCACCATGCGGATACCGAATCAAAGCGACCTGCTCTCCATTCTTATAATTTGGAGCATAGACTTCTGTATCTTTGATTGTGGTCAAAGGTAATATGACCTGGTACTTCTGTCTTGGTAATGCTGCTGCCTGAAGATGCACTGCCGCCGAATCGCAATCATCAGCAAATGATTTAAGCAATGTCTTCTTGACAGTAGGGTTGGTAAGCGCACAAATTTCGTCATACTCTGCAACTTTATCAGCAGTGGCAAGTCCAAGCTGCTTATTGATAAGGGTCATGCTTTGCTTCGACAAGAACTGGGACGGAAGATGGTCGCTCCATTCTCCCCAATCTCCTTCTTCAGCACGCTTGTTGATAAGGGAAAGTTTTTCATTCCCATCTTTGTCAATATAATAGCTCTGTCCTCCATGTTCCTTAATCAAAGAGCCAAATGGATTGTCAGGATCATCTTTGATTTTCTTAAGAACATCGGTCATCGGTGTTCCAGTTTTCTTGTTTGTGTTGAACAATACATCAACACCATCCGGGAGGTCATCAGAATATACCGCCATTCCTTTCAGATAATGCGTTCCATCAACCATGATGCGAACCTGGGCATAATGGGAATCACCAAGCGACAAATCATCCACGCCTCTCCGAATCTCGATTACGCCATCTTTCTGAATACCGCCATCCTCTGCGTAGTTAATTTTCAGGCGGCTGGAATCCATGCTTTCCGGATATTGAAATGCTGGTCTGACTTTCTGTCCATCTTCACTGAGAATCTGATCGTAGTCCTTTACCGAATGAACATTATCAAAATCGTAAATTTCTCTATGCTCTGTTCCAGGAGGACATATAACTTTAATATTTGTCTGTTTGCCAGGATTCGTTACTTGCGGAACACCACCGCCATAAACCGGATATCCCTCCATCTCCAAAATATAAAGTGCTTGGTTCAATTTCTCTCTGGAGATTCCAAGTTCCCGTTCAACACCAGTGCCTACATCAATCATTCCTTTTTCATCAATCATTTTTTTCAGGAAATCAGCAGTAGTTTTAGCCTGGTTCATACGAGCTTCGGAATTTTCATTAAGAAGAGACCTTACAGATGAATCATTTGCAAACCCCATCTTTTCGGCAATTTCGTTAAGGCTGTAACCCTTTTCTCTTAGTCCCTTTGCTGTCGAAACCTGAAGAGAACGCCGCTCATCTTTTGCAAGACTCATCTGGGTCCGCAACTGTGTCGTAGTTAGTCCGAGTTGTGCCGCAATTTCTGTTTCACGAAGCCCCTGACTTTTCAGTTCATCAATACGACTGAGGAAATCGCCACTATGTTGATAAGGATTATCGCCGGAACCCCAAGGATAGCGGCCGGAACGTCTTGGCATTCCATAATGCATTAAAATTTCTTCCGTAATGGGATTCATGCTTATCCCTCCTGTTCTTTAATTTTGTTGATAATTTTGTCAAACGTGATGATTTTGTCCATAATTGGCGCAATATCCTCCACTGTGGGATTAGCAACCAAAATATCATCCGATTGATACAGACGGGTCTCTATATCAATATCAGCTGGTTTGATTTTGTATTCCAAACAAAAAAGAGCAACATATACAAAAAGCTGCTCCATATGTGCCCGAATCTTTCCCGATTTATAATCATGAACTCGAAGAAACTTATTTCTAAACGCAATGGAATCAGCGGTTCCGAAGCAATTCTCTGAATAGAATAGAACCTGTTCAGGAATCATTTTGAATCCAATCGCATCGTTTACATACATATTCAGTGTCTTGTGAGATCTTGGTAACTTCTGACCAAGCCGGATACACTGCGCCGCAAATTCATGGAGCTGTGTTCCTTTCTGTGTCGCTAAAAAGCTACTGTAAGATTCCGCAACTTTATCCTCACTGTAGTTAATCCAGTGATACTTACTTGCACCAAGAAACGCATGTTGCCCTTCAAGATTTGAATGTTTGTTGAAGTTCATGCAATACTTCCTCCTTGTTCTCCGGACAAATGAATCTTGAAAACGACATCTTGTTCATCAGTCCGACGTAATATTCTTGATTTGGCTGTCTTTTTGCCCTCGCAGATTTCTTACATTCCAAGGTGGCCCATTTGTTTTTATACAGAATCAAGAGATCTGGTATGCCCTGAATATGTCCGGCATCAAGTTTTGTAACGATGCATCCTACAAACAGCTCTTTCAATTCTTTTACAAGCGAAGCCTGGAAGTCACGTTCTAACTTTGTAACCGCCATCAGGGAACCTCCTCTCATTTTTCTGAAAATAAAAAAGAGAAAGTAAAAGCTAAATGGCGCTTTTATTCTTCTCTCTTCATAAAAGGGTATGTTTTTTATGCGAGGCAAAAAATAGCAAAAGAAAAGCCCGCGTTGTCATACGCGAGCCATGTTAATACTAATCGTCAAATATTTTACAACTTGTTTTACAATACGGCCACGGTCCTCCGCAAGCCGCACATCCAAATGGTGGATTATCTGGGTCGTCATATATATGTTCATAATCCCAGTCGTCTTCATCCATGATATGCCCGCACTCAGGGCACTTAAATTCTGACCGAATATAACTGTATCCCATAGTTTCGCCGCAAACCGGACAATCCGGACAGCAACCACTATAATCGGGAACATTGTCATAGCCAGTCATATCAATTTTCTTTTTACTCATTTTTCTTTATCTCCTTTCGATAATCAGAAAGCAGGTCTGCCCCACTTCCAAATTTGTGTCGAAGAGACAAAGAGCTCTTTATCTTCTCCTTCCATAAAATACTTTGTAAAATGCACGTAGGGCACTTATTCAATTTTCTATTGTTATCTTTCAGTAATCGTCACTGGTTCCAAAAAGAACAATCCTGTATCCTCATTAAAGTTCTTAACTTTTGCTACAACATGAATGTTACTACCGGCTTTCACAAATTCTGGCAGAAACAAATCTTCTATACCCAAGTTCATGGTGTTTACATCTTCAAATTTAAAGACCGGTCCGGGATTCACCGTATCATCATCTATATAATCGCCGGCACTTAATAGAATATCATATCTGGTATCATAGTCATCGTGATTGACGATGTAAGTTATACAGCCATCGAATTCAATAACTGACTCTTTATGCGCTTCGGCAAACTCAGAATATAAAGAATCTATTTCGGCCTCAACTGCTAACATGGTTGCCAGCTCCTCACAATTATTCACTGTAAGATTGGGCACTGGTGGTTCTTCGGTTTCTGAACTTTGAGTTTCCTCCGGCGTTGTTTTTTCTTCTCCGTCATATTCCTCTGGAAATGTATGGTATGTAATTATAACTTCCACATCATTCGGATACCATCTATCTGGAGAATAGTCCTTATCACCGTCAACTGAAACTTCCTCGACCTCACCATCTTTTGTCATCCAGCCGGTTACAAGATCGTCTATCGGTTCTACTTGAATATTTGTAAAACCTTTACTTTCAAAATCTTTTATTACATCTTGATAGTTTCTTCCTTTTTGTGCGCTTGAAGCGGACGGTGTTTTTGCCTGTCCCTCATGACTTTCAGAATCTCCGCAAGCACCAAGAGTAAATATCATAATCAAAACCAGCAACAAGGAAAATCCTCTTTTCATAACTTCATTCTTTCTCCTCTCAAACCAATATTCAGACAAATAAAAAGTGCGCCCTCACAATAAGAAGACGCACCAAAAAAGTGAATCTCCCTATTGTTGCGACACAATCTCTTCCTAATTACGGCATGAGCAAAGAGAGAATACACCTTTTACCAAGATGAAATTCTCCGTAATTAGGATAAATATAGAGTTGTGTCACAGTTTAAGTATACCATATACACGGCAAAAAAGAAATATCATTCTCAAAATTCTGCTCATGCCGTAACAAACCTGGCTCGTCTTTCCACCTCATTATATACCATACGCAGCCCATCCGGAAAATATACCAGAATCGACATGTAACCATGCGGACAATATCCAACAGCATCTTTCTTCAAATTTGGATAGATGGACTGAAAGCTCTTGTAAATTTCAGACCACGCATTCTTCTTTTTCATAAAACCTCCTTTCCATCGCTCTGCCCACTTTCCCACCTTTTTTCACAATCTTTATATATATTTAAACTTTTTATCACAATTAGTTAAGAAAAAGGATGGGCAAATGGGCTTTGAGCCCGCAAACCCGCATAAATACTGGGTTTTTAGTGACCAAATCGGGTTTTCAAAAGTGGGCAGAAAGTGGGCAAATGGGCAAAAAATTGATCATTTTTACCCAAATTCCACCAACTTTCGTCCGTACCCGCTTTCAACCTCTCCCAAACTGCTTCCAAAAGTGGGCAGTCAAAAACAAAAGCGGGCACGGAATTACTTAATAGGATCGCCTCATATAGGGCAAATTTCTCCTGGAAGTAGGTATATATCGGTATTGTACGGACGGTTTATCTTTCTGATGATACCGTCTTTTCCGGACAGTAGTATTCTTGGAGATCTCCAGAGAAACTTCCCTCTGACCAAAAATATCACGAAAGATTTTCCGAATAGTCGTTCCGAGTTTAATCACTTTCTCATTCAGCTGCTCCCAGACATGCATCATATGCTTAATGGCTTCTTCTATTGTCATAGCTTTACCTCCAATTTCTAACCTGGAATAGGATTTTACTGATGTTTATCGAAATGCTACGTCCGATCTCTTCTTATGAAAAATGCAGTTCGGATCACTTTTCTCGATGAATGAAATATCATCCGGATAATCGCCACGCATCTTCTCACATGCACCCAGGTATTCTAAATACGTCTGCTTATACACACATACTTCTCTATGTACACAGCTGGTACAGATTGTTTCTCTAACACCTTCGCCCATAAATATCACCTCCAAACCTTTCCTGTCTGCAAATCTTTCAGGACAATCCGCTCCTCCAGATGAAACCCGGAAAGTTCGCAAATTGTGAAGATTGTATTCAGCAACTTGTGAAATCTCTCATCGTCGGCATCCAGATTCTTGATGGCCTCATATGCAGTCGGGTCAGAATAACCCTCTGCGTTTCTCCGTAAATCAATGTTAGCCATTTCCGCCTCTACCTCCCCATCGGAACGAGTCATCCATGTAAACGGCACAGGACGAAATCGCCTTTTTTACTATAACCGCTGAAAAAGCAGCGATAGCCGATACCCCAACAAATATCATTTTAATCACTGTTTAACCTCCTTTAATTTCCGCACTTAATGATCACTCCTGTTTCATCCTCCAGTTCTTTCATATAGTCTTCCATAACTACTTCATCGTTTATAATTGCACCCATTAAATCATCAATATACTGAAGACTTCGCATGATACGCTTTTGCCCGAAACCGTAAAGCCGATGCTCGGCTAATGCAAAACACGTCATAAGAGATTCCACATTATAGGCAGAAATATTGCTTGAAACTTTTTGCTTCATCTCTCCAATTTCTTCTCTTGACATTAAAATCTTGCCTTTCCGATTTTCTATCCGGTTTCTACGCTCAGCTCTTCTCCTTTCAGCTCGTCCCATAAAACAGCCTCCTATACAATCCAATTTTCCTTGGAAAAGAACAACATAACCCCAACCATCAAAGTAAATAAAAAGAACGTTGCGTCCCATTCGATAGGGACAGACAACGCTCCCAGAAATATAATTGCGATGGCATAGAGCTTATTTTTCAGCAACTCTCTCCGCCACATATCAATACCCCGTTTCTTGAAAAAAAGCCAGCCTTGCCTTAACCATTAGTTGTTCGTAGGCTTTAGAAATTGGCAGGTTATGATTTGCCGCAAATGCCACAACATATTCGCCGAAAGGATTTAAGAGTTTGTTTTCGGTATTTTCTTCTCCCTCGTATCCAATCGGATTAACTTTGTCTGCCACTTCCCATAATCTGGTTGGTGCATGATACCTTCGTCCGTCATCTGTCAGAACCATAGTCTGTTCTTCACAGGCAGTCGGTATATAGAATTTAATGCATTTTCCAACTACTCCAGTTTCAACACACATAATTCTGTCTCCAATATTAAATTTTCTCTCCGACATCCTGCTTCTCCTTATTTGATTTTTTAATACCCGCTTCGACATCGTCCATCTTTACCAGCACTCCGTTTTCACGAAACTTGGAATATGCTCTTGCAGTAGCACAATGTTCAATACACTGACAAATCCTGTCGATCAACGCATAAACACAAAGATAGACAACAATAAAAGCAATAACCATCTGCCAAAATGTCATGTCGATTTTTCCTCCTATCCAACAACAGCCTCAAAATGCTTGTCTTTATTCAGTTCATTAACGGAAACGCCGCTGATACCTGCCGATTCTGAAGAATCTGTTGCCCGGAAAAAGGCATCTTTTTTCTGCGGATACATAAACTCAAACATCAAATAGTTTGCCGCATCACACAGATACTCCGTATTTCCGGTTTCCAGATACTTTTTGATACACAAGTCGTGACTTTCCAAAGCATTGACCAGTCTCATTCCAAAGTTGTCCGCCGCAGAGCCGTATTTATAGTAACTGACATTTACCCGGTTCTGCCGGAGTTCATCGAAACGGTCGCTGTATTCTTTAGGCAGTTCTTTTCCTATCTTACTCATTGGGTTCCTCCTTTTCTCCAATGATGATCTCACTGTATGGAAGCTGCTCAATCCACCGGCAGAACTCCCGCCACTCGTCCAGTTTATGTTCTTTGCGCCAGCGATAAATTCCGACAAGCACTTCATAGTTCAGCATGACCGTTCGTTTCTGGTTGTAAGAGCTAGGAAGAAGCTGAATCATCTGCCACCAAATATCCTTCTTGCTGGGACAACCTTTTATCTCAAAATCATTTGTGTTGTAATTTACATACAGATCCCGATAGTCATTTAAAATGTCAACGATACTTTTCAACATCTCAATGGTTCTGACATCCAGATGCTCATGACTGAAATCATCAGTATCGAACTTTTTTGCTGTAATCTTATGCATAGTGGAGCAGGAATTGGCAACTGTACCCACTTTATAGGTATCGAACTCTTTCCACCAGTAGAGCGGAGCCGTGATGTCCAAATATACGGTAATCATCCGACGGTACTTTGCGTGAACCGGCCCACCTGCTGCCAGATTCATCATGAGTTTGTTGTCATTATATCCAACGCAATAGTCCACGTTACTAGCACCAACATATTTCTGCCCATTTAAGCTGTCATACTCTTCTTTATTATGATAACTGTCAGAGCAATTCCAGCTGTTCATCGGATTTCTCATACCACGAATAGCCTCTTCCAGACCGTAAACAGATACTTTTTCAATTTTTATCATTGTTCCTTTTCTCCTCCAATTCTTCATTCATATACTTACCGAGAATGACTTTGATTGTTTCGGATTCTTCTTTGCTGGTAATATCCAAAAACGGAAATCTCACCGATGTTAATACACAAAACCAGGCGAGAGCCTTTTGAGCCGCACGTCTCTTAGATTTGGCATCCAATTTTTCAAATTCATTTTTAGTCATATTTAGGTTTCTCCCATCCAAAATATTCTTGTCCGACTCCCCATAATTCTTCAGCTGTTAAAGGTAGCTCCTGATAAGCTTCAAGCCTTTTTTTAGTATTTTCGTAAGCAGTTATTAGAAACCGTATGCATTTGGCAAAGTCTTGTTTTGGGCCCTCGCACCAACCACTGTAACTCGGACATTCTTTTTTATACCTACAGCTCATTTATCCTCCGTAAAATCGCACGATATCCCCATCCCGGAAGCAAACCCTTCCGTAAGATAGTCATAGTCGTCACCTTTAATGGCGGCTTCATCGTCCGTAGCTATACCTTTCTTTTCCAGCCAGTCTTCGACAACGTCCACCATCCTGCCCAGTAATTCCGCACGGTCTGTTTGTGACAAGAAAGTAAAATTCCGGTCATCTATGTACTCGTTGGCAAATATCTTTCTGGTATCGCCGCCCATCCATTCCAGGACCTCAGGCAGATTCTCGTTGACAGCATCAAATATCAGTCCCTGTTCGGCAGACCAATCAATCGCGTTCTTAAGGATTTCGCCAACGCGGCAAGTCCACAGAATCAGCTTGTCTCCTGCTTCCTGGTGCTTTTTCAGATAAGCGATCAACTCTTTATTTGGCTCTCCGATTTCCGGCCACTTATTTTCACACAGAGCCCCATCAAAATCTACTGCAATAATGTTAAAATCCATATGGCTTAGTCCTCCTCACAAACCTCTATCTTTAATCTCAATTTCTTACCATCCATATTGTGTACTTTTAACCCGCCTAAAATATCATTCAGCCGGTTTATAGATTCCCTGTCAATTATGATGGTTTCGACATGATCACGCTCAAAACCCTTGATTGTTCGCAAAATAATACTCTCTAATTGTGCACCATATTCATCAAAGTAGTAGTCTGTGTTTCTTCTACCATTTGAATAAATGAATAATTCATCGTATGTAATAGGGTGGTTAATAGAGTATCCAAGATTGCACGCCATGTGAAAAATATAATCTGCCATCTGACGGCTAGGGCAAACTATGACCCCATTTGTTTCTGCGGCTCGTTTTATGAGCAACGTTGTCTTTCCTTGCCCTCGATTTCCAATCGTAAATGTTGGGCGGTTATCCACTCGCTCATTTAAACAGGTGCATCTCCAATCCATCTTTTTTCTCCTTTCAAAGTTCCAAAACGCGTGTTCCCACAATATTTTCAATAGTTTTTAGCAACATGTTTTCTATTGGCAAGACAGACATATTTATGTCACACGGGGAAATGGTAATTTCTGTACTAAAACCATTTTTAGAAATTTTGATACACATCCAGTCTGCTTCTTCAATAGGATTTTCAAAAGAAATCTTGTATCCTTTATCAGTTAATCTTTTAATATAGTCGCCTAACATTTTTCAATTCTCCTTATTTGCGACAAAGAAGAAACCGTTTGCATCCTTTTCCAAAAATATCATTCCTGCCCCCTGAGCAAACGCACATTCCATGCGGCTTCCACTGTTTCCTAATCCATCCCATCCGGGTAACTGATACACAGCATTACATCGGCTCATGATGGCCGCATCAATCGCCCGTTTGTCCTGTTTGGTCCATTCTCCAGAAAAATCCATCCACGCCGGATTAAAAACTGTATAGCCCTGCTGAATCAGTTCTTTTTCTGCCTGATCAAAGGCTTCCTTGTTGAAGTTGGGATACCCTTTCATGGGACCACTAATAAATATTTTCATGTTCTTCTCCTTTCAAAAATGAGCATAAAAATAGCCCGAATTTATCCGTTAAGACAAACCGAGCTACTCTTATACCAAAATATCAATGATTTATTCTTCTACGACCTCAAACTGTTCCGGGGAATACAGATAATCTTCCCCGCTGTCATCCACGATCCGATACCACCCCTTTTCTACTGCGAGGACAGTGTATACTTTGTCGTGCGTAAGTACCAGAAAATCTGTTTTTCCTTTCCACCTAACTTTCATATTCTTCACCTCATTCCAGCCATTTCTTCACTTTGAATTTGTGTTTTCCCACCGATGGCTCCTGGAACCAATGCACCTCCGCATCAACATCTTCACCATCACAGTCAATAGTTCCAATTCCTTTGCAGTGCTGCCATTCATCGGGATCGCCGCCAATCTGTTCGGAGAGTCCCTGAGCAACTTCCGGCTCCAGTTCTTTTACACCGCCTTTCCCGGCAAACACTTTCGATTCTCTGATTCTGGTTCCCTCCGAGAAATGAAAGTATTCGCCAGTCGCCGGGTCTAAAACATCATAGTTCCGAGCCTTTGCCCCAACACTTTTATGAATGTATGTATCTTCAATGGTAGCACCTTCTCCTGATTTTTCAACCGTTTTCTTGATTGGATATGGCGGTCCATTCCGTACACCCCATTTTTGTCCCTCGACTCCATGATGGGCGAGTTCTGAACTGTTATCCAGCTTTTCCTTTATCTTACCGAGAATTTCTTCCACTTTTTTTCTGGTATTTGGATGCAGCTTCATGTAGTTCTTATGCTCGTCATACCACTTGAAGATTTCCTGCAGGTTCCCTTTCGCCCAACTGAATGCCCACCAATCGCAAACCATCTCAAAAATATAATTGATTGGCATCTCTATGAGAATCTCGCCCTCTTTTGGATCGTCGTTAATCAGCACCCAATGCTGCCAGTGATGCGGATTTCGATGGAGATGCATCAACCAGGCTTTTCGGTATTCCTGAACCACTTTGAAAGACCGATTGCCGCCGTAGAAGTAAGCGTCGTATGCCTCGTATTCGTCCGGCTCAGACTTTGACTGGTCATGGGCAAAACCGGTTTGCCATCCCAGGTTTGGGATATCCTTTACCAGCTCTGGAAGATTGGTTTGGAGCCACTCAAAGCCGTTTCTCACATTTTCTTTATGTTTGGCCAGATACTGGTCGTACTGATAGCTCATTTTCGTTCTCCTTTTCACAGCCTTTATATAAAACATGTAATATAGATAGCCATTCCTGATAAGGCATTTTTGTCAATCCTCGTGCCTTGGGATATATAACTTTCGCATCCGGATGTTCTTCCAAATACTTAATTAGTTTTATCTCATGTTCCAATAAAGGACGTTCAATAATAGCCTCACAAAAAGCAATAAAAGTCAATTTAAACATCCTCCTTTTTAACAGTGAGTTTTTGATACAGCTTTTCAGCTTCCTCACCCTTAAAAGCATTGATGATGTTTATACCGTTTTTAACCTTTGTCCCGACAACAAGTACCGGAATATCATTGGAAAAATCGGCACACACCAAAAAGCTTTCTAATTTCTTTTTCACAGCTTTCTCCTTTCATTCTCCATCACCATTTTGCCCATCCGGTTTCATTGAACTTTTTCTTATCTTTCAGTGCCTTACTGATTGCCAAATCAATCCCTGATCGGCTTTTCAGGTGGTAATAATATAAATCCGTGTAGGGAGTGTTCATCCTATCAATCCGCCCGCTGGACTGTACCATGATTTTGTAAGAATAGTTCTGCGAGTAAAATATAATGGTGTCTGTCTTGATGCAGTTCCACCCTTCAGCTCCCGCATTGTACTGAACAAGGTATACCCAGCTTTCTGACTCTGGAATTGGCTGATGCGCATGTCCGTTCCACTCGGCCATCTCGAAACCGCCCAGTTTAGAATCACACCTGCCCAAAAACATTTCTCTTAGGATCTCCAACTCGTAATCGAAGTTGTAAAATATAATTGCCCTCGGATGCTTCTCCAAAATCTGCAACAATGCAACCTGCCTTGATTCATCTGAATTGACCACTTTCCGCAATGCGTAGCAGAACTCCGCAGCGTTCTCAATCGGCTTATTCTCCCAAGGATTCCACCGTGTACGACAAACATCCTTATACCTCTCAATGCTATAAGGCACGAACACATCCTCATGATGGGAGATTGTTTCCCGTTTGAAATCCATGCTAATCAGAATAGAGTTCCGAAGCCGTATCAGCCGTCCGGTATTCAGGTATCGGTCAACTTTAGGGAACTTGGTAAAATGACTGTAAACAATATGCTCCCTTGTGAACTCGCTTTTATTCTTATAGAAACCGTTGGCAATGAACACCGGAATATAATCCTGCCATGTATCCCCAGGAGTGGCCGACAGCAGAATCCATCGGTTTGCTTTTGTTATTCGCAAGAAAGCTTTTACCCAGGCTCCGGTACCGACAACCCGCTGCTCGTCAAATATAAAGAAAGCATTCTGCACTTCGGCATACTTCTGGATGTTGTTCCATGAGTCAATAACCACTTTGTTGGAGTAGAGATTAACTTCATGATTAGGCGAGAGCAAGAACGGTGAAAGTTCTCCCTCCCACTCGCAGGTGTCCCTTTTTCGGGCAGTGGTGATAATATAAAGGTCTTTTGGCGGATCGCCCATCGGGACATATTCGTCCGTACCAATCTCCCCATCTTCGCATAAATAATAGTAGGCGAGAGCAGTGCGAGACTTACCGCTACCAACTCCGCCACACAGGATGCAGCCGTTTTTCATCCGACGTACCGCATCTAACTGGTAGTCACGCAACTGTATTCCAGCCATAAAGTTCCTCCTGTATCATTTCTTCAATAATCCGACAGCCTCTTTTGCCAGCCGGTCAGCCTCCTCGTTACCGGAAATACCAGAATGCCCCTTTACATGGCGAAAATATAACTTTACGCCACAAGCGATAATGGAACAGGCAAACTGAACATAGTCCTTGGTAACAGGTTTCTTTGCTTTCCATATTCCCAAAGGCCAGTTGGCAACTCCTTCATAGTCGTAGAATATAATCAGCTTTTTCATCTGGAGCTTCCTTGCCAGTTCCATTACCTTTTTCGCCCCAAGGATTTCGCCGGCTACATTTCTCATAACCGCCCATTCTTCATTGTCGCTGCTTGCCTGTATAACATGTCTCTTTCCAAACTGGTCAATCAGAAATCCGCCACAACCATAAATCTTTGTTGTAGGATTGAAAGAACCGTCCACGAAAGCATAAGATCTCTTCGGAATTTTAACCGGGGATTTTTTCATCTCTCTTTTTCCCTCCACATTTCCGGCTCATCGGTTCCTTCCCTGGCACAGGTATCAAGGCACTCGTTGCATGGGCTGTCAGTATCTTTCTTCTTTTCATACTCGCAGGTTTTGCAATACTTCTCAAAATCTACGAACTTGGTGTTTCCAACCATTAAATTCTCCTTTCTGAAACAGAAGAGAGCGGCAACCATGATCAGTCGCCACCCCTCGTCGCTTTATTCCTGCGGCCCCTCAAGCGCTGCATACTTCTCTGCCCACTCGTCTTCCTCAATAGTGACATACATTGTCTTCAGGTAAGCTTTGATGCCGGTTTTTCCATTGACTTCCCACTCGGATGGATTGATGGTCAGATCTACATTCCGGATTTCTGCATAATCCAGGGAATCCACGGACTCCTCGTCCAGCGGGGTCTGCGCCCGCCTCGTCACCATGATAACTTTCGGCGGAATGACCTTATAGCTCACGGCAACCTGAATATAATTTCTTGCTTCCTCGTCCTCATCACGGGGCGGCAGGATACGCACATTCCATCCATCCGCTGCCAGCTGCTGAGCCATGTCGGGATCTTCGATGATTACACAGAAGTTCCGATCCCCTTTCCGGTTGTACTTTGTCTCCTTGCCGGAAAAATTCCTGAAAATAATCCTCGCGTTCTCGATGTTGATAGGTGGTATTCTTCTTGACATTTTTCTTTCTCCTTTTCTTTTAATTAAACGGGATTTCTTCGTCTACTCCATCCGGAATATTCATAAAATCCCAATTTTCAGCTTTTACATAGGGGTCATCAGAAGCAAACTGTTCAAAGTCTCCGTACTTAGAGATTGTAGCAATCGCTTCATCTACCATAGAAATATAATACTGCTCATCAATGTCGGCCTGCTTGCCGAGCTCCCTGACCATCTCCGATTCCAGCCACCGGTAGCCTTTCGATCCTGTTGCGGCATAATATTTTCCGTCCTTTTCGCGGTAAAGCACGCCGCCTCCGCAGCCCGCCTTAATTGGACAAAAGTTTCCAACCTTGCCTATGAAAATATAATTGTGCCCTTTCTCAATAAGAGGGACCAACTCCTGCCCCATTCTCTCAAATGTGGTATCAGACAATTCGCCTTTCTTATACTTGCTCTCGGCCTTGGCCAACTCTTTCTCATACTCGGTCACATCCGGCATATCCTCGTTCATGTCCAAATATAATGCGCTACTGACGGACTTCGCCTCACACAGATCCTCAAACACAATATCTTCCTTGCTAAACAGCTTCTTGAAAACATACGGAACCGCAAACTGAGTGCCGGTAGCCGTCCATTCCCCAGCGTGCTTTCCGTCCTTATAACGGGCAATATAAACTGCATCGTTGACCAGGCACATTTTGTCGTAGGTAGCCTCATGCTCAAAGGTGTATCCGTATTTCTTGCCGAACTCCATGACAAACTGAATAATTTCCGGCGTTGCATCCGGAATCTTGATGGAGTCCGTCTTGATATGGGCAACAGTAAAGCCCCGTTCCTGTACCTCGTGTTTAAGGTTTACCATGAACAGAGCTCCACGTTTCGCCACGATATTGTCTTTGTTGCGAACATCTCGGAAAGGATTCTCGAATGTAGCCGAAGTCAGGCCATACACAGAGTTGATCGCAATCTTCAGTGCCTGGGCCAGATCTGCTGCCGAATCCTCATCCGTTAAGTATTTCGCCAAAGCCCCACCCAGCATTTTTCTGGCTTTATCAAAGTCTTTATGCTTGATAGCGATACGGGCATCCAGAATCTCCTTAAACCGCTGAGTATATACATCACCAAAAAGATTCTCTGCCACAATACTGCTTGGGTGCATGGATGCAATATCCAGCAATGCCACGTTTCCATAGATTCCAGGCTCGGCATAGACATAACCTCCCTCGCCGACTTCTTCTCCGCGATAGATAGACTTCCCATGCTCAAAGGTGTAACCGGGAAACTCAGGTTTACCGTCTTCGTTGAACAAATTATAAAAGTTCTCTTCCTCTTTACCGAACGGTAACTCGTCAATCCCCATATCCCGATAATTGAATTGATCCTGCGGTTTCCGGTTGTTGCCAAATATAATCCTGGTTGTCAGCGTGTTGGTCGTGTCATTAACAGTCATACCTGCCACATCGGCCAGAACCTGCCTTGCCGTGAAATCTGACTTCCTTGCATTGAACACCGCTTCTGTAGCCAGAACATCATTGTCGCAATACTCGGCAACTTTCGTCCAGAGTTCCTCCGGTACCGGTTGATCCCAGGGCAATCCCAGTTCCTGATGGTGAATGCCCAACTCAATCTCGAATTTCTTTAAGGACTGCTTTTTACTGGAAAAGTCATAAACGTCCGTATAACTGACGTTATAAGCCTCCCCAAAGAAGCAGTTGGCACTTCCGCTGATAATCCTTTGGGAAAGGTTGTCAAGCTGCTCATTGTCATATCCCATAAGCCTTGCGTAGAGAATATGATTGTCATACCGCCGGCAGTTAAATCCCACCAGACGGAATTTCATCAGTTCCTCAATCTCTGCAGGAGCAGGGTTAATCATACGGACTACCGGTTTTCCCTCGCCCTCAATCTTCCAGTTTACAAGGAAGAGATTCGGAAATACCTCCACATCGTAGAAAACCAGTTTTGCATCTTCATTTCTCATCCCAGAAGAAGCCTCCTCCGACTTGAACTGCATCTTGTTCACGAGCTTGATACAGTAATCCGCCTGGTTTGTGCTGTTGGCGGCAAAAGCGAGAACACCATTACGCATGTCCGTGACATCATACTTCAAGTCGCTTGCATAGGCGTCCTCCAAAATTTTATAGATGAAATCGATACTCGGCTTAGTCCCCGGATGAATCTCCTTATTGAGATTCCGCATAATCAGAGTCCTAAGTCCTTTCTCGCTCTTTATAGCGTCAAAATTTACCATTTTTTCTCCTTTCAGTGGCAGCCCGGAGCTAATCGTGGCAATCGGCAGACTGTTACATTTCGATAGCTTTCTCCGAAGAGAGCTATTGCCAGTGAACACTTTCACTTCGATATGGTCGTCATAAATCCTACTGAGCTTTGCTGGGTCTCCAGCATAAATATAATGCAAATGAATTCCAGCACCGCTTTTACTCAGTTCGGCATAGGTAGGCGGCCACTTACTTGCCTCTTCAACATTCCTTTCAAAACTCTTGTTCCCGGTCTCGTCCGTAATGTCAAAGTCAATGACTATGTGATTTTCAGGTACTTTCACATAATGCAGTTTTGACGTATCCAAGGCGGCCAGCTGTGTTTTTACCGCATCCCATTTTTTAGATGGTGTCTCCTGGGATGAAGCGTACTGCGCAGGGCAGCCGGAACACTCACGGTCAAATATAGATTCCGTGCAATCAAACTGCAGTAACGTTTTCATTTCCTGTTCTTTTTTATTTTCCTTCCTTTCGTCAAATTTTTCAGTCCGGAAACCAACATAATAACTGCGCACCCTTGTCCCATCATCAAAATTGAAGCGCTCCTTGTACTCATGAAAGTAGTTTTTAAGCTCTTCCTTGAAAACCCTCTGTGAAAACGGAAAGCCGACTTTTGCCTCGTCACAGTAAGTCTTATACATTTCCCAGGCAGCTTTCAAAGTTGTGCCGTCTTCTTTCTTGAATACATGATAGGAGTCGATGATAAAATTATAGAAGTCGTTCGATGCACCCAGCATCGTAATCGGAATATAATCGTCATACTCTCCGGGACTTGCCAAATACACTTCCTGGCAATGGCACGCGATTGCGCCTAGCTCAAAATCAATCTGCTTCACAATCGCTTTGTAGTCCTTCGGGTCTAATTTTTCGCCGGTTGGCGACACGTCGATCAGCCTTCGTATCAGGCCAGATTTTGCATCCGTAATCTTTACCGGCTTATTTGTTCCCATGAAAAGGAAACATTTGAAGCGGTTGGAATAGGTCGATTTGAACTTTTCGTTCACTGTCATAAGTTCGTGGGAGACCAGACTGTTCAACCTCGTGTTATCCTCAATCTTTGACAGGTCTCCATCATGCTGGATAGCGACCAGCGGATTGCTCTTAAATGCTTCCAAAGCAAAAGAGTTGTTTGAAGAGCCAAGACTTTTTGCATCAAAGACCGAATAGTATCCTTCAAAGAGCTGCTGTATGATGTTAAGAACCGTCGATTTTCCGGTTCCGGCAGCTCCATACAAAACCATAAACTTTTGAAGCTTTTTGGATTCCCCGGATACGACCGACCCAATGGCCCATTCAATCTTGTGTCTCTCTTCCTCGGAATATAATACCGACATCAGCTTGTCATAGGCAGACAAATCGCCAGCTTCAAGCGGATAATTCAGCTTTTTGCTGGCGTAGTCTTTCTTGTCGGTAGGCGTGTTGGAAAAAATAAGTTTCTCGTCCAACATATGGAAAGAGTCCCGCATCTGCTTCTGGCAATATTTGTGCCACCGATCAATCATGCCTGATTCGGCGTCCCACATATGGAGAACTTTAATATTGGAGTCAAAACTTTGGCGGTTTTTCTCCGCATATCTATCCAGTTCACGGTCAATCAGTTGTAACGCATCCTGCTCATCTGTCGACCATAAACCACGTTCCTCAATCCAGATAGCATAGAAGTCCCCGCCCCGGATCATTAAATCGGAGCTTGTCCTGACAATAAACTTCGGATAGATTTCTATTATTCCACGCTTTGTGCTGCGTGTCGAAATCATAAGAAAGTCAATCATCGCAATTTAATCTCCTTCCTTGTCCCTAAGCTCCTTAATTTCCTCGTTCATATTGCTGAGCTTTTCTTCCAGCTCATTGATTTTCTGATTCTGCGCCAGAAAGCAAAGTTCCACGGCAATGCCAAATATAAATCCGACCATAGCATTGGAACGGTTCTTTCTTTTCAGCCTCCCGATTTCCCCGTTTGCCCGCTGTATCATCCGTACAATAGTTTCTGTATTACGGTTAGCAACAGCAGCCACCTCATGCAGATTGTAGCAATATACCATCCTCATTGTATATCTCTCCTCTCAAAATATAATTCAGCTCTTAAGCACCTCATCAAGGTACCACATTGCCTGATACCATATTTCCACAGACCGCATGTCAATCCGGCTATGATGTACTGTGAAGAGGCCTCCATCGCCGTTCCGTCCGTATTCCCGGTTCAGGAACCGATGCAGAATCCTCTCGACATACCGCTTGTCAAAACGGTCATCCGTCATCTTCTCCAAACCAAGATTTACAATCATGTCCAGAAACCATTTGCCGGTTCTGTCCCCGATATCCGGGTTGTCCATGATATGCTCTTCACATCGAATGGCAAGGGCGACCATCATCTCCAGTACACTGCAGTCTTTGTCATCCAGACAGTCTGCTACTGCAGAATTATCAAAACCACATTCATAGCCAAACCGATACCTCAAATCCACTCCATCTTCCGCTCGGTTGCCGTCCATAGCAATCGTGTAGTTAAACGGAGTATCAAAAAGTTTACAGAGCAGCTTCCGATAGGACAGTCCTTTGGCATCTTTGCATACGAGCTGGTACATCCATTCAAAGTATTCGTTAATCAGCTCGTTTCTCATCGTACCTCCACCTGATGGGGATTGTTCTCGGCCACTTCTGAAAATGTCCGCTGATCCATAAGAATCTCATAGTCACATTTCCGCTCATCACATCTGACAAATACGGAATCATCTTCGTACTCGCCAAAGTGATCGAGAGCATCGCCGACAATATCCTCCACATCATCTACAACTTCATTATTATCATCCGCCAGGACACCGTTCGCGTAATAGGTAAGGCTGATCCTCTCATAATCATCGAACTCACCAAATTCCTCCGGCGGTATGACATAAGGGAATTTTTCTTTCATGGGAACCTCCTTTTCCTCGCCAACAGTTCCTCCGTATTTTTGGACCATAGCGGCATACTGTACAAGATCGGGCTTTTCTTTTGCCTGTTCGGCTGCCTGTCTAATCCCGTCATTCAGCCCTTTTACGACTTCTTCTCCGGTTTTGGTCATCTCCTTTACCTGGGGATTGAGTTCCTTCTTGGCAAAGACCTCTTTCACGGAGTCGATCTCTTCCTGGGCAATCCTCTCGTACTTCTTTTTTACAAAACACCACGTCACCACAGAGCCCGCTATCGCCCCAGTGGCAAACGCTGCTAAATATAATCCTCTACTCATCCCGTTTTTCCTCCGTCTTTAACGTCATGGTGGTAAGCGCCAAGCCTCCAAACAGAAACGACACGCTCAGCAGAATGCCACCGACAATGTGCCGCTTACGTTTGGAATCCAGGGTGAAGTCCAACATAGCGATAATGGCCTCAAAATTTTCCATACTTTCCGCTCCTTCCCCCAAACAGGACTGCCAGCCCCGTTATAAAACAGATCCCGGACAACGCCGATAAAGTATAAGACATGACAACTAATCCGCTATTCATAAGATTCTCCTTTCATTCATAACTGCTAAAGTAATGGTTTCCTTCCTGGAACATAGGAGTTCCATATTTGCCGTATCCGCCCGCCGTAAAAAATATAACTTCATAGTTTTGCCGTTCCAGAAGTTCTTCCCTGACAAGCTGACATATTTCATCCGTGACGCAGCATCGGTCTACACGTCCGTTCCACATGGATGAAAACTGACTGGGCTGATAAACAGCTTCAAAGACCGTATCGGGATAATGCTCGGAATCTATGCGGTTCAAAACCGTATCGATCACCAACCGCTTTCCGTACTCCGATTCCCCCTCTGCCTCAGCCATTGTCACCAGAGCAATCAAATCGATATCTTCTTCCGAAAGTCCTGCCTCTTCGCTGTTATCCAAAAGTTCTTTTACTTCAACCGCGGCAGGAATGCCAGAATGCTCCTCTTCGTTTATTGACACTTCGATTTGTTCGGAAATCAGTATGGATTCTGTACTGACCGGCTCTGCAACGGAGACAATTTCTCCGCAAACAGATGCACAATTCCCAACAACACAAAATATCAAAAGAAGCAAAAGCATTCGTATTCTTCTGTACATGTCAGCCACTCCTTTCTAAAATATAAAGGCTGGCCATCCCTAAAACAGATAAGGATAGTCAGCCAAATCGCGATTAAAGTTCCCGGATAGCATAGAGGCATACCCTTCCCTTCAAATCATCTCATTATAAATATTGCCGTCCACGTTGAAGTCGATGGCATAAGCCTCTTCGTACCCGCCCTGCTCGTTCGGGAGATTCACTTTCTTTACATCGAACTCCACATAGTTATCCCCGTTCGGATGGTCCAGATCGTAAATCCAACCAACCACCATGCCGGCCTTACTGTCGTGGAATCCGAGCATGTCATAGACATCGTTCAGAGTGAGATGTCCATTCGCTTTCAGTTTATCGTTGGCGAAATTCTGCTGGGAACGCAGGAACATCTCGACATAGGAAGAGTCTTCCTCCCAGTAAGGATTGCTCCTTGTGAAATACTTCGCATAACCGCTGGCATTCGGATCGGCGACTTCAACATTCTTCTTGACCTTTTTCTCCTTGCCTTTCTCATCCGTAACAGCCTCCTCGATTTCCTCGGCCTTAATGTTATATCGGAGCTGATGATCCACTTCTTTTCCGAACCGCTCTATAACACGGTTGCGGTAATCTTTAAAGTCCTGGGTAGCTGCCGCCAAAGCTGCTGAGATTGCCATATTGCGTTTTCTGAGGATATTGTTGGATGCCAGAATGCTGCTGATGGACAAAATCCCAAGCCCCACCGCCGGAGCATATAGCTTGGCCAGCTTTACACCTGCCTGGCCATAAACGATAGCTGTATCTTTCTTAGCGTCTTCCGCATTGTACTTCTCCGCCACATCGGGATTCCCCGCATACTCATGGATCTTGTCCAACTGCTCCTTGGTCTCATCCAGGATTGTGTTGATTTTCGTGGTCGCTTTGCAGGCCATTACAGCACTTACAACAGTGCCCACAACACCAACCGCCACCAGAATCTCAGGGCTGCGCTTCTTCAAGCCGAACCCGATCTTATTCAAAGCCCCACTGGCTTTACTCATAATTTCATTTGCTTTCATGATTATTGCTCCTTTTCATATTTTTTTTAGTTTAACGGTAACGCTCTCGGCAGTTTGATTGTGTATCCGTCACGAACCCTTACCACCGATGCATTCCGAATATCCGTCCAGCCGTACTTATTGTCTGTATAGCTTCCCGTGATTCCTACCAGGTCATAGAAGTCTGCCACACTGACAAGGCCATATGTAGCAATCAGTTCATCCATTCGAGACAGGACTTCTTCTGCTTCCCCGCGATTGTCCAGGATAACATCATCATAGTCATACCCTGTTCGCGTTCTGGAAGAACCATAATCCCTGCGGTCATCCCTCTTGTCGTAGTAGCTCCTGTAAGATACCTTGGAAGCTGTTCCGTTCTTTTTTGTTCGCCCAGTCTCTCCGTACAGGATCATGTCAATCCCGTTCGTCACAATATCTGATATGGCTTTCTTTACCGCCGGTACCAATACATCCATCAGAATATAAGACTTTACTTTCTGCGCATCCTCCTGGATAAACACATCCGCAAATTTCTGAATCTCACTCTTCTTTCTGGATTTTACAGACCCGCTGACCACTTTTTCCACTTTCTTTTCGGGGGGCGCCGTCTGCTGTTCTTCCTTAGATTTATGGGAGTTTGGCTTGTATTCTTCCATAAAATATAATTCTCCTTTCTTATGCAATCCTGAACGTCATCTCTTTGCTGTCATCACGACTGGAGATTGACTTAGCAATGGAATTGTAGATTTTGGAGACATTATTGAGATCACTATTGTACTTCTCTAAAATATCTTCCAAATCACTCTCGAACTTTTCGGCGGCTTTTTCTCCAGCCTTTTTAATTACATCCCGCTTAATTGAACTTATGTCAATATTACCGATTTGGTCTGAGATTTCTCTCTCAACTTTTCCACGCAAATCAGCATAAGCGTTATCCACAGCCGTCTTGACTTCTTTTTGTATATCATGACGAACCTGGTTCACAGCTGTTACGGTGGCAGACTGTACAGCCTTATATGCCGCTCTATCAGCCGCCCGATCAACAGCTTCCTTAACGATTGCATCCGGCATAGATGCATGGCATATCCAAGTGCCGCCACCCCTAGAATAAACAATACCGAACCCACTAAATTTTCTTCGTTTCTCATAGTTTTCTCCTTTCAGCTTATCTCCCGCAGTTTGCCAGGCAACGTAATCTTTACGCTGGCAATGCGGTTGTTCCTTTTCTTCCACTGGTAGGAAAGATTACTCCGGGCTTTTGTCTCAGATGCGGCCATTGTCTCTCCTTTCCAGTTGTTCTGGACACAACGGTCAAACTCCATGACCGGTCCGTCATACAAATACCTGTTCATTGCAATCCTCCTTCCGGGAAACGAAAAAAGGGAAAGCACCCTGTTACAGGTACTCTCCCCTCGTCTGATCCACCGAATATCATTGCTCGGATTCTTCTTCGGACTCCTCTTCGTCGTCAAAGTGGTCGTCATCAAAATCGTCCGCCGCCGAATCGATCATGGGCTTTGCTTTCCGCGCTTTGATCTTGGCGATTACCGGCTTAGCCAGCTTGCAGATAGCCATACCTGCAAGAATGCCCAAACCAAAACCAGCCGCCATCTTAAAGCCGCATCCGGAACTCGTTCTCACGATCTCCTCCGTAGCCGTCTCGATAACTTCCTCGTTTTCCATTACTTCGTTAGGTTCCATAATTGTTCTCCTTTCGTTTATGAAATAGTGTGGATTCTTCCATTAAAGGCATTGTAATTTTTGCGCAGTTACATCAAGGTGCGAAAATCATACCTTGGCGCTACCCGGTATCCAATCACAAGACAAGGCGTTTCGTCCTCTGCAAGCTGTGAACTGAACTCCAGGTTGATAAAACCGTCTGCCAGATTCCATCCGAGGTCGTCACCAATATCGGTAGAACGCAATCCGATCTCGTAATAGAACTCGTTCAGCGAAATATACATCTCGCTGATAAGCTTTTTATTCAGCTCGTTTTCCACCCTCCGGAGCTTTTCAATATCACACTTAAAATATCGGGATGTAATCGTATCATAGCAGAGAGTCTCCCCGCGTCCTGTGATGATGACCTCTTTATTCACGACCGGATCACGCTGAATCTTGTCCTTTGCTACCGCATCCCGGATTTCCTGCTCTTTCTTCTCCCCGATGGTCTCAATTACCTTCTCCTGGTACTCTTTTAAAGCGGACTCCGACAGGGAATAGGCTGCGGCAAGCGCTGCATTACGCCGAATGTTCACGGAGCTGGCACCAATCAAGCAGGCAATAGAAAGTGCGCCAGTGATGGTAGCAGGAATATAACAGACCCAAGTAGTCCGAACAAGCTCCATCGGCTTTAGCCGGTCGACTCTCGGATGACTGTCTAATCTTTTCCTTTCAGCATCTTCATACAGCTCTTTGTTCTGCCGGCGCTTCTCCTCCTCGATAAGAATCAGCGCTTTGGGCGTTGCCCGCACTGCCAATACGGTGGTGGTAATCATCCCGGCGATGCCAATTCCTGTAAGGATTTCAGGGCTATGTTTATGCAACCCCACCTTTACACTTTTGGCAATCCGGGAGAAATCAGGTTTCTTCATTTCATCGCTTCTCCTTTCAAAATATAAACCGCCCACAAGGGGCGGAGATTAGCCTAACCGCAAGCGGAGAACCGGACGAACCCCGTTAGAGCTCGACGCGCTGTAGTAGTCCGTATTGCCAAGGCCGTCCACAAGAGCGAAAACCGACCCAGAAGACTTCAGCTTGTTCTGCAGCCAGCCCCACTCATAAGCTTCTCCTTCCCGGATGGCGATTCGATTCTTGCGGTCTTCCATAAGCGGCCACTGTTTCTTTCCGCTCGGTTCATAGGAATCGACATCTCCGAAGAATTCCTCTGCATACGGAATACGGAGCAGATCACCGTTTTTGAACGGAACCATCATTTCCCGGACAGAATCGAAGATTTCCAGAACGCTATTCTTCTGAAGCTCCTTGCGCAGGTCGCTCCCCTCATAGCCGCCCTCGTTCGTATTCTCACGATTCATCTTATAGGCCTCATCCAGATACTGATCCAAAAGGAAGAGCGCCCCTTTCCTGGTGACTTTCTGGCAGGTAGCGGTATATTTTCCAATCTGAATCTGATCCCCGACCTTGAATTCACCTGTTGTCTGAATAGATACTTCCTGTTGTCTTAATACTTTCATCTTTTTTCTCCTTTCGATATGTCATTTCATGGCAATCAGAACGTCCAAAATGTTCTCGGCCATGTCATGTGCGACTGAAAATATAATGCTTGTCTTTTTGTTCCGGCATGAGAAGTCATCCATTTTACGGATGAAATCCTCAACAACCATGATGGGCGGCGTGAATCGGGATTCCTCAATGCTTTTCAATATTTCACCCACCGCCCACCGGCTATACGAAACCTGCCTGAACCAGTCTTTTGACATACGCCAACCCGGTTCTTTCAGGTATTCATCCGCATATTCCCGAATTACGGATAAAATATAATCGTTGCTCATTGCGCTGCCTCCTCTGCGCAAGAAGAAAGAGCCCTTGTTAGGACTCCTCTTCATTCTTGTCTCTTCTGGACAATGCCTCATTCACTTTCTCTTCGATCTTTTCATCCATCTTCTTTTCGTTAACCCAATCGGTGATGAGTGATGTTCCCATCCCAATTACAGTCGCCGCCAATCCGATTCCTTTAATTACCGCTCCAGTCATAAAGCATCTCCTCCTTTCATAATAGTGATTGCAAATTTTGCGGAGTTGTTAGCATTCCCATTCTTCCAGGACCTCCGGTGAAAATACCATGTCAATGGAATAACAGGCTGTTCCTCCATCGTCATTATCAATCAGCCGATGTTCAAAATCCACCCACATAATTCCAGAAGACATGGACCACCCGGCAATTTCTCCGTATTCGGTCATAGGCAATCCCAGGAATTCGTAGAACTCGTTAAGGAACGCATACCCCCTCATTGTAAAATTGCGATTGAAATGATACTCAGCATCTATCACTTCCCGCTCATACCGCGTAACGGATTCCCCGGATATTTCATCGTAAAATATAACTTTATCGTCTGGAACATCTGAATCAAGCGGATGGAAATTGCAATGTTCTCGTATCATGGCATTTCGGATTTCGGCATCTGCTTCTTCGCCATGCAGTTCGATCAACTTATCACGATATTCCTTGTGATAGTTTCTAAGCAAAGCGTAAGCGCTCATCAATCTTGCCTGATGCTGTTTGTTAAGAGCGTTTGCTCCGAAAATACAGAAGATGGTGCCAGCTCCAATAACAGCCGCCGGGATATACAAATGAGCGACAGTGAGGACAATCTCCGTCCTGCTTAAATCTGTTCCCTTTTCGTCCGCAGCATCTTCCAACAACTTCATAGCTTTGGGAGTCGCCTTGACGGCGGCCACAGCTGTCCCTACAACACCGACTGCTGCTACACAACATAAGATAGTTGGCGATGAGCGTCTCAGATACAGCCTCGACTTGCCGCATATCCTATAAAATTTTTGCCTTAAATTCATTTCTTACCCTTTCCTTTCACTGTAAAAAAGTCTTTCAGCGAAAACGGTTTTTTCTTCTTTACAGGTTTCTTTGCAATCGGCTTTTGCGGTGAGTTATGTACTACTGGGGCCGTTCTTGGAGATTTCTCAATCTTAGGTATCTGAATAGGTTTCGGTTCCGGTTCTTCTTTCCGAAGCTTATTATTCCAAGACCGGATTCTCCGAAGCGTCCACACATCAGTAAAATATAATGGTGTATACCAAATGTCTTCTGGCCTCATATAGATTGGCTCGATTGTACTTCCGCAAACTGGCTCCAAAAGGGAATTGCCAACTATCACAAAGCCTGGGCATCCCAAAAGACTGATTTGGATATAACACATCTTGGCAACTACCGAGTCAATATCCTGCGCCACAAAAAGCACCGATTGCTGGTAGTTGATATCTAAATCGTTTTTACAGACATTTGCGAAAGCTATAAGCATACAGCCGGCACCACAGCAAGGATCATTGACGGAAATGTAATCCTGAGATGCAATCTTCTCTTTTGTCTCATCGCTGACCAGCATCTTTGCCATAAGCTCTGCAACATGCCAAGGCGTAAAGAATTGCCCGTGCCATTTGTTTTCAAGATTGAACTGCATGTACATCTTCCCCAGAAAGTCCTGTGCCGGGTTCTCTTCTAATGCCAATGTTGTGATGCTTAACAGTTCCGTGATGAGATTCAACTCCTCTTTGGAATATCTTTTGACAGTTGCCATATAAGAATCTTCCCTTAGTTTCCAGACATCTGGCCTCCGATCCACTGCATTGGCAATTGCACTGGCAGACATATTGACAAAGTCTTGCCACACCTGCCATGAGTGGTGCCGATTACAAAGCCGATTGAAGCTATCAATAAACTTCTTTTCCCATTCTGTACTTCCTCTGATGTTTTTGCTTCCTTTCATATTTTTTCTCCTTTCAAATAGGGATTTTTTATTTCAAGCTTTATTCAATCATCCAGAACTCTGGCCTAACTCCAAGAGAGCCCCGTGCGCCGTGAGCATTCGGGGACTTACCGCAGCCCACATAAGCAAAATCAGTTGAAGAAATGTTTTTCTTTGCCCTGTTTCTTAACCACCCCCATACCCATTCATTATTGAAGTACGCTATGCGGTTCCTTTGTTTTTTCATAAGTGCAAGTTGCTTATCTTCATCCAGTTCAAAATATGCATTAACCCATTTATCATCGTGACCAAATAACTCACCGATTGACGGAATAGATAAATTAGCAATTCGGCTTCTAAGCTCGTCCGGAAATGCTTCCAAAAGTACAGAATCAAACCAATCCTTTAAATCAGATTCCTCATAACCGCCTTCATTGGTGTTCTTGCTGTTCATCGGCCTGCTTGTCACATATTCATCAAAAATAAATAGGATACCCTTGTCCGCAATTTTGTGAGCTGTTGCGGTAAAATCACCAAGTTCTACCAGAGATACTAAAATCTGATCCCCGACCTTGATTTCCTTTGTTTCTGTTTCTTGTCTCCTTAATACTTTGATACTTTCCATTTTGTTTTCTCCTTTCGATAAAACGTAAAAGCCCTTGTTTGGGCTAAAAAATATAAGAGAAAGCCCCAGATTCGAACTGGAATCTCCCGAGATAAACGGGTGCTCTACTTTAAGCTAGTTTCTTTCTCCATAATAGAACTTGCAAAATTCGCGCAAGAAGAAAGAGCCTTTGTTAGGACTCTCCTTCATTCTTTGTAAACTTGTTCTTGATGTACTCTGTGATGTCACTCCAATAGAACCAAAGGTATGGAACAATCATCGAAATCACCAGCAGCACGGAATATCCTTTCCAATACTTCTTCATCCATTTCCATGACGGTCTCCATACCATTTCGTTGTAATCTTTTAATGCTCTCATCATAATTGCACCCTCCCGATATTAGTTTTTTTCCATAAAAGCCTTTGCGATTTTTGCGTATGTAAAAGCAAAGAGACCGTGTCTCCACGATCCCTCAACTCTTTACAAGCCAATCGTTGCCAGAAGCTTTGTAAGTTCGTCTTTACCCAATTCTGCATCTACATTCAAGTGAACATGAGCCGTTCCATCCGTAACCGTTGCCGTAAATTCATTCAGCTGGATATCTACTTCGTATCCTGCCTTTTTCTTTACCTCTCTTTTTACGAACTTAGCAATCAAGTTCTTCAAGAATTTTGAGTTGATTTTCATTTCGTCCATACTCCTTTTCTCCTTTCCAAATCGTTGGTTTTCATAAAGGCAGTTGTATTTCAAGCGTAAAGAGAAAGAGCCCTTGTTAGGACTCTCTCGCATACTGTAATTTCTGTAATGACATACGCATTTTTGCCAGTTCATTTCTGAGCGTTTCAATTTCGTACCCATTTTTACTCCGTAATAACATATCCTCAAATATGCGTATTTTGTTGCTTAAATGTCTCTCCGTTTTGCTCATTCTTTTCTCCTTTCGTAAATACGTAGCTTTCCATAAAAGGAGTTGCAAAATTCGCTAAATCTCACGCCGGTCGAATACCGTTTCCCAACGTTCTCTCGGAATTGGCTTCATTTTTAACGCCCACATAATTTGCCTGACCGTAACAGTAGGATAAAGACCATTCGTACAGTCTCCGGCACGATTTTCAAAGTATTCCTTGAATCCTGGATGTAAATATAAGTCATCCGTTATCCACGAATCTACTTCTCCCCACCAAGTACTTTTGGTTTCTGCATTAAATCGTTGCTGAATGACAGCCAATCCTTTTTCGCCAATTTTGAATAAGGTGCAGCTGTTGTAAACCGGGTGCTCACAAATATAACGTTCTCCATACATAGACAGATAAATAGTCGGCTTTTCATAGTGATATCTCATAACATGCTCCTAAGCGGCAAAGAGAAAGAGCCCTTGTTAGGACTCCTCTTTAAAATTCTTTAAGTAATTATCCAGATAGTCAAACTCATCAACACAAACTTTCAGAGTTTTTAAAGCTAATTTAGTTCCTTCTTTACAGAAATGTTGATTTTTCTTCTTTGCCCATCTATGTATAAGCCTATATATACCACCTCTATTTTTTGTAAGAATATATATTCTTTTACACCGTTCCGCTTGTCGAGTATAGTAATCAACCTTTCTATGATTCTGACTAATACCAGTTAAAACTCTGTCATGATATGCTTTTGTTTTCTTTTCGTCTATCATAAAATCACGCTCCTTTCATAAGAGTAGTTGTTATCTATGCGGAGAAAAACGAAGAGTCCATGTGTTTTACACGAACCCTCCGCTCATTTGCTTTAAAATTCATTTTTTTGTCGGTCTGAATCGATTGAACAACCCTCTGAACGTCGTTGATGTATAAGTTCCCGTCTCTTCAAATTTGAATCCTCTCTTCATCCAGGTTGCATAGAAAATCAGCGGTAATACGATTCCTGCCACCTCTACTCCAAGTTTGAAATATCGGTCTTTAATCTGTTCCGCCAGCTGATCTTTCTTGAACTGTTCCTCGCGGGTCTGTCGATCCAGCTCATCCTGTTCGTGCTGTGCATCCACATCCCTGCGATATAGCTTTTCATCGTAATCAGTGTCGGCCTTTACATCCTCCAATCCCAATCTATAGAGTTTGGTGACATTTTCCACTGCCGTCTGCTGCTCTTTGCTTCCCGGTTGAAGATTACTCAAACCGTTAAGTTGACTTAAAATCTCATCTGCCAACGCCTGTCTAATTTGTTCATCCATCGTTTTCTTCTCCTTTCAATGATGAATTTTTATGTTCCATAACAGAGGGTGTTATTTATGCGTTTTTCCTTTATTGACAACATTGAGTTTTACCATCGGTTGTACCCTCAGTCTTTCGATGTCCAATCTTGAAATTTCAAGAAACATATAGGAACCGTCCTCCGGATCATCCACAATCATCAAATTTCCGATGGTGTCTTTTCTCAAAATATGCAGAGTCGCAGCAACACCAAGCAAAAATCCAACAATTATTCCAACCACTATCAGCACTTCTTTCTCCTTTCTGAAAAATTCTCCCAAATTTCTTACCCGGGGAATTTTCCAAATACCAAAATAGCATGTTTTTCCGTTACCTTCGTTCTGAAAATATAAAAGAAAAGAGCCCTTGTTAGGCTCCTCTCCTTTCGTTGTAATAATTTGAATAGCTGACACGACTGCTGCGTTTCCTTGACTCTGTCTTTTCATCAGCCAATACTGCCATAGCACATACAAAGATGGCGATCAATCCGCTTTCAAATGCGAGTGCTACTGACAAAATATAAATGATCATAGACTTTATCTTTGACATATAACCATGCCTCCTTTCATAAAGGAGCTTGTATTTACTGCGTACCTTTCGCTTTCTCGTATGTAATATTCTTCCTAAGGCTGGACCATGGAATATAACGATCCTCTCTGCAAACCGGGCAAAAGAACTTGTTGACCTTTCCGCCGATGTCAACGAACTCCTGACTCTCACCCTCCAACCGGCTACCGCATACCGGACAACTAAAGCGATAGGTCTGCTTAATGGCTTTCTCTACAATCTTCACACCTCAGTCCTCACTTTCTTATCCGATTCAATATCCAGAAGAAACGTCTGTACAATTCGTAGTAGACATCCTTGCAGCAAGGCACATTTACTCTCGCTCTTAGATGATCATAAGAGATTCCCTGAGTAACGGCTTTCAAAATATAATCACCTAGCTCCGCATCCGTTTCTGCAGCTGCTTTTTCAATCAACCCCATCCGTTCGGAATAGAATTCTCTCGCCTCCACACACTTAGCAGTTGGATCACCAATGTTGCTGGTAAGCTTAACCGCATCAATCGGTCGCTGGCTCAAACTGCTTAGTGCCGCTCTTGCTTTCTTCCAAATCGGATACTGAAGACAAAAGTGCTTCAGTTCATAGTACCGATGCTTCTCAATCCAGTACGGATTTTTCTCCGACAACTCTGGCCGTATTGTTGTACTCATTTTCGTTCTCCTTTCCACACATAACCTGTTTCCTCGAACAGCAATTTGGGAGAGATATAAAAGTTGATACGTCCATACTTGCTATTCATCTCCTCGATGTCCGTAATCAGCTTTCCATTCCTTGTAGCTTTCCCGATTGGCAGCCACCCGGATATGATGCCAGCTCGGACCCAGGAAGCATCTTTTCCATATACTTTAGCCGCCACGGAGACAGGAACAGAACCGCTCGCAAATTCTTCCATCTGCGTCTACCTCCTTTCTACGGCTATTCTAGGTTAAGGACGGCTGTTAGTAAAAACAACCTCGGTGGAAATAGAGCAAGAAGAAAGAGCCCTTGTTAGGACTCCTCTTCGTGGTTCTTTTTAGATTTTCGATATTTATAGATTGTTCTTGCTCCCTCAACAATGAAACCACAACACACTCCTGCCCCAAGTAGTACCGCCCCAGTAATTATGCCCTGTCTGTACATGTCCGCACCAAAAGCTACCAAAGCTTCCATATGTTCAGGAATAAGTTGTTCGATCTCTTTCTTTTGAGTCTCCGTAATAATCATAAATATCACTCTCCTTTCATAAGAGCAGTTGCGATTTCTGCGCTTTCCAACGAATCATGGTCATCTCGCACGGGTAATCTTCGTATCCCATCGTTTCCGGAGTAATGAATCCCTCCAGGACTCCTCGAATAATTTCTGCTTCATACTGCTTGTATGGAAAAATATCCTCCGGTAATTCTCTATGTAGCCCACCGCAATTCGGACATCGCAATCTCCGGATCAAAGTCCGGTTCGTAACACGTCCCTTTGTCCGTACAATCCGTTTTACCTTATCGTAAAGTTTCAGTCGTCCGCCACACTTTGGGCAGACCGTTTCATTCATGCTAACCGTATATCATCACCTCGATTCTTAATCTAGGTTAAAATATAACCTGCAAGAAAGTTTGAATGTAGGAGTTGACAATTCCTACACTATGATATATGATTGCTATGGATGTTGCAACAGAAAGGAGAGATAAGATGCTAATTAAATGTCCTGAGTGCGAATTGCAGATAAGCGATAAGGCTTTGATTTGCCCGCATTGTGGCTATCCAATTCAGCCGGATGCAAAGCCGCGGGTACCCCGAAAATCAAATAAGCGCAGACGGCTACCAAACGGATTCGGGCAGATCAGTGAGATTAAAGGACGGAATCTTCGTAATCCGTTCCGGGCAATGGTAACGGTCGGAAAGACCAAAACAGGCAGACCCATTTGCAAACCTTTGAAACCGGAATCGTATTTTCCAACTTATAACGATGCCTATGCGGCCCTGGTGGAATATAACAAGAATCCTTATGATCTTGGTCCTGCCATCACGGCAAAGGAATTATACGAGAAATGGACAGAGGGCTATTTTAAAACCTTGAAGTCGGATGCAAGCGCAAGAGCAGTAGACGCTGCCTGGGCGTATTGTACATCTGTATACGACATGAGAGTAATGGATATCCGTGCCAGACATGTGAAAGGTTGTATGGAAGAGGGGACAGCGATTGTAAAAGGAAAAGAGCAACATCCCAGCGCTGCCATGAAAAACAAAATCAAATCCCTATTCAACCAAATGCTGGACTATGCTTTGGAATATGAACTTGTAGATCGGAATTATTCCCGAACTTTCAACCTGTCGGATGAAGTCATCAAAGAAGTCACAAGTGTCAAGAAAGGTCATATCGCCTTTACGGATGAAGAGATAGCATTGCTTTGGCAGCACGTAGATGACAAACGGTATGTTGACGCCATCCTTATCCAGTGCTATTCTGGATGGAGACCGCAGGAATTAGGTTTACTGGAACTGGAAAACATTGATCTTGAAAACTGGACTTTCAAAGGCGGTATGAAAACTGAAGCGGGTACTGACAGAGTTGTTCCTATCCATTCAAGAATCCGCCCTTTAGTTCTTCGGAAGTATAAAGAGGCTGAAGCTCTTAGAAGTAAGTATCTGTTCAACTGCACCGATCCAGACAGTAACCGCAAAAATATAATGTTCACCTATAACCGATACCAGAAAGGTTTCACTCGAATCCGGACTGAGCTGAATCTTAATCCGGAACACCGTCCACATGACGGACGTACACACTTTGTCACCGCTGCCAAAAAAGCAGGTATTGACGAATATGCAATCAAATATATGGTAGGTCATAAAATCTCGGACATCACCGAAAAGGTGTACACGAAAAGAGAGTTTGAATGGCTCAAAGAAGAAATAGAAAAATTAAAATAGAATGTAATTGGTGTAGGAATATGGATGTAGGAGTGGTGCATGAATAATATACGAGTTACGTACATTTTACCGCTTTTTACCACTCCCAACCACTTCTAAAACCCTTGAAAATACAGGATTTTTGTTCATTGGCCGACTTAGGCAGTTTCTATTGTATAAAGAAAGAGCAGAAAACTTTCGTCTTCTGCCCTTCTGCTTCCTATCTTTATACGGTAACTTTCTGCTTGTCCACCTCTCTGGCAATATAGGCTTCCACCTCGTCCTTAGGTATGGAGAGCGCCAGAGACATCTCACTGTAAAGAAGCTCCTCCGCCTTATGCAGATACTGCTCGTCGGAAGAAAGAACTTTCTTTCCCTCGTTAATGCGGCTTCTTTTCCGCTTATACAGCGTCTTTATAATCTGCACCAGACTTCTGGAATCGTAAGTGCGGATCGCATCCTTATACGTCTGCTCCCTGCGCTTCTCTTCCTGAATCCACACAGTATCAATCTCTGTGATCTGCGCAATCAGCTTCTCCGCTTCTTCCCTGTTCATAATCCTGCGCATAACAATCTTATCGTTATCGACAGGCGTATAGATCGTGCTCGCCTTCTCGAAAACAGGTTCCAGCACATAGTACTTTTTGTTCCGATCCGACCGCTCGATCGGATTCCCCGTAATGTCAATAACACGACAGACTCCATGTCCGCCGCACATGATCAGTTCACCCTTCCCAAACATAACGCCCTCCAAATTTTCTAACCCTCGTCCGTTGACAGCTCCAATTACGGCGGCTTATACAAACTTAAAACATGCGCCGGACCGCAGTACCCCTGCTTTCATTGTAACACTTCAAAACTTCCTTCGTAAGTACTTTCGGAATAGAAAACCATTTTCGGCACATTTTATGACATAAGCCGTCTCTTCTGTTGTGAAAATTTGCTAATAAAAGATGTCTGAAAAAGCGATTCCTGAAAAATGCCCCTTACATTTTTGTTTTTAACTCTGACTAACGCCGGTATTTCTCTGACCGGCCGTTAACGCGTCTTAAAATTATCACAGATAAATCTCGTCTCCGTCATCGGGAAAATACGGATCATAATGCCTTTCAACAGCTTCGCAGCTTCAAAGCGGGAAAGGATAATCACCATTTCATCCCCGGGGAACGGAAGCATATCTATGCTTTCCACATCCTCCTTCGCGTTAACCAGCGTTGCCTTTGGCGGATTAATGTCCACCGTCTTGTGAATCATCTCTGTGAGCGAGATGGCGGAAGCCCCCATCATCTGATTCATCACCTCAGACACACAGGACAAGTGCATCTCATTGAGCTCGCCGGGAATTGCAGTTCCGGCTCCTCCCATCATCAGATCCATGATTATCTTGACATCATTTTCTTTAAGCATCAAGAGATTATTGCCATGAAAATCGTCCTTGTAATCAATCTGAACCGTAACGCTGCCAATACCAAATGCCATCAGAATATTTTTAATATCCGCCCTGTTCACGACCTTAACCGAGGGCGGGCTGACAGTGATGACCTGCCTTGTAAGTGTATTCAGCGAAGTTGCGGAGTGCGACATACAAATATGCGCTACCTCCGCCATCTTATCTTGATCCAGTGGTTCTAGTTGTCCCATGTCTGCTACATCCTTCTCATAAATAATTGCACTATCCCGATGCTAGTCGTTCTATTATACTATACCTCATTTTTATCCCTTAGTGCAACCTCTTATTTGGAAAATGTAGGGAAAAATAATATCTGTTTTTATTCCGCCTCCCTGAGTCTCTCCACCACGGACCGTTTTGCCACATAATGATAGGAAAATAAGGGAATCACCGCTCCGATCGCGAGGAACACAGGCGCTACCACAAGGATTGGCGTCACGGTCAGATGATAGCTGAAAAACCAGAACATCCCCTCCAATACGTCACTGGCCAGCGGTCCCATGACAACGGTCAGAATCAAGGTAATCACAATGGAACTGCCCGCGAACACCATCCCCTCCGTAATCAGCATCTGATTGAGCTGTTTTCCTGTCATGCCCACAGACTGCAGCACCGCGAACTCCCGTTTCCTCGCCATAATGCCCGTGAGTATCGCATTTAAGAAATTCAGGATACCGACCATGCCTACGATCAGCGCCGCGCCGCTGCCCACCATCACAAACATATTGCGGAAACCGTAAAACTCTTCCTCCTCACTCTTCCTGCTCTCGTAGTCGTACATGGAGTCGTCCCCGCCCGCAAAGTCCTGCATCCACTGTTCCACCTGCGCCACCTTGTCGTCCTCGCAGTCAAAGGCGTAATAGAGAATATCCGATGTACCGGAATCCCGTTTAAAAGTGTCCGCGCCCATCACGAACTCATCCGCCCCATAATAGCGGTAAGAAATCTTTCCCGGCACAGTCACCAGAGCCGCTACCTCATATGCCTTATCCTCATATATCTTGGCTCTCGTCCGATACGGCTTATTGCTTTCGCTTAGGTCCTCGTCCTCCCCGTAAATCTCTCCGGTTTCCGGGTTAAAATACTCATACTCCTTCACATAGCGGATGGTTATTTTGTCCCCCAGCTTCGCCCAGTGGGAATCCTCATGGAGATTGCCGTAGTCATCGTCACTGTAAACAGCAGCCACATAATTGCCGCCCTCTTTTAACTTACTGAGGTCGCCTTCAATCACAGGAAGCTTATCCAGCACAAAGTCTTCCATCCCGTAAAGCTGCACCCGGTCGGCGCGCATGTCGCCTACCTTTTCCAGCATCTCCACATAGCTGTCCACCTGCTCCGGACTTCCATATTTTCCATTCTGCTTCCGTACCCACTCCTCTGAGACAAACTCCTGCGCATCAAATGTTTTCTGATAAGTCCTGCCGCCTTTCACCCCGTCAAGCGCCTCAATCTGCGAAACAACTTCCTCCGGCAAAATTCCTGTCTTGTCAAAGGTAGACGCCTGAAAATAAGGCGCTTGTGCAATGATAAAATCTGCTACCACCCGTTTTAAGTATTTATCCATATCAAAGCCGTTTGCCAGAATAAAAGTAATATTCAGAATCACCACCGCAAAGGACATGGAAATGACCGTAATCGCGGTCTTGCTCTTATTTCTGCCAAGGTTCGCCATCGCCATGCGCAGGATGGACGCGCCCTTCTCCCCTTTCCTGCTCTTCTTTTTCGTCCCGGCTCCTTCCGTGTAGCGCACCGCCTCCACAGGGGAAATCTTCGCCGCCATCCTGCGGGGCTTCCGGCAGGACAGCCAGACCGTCACAAATGAAAAAGCCGCCGCACCCAAAAAGATTACAGGGCTGACCGAATAAGTCAATTCTATACCATCCAGCCGGGACACCACAACGCCCGTCATAAATACGCCCACACCGTAGCCCAGCGCCAGACCGATCGGAATCCCCAGCGCCGAAAGCAGAAACGCCTGCATGGAAATAATCCGCTTAATCTGCCGCCCCGTGGTACCGATGGTCTTTAACAGCCCGTAAAACCGCACGTCGTTTGACACCGATATCTGAAAAATATTGTAGATAATCAGATAGCCCGTAAAAATAATCAGCAGCATCACCGCAGCCAGGGCAAGCACCGTAGAAATATCAAGGGAATCCTCAAACTGTGCCGACATATAACCCCAGTTAACGCCAGTTCGGATATAGTTATCCCCTTGATCCAACCCTTCCGACTGATAGCCATGTCGCTCCAGAATGGTGTTCATATTTTCCTCTATGTTGGAGGCGTTTTTGAACATCACGTCCAAATTCCTGAAACCGGTCATGCCATCCTCACCCTGCGTACCCAGCTTCTCAAAAATCTCCTGCGTCCGGCTTTCGGGAATGAGTACATGGTTTGCCACAATTATTTCATCATAATCCCAATAGCCGCACAGCGTAAAGGTTTCCGTCGTCTCCTCCCCATCCACCAGAAACGTCATGGTGAACTCATTGCCGATGACAGGCTCCACCCCCAACAGGGAGAGGACTCTCAAATCCGTAGCCGCCTCGTTGGTACCCTCTTTGGGGAGCCGCCCTTCGATTGGTTCCAAAAACATCCATTTTGCCGTGTTTTCGTCGCAGTAACTGACCTCCACATGGCTTTTATGGAAAGGCTCCTTCTCCGGCATACCACAGAATATCCGATTTCCGTATTCCTTAATCAGCGGATCATCTTTTAATTCATCAAACTGCTCCTTCGTCAGATACTTAAACCCGCCGTGGCTGTAACCGCCCGCCTGCCGGAAATTCGACTGCTCAAAGCCGTGCTTCATGGACATGCCCACCGTAAAAAGTACTGTAAACAGTATCGTAGTCAGCGCAATCGCCGCCACCGTGATCATATTTCTGATTTTCGCCGCCTTGAAGCTTGCTATGCTGAGACGGCGGATGATTTTTCTGTTGGAAACATTCATGCTGTTCTTCTCTCCTCTCCGTTTTCCTGCACGGAAAATGCCCGTATTTTGGGCATTCTCTGGTGTGAAACTTAGTACTTCTCCGCGAAATGCCCTCTGGCATGAGCGGCTAGAAGTACTTTTCACGCTAACTCCCATCCGCCTGCTTTAGCAGGGGTCTTTTCCATAACTTAACCGCGGATCTTCACTTTGGAAGGCGGCATATGGGTGGAAATGATCTCTATCGCTTTCGCCTTATGTTCTCCCAAATCTTTTTTAGGAAAAATCGAAGCGTTTACGCGCGACGTATATACAATAATGCTTCTCCCTGTAGAGACCGCTTTATACATTTGCTCCCACGCCTGTTTTTCTTCCGTTCCGCTTTGCGATACGGTAATTCCCTCTTCGTCCAGCCTGTAATGGAGAGGTTCCTTAAAAGCAGGATTGGCAAGCATCTGCTGTCTGGACCGGATAAAAAGCGTCCATGGAAGATAGCCTAAGATCACGATTCCCGCGATCAGAAAGATCACGCTGTGCCGCATGGAAAACGCTACGATCATGAGCGCCCCCACTCCCGTTCCCAAAAGCCCTGATGCGCTTGTATAAGTATGATGCAGCATATAATCATATAAAACGCCCGCATCTATTTTTACGTCAAATTCTATTTCCATGACCGTCCCTCCGTGTTGCAGATTGATTTTACTAATTCCATTATACCGAAAAAAAGATAAAGTACAAGCATAACAAATAAAACCATCGGCATGACTGCCAATGGCTTTGCTATTCTCTGCAACTTCATACTATTTCCATCCAGAAATCCTCTTTCTCACCGCAAAATCCCGGTTCTTCAAAAAAAGCGGCATATAACTGCCCGATCTCCTCGGCCGTCTTGACGGAATTATAGACCGTAAATGCGGATACGCAGCCTTTATAGGACCTTTGGAAAGGATCGCCCCCCAAAAGCACCTGCCTGCAGGATATCATGGTCGGGATATCCACGCGGTACCCTGCTTTTCTGCCGTTAATATAATAACTGACCGATTCGCTGAAAGCGTCATAGGTCACGGCAACGAAACACCACTTATGGAGCGCTGCGGTACGACAGAAAGTATCATGCCAGCCGTTGTTCACATCGATATCCTCACTGATACGGTAAATACTCTGTCCGCCGCTTATATAAGGCATCAAAGAAGCAAAACCGCCTAAATACCGCATATAAATAATACTGGTCCATTCCAGAGCGTCCTCCGGCTTGATCCACATAGTAAGCGTATAACTGTTATCCGAAAAAAGCTTTCCCGGAAAACCGATCAGATTCTGTCCGGTCTCTCCTCCCGGAAAACGGATACCGCCCCATATATCGCTGATACCGTCCGTAAATTCTACGCCGCCGCCTTTGATCTCGCCCGTGATCATGTCCTCGTCGTCAATGAGATCTTTTTTAAAATGAAACACCGTTTTCCGTTCGCTATGCATGACCTGCTTTTTCGTATATTCCTCAAATTCTTCAAAAGAAAACTTACCCGAATAAAATGTTCCCGCAGCCGCATCACATCCGCAGCTGCTTAAAAAGATCACTTCGTCTTTGTCGACCAGTCCCTGCGCGACCAGTAAAAGCTGCAGATCCTTGCTCAGTTTAATCAGTGTTTTAATGATCTGTCTCCCTTTTTTATTTTGGATATTTTCTTTTATGTACGCTTCTTCAAATTTAAGGCTGTTGACCGGAAGGCGCCGCAAGTAACGGAAACTGGAGAAATCTTCCCCAAAGTGGGTCAGAGCCAGTGAAAAACCCTGCTCCCTTAATTTTTTCATAGACAAGACCAGTTTATCGATGTCCCTTGTGGAAACCGCCTTTTCATCCAGCTCCAGTTCTATTTCTTCCGCCATGACGCCGTACCTGTCCATAATCTTTTGCAGACGCTTTCCTAAATGATCGTCTAAAAAGAGCAGTCTGGACAATTGTATGCTGGCTTTGCCCTGCCCCCTGCCCTTTTGATGGAATTTTTCCAAATCTCTGCATACCAGTTCAAATACATACATATCCAGTTTTTTGATAAAACTGTTTCGTTCAAACAGCGGCCGGAAATCCTTCGTCTCCCAAAGGGTGCCGTCCTCCCGCCTCCAGACCGCATAGATCTGCGCCCGCTCCAATGTGGAGCTCTGCATATGAAACACGGGCTGGTAGCAGATTCCGAACCTTCCTTCCCTAAGCGCGCCGTCTGCATGTTCTTCCATCTCTTTCTCCGTCAGGAATTTTTCTTCCAGATCGTTATAAAACAGATAACAGCTTTTTCCGTTCTGCTTTGCCTCATACATCGCCGCATCGCTCTGATTGAGAAGCATCTCCAATCCTGTGTCGGCAGCCGCGTTCCAGACAATACCGATACTCACGGAAACGACGGTAAAAAAGTCCATTTCCTTGCCCTGCTTATGCATTTCCGATAGGATCAGCCCCGCCGTACGGGCCAAGTCCTCTTTGGATCTTTCTCCGAACATCACCAATACGAATTCGTCCCCGCCAAGACGCACTGCAACGGCTCCCGGCACACAATTTCGTAAAAGGCCGCCTACCGCTGCCAACAGTTCGTCTCCCGACTTATGTCCGTACACGTCGTTGACGGTCTTAAAATTGTCTAAGTCCAGAAACATAAAATGAACGTTATCCTTTCCTGACAGTTCGGCGTATTTCTCGTAAAGGCCTTTCCGATTATATAATCCTGTTAAATAATCATAAATACTGTTTTCCATAATTTCTCCATATTGATTGTCAGAGCATGTTTGAAAATTGCTTTCCCCGGGGTGTGCAGGTGTCCTGCCATTAAAATGGCAGGAATGAATTTTCAAACACGCTCTAGGGTAATTATTTATGGCATCATTTTTTATCTACATTTATATAAATTATTATACTTTATTTTAAATATATCACATTATGACTATAAATCAACACATTTTTCACTCATTTATTGATTTTTTTAATAATATTTATGAAAATTCCCGTCAAAAGTTAGTGTATATTGACCATAAAATAATTTAGAAAATAGATGAACCTTTTCAACCAATACAGAAAGATATTCATTTTATACTATTCATACCTATATGCTATTCATGCCTGAGCGCTTCGATGGGGCTTAATTTTGCCGCCTTCTTGGCAGGATAGATCCCGAAAAACAGTCCGACCGCCGAAGAAAAAACAGAAGCCCCGAGTACGGTAGTTATTCTGACCTGCGCAGAAAATCCCAACAGTCCGCAGACCCCGAAAGCGCCAAGCACCCCTATCGTAATGCCGATCAGTCCGCCAAGCAAAGTGATGATCGCCGACTCGGATAAAAATTGCAGTAAAATAGAATTCGTCCTTGCGCCCAGCGCCTTACGGATCCCGATCTCCCTCGTCCGCTCCGTCACGGATACCAGCATAATGTTCATAACGCCGATACCTCCTACCAGCAGCGAGATCGCCGCCACAAATACGACAAATACCGTAACATATCCTAGCACCGAGGTAATGGAAGTCAGGTAATCGTTGAAATCTTCCACCAAAATAAGTCCCTGTCCCCTCACATTGTGCCGCGCCTCCAAAAGGCTGACGCACTCTCTGGCCATCTGGCTGGAATGCTCCGCCGAATCTCCCACTACCAAAAACTGATCTACGCTCTCCACATAAAATCCGTAGGCGCTGCCCACTACGGTAAGGGGGATCTCCACATTGACATTTTCATCCACATATCCCATAGTCAGCATGGATGAGGCGCTGTCCTGACGGATTCCCACTATGGTAAAGTCCTGTGATATTCCATAAATGGACACCTCGATCTCCATACCGACGACGTCCGTAGTCCCGAACATCTTCATTGCGCCGGACTGGGTAACGACGCATACTTTTTGGGCGGAAAAATAATCGTCCGCCGTAAAATATTTCCCTTTGACAACCGGATCGCTGCTGGAAAATTCCAACCCTTCGGTTCCGCCGCTCACAATCCCCGTAAAGGTACCTTTTTTAGCGGTCACCGCTCCCTGAAACCCGTAATTGGGCGTGATCGCCTTAATGTGCCCCACCCGCTCTCTTAACATCTGAAAGTCTTCTTCGTTAAATTCCACCGATTCTCCGTTGTCGTTGCTTCTTGAGTAAATATAGATCTGGCCGCCCGCCATATTGTTTAGTTCCCCCGTGATCTCGCTTTTCACGCCGTTACCGATAGAAATGATCATAATGACGGAAGAAATACCGATAATGATGCCAAGCATGGTAAGAACGGAACGGCCCTTGTTGCTCCTGATATTCATCAGGGCAATTTTAATAAATTCCCAAAATTGTGACATTGCCGTTCTCCTCTTCTATTCTGCCGGAACCGCCGTTACCGGCATCCCTTCCGCGATTCCCGCGACCACATTGGAAATGACTTCCTCTCCTTCCGATAACCCTTCCCGTATCTCGATATAAGTATTGGAAGAAATGCCGGTGACCACGTCTTTTCTGACAACCACGCCGTTTTCCACCGTATAAACGAACTCTCCCTCCTGATCCGCATTCACACACTCTACCGGAAGAAGCAATACTTTTGACGCTTCTTTCGTGTCGATCAGAACCTTGGCTTCAATGCCGAGATAAATAAATTCATCCGGATTGTCGATCCTGATCTCGGCGCCCACCGACGCCGTTCCCGCCGCATTGACCGTAGCCATTTTATCGATCTTTGACACTTCCCCTTTATACTCATGTCCGGAAACCGTGATCTGCGCTTTCTGTCCCACCGCGATCTTCTCCAGATCGTATTTGGTCACATAAATATCCACTTTCACTTTATCTCTGTTTGCCAGCGTTAAAAGGTTCGTTCCCTCCGCTACCGGCGCTCCCTCCACTACCGACAGTTCCGTAACGATCCCGTTAAACTCTGCGCAGATGCCATCCGACGCATAACCGTAATCCTCCGCCGCTTCTTCCGTCGTCATATTGGAAATCTCATGGTTTGCCTCTAACTCGCTTCTCTGATAGGCATTCATCACTCCCGCCTCCGAAGAAGCTTTCTGGCTTTCCATTTCCGCCTGATATTCTTTATAATGGGTTACTTTTTCCTGTTCCTCCGAGATCCGGTCCTGCAATTCCCTGACTCTGCTGTCATTGTTCATCTGCCCCAGTTGATAGGCAACCTGCTGGGCTGCAATATTGTTGTTCTTGATCTCCTCGTTCAGCCGCTCTGCTTCTCCCTGATTTCCTTCTTTTTCCGCTTTCTGCAGATCGTTCTGTAATTGGATTCCGTAAATAGCGATATTGGTAGACGCCTGATTATAATACGCGCTCAAATCTGCCTGTAATTCATCCAGTTCTTTCTGTAGCTGCTTTATGTAATTTTCTTCGTCTGCAATCTGTTGTTCCAGTACGGCAAGATTGGTAGACGCCTCTGCAAACTTGCCCTGATTTTCGTTCGCTTTTTGTACGGTATTCTGGTAACTTCCCTCGTTTGCCTGCGCCTGCAGATCCGCCTGCCTTTTCGTATGCTCCGCGGTCTCCTTGTCAAAAAGAATCATCTGCGCGCCGTTTTCCACCGCATCTCCCGCTTCTACAAAAATATTTCCTATCGTTCCGTTTATTTTTGAAAAATACGTTTTTATTTCTTCGCTTGCCACGCTGCCGCTGGCGCTGACGGTTTCTTTGATATCCCCTCTAAGCGCCTGCGTTGTGAAAACCGTCATCGCCGCATCCTTTGCAAAAATCGTATTCGCGCCTATGAAGAGAACGAGTACCGCCGCCGCTGAAAGGATCACGATCTTTCGTTTTTTCTTCTTATCCATCTTCGGTTTTTCACCGGACGGATTTTTTTTCTCTGCATTCTTCATTTTTATACCTCCCTGCACGTTGCAACGCGCGCAAATTAATAAGTTGATTTAGAATTTCCCTATTCATGATCTCTGTCCGCCGGTATGCTCCGCGCGGAATCCGACTCCACTCTTCCGTCCCTGATCTTGATCACCCGGTCCGCCTGTCCTGCGATCTCATTATCATGCGTGATCAGTATGACCGTTCTTCCCTCTCCATGCAGCTCCCTTAAGATCTGCATAATCTCCTGAGTGGAATTGGAATCCAGATTTCCGGTAGGCTCATCGGCGAGAATGACCGGAGGCGCCTGCGCAATGGCCCTTGCTATAGCCACCCTCTGCTGCTGGCCGCCGGACATTTCCGCCGGTTTATGCCCCGTCCGGTGAGAAAGCCCTACTTTTTCAAGCGCCGCTCTGGCAAGCTCTTCCCTTTCTTTTTTACCTACTCCTCTATAGATCAGGGGAAGTTCCACATTTTCCAATGCAGTCAGATTTTGGATCAGATTAAATCCTTGAAAAATAAATCCGATTTCTTTGTTCCTGATATCGGAGAGTTCATCGTCCGTCAGTTTTGAAACATCCTGTTCGTTCAGCATATAAGTTCCGCTTGTAGGCACATCCAGACACCCCAGCATATTCATCAGCGTAGACTTTCCTGAACCGGACTGCCCGATAATGGCGACAAATTCATTTTCGTTTATCACAAGGCTCACATGATCCAACGCCCGTACTTCATTTTCTCCGGGATTATATATTTTACACATATCCCGTATCTCAACTAAAGCGTTCATTGCTCCTCCCGGCCGGTATGTATGGCTGATGGTATTCCCTTTCCGGCCGCCCTTTCTTTCTTATATTTATTTTATTATTTCAGTCTCATCTGTATTACTTAATTAATACAATAATGCATTTTTTCTTTTTTGTCAACTTTGCCTATGCATTTTAGCATATCAGAACCGTTTCCGCCATATAAAATGGAAAAACCGGCCTCTCTTAATATCGGGACACGCCCAAAACTAAGAAAGAACCGGTCTTCCACCGACACATATTTTAAGAAGCAACTGCTTTATTTTTATTTCTGACCCGATAATCCTGTACTTTCAAAATAGGACTCAGACTCTTATATACGAGCAGCGTCACCGCCGAAACGGAAATTCCCTTTATCAGGTTGAGCGGCGCTACCGCCATGATCACAAAGGTCGTAACGTTCGTAATGCCCGGATTGATCTGCGTTCCCATGGCAATGATACCTTCCAACGGCATTCCAAAAAGCTCCGCAAACTTAGGCAGCAGATAAACGGCGTTAAAAGCCGTCCCAAATATGGTAAGGATTACCGTTCCTATACCGCAGCCGACGATCGCGGTCTTTCTATTTTTCTTAAAAAGATAAATAACGGAGGCAGGTAAAATAAAGCTGCATCCTACGGCAAAATTAGCCAGTTCGCCCACAAACGCCGTGGAGGTGGATTTGAACAGCAGCTTCAACAAGATCTTGCAAAACTCGATCATAACGCCCGCCACAGGGCCAAATGCAAAAGTCCCGATCAATGCCGGAAGTTCGCTGAAATCCAGTTTGTAAAAGAACGGCGCGAAAGGCATCTGGATCTCAAACAGCATCAAAATGGACGCGATCGCCGAGAACATACCGATCATGACTATTTTTCTTGTGTGAAAGATCTTTTCGTTCACTCCCGCTTTTTTCTGCGCATATTTCTCCGCCGCATAGGCAATGACAAACAGCACAGCCACCACGGCAAGAAATTCCAATACAAATATTACGTTTTTCTCCAGGTTTTCCAATAGATCGCTCATAAGATTTCTCCTTTTTAAGGAAATTCTTCGTTGATCCGTACTGTAAAATATATCGGCCGGTCAAAAACCCGATAAAAAATCCCGAATCAGACGCTTCTTCATGCATCGGCGATTCGGGATCAACTCCGCTAAATACTGCACGGCAAAATGCCGTACCTTAAAATACAGATCTCTTCTCTCATCCAGACTTTACTGTCGGTTTTGGAATAAAGCTCTTAACTCCTGCTCGCACCAAATCGGCTATATTTCTATAGTTCGCGGACTTATCTGACGAATCACCGCCGGTAGGGAATCGCACCCAACCCCGAAGAACTTGCCTCTATTTATTTTTATATTTTATATAGTATTCTTATAAGGCGGGATTGTCAATATTTATTTTCTTTCAGCCTGCAGGGCTTTTCCGTTTCAGGCTAAATTTTCCTGCTATTTTACCTTCATCGTTAATCCGATCCTCTTCTTCGGCACATCCACCGACAGCACCTGCACGTCTACCACGTCTCCGACGCTGACCGCTTCTAGCGGATGCTTGATGAACCGGTTCGTGATCTCGGAAATATGCACCAGTCCGTCCTGATGCACGCCGATATCCACAAAGACTCCGAAATCGATCACATTGCGCACCGTTCCCTTTAGCACCATACCGGGTTTTAAATCTTTCATATCCAATACGTCGCTTCTAAGGATCGGCGCAGGCATATTGTCCCTCGGATCTCTTGCCGGTTTTTCCAGTTCCTTCAAAATATCGGTCAACGTAATCTCTCCGATCCCCAGTTCTTCGGCAAGCTTCTTTTTATCCTTAACCCTGCGCTCCAAGTTTCCGGTCCGCAGCGCAGCGTTGCCGGAAATCTCGCTCACGCTCCCCTTCGGCGCGTTGTCGGCCGGCTGTCCCTTTAATCCGGTGCCGGAAAGCGCGGCCGCCAATGCTTTGCCCATTGCCGTATTGGTATTTTTTACCACCACTTGTTTTTGTTTTTGAGCCGGTTTTTCTTTCGTCTTCGTTTCCGTTTTCTTTCCTGCCGCTCTTTCGGCAGCCGCCTTTTTCTGCGCCGCCTTTACGTCTTCCATCGTCAGTCCCAGCTTTTCCAGAAGCTTTCCGGCCGCCTCATAAGATTCCGGGTGTACGCTCGTTGCATCCAAAGGATTTTCTCCGTCCGAGATCCGCATGAAACCTGCGCACTGTTCGTAAGCTTTCGGTCCCAGCTTGGGAACTTTCAATAACTGTTTCCTGTTTACAAACCTGCCGTTGGTTTCCCTGTAATCCACAATATTTTTTGCGATCGCTTTGGAAATCCCTGAAATATATTCCAAAAGAGAGGCTGACGCGGTATTAAGATCCACGCCGACTTTATTTACGCTGTCCTCTACCACGCCGTTTAAGGCGTCGCTCAGCTTCTTTTGATTCATATCATGCTGATACTGTCCTACCCCGATAGACTTCGGATCGATCTTAACCAGTTCGGCAAGCGGATCCTGCAGCCTTCTGGCAATAGACGCGGCGCTCCTCTGCCCTACGTCAAAATTCGGAAATTCTTCCGTGGCAAGTTTACTTGCGGAATAGACGGACGCCCCCGCTTCATTTACGATCACATACTGTACCGGTGTATCCAGCTCTTTCAAAAGTTCCACGATCACCTGCTCGGATTCTCTGGAAGCGGTTCCGTTTCCTACGGAGATCAAGGTTATATGATATTTTTTAATCAGTTTTTTTAGTTCCGTTTTAGCTTCTTCCACTTTGTTCTGCGGCGCGGTGGGGAAGATTACTTTCGTGTCCAGCACTTTTCCCGTTTCATCCACTACGGCAAGTTTACAGCCCGTGCGGAACGCAGGATCCCAGCCAAGCACTACTTTTCCCGCGATCGGCGGCTGCAATAAAAGCTGCTCCAAATTTTTCCCGAATACGGAGATCGCGCCGTCCTCTGCCTTTTCCGTCAGGTCGCTGCGTATCTCTCTTTCTATGGCGGGCGCGATCAGCCTTGCATAGCTGTCTTCTATCACCGCTTCTAAGACCGGTCTGGTATTCGGATTTTCTTTCGTGATCACTTTCTTGGCAAGGTACTGTAAAATCCTCTCCTCCGGAGCCTCCACCTTTACGGTCAGGATCTTTTCCTTTTCCCCGCGATTTAAAGCAAGCGTCCTATGCCCCGCTACCTTTTTTACAGGCTCTTCATAATTATAATACATTTCATAGACGCTCTCCGCTTTTTCGTCTTTTGCGGTGCTGATCAGCTTTCCTTCCTCTACCGTAATATTTCTGATATAAATACGGTAATCCGCTTCGTCGGAAATACTTTCCGCAATAATGTCCTTTGCACCCTGAAGCGCTTCTTCCGCGCTCTTTACTTCCTTCTCTTCCGATATGTATTTAGCGGCCTCCTCCAGTACGGGCCGTTCCGTCTCCTGCCGTAAAATAAACTCGGCAAGCCCTTCCAGTCCCTTTTCTTTTGCAACGCTTGCTCTTGTTTTCCTCTTCGGCCTGTATGGACGGTACAGATCTTCCACAACGACAAGGGTTTCCGCCGCAAGAATCTTTTCTTTCAATTCTTCCGTAAGTTTCCCCTGTTCTTCAATACTTCCGATCACCTGCTCCTTTTTCTCTTCCAAATTTCTCAGATAGGTAAGCCTCTCAAACAGATTCCGGAGTACTTCGTCATTTAAAGATCCGGTCGCTTCCTTCCGGTATCTGGAAATAAAGGGAATGGTATTCCCCTCGTCAATCAGCTTCACAGCAGCTTCTACCTGCCACTTTTCTACGTTCAGTTCTTCTTTCAATTTTAAAATAATATCCATTTTGATCTCCCGTTTTGGCTTTCGCTTATTCTGTCCGGCTCTGCCGTCTGCCGCATTGCCGCTTTCACCCTAACTCCCATCTGCCTGCTTCAGCAGGCATACAAATCAGGATCGTGAAATTTTTAATTTCACGCTATTGCCTCTTTGCTTCCGCCTTGTTATATCCCAGATTTCAGCCTATTGCCTCTCTGCTTTTCCATCCTTGTCCGAAAGCACTGTTCCTATTATATTAGATAACGCGGCTTCTTTTCAAGAAAGATTTATGAAATTGCCGAAATTTCTTTTGCGGCTTTTTGCACTCTTTTACAGGCGGCTTCTTTATGAACCTCCCTGATGTTGATCTTGCTTCACCTGTTCCGCCCCGCTTTCCGCATTGGAATAACAATAACCCAGAACAACAATAACGGTGTATTTATTTGCATTATCTTTCCGAAAGTGCTAAAATCAAGATAGATAAATTTAAGGACTGTCCAAAATAACATTTATTTATGCTTGTTTTATTCTCCGATAGCATTGTCTAAAAACCGGTTATGCGATTTAAAAGTTATTTGTGGGCAATCTTTTCATAGTGATGGAGGAAAAATGGATTCCAATAATATAAACAGCCCTAATCATCCAAATATGCCGGATACTCCGGACACCAATCATCCGCCGCAGGGCGAACCGCCTTATTATCCGCCATACGGCAGGCAGGATCAAACCAATACCGTTTATGGAAATTCCAGCGGAACACCGGATCCGGGTGCGAATCCTTACGGGATTCCAAGCAATCCGCAAGGCCAAAACAGCACTCCTTACGGGATGCAGAACAATCCGCAGAGCCTGAACAATAGCCCCTACGGGATGCAGAACAACCCACAGGCTCCAAGCAATAACCCTTACGGGATGCAGAACAGCCCGCAGAACCTGAACAATAACCCCTACGGGATGCAGAACAACCCACAGGCTCCAAGCAATAACTCTTACGGGATGCAGAACAGCCCGCAGAACCTAAACAATAACCCTTACGGAATGGCAGACAATCCGCAAGGCCAAAATAATGCTCCTTACGGGATACAGAACAACCCACAGGCTTTAAGCAATAATCCTTATGGGATGCAGGGCAGCCCGCAGAGCCCAAACAATAACCCTTACGGGATGCAAAACAGCCCGCAGAGCCTAAACAATAACCCTTACGGAATGGCAAACGATCCGCAAGGCCAAGATAATGCTCCTTACGGGATGCAGAACAGCCCGCAGGCTTCAGGCAATAACCCTTACGGGATGCAGAACAACCCGCAAGGCCAGAACAGCAACCCTTACAGAAATCCAAACGAAACGCCTTACCCCGATTATTACCAGCCTGTCCGCCAATCTCCTGCGGACGGTCTGATGACGGCCTCTATGGCGCTGGGTATCGCCGCTATCCTTACCGCTGTTATGGCGACGGTCTATTTTCCGTTTATTCTTGGCGGAATCAGTATTATACTGGCGTTGCTTTCCAAAGGTTACGACGAGAAAATGGCGTCCAGATCAAAGATCGGAGTTGCCTGCGCTATCGTCGGACTTGTGCTGAATGTATTCATTGTCAGCATTTCCATTCACAAAGTATTTACCGACGAAAGTACATTTTATCAGTTTGACCGGATTTATGAACAGATGTACGGGGAGTCTTTCCGCGATATGTATAGAAAAACAACCGGACAGGATTTTCCTATTGATTTTGACGATTAATTTAAAAATAAAACGATCAGAAACGGAGGTTTTCATATGATGGGATCAGGTATAACAGGATCGGTCGGCAGCTACGGCGGTTCTTATTATAATTCGGGATACGGTTTAGGAGGCGGTTCCTCAGAGGACGGCAGCGTTATCCTAAAAAACCCCGGCGAATCGGACGTTAAGTCCGCAGGCCGCAAATCTTCGCCTGCCGAATGCGAAACTTGTAAAAACAGAAAATATAAAGACGGTTCGGATGAGATGGTATCCTTTAAATCAGCGGCTCATATCGCGCCCGAATCCGCCGCTTCTGCCGTCCGCGCCCATGAACAGGAGCATGTATCCAACGCCTATAAGGACGCCGCAATGAACAACGGCAAGGTACTGCGCGCCTCTGTTTCCATCCATACTGCAATCTGTCCGGAATGCGGACGCTCTTATGTATCCGGCGGCACTACCAGTACGCAGATCAAATATTATAACGAAGAAAATCCTTACCAACAGGATCTAAAAGCAACGGACGCGCAAAAATATACCGGAATGAATGTGGATCTTTCGGCATAACAGTGCAATATACTAGAAATTGGAGATTATATAGATTATGAATAATTATAAAACTTCTGCCCAATTAAAATCTTTAGCAAAAGGGCAGTTACTCGGGCGGTATGGTACTGTGATCGGCGCTTTTCTTTTGATGGAGCTGGTCATGCTCTCCTTTACGGTGATCACTTCCCTGTTCGTAGACCAGACTACTGTATTCGGCCTTATTTTAAATTATATCATCAGTTTCCTGACCGGTCTGTTTGCGGGAATCTTTTCGGCAGGTCAGGCTTACATTTGTCTGAATATTTCCTGTAAACGTCCCTGTAAGGCTTCGGATGTATTCTACGGATTTAACCATCACCCTGATAAGGCTCTGTTGCTGCAGCTTGTGATTTCTTTGATTTCATTTACAAGCATGATACCTTCCTGTATCTTTTCCTATATAGCAGCCTATACAAGAAGAATGATCTATATTTTTCCCGCCTGTGTTTTCCTTATCATCGGTACATTGATTGCAGTATATTTTTCCCTGTGTTTTTCGCAGGTTTTCTATTTGCTGTTAGACTTTCCCGATTATACGGTCAGCCAGCTTCTTACCTTGAGCAAGAAGATCATGAAAGGGCAAAAAGGACGGTTATTCTATCTTTTAGTAAGTTTTCTGCCCCTTTATCTGCTGGGACTTCTCTCCTGCTGCGTGGCTTACCTTTGGATCATTCCCTATGTAAACCAGACGTCCTCAAATTTCTATCTTGATCTGATGAAAAACAGACAGAATGAAAACAGGTAAAAATACTCCGGTATCATAAAAAAGGCGCTCCCATCCAATCAGGATCGGAGTGCCTTTTTTATTTTACACAAACTCCCATCTGCCTGCTTCAGCGGGCAGATAAATCAAGATCGTGAAATTTCTAATTTCACACTAACCTCCATACCGCGGCTCTGCCGCGCTCAAATCAGGATGAAAAACGCCGCATTTCAGGCATTTCCGGGTGCGGGACTTAGTACTTCTAAGGCAGCTACGCTGCCTTTGTGAAACAGCCCCTGCTGTGAGCGGCTAGAAGCGCTTCTCACCCTATTTCCGTCCCGGCCGCCGCCAAATTGATATACTTCAGATAAGCGTTGATAAAACTGTCCAAGCCGCCGTCCAAAACCGCATCCACATTGCCGGATTCTTCATTCGTCCGGTGGTCCTTTACCATTGTATAAGGCTGCATCACATAGGAACGTATCTGGTTTCCCCAACCGATCTCCGTTATTTCTCCTCTGATATCGGAAAGTTTTTCCGCATTGGCTTCCTTTTTCAGCAGATAAAGCTTTGCTTTCAGCATCTGCATCGCCTTATCTTTATTCTGAAATTGGGAACGCTCGTTTTGGCACTGCACTACGATCCCTGTAGGAAGGTGGGTAATGCGGATCGCCGAGGACGTTTTATTGATATGCTGTCCTCCTGCGCCGCTGCTCCTATAAGTATCGATCCGCAGATCTCCCGGATCGATATCCACATCCACATCTTCTTCAATATCCGGCATAACGTCCAGTGAAACAAAGGAAGTCTGACGCTTTCCCTGCGCGTTGAACGGGGAAATACGCACCAGACGGTGTACTCCTTTTTCGGATTTTAAGTAACCGTAAGCGTTCATACCGTTTACCTGAAAAGTAACCGACTTGATGCCTGCCTCGTCGCCGTCCAGATAATCCAGTACTTCGATCCCGTAGCCTTTCCGCTCCGCCCATCTCGTATACATCCGGTAGAGCATGGACGCCCAATCACAGCTCTCCGTACCGCCCGCTCCCGCATTCAGTTTTAAAATCGCATTGCATTTATCATATTCTTCCGAAAGCAGCGTGCTGATACGGATCTCTTCAAGGGTTTGGATAAAAGAATCCAGTTCCGTCCGGATATCCGCTGCCATAACGGCTGCCTCTTCCGGCTCTTCCTCATATCCGAGTTCGATCAGCGTTTCTATATCTTCATACTGTGTCTGCAAACCGTTTACCGTGTCCACCGTGTCTTTCAGATTTTTCAATTCCTTCATCTTGCCGTTTGCCTTGTCGGCGTCATCCCAAAAGCCGGGAGATTCCATTTCCATTTCCAGCTCTTCGATCCGCTTTGACTTACCTGCTAAGTCAAAGTGAATCCCTCACTTCCGCTAATGGAGTTTCATATGCCTGTAATTCTGTCTTCATCTGGTCTAATTCTACCACTTAACGTTCACCACACTTTCTCTTTTTTATCTTGATAACTGCCGCCCACTACACCGCTTTCACTCTGCCGCAGCACTGTTTATATTTCTTTCCGCTGCCGCAAGGACAGGGGTCGTTGGGATATACTTTTGCATTCTCACGTTTTACCGGGCCTTTTTGTACCGTATCGTCCTTGTTCGTTCCCGTTACGTTCGCAACCTGCTCCCTCTCTACCTTTTGCTCCACCTTTACATGGAACAGCAGGCGGATCGTCTCTTCCTTGATGTTCTGCGCCATCTCGTCGAACATGTCAAAACCGCTCATACGATATTCCACAAGCGGATCCTTCTGTCCGTATGCCTGCAGTCCTACGCCCTGACGGAGCTGATCCATATCGTCAATATGATCCATCCACTTACGGTCGATGATCTTCAAAAGGATCACTCTCTCCAGTTCACGGATCGCCTCCGGCTCCGGAAATTCTGCTTCTTTGCTCTCATAAAGCTTCACCGCTTCTTCTTTAAGCTGCTGCTTTAAACTGTCTTTTTTGGGCTTTACCACTCTTGCCGTATTAACCGGCTTTAAGGGAATCGTAGGAAGTAAAAGCTGATTCAGCTCCCTGAAGTCCCAATCGTCGATCTCTTCATCGTCCCCGATACAGATATCCACCGCATTTTCCGCAATATCCGTGATCCACTTATAGATCACATCGCGCATGCTTTCCCCGTCCAGCACACGGCGTCTTTCCTCATAAATAATCTCCCTTTGGTCGTTCATGACCTGATCGTATTCCAACAGGTTCTTACGAATACCGTAGTTATTATTTTCAATCTTCTTCTGTGCGGTTTCGATCGCATTGGACAACGTCTTATGTTCTATTTCCTGATCCTCCGGTATGCCGAGCGCGTTAAACATAGCGACCATCCTTTCGGAACCGAACAGACGCATCAGATCGTCCTCCAATGAAATATAAAACTTGGATTCGCCCGGATCGCCCTGACGTCCGGAACGGCCGCGGAGCTGATTGTCAATACGTCTTGATTCATGCCGCTCCGTACCGATGATTTTTAATCCTCCCGCTGTCTTTGCCTCTTCGTCCAGCTTGATATCCGTACCACGGCCCGCCATATTGGTAGCGATGGTAACCGCGCCATGAACGCCTGCGTCGGCAACGATTTCCGCCTCCAGCTCATGGAATTTCGCGTTCAGTACTTTATGCGGTATGCCCTTTTTCTTTAACAGGGCGCTGATTTCTTCGGAAGCCTCGATCGTGATCGTACCGACCAAAACCGGCTGGTCTTTCGCATGGGCTTCTTCTACCGCCGCCACAATGGCGCGCAGCTTTTCTTTTCTGGTCTTGTAGACCGCATCCTGCATATCCTTTCTGGCAACCGGCATATTGGTCGGGATCTCTATTACGTCCATTCCGTAAATATTTCGGAACTCTTTCTCTTCGGTAAGCGCCGTACCCGTCATACCCGCTTTCTTTTCGAATTTATTAAAGAAATTCTGGAACGTGATCGTAGCAAGGGTCTTGCTCTCCCTTTTTACTTTCACATGCTCTTTCGCCTCGATCGCCTGATGCAGACCGTCGGAATAGCGGCGGCCCGGCATGATACGTCCGGTAAATTCGTCTACGATAAGCACCTGATCGTCTTTTACTACATAATCCTGATCCCGGAACATCAGGTTGTGCGCACGGAGCGCCAGTATGATATTGTGCTGGATCTCCAGATTCTCGGCATCGGCAAGATTTTCAATTTGAAAGAAACGCTCTACTTTGGCAACGCCCGCCTCCGTCAGATTCACCACTTTATCCTTTTCGTTTACGATAAAATCTCCCGTTTCTTCTCTTTCCACGCCCATGATGGCGTCCATCTTGGTCAGCTCTTCCATATCCTCGCCGCGGGTAAGCTGCCTTGCCAAAATGTCGCAGGCCTCATAGAGTTTCGTGGATTTTCCGCTCTGTCCGGATATGATAAGCGGCGTTCTCGCTTCGTCGATCAAAACGGAGTCCACTTCGTCGATAATGGCATAATGCAGTTCGCGCAATACAAGCTGCTCTTTATAAATGACCATATTGTCTCTCAGATAGTCAAAGCCCAGCTCATTATTCGTCACATAGGTAATATCGCAGGCATAGGCTTCTCTTCTTTCTTCCGGCTTCATATCGTTTAAAACGACGCCGACTTTTAAGCCAAGGAATTCATGCACCTGTCCCATCCATTCCGCATCACGCTTTGCGAGGTAATCGTTCACGGTAACGATATGTACCCCTCTTCCTTCCAATGCATTCAGATAAGCCGGGAGCGTGGATACAAGGGTCTTACCTTCACCGGTCTTCATCTCCGCGATACGTCCCTGATGGAGAATAATGCCGCCGATCAATTGTACCCTGTAATGCTCCATGTTTAATACTCTTCTTGCTGCTTCCCTAACCGTAGCATACGCCTCCGGAAGCAGGTCATCCAGTGTAGCCCCCTCTTCGAATCTCTTTTTATACTCTTTGGTTTTATTTTTCAGTTGTTCGTCAGTGAGCGCCTGCATGGACGGCCGTAAATTCTCGATCTCCTTTACAAGCGGTTCGATCCTTTTTAATTCCCTTTCACTGTGAGTACCGAATATTTTTTCTATTACACTCATTTTGATAACCATGTCCCTTTCTCAGTATGCGATCAACGGCCGGAAGAATCTATGCCCTTCGCATTCTTAAGTTACAAAAAACCAAACTATATTGTAACAGATTTTATAGGCTTGTTCAAGGTAATGCTTATAGATATCCCTTAATATTTTGTAAACAAACTGTGAAAAACTTAAGACAAGGCGCGGTTCTCCCTTATCTTTTGTTAAACTGCAGGTAGCATCGAAATAAGCAGAGCCATTGGATATATAACGTGACTCCGTCTTCATGGGCATGGGGCTGTCCCGCCTGTTTTAAGGCTATGGCCGCCTGCCTTCTGGTTAGAAGCCCGTGTCTGCCGGAAATGCCAAACTTCATCGAGTGATCGATAAACCGCTTAAACTCCTCGTATTCGCTTCTGTTTAAATCCGGCGTTTTCTTTTTGGCAAAGTATAGCAGAACGGAATCTACGGAAGGTTTGGGATGAAAATCTTCCCGCCTGAAATGATACAGGATCTTCATGTCCCATTTTACCTTCAGGAGCAGAGATTTCTTCGTTTCTTTTCCCGCTCCCATAAATCTCTTCGCCGCGCCTTTCTCCATTACGAGCCAGATCTCTTTTGGGGGATTGGGCGCGTTCGTCAGCTTTTCCACGATCTGGGTCGTGATAAAATACGGAATATTGGCAAACACCTTATAATCTCCCCTTGCCGGAAGGGAATATGTTAAGAAATCCCCGTGAATCAAATGCAGGTTGGCATAACCTTCCAGCTTCTTTTTCGTTCCTTCATATAATTTCCGGTCCAATTCAACCGAATAAACGATTCCTCCTCTCCTGCACATTTCTTCCGTCAAATGTCCCTTCCCCGTTCCGATCTCAACGACCGTATCCTCTCTGCCGATACTGCTCAACCGAATGAGCCTGCCGATCAGTCTTTGATCCGTTATGAAATTTTGCGAATCGGACAGTCTTTTCCTATCCTCGTTTTTTTGCTGTCTCCTGCCTTTTTGCATAGCAGTCCCTCCTTCTTTCCCGAAACAGACGCCCCTACATAAGCTGTCCTGATCATTATTTTCAGAAAAAGGCACATAAAAAAGCAGGATATCTCCCACTAAAACGGAAATTTTCCTGCCAACTCCACACAACAAGGCAAACAGGACAGAATATGAGCCTGCTCACACTCCGCCTGCCGGCGTATGCATATGATGATCTGTATTGCACGCAAAAAAATCCCATCTACATGAGACAATATATCTGCTTTCTTACCGCCCCTGCATACGGATGCGGATGATGCAACAAATACAAATCATCATACATAAGCCACCTTTCTTTTCATCATTTCAATCGCTGTTTTCATACTGCTCTTTTATTATCTTTGACCGCACCCTGCACGGTTTCATGCATAACGGATACGGATGCCGCACAGGCCGGAACCTGCCGCCGCTTTATTTAATATACGATATCCGGATGGGTTTGTCAATTCTTCCGCCTCAGAAATGCCCGTAAATCATGCCGCCGTGCAAATATGAGGAAATATATCCGTAAAATGATTGTCAGTAACGGCTGTCCTCGCCCAATACCTTTGTGATTCCGTCCCCTAAGACTTCCGCCGCCTTTTCGGAGTCATAATTTCCGGAACTCAGCCCTGCCATTACATCATAATAAACGCCGCCTGCATCTTTAAGGGCAGCGTCCTCAAATTTCGGATCCAATTCGTAAGATACATAAGCAAGAATCTTACCGTTCGCTTCTACCACCGTTTCATTTAAAAGGCCCTGTGCATTACAGTTGTCAAACGCCGCTTTGCTGAGCGGGATCCCTCTCTCGGAAGCCATGATGGCCGTACCTTCCTCTTCGTTCAATAAGAATTGCACCAGCATAGCCGCTTCTTTAGGATGCGCCGTCCCTTCAGAAATTGCAAAGCCTGAAGAAACTTTTGAAAAACCTCCTCTATAATCTCCCATATCGGCCAGTTCTTCGCCGACTACAAATTCCCGTCCTTCCGCCAGCGCGTCGCTGAACTTACCTGCGGAAGAATCCCATTCAAAGATACCCGCATACTTTCCTTCCGCCCATTTCGGATTCCGCTCAAGAGATTCCGCACCGTCTTCTGCGACCGTTGCAACGGATGGGATGACATGCGCGTCTTCCAAGGACCGGATAAACTCCAAACCGGCTTGGATCTCTTTCAAAGTATAATTTAACGCGCCATCCTCTACCCAATTCTTACCATATACGGATTCCAAATAATATACCATAAGGATCATCCTGTCGTATTCGCTCAATACCAACGGATAATAATCCTCTCCCAATTCGTTTTGGAACGTCTCTCCTGCCGTCATTAATTCGGCCAGAGTGTCAGGAGTATCTATTCCGGCTTCGTCAAAAGTCGTCTTATCCCAATAAAAAATCTTCCCTGTCATAGATACCGGAACTGCCTGCAGTTTACCCGCTACGGTACACATGTCTAAATATTTCCGGTCAAACTGGGTCAGATCCAGTATATCGGAAACTCTGTTTAAATCCATAAATACGTTTCCGTCCGGACTGTAAGAGGTAATCCAGCTCCAGTTGATCTGGTTTACATCAGGAGTCGTCCCTGCCGCAAACATGGCTGCCATGGAGTCTTCCCAGCCGGACCATGAGCCATACGTTTCTTTTACCGTAATCCCCGGATATTTCGCTTCAAACGCATCGATTGCCGCCATCGTAGCTTCATGTCTGGAATCTCCTCCCCACCAGGAAAAGGTAAGGACGCATTCCTCATAAGAACCGTTCCGGTTTCCTGACTCCGCTTCTGCAGGCATACTTTCTGCCGGCACGCCTGCATCCCCGCCCTCCGCCGGAGTTTCCGGCGCCGCCGGTGTCTCTACAGGCAGATTGCCTGCGTTGCCGCCTGTATTACCGCAGGCAGTCAGTGAAAATATCATAGCCGCCGCTAACCCTAACGCCCAAAATTTTTTCATCTTTACCTCCATTCCGAAGCGTTTTATGCTGAGGACGCGGGCAGAATTTCAGATTCTGCTCTGCGGTCAATAGAATCTGTGACGCTTCAGCACAAATTCCTGATTGAATACGCATTTTGTTCAGCCTTCCCGTCATGCCGCCCTGCAGCACAAACCATAAAAGAAAGCGATCCCGAAAATTCCCGTTCGTCAACTGCCTTCACATAAACATTATAGCATTCACATGCGAATTTTTCTATCCTAATCCTATTCCGTTATTCTGTTGTTCTGTCATATACGATCCCGCCTCTGTTAAATCGGATCCGATACCCCTTCTTGAATTAGCAGAAATATTGTACTATAATTTACTCATAATTCTGTAATCGCTTACATCATTTTGCAAGTTCAAAAAGTGAGGGCTTTCCTATGACGATCTATGATATTTCCGAAAAAGCAGGCGTTTCCATAGCGACCGTTTCCCGGGTATTAAACGGCAGCAGTAATGTCAGCGAAAAAACCCGTAAAAAAGTATTGGAAGTTATGGAAGAATACGACTACACTCCCAACGCTTTTGCAAGAGGGCTGGGGCTCAATACCATGAATACGATCGGGATATTATGCGCCGATTCCTCCGATCTTTATCTTGCAAAAGCCGTTTATTTAATCGAACAGAGTCTCCGCGCCAATAACTACGACTCTCTTTTGTGCTGTACCGGATACGATCTGGAAAACAAGAAAAAATATGTAGAGCTTCTTTTATCCAAAAAAGTAGACAGTATCATCCTTGTAGGTTCTGATTTTGTCGGGGAAAAAAACGGCGACAACGAATATATCAGAAACGCGGCCTCCCAAATTCCAATCATGCTTTTGAATGGGGCGTTGGACAGCCCTAATGTCTACAGTATCGTTTCCGACGACCGCCGCTCCATGTATGAGGCCGCGTCTTCCCTGATCTTAGCCGGCGTGCGGGATATTTTATATTTTTATAATTCCGATTCCTACAGCGGCAGGCACAAACTCGCCGGTTACCGCGCCGCCATGGCTGAAGCCGGTATCTCCCCGCCGCCTTCCATGCTGCAGTTTTACGGCGGCCCGCATGAGGATATTGACGCAATGACAAAGACTCTTTTAAACCTTTCCAAACGGGGCGTCAAATTCAACGGAGTCATTGCGGCGGACGATAATCTTGCCATCGCCGCAGTAAAGTATGCCAAGAAAAAAAAATTGAAAATACCGGAAGATTTCGCTGTGATCGGATATAATAATTCCATTCTGACCGCCTGCTGCGAACCGGAACTTACTTCTATCGATAACAAGCTGGACACGCTCTGCAGGCAGCTCATCACTTCCCTCATGGAAGTACTTGCCGGCAACAGTATTCCGAAAAAAGCGCTTTTTTCGGGAGAACTGGTCAAACGGGGAACTACGCCTTTTTAGAACGTGTTTAAACAGGTTTTGTGTCTGCGCGCTGCTTGTCACAAACCCGCGATCCATACTCGTGCAATAAAGCAGCGCGGAAACGGAGAAAACTATGAAACCTTTTATGGACGAAAACTTTTTACTATCAACGGATACTGCCAGAACTCTTTTTCATGATTATGCCGAAAAAACTCCGGTCCTTGATTATCATTGCCATATTGATCCGAAAGAGATCGCAGAAGACAGACAGTTTGAAAACATCACGCAGGTATGGCTCGGAGGCGATCATTATAAATGGCGCTTCATGCGTTCCTGCGGCATAGAAGAACGCTATATCACAGGAAATGCCCCTGCTAAAGAGAAGTTCTTTCAATGGGCCGAATGTCTCGGAAAAGCGATCGGCAATCCTCTGTTCCACTGGAGCCATTTAGAGCTGCAGAGATATTTCGGTTATCACGGCGTTTTAAACAAAAATACCGCCGGAGAGGTCTGGGATCTATGCAATGAAAAACTTTCCCAGCCGTCCATGAGCGTGCGCAATCTGATCAGGCAGTCCAACGTGACTTTGATCTGTACGACGGACGATCCGGCAGACTCTTTGAAATGGCATAAAATGATTGCAAAAGACCCTTCTTTCGACGTGCAGGTACTTCCCGCATGGCGTCCCGATAGGGCCATGAATATTGAAAAACCGGATTATGCCGATTATCTCGATACGCTTTCCGAAGTAAGCGGGATAAAGATCCTTTCTTTTGCCGATTTAAAAGAAGCTTTGAAAAAACGGATGACATTTTTCGCCTCCATGGGCTGCTCGGTTTCCGACCACGCATTGGAATATATCATGTATGCACCCGCAGACGAAGCGGAAATAGAACGGATCTTTGAGCGCCGCTTACAGGGACAACCGCTTTCCAAAGAAGACGGGTTAAAATTTAAAACCGCTTTCATGCTGTTTGCAGGCCGGGAATATGCCCACCTGAATTGGGTCATGCAATTGCACTACGGCTGCAAACGGGATAACAATACTTTCATGTTTGAAAAGCTGGGGCCGGATACAGGATACGACTGCATCAATAACTATGCGCCCTCCTCACAGACGGCGGATTTCTTTAACGCGCTGATTTGCACGGACGAACTTCCGAAAACAATCATTTACAGCCTGAATCCCAATGATAATCCGGCAATCGGCTCCATTTTAGGCTGTTTTCAGGATGCTGCAGCAGTGGGAAAGATCCAGCAGGGCAGCGCATGGTGGTTCAACGACCATAAAACAGGCATGCTGGAGCAGATGGTTTCCCTTGCAAGCCTCGGGAATCTTTCCGGATTCATAGGAATGTTAACGGATTCCAGAAGCTTTCTATCTTACACGAGGCACGAATATTTCAGGCGGATCCTATGCGACCTGATCGGCACATGGGTAGAAAACGGAGAATTTCCGAACGATGCGGATACGCTCCGTGAGATCGTAACGGATATTTCTTATTATAACGCGGTACGTTATTTTGGTTTTAAACTGTAACTTTCTTCGGTTTCCAGACACAGGACGATTTCCGCATACGGCTATTTACAAAAAACATCCCGGAATTTTGCCAAAATACAAAATTCCGGGATCGTTAAAAAACTCTGTTCAGACTTTTCAAATGCAAAACGGCGCTTACAACTCAAAAATTTTTATCCAGCGTTCCGTTTTCCATACTGTTCTCCAAGATGTCCGTACCGCTCTCCAACAATTCTCCGCAAACAGAAATATCATTGTCTGAAAGTCCCCCTGATGTATTTCCCGATACGCTGTTTCCGGAAACGTCACCAGCGGCGTTTCCCGATACACTGTTTGCAGAAATATCACCCGGAGCATTCCCCGATACGCTGTTTTTCCAGACTCCATCAAAGTCGTTTCCTGAGACATCGTTTGCGGAAACATCACCCGGAGCATTTCCCGATACGCTGTTCCCGGAAACGTCCCCCAAAGTATTCCCTGATATGCTGTTTCCGGAAACACCGTTCTCCGGCACACCGCCATACTCATTACAGGAAACCGTAAAGCCATTCCACCTTCCTAAAAACTGCCCGTCCGCTTCGTTCTCCAAACTGATACGGATCACTTCTTTTGCAATATGCTCTCCAAGAATCCTATAACCCTCGTCCGTCGGATGGCATCCCGGCACATAAGCGCTGTAAACTTCGGGATCGTAAGAATTCATAAAATTAGAATGAAACAAGTCGATTACGTCCACGTCATACTTCTTGGCAAGCGTAATCATGGCGTCCACATATTCTTCGATCGGCTTCATATCCGGATTTAACGCCCGCACTTCTTCGATCGTGACCGTATCCATCGGCGTTACAAGAATCAGCCAACTGGTAGGGTAATGAACCCGTATCCCCTCCAAAAGGGTATCCAGATCCCCACAGAAAGTATCGTCCGTCAGGGTATTCAGATTCCCTATCGTTTCTCCCGTTCCGCTGAATACATCGTTGATCCCTCCGTAAACTATGATAATATCGGTATCTTCAGGAATCTCCATATAACGGTTTACCATTGCCGAAGCCCAGTAGTCGCCTATCGTAGAACCGCCGATACCCAGATTATACACTTCCTTAGCATGGAGCGCATCCTTAATGACCTCAGGATAAGTCAGGCCGTCCGCATGGCCGGTAGCACCGTTGACACCCTCCGTAATACTGTCTCCGATACATGCAATCGTAACTTCCGAGAAATCATACGGCTGCCGTTCCAGAACTTCCTTATCATAAACACGTTCCCTGTCCGTGATCTCTTTGGATGTCATGACCGTCCTCTCCTCGCTTGTCAAAATACTCTCCTGTATGATGACTGACTGTGGGGAATTGCAAAAAGCTACGGTTCCTCCGTAAAGCACACATGCTAAAAGCAGGATACACACTGCCCGTTTTTTAGAGTTTTTTCTATATTTAGTTTTCATTTATCAGACCTCTTTTCTTACCTGCGAACCAGATAAACGCGCTATTCTCCTAACGGCGTCTTCCGTTCCCGCTTTGGTATGCATCCGACGGTATGCCTGTCCGTTCCTTTGGCATTTTCCGTGGTATTTACTCCTCCTTATACCATTTTCGCTTTACATACGGTTACTGGTCTATGATAACCGATGTCATACCGGATACCGTTTCGTATCCTACACCTGTGATTAGTATACATCAAAATCTTACCAATAATTCTTAAATTTTTCTTAAATTACAAAACGGTAATAATTTAAGGCTGTAAAGTGAACCGTTACGGAACAACCGGAAAACAGATGGAAAAACGGCTGAAAAATGGGTAAAGCATTATTGCTTTTTATATGGGAAAGTGTTATTATTTTAACGAATAAATACGGTTGAAAAACAACTGGAATAAAATGGATATGAGGTGTAAACAAATGAGCAAAGGTTTTAACGATTTGGTAGCAAAAGCCGGTACCGGCGCCATGAAAAAAGTATCTGTTGCCGTAGCACAGGACGCGCCTGTATTAGAGGCCGTAAAGGCCGCAAAAGAACGCAATATTGCCGACGCCATTCTAGTCGGCGACGAAGCAAAGATCCGGGAGATCGCCGCTTCTATCGGTATGAACGCCGATGATTTTGAGATCATCAACGAAACGGATACTTATGAAGCCGCACTGACCGCGGTAAAACTTGTACACGAAGGAAAAGCGGACATGTACATGAAAGGACTGATCGATACAAAATCCTTCTTAAAAAGCGTTTTGGACAAAGAGGTGGGACTTCGTACCGGAAGGCCGCTTTCCCATGTATGCGTATTTGAAGTAAACGGCATCGACCGTCTTCTTTTCCTTACGGACGTGGCTTTCATGACTTATCCTACTTTGGAAGACAAAGTACATATCATTGAAAATACGGTAGAGATCGCACATGCCTGCGGAATCGAATGCCCGAAGGTCGCTCCGGTAGCAGCCGTAGAGGTTGTAAATCCGAAAATGCCGGTGACGGTAGAAGCCGCAGAACTTACCAAAATGTGCGAAGAGGGAAAAATCACCGGCTGTATCGTAGACGGTCCTCTTTCCATGGATCTTGCCATCTGCCCGGAGGCTGCACAGCATAAAGGCGCAGAGGGAAGAAAGATCGTGGGCGATGCCGATATCATCCTTTTCCCTGACATCCATGCAGGAAATATCACCTATAAGACATTGGTACATACCGCACAGGTAAAGAACGGAAATATCTTAACAGGAACGAAAGCTCCGGTTATCCTTACTTCCCGCTCCGACGACTTTGAGACAAAGGTAAATTCCCTCGCGCTTGGCGCCGTTGTTGCCGAAGCTTTAAAATAATATTTATTTCATTTAAACATTAAAAAAAGAAAAAGGAGAAGATTTATGTCAACCAAAAGTTTAATAATCAATCCCGGTTCTACTTCTACCAAAATCGGCGTATTTGAAGATGAAAATCTGTTGTTTGAAGAAACTTTAAGGCATTCTACGGAAGAAATATCTCAATATGCTTCTATCGTAGATCAAAAGGATTTCCGTAAAAATATCATTCTTTCCCTTTTAAAAGAAAAAGATTTTGATATCCGCTCTTTAAATGTAGTCGTTGGACGCGGCGGTATGTTAAAACCGATTCCGGGCGGTACTTATGCGGTAAGCGACGCGCTGCTTGAAGACTTGAAGATCGGCCGTCAGGGACAGCACGCTTCTAACCTTGGCGGTATCTTAGCAAGAGAGATTGGCGATTCTATCGGCGTTCCTTCTTATATCGTAGATCCGGTCGTTGTTGACGAACTTATGCCTGCCGCACGTTATTCCGGCGTACCTGAACTTCCAAGAACCAGCGTATTTCATGCGCTGAACCAAAAAGCGGTTGCTAAACGCTATGCAAAGGAAAACGGTAAAAATTATAAAGACTTGAACCTTGTCGTAGTACATATGGGCGGCGGCGTTTCCGTAGGCGCACATAAAAACGGCAAAGTAGTAGACGTATTCAACGCGCTTGACGGCGACGGCGCTTTTTCACCGGAGCGCGCAGGCGCAGTTCCTTCCGGCGCACTGGTAAAGATGTGTTTTTCCGGCAAATATACGGAAAAAGAAGTATACTCAAAACTAGTCGGCGGCGGCGGCTTCAACGCTTACCTTGGTACAAACGATATGCGTGAAGTAGAAAAGAAAGTGGCTGCCGGAGACAAGGACGCTGAACTCTACCGTGAAGCTTTCCTTTTACAGGTTGCAAAAGATATTGGCTCCATGGCATGTGTATTAGAGGGAAAAGTAGATCAGATCATTGTAACGGGCGGTATCGCTTATGATGAATATGTGACTGCCGAACTAAAGAAAAGAGCAGGGTTTATCGCACCGTTTACCATTTATCCGGGCGAAGACGAGCTGCTTGCGCTGACTCAAGGCGCTCTTCGCGTACTGAACGGGGAAGAAAAGGCTATGGAATACTAAGATTTCCCAATCCTGATTTGAGTCGCGGCAGAGCCGCGACATGAAGGTTAGTTTGAAATATATTACTGAATATCCATAGTGATCGGGCGGTCTGAATTTCCAGACCGTCCTTATTTTATCTAACAGAGTTTGAATGCTGAAAATCTTATTAATATCCTGTTGGATGATGCGGCCCACTGCGTTGGCTGCCTGCGGCGCAAATATCACGCAACATGGAATGTACAGATTTTTCAAGCACGCTTTGCCGGAAATAAGGCGGAAAGGTAATCGGGTTACTCTTTTATTGCTATCTATGTGATTATTTTACATACCATATGCTTTCTTTAAGTGAAAAAACTTTTTTTCCAACGTTTTATAACTGATACCGCAAATATCGCTTTTGGAATAAATATTCCCTGTTTTCAGATAGCTTCTTGCCCTGCAGCCCCCGCCGCAAAAATTTCCATATTTACACTCCTGACACCCGTCTATATGATTCACATCCAAATTTAAAAAAGGATTATTGGAGCTAAATACAATTTTACTTAATTCCTTTTCTAATATATTTCCGAGTTTTAGATCCGCAATATGTAACATATGACAAGGATATACTGCTCCATCCGCTCCTATACTTATCATCATTTTACCTGCACCACATCGGGATTTACATGATAAGTATGCTCCCTCCATTGCCGAATCTGAAATTTTTACATTATGTTCTTTTAAAAATTCTTCTATCATTTCAAATTCTTTTTGTCCTAACAAATAATCTTGGAAAATCTCATTATCAAATGCTGCTGTAAGCATACTGAAATTAAAAGTAACGTCTAAATCTTCAGCAAATTTTAAATATTCATTCATATATGGCGCATTCTTTTTATGAAGTGTAAATATCAGGTTTACGGACTTTATATGTTGTTTCAAAAAATTTATCGTTTCAATGACCTTGGGCATGATTCCCTTATCACGAATATATTGTATGTCATTTTTATATCCGTCTACGGAAACACTAATTGCATCAATGAATGGCAGCGCTTCAAGATACCGTTCTTGCAACATAGTTCCATTTGTAATGACCTGAACAATCATTCCCAATTGCTTTGCATATTTGCAGATCAAACCAATATCTTCTCTTAAAAAAGGCTCCCCACCGGATATTACAATAATTTTTACTCCATTCTTCATGAGCTCCATTAAAATATGGCAGATTTCCTGATATGATAAATTTATTTTTGTATTTCTCTCGGTAACATATGAGTAACATCCTATGCAATGAAGATTACACCTATCTGTGACGTGAAGATACGCTGATAAAATTCTATTTTTCTCTGTATCCTCATTTTCAAAATAGCCACCGCTTTCTTACCCTCTTCTGTCAAACCGATAAGATTCCCTGTGCGATTATTACCGATCATAGCTATTTTTTCTACTTCAAATTGAATTACATCCTCATGAAATCTTTCTTCCAATTTCATATTTATCCTCCTTTGCGTACGTTCTTTAGTACACATACCAATCAATAGTTGAAAATGATTTTCTTCTTGTCATACTGCTCTGTGGCACAGACAATAAGTAAAAAGGCTCAACGATGCGTAAGTTCAAATATCCAAATATAAAATAATATTTACCGCAAAGTTTTTACCGTCATCCTCTACTTCATACGTTCCGTTATAAATCTCCACTGTCTCTTTTACTATCCTTAGCCCTAATCCATGAAAACAATCATCTTTATATTCTTTTATCGGCTTATCCCGATACTGGTTAGAAACCTGTATCACCAAAGCGTTGCCTTGAAACGATAAGAACACTTTCATGACTTTAGGTACTTCCACTTCATCTTTTAATACGTTGATCGCGTTATCCAGCAGATTCCCTAAAATACTTATGCAATGCCTATATGGCAGCGGTAACTGCGATGGTATGCTTATCTCCCTTTCCATTTCTATTCCATGTTTTTGCGCACGCGTCAGTTTAATATTTAAAATAGTATCTATACCATAATTTCCAGTACTGATAATATTTTCAATTTCCTCTTCCGCAGTAATCAGCTCATTTAAATAAACAGCCAACTCTTTCGTCTTATTTTCCCTCATCAGCTTGTTCATTGCCTGAAGATTATTTTGCATGTCATGTTTTATCTTTCTGACGGAATTATAATTATCCTGTAGTTCATCATAATATTCCTTCTGCCAAATCAGTTGCATTTCATATTCTTCTTTCTGTTTTTCTATTTCATAAACTGAGCTGATCCTATCGTACATATAAAATACCATGATATTGACATAAAGCATAAGTACGGCAATCGGTGCAAAAATACCAGTGCTTTCGCTGATCGGCACATTCGTTTGTTCCATCAGCATAACAATGCATGGCATAGCTATAAAGCTCAATATAGGCACTGACACGAGTAATAGTAATACTTTCCTATCTATCCTTTTTTCTTTTATCGTTTGATATCGCGCCACTAACTCCAAAACTAAGAAAAAAATAAAATGGGGAATAAAATATGAATATACCGTATGTGTATCACTATGTATGATAAAATACATAAGCATTTGTGAAAATCCGGCAAATACAATTAGAATAACTGCATAAAGCAGTTTGCTCTGCCCATTGCCTTCATAAAACACCAGAAACAAAAGACTCCATGCCGCTATAGATACAATATTGGAATACTCAAGCTCATAGCGGATCAGCAGCGTAAAAAAAATCAAAAACAAGAAATATATGATATAATTGATGATTTTTTTCTTCTTAGCCAAACGCAGAACCCTGTCAAAATAACGGACAATTACCCAAAGATCAAAAACGTTGATAATAAAATATATAAAAATATTTGTTGTCTCTGAATTCATAGTCCCATCCTCCACTTTGTGTATTTCAAATGCTGTTCTTTTACAGCATTTTTATACTTTTTACTAACCGGAAGCCTGCTGCCATCCGTCAGCAGTAACTCATCAAGATATAGCGCTCTGATATAATCCAAATTTACCAAATATGACACATGAATCCTTACAAAGTTACTATCATCCACCATCTTTTCAACATCTGACATTTTCGCATAAAATGTATATTCACTATCGGTTGTATATACGTTCACTTTCCTCCCTATATTGTCAAGTGATTTTCCTTAAAAATTCAAGGAATTTTTATTGTTACTCTCAGATAAATGAGCCAAGGAAATGGACATTTCTCTGTATCTGGTACGAAAATAGAGGATGTAGGGTACACGAAGTAGAACGTCTATCTTTTCGCTCTACATGGCCTTGTGTATACCCTTCCTTCTACGGCAGCGAACCTCCCGTGTCTACCAGGATCACCATCTTGCGGGTCCTAACTTCCTTCGTTCCGCCTGTCCATAACCAGGGTGCCAGCTCAGCTCCTAACCAGGGTCATGCCCTATGGAAAATATTCCTGCCGGCTACCGGCTCATTCTTTATATAAGTCTTACTGACCTGTATGTTTCCCTGACTGGCACCTTGCGGCGGACGTTTCCCCAGACTGTTCCACATACCTTCCAGCCTTTTCTGTCATGGCTGGATTCAGCTCCCGGCTCCGTCTCCCGGAGGCTCAGTCCAACCCTGACAGGGTATTGCCTGTTTCGATTCCAGCTGTTATGCCGTCTGTACCTGTGGCCTCCTGATGTCGCCCAGCAGCCTCTCAGGGTCATACTGGATGCCTTTGGTAAGGACCGCGTAAAATATCCTCAGCGCCTTACAGGCTACCGCCACCACCGACTGCATCTTTTTGAGCGGGTTCTCCTTCCGCGTCCGGTAATACTCGT
>OFGL01000093.1_pt1 | contig 90024 bp, 65 predicted proteins | sample 1521801 | NCBI WGS metagenome assembly OFGL01 (sample SAMEA3504085, study PRJEB24116) | mouse gut metagenome | biome: mouse gut; feature: mouse-associated habitat; material: faeces | place: Denmark | collected 2011 | reverse complement strand
GATAAAATAATTGGAATGGGCAATGCATTGGTTGACGTTCTTGTTACTTTGCAAGGCGATGCACTGTTGGATGAAATGAATTTGCCCAAAGGAAGTATGCAACTTATAGATGAAGCTAAGTTTCTGAAAATCAGAGATGAAATTGCTGATATGAAGACTCATAAAGCAACGGGAGGCTCTGCCGGAAATACGGTTTTGGCGTTGGCTAACCTTGGAGCGCAGCCCGGTTTCATCGGCAAAATAGGAAAAGATGATTTTGGGCAATATTTTAAAAAGAATGGTTTGAAGCGTGGTATAGACATGAATTTGTTAGTCGGCGATTTGCCTACGGGGGTTGCTTCTACCTTTATATCTCCCGATGGGGAGCGTACTTTTGGTACTTATTTGGGGGCAGCGGCAACCATGAAAGCCGAAAATCTCACATTGGATATGTTTAAAGGATATGCCTATCTATATATAGAGGGTTATTTGGTGCAAGACCATGATTTGATTCTTCGTGCCATGCAGTTGGCTAAAGAAGCCGGTGCACAGATTTGTCTGGATATGGCCAGTTATAATATTGTGGCGGAGGAACTGGACTTCTTTACTACTTTGGTAAATAAGTATGTCGACATCGTTTTTGCCAATGAAGAAGAAGCGCGTGCCTATACGGGAAAAGATGCGTGGGAAGCCATCAATGAAATTTCTGCCATGTGCAGTGTGGTGGTTGTGAAACTTGGTGCGCAAGGTTCCTGTATCAAGAAAGGTACGGAATGTATCAAACTGGAGATTCCGCCGGTGAAAAAAGTGGTCGACACCACCGGAGCGGGCGATTATTATGCTGCCGGGTTCCTTTACGGACTCACGTGCGGCTATTCTTTGGAGAAATGTTCCATTATCGGTTCCATTTTGGCATCCAATGTGATACAAGTGGTGGGCACAACCTTATCAAAGAAAAAATGGGACGAAATAAAGTTAAATATAGCGGCGCTTCTGCAGTCCTGATTAGAATAATGTATTAATTTGCGGTTAACAAATACATAAAAGAATGAAGTGGAATACTAAGAGTTTATTATTTATAGCGTGTGTCGGCTTGGCAGGAAGTGCTCTTTTCAGTTTTAGCAAAGGCGATGACCGTAACTTTCAGATAGCTAAGAACCTGGATATCTTCAATGCGGTATTCAAGGAACTGGATATGTTCTATGTGGATACGATTGATCCCGAAAAGGTAATCAATTATAGCATCGAGGCGATGCTTGCACAGACCGACCCTTATACGGAGTATTATCCTGAAGAGGATAACACACTGAAAGAAATGACCAGTGGAAAGTTCGGCGGTATCGGTTCTATTATCCGTTATTACACTCCTCGCAAGCGTGTTGCCATTATCGAGCCTTCGGAAGGAAGTCCGGCAGCCGAAGCCGGTTTGCAGGCGGGAGATATTATTATGGAGATAAACGGCAAGGACATGGCACAGGGAGACAGAACGCCCAACGAACTGACTTCTTATGTCAGTGACAATCTGCGTGGCGAACCCGGCACTACTTGTGTGCTGAAGTTGGAACGCCCCACGGCAGACAGCACTTATGTGCCGTTGGAATTGAAGATTACGCGCGGAACCATCCGCACCAATCCTGTCCCTTACTATGGCATGGTAGATGAGAATATAGGCTATATTGCCATCAGTACTTTTGCTATCGAAGGATGTTCCAAGGATATAAAGAAAGCGTTGATTGAGTTGAAGCAGCAGGGAGCGGCTTCTATTGTTCTCGATTTGCGTGGAAATGGTGGAGGACTATTGGGCGAAGCTGTGAATGTGGTAAACTTCTTTGTGCCGAAAGGCAAAGAAATAGTAGTGACTAAGGGCAAGATTAAGCAAGCCGGCAGCATTTATAAGACATCCAATGAGCCGATAGATACGGAAATTCCTTTGGCCGTGCTGGTAGATGGTGCTACGGCATCGGCAGCCGAAATCGTTTCCGGTTCTTTGCAGGACCTTGACCGTGCTGTGATTGTGGGTAACCGCACCTATGGAAAGGGTTTGGTACAAGTTCCGCGTGAACTTCCTTATAATAGTAGCATGAAGGTGACAACTGCCAAATATTACATTCCCAGCGGACGCTGTATTCAGGCCATTGATTATGCCAAACGCAATGCCGACGGTTCGGTGGCACGCATTCCTGACAGTCTGACTACTGTATTTCATACGGCTGTGGGACGTGAGGTGCGCGATGGCGGTGGTATCCGTCCCGATGTAGAAGTCAAGGCAGAGCGTTTCCCCAATATCATGTTCTACTTGTTGAATGATGATATGATTTTTGATTACGCCACCCAGTACTGTATTAAGCATCCCGGCATTGGTGAAGTGAAAGACTTCTCAGTGACAGATGCCGACTATAATGATTTCAAGCAGATGTTGAAGAAGCGCAATTTTACTTATGACCGCCAAAGTGAGAAATCGCTGAAGAACTTGAAGGAGATTGCCGAGTTTGAAGGTTATATGGAAGGGGCATCCGAAGAATTTGCAGCTTTGGAAAAGAAACTGACGCATAATCTGGACCATGAATTGAATCGTTTCTCCAAACAGATAAAGAAAGCGATAGCCGAAGAAATCGTGAAACGTCATTATTTCCAGCGTGGTGTGATATTGGAACGCATGAAAGATGACGCTGACTTGACTCAGGCTATCAAAACATTAAAAGACAAAGAAGGATATATTAAAATCCTGTCTGTCCCGACAGATAAATAATAGATTTTCTTTCGGAAAACCCACAAACAGGGGTGAAAAAGGTGATGGCAGTACTTTCTTTCCTATTTGGAAAAGAGTGCTGCCATCACCTTTTTTCTTCTCCCCAATATCTGTTTCGATTAAAACTCCCCACGTTTTTGAAAAAGGCTTAAGTCTTTTTCGGAAACTCTTTGGTCTTTTCTCAAAACTTGCAGAATGTGTCATTATGATACGTTGACATCCGTTAAGATTTACGGAACAGAAGTAAAACAAACACTTGATGATGCTTAATCTATTGGGAACGTGGTGAATAAGGTTTTGGGAGAAAGAAGAAAAAAAGTGTATCTCTTACTAAGAGATACACTTTTCGCTGCAAATTTACACAAAGTTTTGATAATTAAAACTTTTTGAGAAGAAAAATCACAAGCTAAATGCAAAAATATCTTTAGTCTTAAGTTATAGGACACTTTTTTATCGACTTAAATAATTAATAATAAAGCGATTATGCGCGTTCAGTGTATCTCTTAGTAAGAGATGCACCGAACGCAACCCTTTTTTAAGGGTTTGAAAAATGTGTATTTATCTGAAATAGAGACGATAAAAAGAGAGTACAATGGACTACCTGTTCCTACATCGCGACAAGCGCACCTTTACTTCCGAAAGGCAGAAGAATCTGCTCTTCCGGGCTGCCCATCTTTACTGGGAGCAGAAGTTTGCAGGCCGTAACGTGGAGCAGGCAAGGAAAGTCGATTGTGAGCTATATAAATATGTATTGTACTATTTGGAAGTGCGCCAGGTGTTCCTTGACCCGAAGCTCTCACTGAATAAGTTGAGCGATATGATTGAAACGAACCAGACTTATCTGTCCAATGTGGTGAACCGCTACTTCGGTTGCCACCTGAAGGATTTGCTGAACAAGTACCGGGTAGAATATGCCAAGGAACTGCTCCGTTCGGACACATATACGCTAGATGAGCTGCCCCAACATTGCGGATTCCTGTCACGAAGCACATTCTACGCCGCTTTTAAGAAGATGACGGGCGCCTCTCCAAAAAAATATATGAAACAAGAACAGAGGGCTGTGCCCTCAGAACCGATAGAATATGTATAACCAATTTTAGTTTTTTAAATTTATAAATTTAAAGTTTTTCTATTATGAACAAAAAGTTTTTAAGTGCAATCCTGTTCGGAGCCTTGATGGTTTCGTCAACAGGAACATTCGTGTCTTGTAAAGACTATGATGACGACATCAAGGACTTGCAGGAGCAAATCGACAAGCAGAAGACTGACCTGAGCGATAAGGTCACTGCCATTGAATCTTCTATCGCCAGCCTGCAAACGGCTCAGACCGGCTTGGAAGGCAAAATAGCAGAAGTGAAAGATGCCGCTGAAAAGGCTGCTTTGGAAGCTCAGAAGACTGCTATTGCTGCAGCTGCAGAAGAACTCGCCGGTGTAAAGGCAGAGTTGGAAGCTGCTATCACTAAATTGCAGACTGCAACCGACGAGGAAATTCAGGCTGTAAAAGGTGATATTACAGAAATCGAAGCTTCTATTGCTGAGGTAAACGGTAAAATCAATGCTTTGCAGGCATTTCAGACAACTACCGAAGAAACTTTAGCTGCTTTGGCTGATGCTGATACTAAATTGGCAGGCACACTGACTGCATTGGATGCTGAAGTGAAAGCCAATAAGGTAGCTATCGGTAAAAATGAAGCTGCTATCGGTGCTCAGAAAAAGGCTTTGGATGCCTATATCTTGTCAAACGATGAGGCTGTAGCTGCCAACAAGACTGCCATTGAAGGCATTCTGGTTACATTGGGTGAACAACAGGAAATCTTGGATGGCCTGAAGGCATTCGATGTGAAAGAAACTCAAGATGCTATTGCAGCTATCCAGGCTACACTGGAAACTATGGCTACTGAACTGACAACCTTGTCTAATCAGATTTCAGCAATCAACTCCAACTTGGATTTGGTTTGGGCTGCTATTGCCAAAGGTGTAACTCACGTTTCTCTGTATGCTTCGGCTAACGGTGCTATCATTAATGGTGAAAATGTGAAACTTGGAGCAGCCAACATTGAACTGCTTTCTGCCAAATCAATCGCTGACTGGACTTTCGGTGAAGGAATGCCGGGTGCTGTTAAATTCACTAAGGGTGAAAGAAGCAAACTGAGAGCTACCTTGGTTGTTCGCGTTTCTCCCGTTACTGCAACTTTAAATGCAGGAGACATTCACTTTATCAGTACTCAACTGGACGGTACTACTCCGGTAGACTTGGTTGAAAAAGGTTTGGTGAAAGTAACAGGTATAGAGGCTTACAAAGGTGAAGTATTGTCACGCGCCGGTATTTCAGCAACAGGATTGTGGACTGTAAACTTGGAAGTGGGTGATAAATATGATGAAACTGCTTATGACAAGGCTACAACCGTTGTTAAATCAGAAGAAAAAGATAAGCTGTTTGGCAATCCAGATTATAATGTAGTTACTGAAGAAAAGTCTGTCTTATTTGCGGTGAAGGTTGCTGATACAGACAATGCTGCCAGAGCTGCAGTATCTGAATATGCTTTAGCGTTTACAAAAGACAATTCTGAAGCGAAGGCAACACTTGATTTCAATGTATGGGCCGGAACTGATGGTTGGAAAGTTAAAAATCTGCACAACCGTTTTAGTGAGAGTGAAGAAGATGTTGATGGAACAAAGGCTCCTACTGAATACACATGGACCGATGCTCCTGCTGCTACTCCTATATTTAAAGGTGCTTTGGCTAATACAAAAGAAGATACTGAGGATGACCGCCAAAACACATGCTTGAGTCAAGCAACTGGAAAAGTTGAAAAACCGGTTGTGTCTTCTACTGCAAATTCATTCAAAGTGAAATTGGCAGACAATATGTTGGCATCAGCTACTCACTTCTATGTAGTATTGGATAAAGAACGTGCTTTGTCTTCAGACGATTCTGAAATCAAGGCTTGGACAGAAATTTATGAACCGAAGATTACCGGTATCAATACTGTATATGATGTGAAGACTACAGGTGGCGAGGCAACAATCGGTTTCACTGCTGACAACATCAATGACGTTATCGGTTTCCGTGTTTACGCTGTAAACTCTAATGGTACTTTGGTTGACCCGGATGGTCGTGCATTCTATGTACGCGTAGGTGCTGTTACAGATGTAATCTCTGCTAAGACAACTATCATTGCAGATGCTAATGTCGCTTACAATAAGAACTTATCTGGTAAGGTTGACGTTGCAGTTGAAATGAAGGATAAGTATGCTGAGGCAAAAGGTACAATTGCCGGTGTTGAATTAGTAACTGATAAAGTTTATCACTTGAGTGGCTCTTGGATGGGTGAACCTTACTCAAAAGATGCATTCCAGGTTAAATTTGAAATGCAAGATGGTTCTATTCAAGATATTACTTACTTTAATAGTAAAGACTTGAAGGAGTTGGCTAAGGTTAAGAGTATCTATACTACTCGTACAAAGGATATCGCTGTAACTGATTATGTTGACGACCAAGTTTATAACGGTACTATCAGCTTCAAGAATGATAAAGATGTAGCTATTGCTACTCTGAATGTTTCTATGACTAAGGTTGTTCCGACTACTTTGCCTGCAGGTACTGCATGGAAGGAAAATCAATTGCAAGCTGACAAGAAGACATACTTGTGCTATGTTATTCCTGATGCATTTACTCCTGTAACTGCTACCGAAGCTACAATGAAGACCAATGAAATGTTCAATGTTGATGCCACTATCAGTGATGTAAAGAAGTACACATTCTTCTTCACAACCAACAATCCGATTGTAAATAGAAAGGTTGAAGGTTTCGGTAATACTGTTTTGAGCCTTGATGATAAATCTAAGGATGAATTTGCAATGATTGATGATGTAACTCCTTATGATGTAGTCGTTAAGTACAACTATGGTAAGGTTTCATCTAAGACTCCTACTCAGGATATTGTAATAGATAATGCAGCAGATGGCTGGAAGGCTATTTATAGCAATATTTATGGCAAGTCTTATACATTCGATTGGGCAAGTGATGCCTATAAAGCAGCCGCACAAAAGATAAAATATGGTGTAGACTTCAAGTACATGAATGGTAAGGATGTTGTCACTTTGGATAATGTAATCGAAGGCAAGAGCTCTTATTACGCCATCTATGATGCAGTATTGGCTGAGGCAAAAGGCTTGAAGATTATACCTGAGAAATGTTCTTTCGTAACAGTTTCAACAGGCGAAATTTCTGAATACTTCGGAATTAGTTGGAGTGCTGATGGTAAAACACCTGAATATTTGGAAGCTCTTAAGAAGGATTCTAATATTGGTGCCAATGTTCCTTCTATATTGAAGATTACAGTTCAGGATTGCTTTGGTAACGAACGTGTAATTGAAATGAACATGACAGTTGTTCCTAACGTTGCAAAATAATAGTTTTTAGAGCAGGTTTTAAAAACTATTCCTAATAAAGCTTACCCTCGTCGCAAGTAATTGTGGCGGGGGTAATTTTTTTAGGGGCTCCTTTATGGAAAGACTTATGATAAGCTTGCTTAATATTTCCTCGATAATAATCTTATAGGTGTCCATTTGATATTACGGAACCTGACACTTCATGGCATATATATATGTAGGCTTACGCGTACGTACGTGTAGGCCTATACGTATATACGTGTGGCCCGATGCGTACGTACGTGCAGGCCTATGCCACCGTATGTGTAGCCCGATGCGTACACTACAGTGGATAATGCTGTCGTTTCGTGCGTAGGGGCGAGGTTTGCTCGCCCGAAAACAGTTTGTTTTGTGTCTTCGGGCAGGCGAACCCTGCCCCTACAGCTGACGATGGGATAGCCCGGTTTAGTTTTGACACACTCCTATGCTGCAAAAAAGACCTTGAAGTTTTCAAAAAAGCTCGGTATGTTTCTTAAAAACTTCAGCACCTTTTTTTAAAAGCCCGGCATGTTTTTCATGTAGGGGCAGATGGGAGTTTCCCCTCATGAAGCCGGTCATTCCCTCTTCTCCCTTCATCCCTATATTTTAATGAGTACACACTGGCTATCAGATGGTTAAAGATGACAGCACATCTCCTCATCCTCCCTTCAGCCGCGCTTTCCAGGTCCTTTCACAATCTGCCTTCAGTATTTGTCCCGCCGGAAGAAATTCTACAAATGAAGGGAGGCTGAAAGGGTGATGACGAGACGTCCCTTCACTACCGGAGCCCCATCAACAGGGCGTTTCAGCAACGAATGAAAGGTGTAAGGAAGAAGCAGATTTCTGCTTGTAGGGTGAAAAAACACAGTTAGTTTATCACTGCTATCGCAAATGGGTGGCTTTGTTGGATATTGACTGGTTATTAGCCCCATCCAAAGGCGATGGATTGTAGAAAGATTATCCTCGTGGATGGATTATACAATAGAAGACTCTGCCGAAATTAGGAACAAATATTCGATTCGGCAGAGGGAATGGTCAAATTAGCAACTATATGATTTTTCAAATGCTTCGGCTTTTGCGAAAAGTTCTATGTCTTTTTGAAAAAGACTTAAGTCTTTTTCGGAAACTCTTTGGTCTTTTCCAAAAACTTCAAGGTCTTTCCATTATGATACGTTGACATCCGTTAAGATTTACAGAGCAGGAGTAAAACAAACATTTGATGATGCTTAATCTATTGGGAATGTGATGAATAAAATTGGGGGAGGAAGAAGAAAAAAAGTGTATCTCTTACTAAGAGATACACTTTTCGCTGCAAATTTACACAAAGTTTTGATAATTAAAACTTTTTGAGAAGAAAAATCACAGGTCAAATGCAAAAATATCTTTAGTCTTAAGTTGTAGGACAGTTTTTTATCGGCTTAAACAATTAATAATAAAGCGGTTATGTGCGTTCGGTGTATCTCTTAGTAAGAGATATACTGAACGCAACCCTTTTTTAAGGGTTTGGAAAATGTGTATTTATCTGAAAAAGAGACGATAAAAAGAGAGTACAATGGACTACCTGTTTCTACACCGCGACAAGCGCACCTTTACTTCCGAAAGGCAGAAGAATCTGCTCTTCCGGGCTGCCCATCTTTACTGGGAGCAGAAGTTTGCAGGCCGTAACGTGGAGCAGGCAAGGAAAGTCGATTGTGAGCTATATAAATATGTATTGTACTATTTGGAAGTGCGCCAGGTGTTCCTTGACCCGAAGCTCTCACTGAAGAAGCTGAGTGAGATGATTGAAACGAACCAAACCTATCTGTCGAACGTAGTAAACCGCTATTTCGGTTGCCATCTGAAAGATTTGGTGAACACATACCGCGTGGAATATGCCAAAGAACTGCTCCGCTCAGGCAAATGTCCGTTGGAGGAGCTGCCCCAACGCTGCGGGTTTCTGTCGCGAAGTACATTTTATACCTCCTTTAAAAAGGTGACGGGTGTCTCTCCCAAAAGATATATGAAACAAGAACAGAGGGCGATACAGCCCTCAGAACCAATAGAATATGTATAACCAATTTTAGTTTTTTAAATTTATAAATTTAAAGTTTTTCTATTATGAACAAAAAATTTTTAAGTGCAATCCTGTTCGGAGCCTTGATGGTTACCTCAACAGGAACATTTGTGTCTTGTAAAGATTACGACGATGACATCAAGGACTTGCAGGGACAAATTGACGCTAACAAAGCAGGCATCGAAGAACTGAAAAAGTTAATCGGTGAGGGTGACTATGTTACCAATGTAGCCAAAGATGGCGATAATATTGTTGTCTCTTTCAAAAATGCCGGAAACAAGACTATTGAACTGAAAGATGAAGTAGGCTCAATCTGTAAGGTAGAAAACGGCGAACTTTACATTGACAACAAAGCAACAGGCATTAAAGTGTCTGCTGACGCTCCTGTTACTGAATTCAAGCCGGCTGTTAAGGTTGAAGACGGCAAATGGGCTGTGTTGCAAGAAGACGGCACTTACAAGACAACCGGTATTCCTGCATCAGGCGTAACAGTTACCGGTTCTCAGACTGACGGCTTTACTTTGACTATTTATGATAAAGACGGTAAAGCAACTGAAGTGAAATTGCCGACTGCCACTTCCAGAATTACAGGCTTGTCTTTGGGTGTGAACAAGATATTGACGCTTGCAGCTGCCACCCCCTGGAATTTGGAACAAAACAAGAACGTCATTACAAAGGCATCAGACTGGAAAGGTCCCAAAACTTTGCCGAACGCCGGTGATGTGGTATATTCCAATGTTGCTAAGGACCCTATTGACTTGCGCATTAACCCTGTGGATATCGATGCTACCGGCATCACATTTACGCTGACTAACAGCAAGAACGAAACATTGAACTATGTTGAGCTGACTGCTAAGGAATATAAAGAAGAATATCAGACCGTACCTCAGACCGTACAGTCAAAAGCTGCTTATGGCAATGGACTGTATACATTGGTGCTGGATAACTTTGTAGTAGCCAAGGCGAATGCTGGTGATTTCAAGGAAGAATTGGAAGCTATTGAAGTAAAAGATGGTGAAGACACTAAATATATAGGTTATGCTGTAAATGCAAATTCTTCTTATCGCACAGCTTATAAGGTTGTAGTGAATACAGGTGAGGCAGAAGGGTTGGCTAAATATAATATCAACGCGGACGTAGATAAAGACCTTGGTGCTGAAACAGCCGAAGAGTTCACCGGAATAGAAGTGGGTAAGGCATACGAAGTAACATTTGATAACCCTGCCGCTCTGTATGATATGTTCTTTGATGTGAAAGATACCTATAAGAATGCATTCGGTGTGACTTGGGATAATGCTACTCATAAGTTTACTGTAGGCAAGAATCCGGATGAAGCTTCTCTTCAGGGAGAGTTTCCGATGGATATCTATACTGTGGATAATACCGGTAAGACTCAAAAGACTTCTGTCAAAATCTCATTGTCAACCGTAATTGCTCCTACTAAGGATTATCAACTGATAACCAAGAATATTGCTGATAAAGACAACTACTTTAATATTGATTTGGCATTGATGAAGAGCAATTTAGGTGCTAAGTTGCAGACTTGGGCATTGAATGCTGATATTAACGAGACAACTTATGCGCTGTATGAAAAATATGAAGATGGTGTATTGAGTGGTGAAGTATCTAGTGTGATTGCCGATAAAGCCTTGTTCACTCCTTCTATTCTGAAAGAATCTAAGAAAGATGCCGCTGTAGCAGCTGCTGCTGATGAAGCCAACTATATTCGTCTGACTATTGACAACGGAAAGGCTAAGAATGCCGGAATGAAGTTGAACACAACTTATTATGTAAGTATCACATTCCAAGACAAGAATTTGTCAGTATTGAACAGCATCGTAGTTCCTGTTAAGTTCGTGGCTCCGGCATTGTCTGAAGCATTTGAAATTGAACCGGCATTCCAAGACAAGACTACTAACGCAATCAATGCTTATTTCTATCTTGGTAATGGAATTGGCAGCAATGGCAAGGTTGCTGAAAAATCAGTTCTGTTGACTAAGTACTTCAAGAAGTATTTGGATACTACTATTGACTTTAAGGATGACGATCAACTGGGTGCAGACAAGAAATCTTCAAAAGCTATTGCTAAATTTAAAAAGGTCTCAGAAACAACTGTAGCAGAGGAAACAACAGACGAAGATGAAGAAGCGAAAGAACCGAGTACTTCTTATGAAGAGGTAACCAGCAACGCAACATTTGAAAACATCTATGTCGGTTTGAATGAAAAAGTTACTAAGAGTAAAACAGACATGCGTGAGTATGGTTATGGTGAAGCATTGACAGTAATTGCTTCTGCTGATGATTATGAAGGTTGGAAATATACTGAAACTGCAGAAAAAGAATACTCATTCCAGATTAAATTGATGAGTCCGATTTATGAAGGTACAGTATCAGGTGTAGATGGTAAACCGATTGAGGTAAATCGTAATGACCTGAAAACAGGTGCTTCCATTACTTCTGCAATGATTAAGGGTTATGACTATACTAACAAAACAACCAATGCATACAATGTAGTTCCTGATGCAGTTGGCGAAAACGGCGCATTGGCATGGGCTGATCCTCAAATCGAGAAAGTTGAAGCAAAAGAATCAGAAAATGATAAACCGGCTTTGCTTACTGAAGTTAAAATGACTGCGGCTACCGGAGCTACGGCAGACAAGCATGGTAAGATTGTAGTGAAAGGTGAATCAACTACAGGAGAATCTAATCCGAAATTGACTGTTACGGTTACCGATATCTGGGGCTATGTTAAAGCATGTGACGTAACTCTTACATTGAAATAATAGTTATTGACTACTGTTTCATTTAGAATAAAAAGAGGAGGAGAGGTTTATACTCTTCTCCTTTTTTATTATACATCAATAAACCGATCAGAATCGCAGTTCATGGTTTCGGAGACAATGTATTGAGATAATGTCTTGCTAAAGAAACAATCTACCAATTGCTCATATTCGCTAAGGATAAACTTAACATTTTGTAGTTTGTCAAACTTATATATTATTTTAAGCAATGCAATTTCATGTTCCGACAACTGAGATAATAAGATATTTCTATAAACGTTTTTCTCTTCTTCCTTTATTGATTGGTTTTGAATGTTTTGATATACATATTGGACAATAGTACAAACAGTGCGATAATAGGATATTAACCTTAATCGATGACCGTCAAACAGTTTAATGTTGGCGTTTCCATAATCTTTTAGATATTTGGGCTTACCGCCATTTATAAGGAATGATTCCTGTAATAATAAGAGTACGTTATTCAGTTCTTTTATTTTTTTCTGTAACTTGTCTGAACAGGTTTCCGATAATCTTGAAATTGATGATTTGCTTACTCCATTCAGAAATAAATAGTATGATTGTTCTAGCTCATATTTTTTTCTATCATGACATCCTTTATATACATTTGAGATGTGTACTAAATAGTAGATAGCCTTGAATTCATAAAACATAAAATGGAATACCTGTTTTGCATCTCCTACATTAGTCATGTGGATACCTGCTTCTTGGTTGTGTAGTAAGTCCAAAAAGCGGAAGAACTTGTTTTCAAAGCGCTCTTTCTTTATATCCATGCGTTGTTTTGCTGCCTCGGCTTCTTGCTTTAAGCTAATTTCTTCTTGGTTTTGGCTAATCTCTATCTGATGTTGGTTGGACTCATATTGAACCCAAAAAGCTTCAAATGTGAGCCAAATAGCAAGTAGAGTTAAAAAAGGGCTTGTAATGCCGCCAATAATGCTTCCTACATCTTTAGGCTCTCCCAAATGGATGACACAGATATCTAATTGTGTAAGGAGAATAGGAGTTATTAATGCTCCTATGGCAAAAATGAGTGCTCCGGTAAAATACAATTTTCTTTTGCGTTTCATTAATACAATCTTTTTCTCTGTATCTTTTTGTGTTCCCATATATAAGTAGATTTACGTTGTACTTCACAAACATAGTAAAATAAATTAGCTCATCTTGTTTATGGACAAAGAAATTTGAGATAAATGTTTAAAAGGGTTTGCTCAAATGGTTCGTCTAAAATTGCATTGGTTATGCTACCTTATGTTTGGGCTAACATACTCATCTCTGAAAGTGATGGAGCCTTTTTGAAAAAGCCTTAGTTCTTTTTCAGAAACTATTAAGTATTCGGAGAAAATCTATAAGTTCCTTAGAATGTGTGTTTTTACATTTTTAAACACTGCCTAAAGTGATAGGAAATAGGTGTGGGGATAAGGCTAATATGCTGATTATGTGTTGAATAGCTCTAGGGGAGAAACTTGAAAAAATGTATATCTCTTAGTAAGAGATATACATTTCGCTGCAAATTTACACAAAGTTTTGATAATTAAAACTTTTTGAGAAGAAAAATCACGAGTCAAGTGCAAAAATATCTTTAGTTATAAGTTTTAGGACAATTTTTTATTGCCTTAAATAATTAATAATAAGGTGATTATGTATGTTCGGCATATCTCTTACTAAGAGATACACCGATTTTGGCTCTTTAAAATGGGCTGAAAGTATGTGTATTTATTTAGTATTAGAATAGTAAAAATGGAATACAATGGACTATCTGTTCTTACACCGTGACAAGCGCACTTTTACTTCCGAAAGGCAGAAGAAACTGCTTTTTCGGGCTGCCCATATTTATTGGGAACAGAAGTTCACAGGTCATGGAATGGAAAAAGCAAGAAAAGTTGATTGTGAGCTATATAAATATGTATTGTACTATTTGGAAGTGCGTCAGGTGTTTCTTGACCCGAGGCTCTCACTGAATAAGTTGAGCGAGATGATTGAAACGAATCAGACCTATCTGTCGAACGTGGTAAACCGCTATTTCGGTTGCCATCTGAAAGATTTGGTGAACACATACCGCGTGGAATATGCCAAAGAACTGCTCCGCTCAGGTAAGTGTTCGTTGGAAGAGCTTCCCGGACGGTGTGGTTTTCTGTCGCGAAGTACATTTTATGCTGCTTTCAGTAAACTGGTGGGGGTATCTCCCAAACGTTACCTTTTGTATGAACAGAGGACAGACCTCTCAGAACCAATAGATTATGTATAACCAATTTTAGTTTTTTAAATTTATAAATTTAAAGTTTTTCTATTATGAACAAAAAGTTTTTAAGTGCAATCCTGTTCGGAGCCTTAATGGTTACCTCGACAGGAACATTTGTATCTTGTAAGGACTACGATGATGACATCGATAATTTGCAAGGACAAATTGACAAGCTTGTTACTCCCGAGACGCTGAGTACTCAGATCGCCCAGTTGCAGGCTAATATTGATGCAGCTAAGCAGAGCGCAACTTCTGAACTGGCGACAGCTAAGGCTGCTTTGGAAGCTGCGATAGCAGGTAAGGCTGATGCTGCTGTTATAACAAGCTTGACAGAGAAAGTGACTGCTGCTCAGACTAAAGTTGACAACTTGGAAGATAAGTTAGGTACTATTGAGTCTACTTTAAATTCAGTTAAGTCGGATGTTGATAACCTGAAACAAAATGCGGGTAAAGCTGAAATGGCTGAAATTGACCGTAGAATTAAAGAACTTAGAAATGAATTGCTAGCTATTATCGGTGATAAGCTGAGTAGTTTGGTGTTCGTTCCTGCTTTGTATGAAAATGGTATCGAAGCGACTCGTTATCCTTATGCTCAAGGTATTTATAAAGCATTTACAGGAAAAAGCGAAGGCGAGAAAAATGCTGAGGGAGCTGAGTTTACTATCGCTGAAAAAAATACCCTTATAAATGTTGCTGCTGAAGGTGATTATACAATTGGCTCTTTAGCTAAAGCTGTTTATCGTGTAAATCCTACCACAGCAAATTTGACCAATGTCGCTTGGGGATTCTTATATAGTGAACCTGAATATGTGGATGCATCTGTACGTGCTGCTGTAACTCCTAAACCGGTATACAGTACTAGCCAACAATTGGCTAATGGTGATTTGGAAGTGGTTTATAAAGTAGAAAACCCTGCTGAACTGAAAATTGTAGCTGACAAGAATGTGTCTGTAATGGCTTTGACCGGTACTTATCAGAACGAAGAAGCCAAAGATACAACAGTTACTTCTGATTATGCTGCTATTTTGCCGGCTGTTGTTACTTTTAAAGCGATTGCATTCAATACATTGGAAACAGAAAATACTGCTTGTGCTTTGGGTGCTAAACAGCATGAACTGTATATCACAGGTGAAGATGCAGCTAAAGAAGATGCAACTATCGACGTTAAGTATAATGGCGGTACTCTTGACTTGACTCAGTATCTGAATGTACATTATACTCAGGCTGATATTAAGGCTGCTGCTGATGATGCTGAACACCAGATTATGGCGTATGCTGATGTAGCTGATTATGGCTTGCATTTTGAATATGAAATGTTAGGTTATAAGACAGGTGCTAATAATACAGAAGAAAATAAGTATGGTACAGTAAATAACAATGGTATCTTTACTCCTTGCTATGTAAATGCAAATGGCAATACTACTCCATGTAGCACGAACGAAGACGGTATTTCTGCTGTAGGTAGAACCCCTATCGTATTGGTTAAGTTGATGGATGGCGAAAACATTGTCCTTGCAGGTTATGTTAAGTTGCATATCGTTAAGGATTTGGGTATTCAAACTTTGCCTGAGGTATTTAATGCAACTAAACCTTATGTATGTGATGGCTTCGAAGATGGCATTACATGGGATGATATGTCCGGTAAGATTATTGAAGCGTTGAAGATGACTAAGGCTGAATTTGTTAATTCATTCAATTTTGTAGTTGGAAAGACTTACATCACCAATGACAGTCAGAAGACATTTGCTGAGGTTGAAAATAACGTATACGGTGAGTTGACAATCTCTAGTGACTTTACAAATGTAACAACTACGAATGATATTATTACATGGACAGCAGACTTTGATGAAATGGATGCCATTTCTAAATTAGAAGGCCGCACTGTAACATTGTATGCTTGCTTCCAGTCTAAGACTGATACAAAATTCTTTGTATATGTACCGTTTACTGTGACTATAGCAAAACAGCCGGAAGTAACATTCGGAGATAAGATCAAGGCTTACTGGTATCCTACTACAGAGTCTACTGTAGCTAAGAGAGATACTGTGCGTATGAATGTTCCGAGACCTGCTACTAATGATAAGACCGTAGAGGATTATTCTAAGGATTTGGATGATAATTTTGAAGGCAATGTGGTTAAAGTGGCTAAGACTTCTGCAACTCAAAACCAGTATTATGATTTGGAAGTTTTGGGCACAGCTTATTCTTATGAATTTGCGGCTGCACAACCTGAAATTGCAGATCCTAACCAGAATGGTGTTAAGTACCAGCTTGTTCGTGGTACCGATCACACTAAATTGTATGTAGGTACAGCAGATGTTGCAGATAATCTTGTAGCTTCTATTGCTGCTGATGGAACCCTGACTTATGCAACTACCGACAGTGCTAAGAAACTTTTGAACTTATACGGTCACTTGATTCCCAAGCATTTTGCAAATGTTGAAATTGTTGCTACTTATGATGAGTGTAAGTTGGCTTTAGGCACAGAAAACTTCAAGGTACGTTTCTTGCGTCCGGTTGATGTTCTTGATGGTGACCAAGCTAAATTCATTGATGCTCAAGCAAATGGTTCTTCTATAGTTTTAGGTGATTTGTTTGACCTGAAGGACTGGCGTGAAGAAGCATTAATCGTTAAGAATGCTGCCGGTGTGTACGAAAGTGCTGTAGAGAATGGTGTTTCTTTGTATCCTTATTATGAATTCGAGACTATTAAAGTTGATATTGCCAATGCAGAATGTGACTTGACCGGAACTAGAAAGAAAGTTTCTGAAGTTACAGATAAATTGCAGTTGTCCGTTACAGAAGATGGAGCAGAAAGTGCTACTAATACTGTAGACATTGCAGATGTTGCAGCATTGAATACTACTAAGATTGTTTACAAGAATAATGAAGGTAATGTTCAGAAATTCACATTGTGGATTCCGGTGGAAATTACTTATTATTGGGGTACTTTGAAAGCTGTAGCCAAGTGTGATGTTGAATCAACGAAAGCAAACCAGTAATAGAACAGGTATTGCATTATTAGCAATTGAATAGATGGAAGGTGCGTTGTTGTCAGCGCACCTTTTATTATTGGTGGACTAATCTTAATTGTATTGCAAATGAAAATAGATAAAATCGTTTTTATTTTATTATTAAGTTGCTTGTCGTTTTCATGTGGACGAAAAGAAACAAAAGAGCGTATGAGGACTTATGCTGATGCAGAAAAAGAATTCGTCGGCTCATTGACAAAGACGGATTCCATTACGGTTCTCGAAATGTCTCAGAAGTGTATGGATAGCTTGAAGGCGGGCAATATAGAAGCAGCGTTAGGAATGCTTTATGTGGTTAAAGATGGTGAAGCGGTAAGACTTACAAATGAGAATGCGGAAAATCTTAAAAAGCATTTCAGTACCTTCCCGGTTGTGGATTATCATTTGGAGCATTTTAGTTTTTCCACTCAGGGATGTAATGATCTTAAATATAAGATTGAATTTGCAAAGAAAGATGTGGATGGAAATGCTCCGACGATGGCTTTTATGTTTAATCCTGTGAAGATTGATGGCATTTGGTATTTATGCATTAAGCATCGAAATCAATCCAGTAAGGAAATGCTAAATCCGCGGGAAAGTAATTCTCCGGCTCCCGGTGAGGTAGTACTACGCAAGTCATAAAATGGCTGGTTAAAATAGGAAGAGAGAACTGATTCCGATAGAATGGATATCGTTCTCTCTTCACTTTTATTTTCTAGAAGATAGATTCTTGCGTTTGCGTTGTCAATAATTCCAATGCTTTAATTCCCATTACCGAGTTTCCTTTCTGGTTCAATCTTGGGCTCCATACTGCTACCGAATAGCGCAATGGATAGACAGCTGCTATGCCACCGCCCACACCACTCTTTCCGGGTAGCCCCACAAGGTAAGAAAACTCTCCCGCTTCATCGTAAAAACCGCACGTCTGCATAATGGCATTAATACGCTTCACTTGCGATGCGGTAAGATTGGTATTCCCAAATGCGAATGGCTGTTTGTGATTGGCAAAAGCCAGAAAAGCCTTGGATAAGTCATAACAGCTCATTTCAACAGAACATTGGAGGAAGTAGAAATGAAGAACGCGCTCGATGTCATTCTCTATGTTATGATGATACTTCAGCAGATTGGCGATGGCTGCGTTCAGATAACCTTTTTCACGTTCGGATATCGCTACCTCTTTATTGTAATCAATAGTATCATTACCACAGATACTACGGATAAAGTGGAGGAAATCTTCTTCGGGATGCGCTGAGTGCTTTAAAAGTATATCTGCCAATACAATGGCACCGGCATTGATGAACGGATTGCGGGGAATTCCTTTCTCAACTTCCAATTGTACGAGGGAGTTGAAGGCAGTGCCCGACGGTTCTTTCCCCACTCTTTTCCACAATTCATCTCCCTCAAGACTGAGGCATACGGCAAGTGAAAATACTTTCGAAATACTCTGGATGGAGAAACGAGTGTCGGCTTGTCCCAGCATGAAAGTTTCTCCTTGAATGGTATTGATGCAAATGCCAAACTGATCCGGGTCTACTTTTGCCAATGCAGGAATATAGTCAGCCTGTTTGCCGATGCCGGCAAAAGGTTGTATCTCCTGATAAATATTTTCGAGTATCTGCTGATAATTCATGGCACAGATATTTTATATTTCAATATAATCGCCGTTCAGCTTAATCAGTTCAATTAATTTCTCTACGGCCTGTTCTTCAGGGATGTTCTTTTCAATGCATTCTTTTTTCTTATAAAGGCTGATTTTACCTCGTCCGGCTCCTACATAACCGTAATCGGCATCTGCCATTTCACCTGGTCCGTTGACGATACAGCCCATGATGCCTATCTTTAAGCCTTTTAAATGAGAGGTGGCGGCTTTGATTCGGGCAATAGTCGATTCTAAATCATATAAAGTACGACCGCAACCGGGGCATGAGATGTATTCTGTCTTGCTGGTGCGGATACGTCCGGCTTGCAGGATACCGAAAGCGGTAGTATCTACTACGGTGTGTGGCAGTGAGCCTTGATTATAAATGAAGATACCGTCACAGAAACCATCAAAAATCAATGCACCCATATCGGCGGCTGCCTTAATCTGTAAGTTCTCCGCTTCTTCTTCCTGATAGTATTGGAAGAATACAACAGGATTTTCCAGTCCTTCCGTCATCAGTTCATGTACCATGGTGCGATATTCGCCTAACCGGTTGGGGTGATTGCTTTGTGCAATGATAACCACTTCCGGGTGTAACTTAAGGGCGGCAATCACTTCTTCATTCATTGCCATGTAAGGCAGGAACAGAAATTTTAAATCGGCCTGGGTGTGGTGCAGTTCTATCATTTGCTGATAGTTGAAGGCGGGATACACATTTTCTTTTTCAGGATTCCAGGCACCGGCATCTACCAAATAGGCTGTTCCCTTATCGCGTGATTCGGGAATTGTTTGTCCGCAATAAATGTAATCGGGCTTGAATTGGGGATTTATTTCGTCCTCTCCTTCCAAACGTTCGGCGATTACTACCGGAAGGTTATCGCCGCCAATATTGCGCACGGCTTTTGTCTTACGGCGTGAAGGGGAGAGGTAATTGAATTCAGGCGCTTCTTTTCCGGGGATGAAGGGATGATTTTCACGCGTCAGTATATAGTCGACCAGTTTACGTGCTACCGGAATCTCTGCTTCCGGGGCCTCGCTCAATGATACGCGGATGGTATCTCCTAAGCCGTCGGACAATAATGCGCCGATGCCTAAAGCCGACTTGATACGTCCGTCTTCACCGTCGCCGGCTTCGGTCACACCCAGATGGAGGGGGAATGCCATGCCTTCCTTTTCCATTTCTGCTACTAGCAAGCGGACTGTTTTTACCATGACTACCGTGTTGGAGGCTTTGATGGAAATAACGACGTCGGTGAAATGTCCTTCCACACAGATGCGGAGGAATTCCATGCACGATTCTACCATGCCTTCGGGGGTATCACCATATCGTGACATGATGCGGTCTGACAAAGAACCGTGGTTTACACCGATGCGGATGGCGGTATGGTTCTCTTTACAGATATTCAGAAAAGGGATGAAGCGGGTGCGTATCTTTTCTATTTCTTGTGCATACTCTTCATCGGTGTATTCCAACTTCTTGAAAGTGCGTCCAGGGTCTACATAGTTGCCCGGATTGATGCGTACCTTTTCTGCATATTGTGCCGCTACATCGGCTACCTTGGGGTTGAAATGCACATCGGCTACCAAGGGGGTGTCATAGCCTTGTGAACGTAATCCGATATTTATATTTTTCAGGTTTTCGGCTTCGCGCACACCTTGTGTGGTGAGACGCACGTATTCACCGCCTGCGTCGATAATCCGTTTGGCTTGTTCTATGCAAGCGTCGGTATCCATTGTTACGGTATTGGTCATACTTTGGATGCGGATGGGATTAGCACCGCCCATTGGAGTAGCTCCAATGTTTACTTCGGAGGCTTCCCGGCGTGAATAGTTGAATAAATCGGTCATGGTTAATTCCTTATCTTTAAAGGGGTTGTAAATGTTCGTTTTAAATTTTCGGGCAGAAAATATCCTATCCTGATTAGAAGGAAAGAATATTTTCTGCCCGTGTTTTTTATAGCGCAGCTTTTCAGCAATGCTTGTTTAAAGAATCAATTCGTCTTATATTCGAACTTTACTTCTTTCAATTCTTCATTGGCTTTCACTATTTTCTTTTTCAAGCCGGTTTTGTAGTCTGCAAATTTAGCTGCGAGCTCTGTATCACTCAAAGCCAACATCTGTACGGCCAGAATAGCGGCATTCATTGCACCATTGATGGCAACTGTTGCAACCGGAATTCCGGGAGGCATCTGGATGATGGAATAGAGTGCGTCTACACCGTCGAGAACAGCCCCTTTCACGGGTACGCCAATGACAGGCAGTGTAGTGTTGGCAGCAATTACACCGGGCAATGCTGCGGCCATACCTGCAGCAGCGATAATGACTTTAATGCCACGGCTTGCAGCGTTCTTGGCAAACTCTTCCACTGCTTCGGGAGTGCGGTGTGCCGATAGAGCATTCATCTCGAAAGGTACGTGCATTTCGTCCAGTAGCTTGGCGGCCTTCTCCATGACGGGGAGGTCGGAGGTGCTGCCCATGATAATACTTACAATAGGTTTCATGTATATTTTTTCTGTAGTTTATTCGTTTACTAAAGCTTTGTAGGCTTCGGCATCCATCAAATCATTGACGTCACTTGCGTCATTAGGTTTGATTTTAACCAACCAGCCTTTGCCATAAGGGTCTTGGTTGACCAGTTCGGGGTTGTCTGCCAATGATTCGTTTTGTTCCAAAACTTCTCCTGCAACCGGAAGGAACAGGTCTGAGATGGTCTTTACTACTTCAATAGTACCAAAAACTTCTCCTTTCTCCAAGGTCTCGCCTTCAGTAGTAATGTCTACGAAAACGATGTCACCCAGTTGTTCCTGTGCATAATCGGTAATGCCTACATAAGCGATATCACCTTCTACGCGTATCCATTCGTGTTCCTCGGTATACTTTACATTGCTTGGGAAATTCATAATGCTTCTAATTTATAAGGTTAATACTAAAATTTTTCTTCAAATAAACAAAATTCCTATGACACCGCAAAACAATCCGACAATAAATCCTGCCAAAACCTCTAATAAAGTGTGTTGCTTTACGATGATGCGGGCTGTCCCCAGCATTCCTGATAGCAAAATGAAAAAACAGAGCCAAGACACAGGATTGAAATTGAATATCAGACTGTATGACAACAGGCCGCCCACCATCATGCCGCTGCTGGCAACATGGGTGCTGATTTTCCATTTAAAGTTTATCACAATGCAGATGACCATGCAGATGAGTGTGGCTACAATGATGCCCGACATATAGCGCGGCAAGTGTATCTTGTACATTGTGAGCAGGCAAGCTACATAGCTGACAATGGTCAGGGCATAAGGTACAAAACGTTTCTCACGATGTCCCAGTTCATGAATGCCCCAGCCGTTGATTTTCTGAAAAAGATAAATGGCAAGCATCGGCATTAAGATGGTAAAACAATAGACGATGCCCAGTACCACCAATTTATATTGGAGGGGCATGATGCGCAAATAGGTGAAAAAGAATAATAAGAAAAAGGCAAGAAATGGAACCATAAAAGGCGTGAATATACCTGATATGATGCGTGAGCCTATCTCTAACGGGTCACTTTTCCTGATTTCTTTCAGAGAACCGGTGGTTTCGTTTGCTTCCATATTTTTATCTTCTTAATCGTGCAACGGGAATGTTTAACTGCTGGCGGTATTTGGCTACGGTGCGGCGTGCAATGGGATAACCTTTGCCTTTCAGCATGTCGGCCAGTTCGTCGTCAGTATAGGGTTTCTCTTTGTCTTCGTTGTCTACACATTCTTTTAATATGCGTTTTATCTCGCGAACGGATAATTCCTCACCGTCTTCGGTGGTGTAGCCGTCGCTAAAGAAGAACTTCAACGAATAGATGCCATAGTTTGTTTGCACATATTTGCTGTTGCTGACGCGTGAGATGGTGGAGATGTCGAGTTTGGCACGTTCTGCCACATCCTTTAGTATCATCGGTTTCAGCAGCGATTCGTCTCCTTCGAGGAAAAACGGACGTTGGATGTCGATGATGGTCTGCATGGTGGTGAGCAAAGTGTGCTGCCGTTGTTTTACGGCATTGATAAAGCCTTGTGCGGCATCTACTTTTTGTTTTAGGAACATCAAGGCATCTTTCGATTCTTTGCTTTGGTTTTCTTTATTACGTGTATGCTCGTCCAATAGCTCGGTAAACTCCCGGCTGAGGCGCAGTTCGGGAACATTATGATTGTTCAGATTGAGGGTAATGGTGCCGTCTTCCAACGTCTCTACAATAAAGTCGGGAATAATCTGTTGGAAGTTCCGTCCCATCGCTTCGCCCAATGAACTTCCCGGACGCGGGTTTAATTTGGTGAGCTCGGCCAATGCTTCGTTGTATTGTTCTTCGGTGATGCCCAGTTTCTGAATTATTTTGTCTTTGTTCTTGCGGGTAAACTCATCACAGCATTTTCCGATAATATCCAGTTCTATCTGTTTTAGCGAGGAATCTGCTTTACGGTTGATTTGAATGAGCAGGCACTCTTGGAGACTGCGTGCACCGATGCCGGCCGGGTCGAAATCCTGAATGATTTCGAGTATCTTGTTCAGTTCATTCTCAGTGGTGTAGATTCCACGATAAATGGCAAGCTCGTCCATGATGGATTCTATGCTTTTGCGCAGGAGTCCGTCATCATCCAACGAGCCAATCAGGTATTCGGCTATGTCGCGCTGTTCATCAGTCAGGTCTTGCATGGCAAGCTGCTCTTTTAATATCTCGTAGAAGGAAACAGCGTCCGAGAAGGGTATCTCTTCGGCTACCCCCTCACGGCTGCGGTTGTGTTCCTGCAATTTATAATCGGGGATGTCATCTTCGGTACGGTAATCTCCCAACGAGATGTCATCGTTGGAGTAATCAGGGTTATCGTTATTATCTTCGTTTCCCTCAAAGTCAGTACTCTCTTCCCCGTTTTCGGGTGTTTCTCTCCCTTCCTCCAGGGCCGGATTGTCCAGTATCTCAGAATGAATACGTTCCTCCAGCTCCACGGTGGGCAATTCCAACAACTTCACAACAAGAATTTGTTGTGGCGACAGTGTCTGTACTTGTTGTTGGGCTTGTGTTTGTACTTGACGTGAGCCTTGTGCCATAATCTCTTTACTCTTTTTGAGGGCAAAAGTAGCGATTTGTATCGTAATAATCTTCCTTTTTGCCGGGATAATTTTAGGAGTTCACCCTAATATTACTAATAATTGAAGCTACTTCCGCCCAAGAATTCTCTTAATAAAGAGGTTGGAGGCAATTCTTTGTCTTGTACGGATACAAAATATTCGAGGAACTTACGGAGGCGGTAGGCTTCCGAGTATTCCGGTCGGTTATTGGGCACTTTCCGCAGAATAGGTTCCAGATAATCCTTTAAAACGGCCAGTTCGAACAGTAATGCCGAGTTGAACATGGCATCTGCATTCTCCTGATAGGGGAAAATCCATTTGTCTTCTCCGGCACGCACGCTGGGCCAGCGGCTGATGGTATCTTCCGCCGAATATCCACGGTATTTGTAGTCACGGACAATGCGGCGCAGCAGACGATTGTCGGTGGTAGGGATATAGTTGTGGTTGTCCAACAGGATGGTGGTCAGGGCGGATACATATATCTTATATTTATTTTCAGCCGGAATATGCGGTGTCAGTTCTGGATTCAATGCATGAATGCCTTCCAAAATCAGTATCATATTATCATCTATCTTCAGATAGTCTCCCTTGAATTCACGTCGGCCGGTGGAGAAATTAAAACGGGGCAGTTCTATTTGCTCTCCACGCAGCAAGGCTTCCAGTTGTTGGTTAAAAAACTCCAAGTCCAAGGCATAAAGGGATTCATAGTCATAGTTGCCGTTCTCATCTTTGGGTGTATCTTCCCGGTTCACGAAATAATCATCCAACGAAATAGGATAAGGTCTCAGTCCGTTGGCCATAAGCTGGATGCTGAGTCGTTTACTGAATGTTGTTTTTCCTGATGAGGAGGGGCCGGATATCAAAATCAGTTTGACACCCCGGCCGTTCTTTCCGCGATTATAGATTTCATCGGCTATGTTTGAAATCTTTTTTTCCTGCAGTGCTTCGGATACATTGATTAAGTCAGTGGCATGACCATTGTTGCAGGCTACATTGAAGTCGCCTACAGTGCCTATACCCAGAATCTGGTTCCAACGGCGGTGTTCCTTAAATACTTCCAACATTTTTTCCTGCTTCACGACTTCTTCCAGCTTGTCGGGGTTTTGTCGGTTGGGAACACGAAGTAACAGCCCGTCATAGTATTTCACTATATCGAACAGACGAATGTATCCGGTACTGGGCAGTAGACTACCGTAATAATAGTCTATGCTGTCGCTCAGCGTATAATAAAAGGAGTAAAGATTGCCCGAAGTTTCAAGCAATTTCACTTTATCCATCATCCCTTTTTGGCGGAATAGCTCTACCACTTCGGTGGTCTGACATTCAAAGCGGTGGAAGGGAATATCTTCTTCGATAATTTCCTGCATACGCTTCTTGATGCGTTGTACATCGTCCAATCCTATCTCTCTGCCGATATGCAAATCGCAATAATATCCTTTGGAGACAGGATGTTCCAGCATGATGCTTCCGTCAGGATAGAGGTCTTCGACGGCTTTGCACAACACAAAGCATAGTGAGCGGACATAAGTGCGCATACCCGAAGAACTCAATATATTCAGGAACTCTACATCCTTGTTGTTATAGGCCCTGTAGTTGAGCCCTTCTACTTTATTATTGACTTTGGCACTGACGGGCCCATAAGGAATATCTAAATTAAATCCATTATAAATATCCAAAAGTGAGCTTCCGATTGGGAAACTTTTAATAATATTGTTATTTTTGCAACATATTTGTAACATAATCGTAATGTTTATTACTAACGTAGTGAAATTGGCTGTTAATTTACCGAATTAAAGGGAGATAAGCCAATTCCTACCAAATTAATTGATGATGGAATATTCTTTTTATGATTTCTTAAAGCTGCTGGGTTCACTGGCGCTATTCCTTTACGGAATGAAAATCATGAGTGAGGGCCTGCAAAAGTTTGCGGGTGACAGGCTTCGTAAAATCCTCACGGCGATGACCACCAACCGGGTAACCGGAGTTCTAACAGGCGTGCTGATTACAGCATTAATCCAATCTTCTTCTGCCACTACCGTCATGGTAGTCAGCTTTGTGAATGCAGGGCTGTTGACATTGTCACAATCCATTGGAGTAATCATGGGAGCCAATATCGGTACTACTGTAACTGCGTGGATCATATCAGCGTTGGGCTTTAAGGTAGATATCGCTGCAATGGCTCTCCCGCTTTTAGCTGTTGGGGTGCCATTATTATTTTCAGGAAAGAGTAATCGTAAATCCATAGGGGAGTTTATTTTCGGTTTCTCTTTTTTGTTTATGGGGCTTTCGTTGCTCAAAGCAAATGCACCGGATTTGGGTAAAAACCCGGAAATGTTATCTTTCGTACAGAATTACACAGACATGGGCTTTGGCTCTGTGATGTTGTTTGTGCTGATAGGTACAATCCTGACGATGATTGTGCAGGCATCGGCTGCAACAATGGCTATTACACTCATTATGTGTGCCAATGGATGGATTAGTTTTGAACTTGGTGCTGCTTTGGTATTGGGTGAGAATATCGGTACCACCATTACAGCTAATCTGGCTGCATTGACTGCAAATACGCAGGCTAGGAGGGCTGCCTTGGCTCACTTGGTGTTTAATGTCTTCGGAGTTATCTGGGTGTTATGTCTGTTTAAACCGTTCACAATGGGGGTATCATGGTTTGTGGAAGATATAATGAAAACACCGGATCCTGCTGTGGCTGTTTCTTTTAAATTATCGGCTTTCCATACGACATTTAATATATGCAATGTGCTGATTCTTATTTGGTTTGTGAAGCTGATTGAAAAAACTGTTTGCAAGATTATCCCTCAAAGAGAACAGGACGAGGAATATCGCTTGCGTTTCATTACGGGCGGTATGCTTTCTACTGCAGAACTCTCTATATTGCAGGCACGGAAGGAAATCAATCTGTTTGCAGAACGTACCCATCGTATGTTTGGTATGGTGCGTGATTTGCTGCATACGACGAATGAGAACGATTTCAATAAGTTGTTCAGCCGTATAGAGAAGTATGAGAATATCAGTGATAGCATGGAGGTGGAGATAGCCAATTATCTGAATCAGGTTTCGGAAGGACGTTTGAGTTCTGAAAGTAAACTTCAGATTCGCTCAATGCTTCGTGAGGTGACAGAAATAGAAAGTATAGGTGACAGTTGTTATAATTTGGCTCGTACTATCAACCGTAAGTATCGCAGTGAAATGGATTTTACACAGAAACAGTATGATCATATCGAGCAGATGTTTAAACTGACGGATGATGCATTGAATCAAATGATTGCGCTGGTGGAAGACGAACATCATACGATTGATGTGAATAAGTCTTTCAATATCGAACACGAAATCAATAACTATCGCAACCAGCTGAAGAATCAGAATGTGCTGGATGTGAATAATAAGGAGTATGATTATCAGATGGGGGTACACTATATGGATATTATTACCGAATGCGAAAAATTGGGTGACTATGTAGTCAATGTAGTGGAAGCCGGTAGTAATGTGAAGGAGAAGAAAGCATAAGTCCGGATTGATGTCCATGATAGGAAAGATTGAATATGAGTGCACGACAGATAAAATAGAGAGTTATATAATAAAAGTGAGATAATGTCTATATTTATTTTTTTGAAACTGATAGGGTCGCTGGCTCTTCTTATGTATGGTATGAAGACCATGAGCGAAGCCTTGCAGAAACTGACGGGTGGGCAGCTTCGTCATTTTCTTGGAGCAATGACAACCAACAGGTTCACAGGACTGCTGACAGGAGCATTTGTAACGGCTTCCGTACAGTCTTCTACTGCTACTACGGTGATGACCGTTAGTTTTGTTAATGCCGGATTGCTGACCTTGGGTCAAGCTATTTCTGTCATTATGGGAGCTAATATCGGTACTACGGTGACTGCATGGATTATGTCCGTATTTGGTTTTCAGATAGACATGAATAATCTCATTTTCCCTCTTTTTGCTTTAGCCGTTCCTCTTATTTTTTCCAGTAAAAGCCAGAAAAAGTCTTTTGGAGAATTCATCTTTGGTTTTGCATTTATGTTCTTGGGTTTGACTACATTGCGTGAAAACGCTATGCACATGGATCTGGAACACAATGCGGCTATCCTTAGTTTCATTACTTCTTGCAAGGAGTGGGGATTCCTGTCTATTCTGCTGTTTCTTTTGATTGGCGGTGTCATTACTATGTGTGCCCAATCATCGGCGGCAGTAATGGCTATTACTTTGATTCTTTGCTCTAGTGGTGTACTTGACTTGTATCTGGGTATAGCTTTGGTGATGGGCGAGAATATCGGTACGACTGTGACTTCGAATATTGCTGCATTGACGGCAAATGCTCAGGCTAGGCGCGCGGCATTGGCACACTTTATCTTTAACACATTTGGTGTGATATGGATATTGTGTATATTCCATCCGTTTGTCAATATGGTAAGTGATGTGGTCAATAGTCTTTTTCCCGGGGTGAGCCCTGAGGTGGCTATTACTTATAAACTATCTGCTTTTCACACTGCATTCAATATTTGTAATGTGCTGATTCTTATTTGGTTTATTAAACCGATAGAAAAGGTGGTATGTTGGGTCATCAAGCCTAAGGAGGATGAAGAAGAATTCAGACTGCGTTTTATTACCGGTGGACTGTTGTCGACGGCTGAGCTTTCTATTGTCCAGGCTCGCAAAGAGATAAATTTATTTGCCGAACGTACCCGCCGTATGTTTGGCATGGTATGTGATTTGCTTCATACATCGAATGAAAATGATTTTAATAAGCTTTTCAGTCGTATTGAGAAGTATGAGAACATAAGTGACAACATGGAGTTGGAGATTGCCAATTATTTGAATCAGGTGTCTGAAGGACGTTTGAGCTCTGAAAGTAAGTTGAAGATTCGTGCCATGTTGCGCGAAGTGACGGAGATAGAAAGTATTGGTGACAGTTGTTATAACCTTGCACGTACCATTAATCATAAATATCGGGGTAATGAAGACTTTACAGAGAAACAGTATAGCCATATTCACCAAATGTTTCAGTTGACTGATGATGCTTTGAAGCAAATGGTGTCTTTAGTGGAGGATGAGGATCATCAGGTGGATGTGAATAAGTCTTTTAATATTGAGAATGAGATAAACAATTATCGTAGCCAGTTGAAGAATCAGAATGTGCTGGATGTGAACAACAAGGAGTATGATTATCAAATGGGTGTACACTATATGGACCTTATCGGTGAGTGCGAAAAATTGGGGGACTATGTGGTTAATGTAGTTGAGGCACGAACAGATATGAAAGAAAAGAAACAGTAGTGTTTGTTGTATCTCATTATAATGATATAAAAAAGAGAAGCGTGAGCCCGTTATCGGGACTCACGCTTTCTTATAATAGAATCATTTTTGAATGATTATTTTTCGATATCAATCAATTCAACTTCGAAAATCAAAGTAGAGAAAGGTTTGATTTGACCGGCATCGCGTGAACCGTAAGCCAAATCCTGCGGGATATAAAGTTCCCATTTTGAACCGACAGGCATCATGGTCAATGCTTCTGTCCATCCTTTGATTACTTGGTTGGCACGAGTGACAAAGGGCTCTTTACGGTCGTATGAGCTATCGAACTGAGTACCGTCAATTAAAGTACCTTTATAGTTTACTTTTACAGTTGAAGAATCGGTAGGGATGGCACCTTTACCTTCTTTGATAACTTTGTATTGAAGACCGCTGGGAGTAGTCTTTACACCTTCTTTTTTTGCATTTTCAGCCAAGAATTTTTCTCCTGCAGCTTTGTTGTCTGCATATTTGGCTTCTGTTGCTTTTGCCTGAATAGCTTCTGCTTTAGTCTGAACAAACATGTTGGCTTCTTCTACAGACATAATGTTCTGCTTCTTCAGAGTTGCGACAAAACCTGCCAAGAAGTTTGCTTTGTCCAAGCTTTGAGTAGAATCGTTGCCAAATAAACGTTGGCTCATCATGTCAAACATACGGCCGCCCACTTGTTGTCCGACCTGCAGACCTACCATGTATGCAACGTCTTTGGGGCTTGTCTTGTTGGCTCCGTCTGTAACACCTTTAAGGAACTCTGCCATATAAGTGCTGTCAACGCCTTGCTGTTGAAGATACATATCCAATCCCTGTGTGTTGGCAACACCCATCATATAAGAAAGTGAATCTACATCACTCTTCATGTTTGCTTTTGGTGCCTGAGCTGTACAAGAAGCTAAGCTGGCAGCAGCAGCGATAGCTACAAAAAAACTAATTTTTTTCATTTGCCTTAAATACTTTAATATTATAATACTTCAATTAATTCTACATCGAAAATCAATGTGCTGTGAGGAGGAATCATTTCACCTGCTTGCTGTGCGCCATAAGCCAGTTCAGAAGGGATGAATAATCTCCATTTAGAGCCTTCTGTCATTAGTTGCAAAGCTTCTACCCATCCTTTAATAACTTGGTTAACACCGAATACAGCCGGTTCACCGCGTTTGATAGAACTATCAAACAATGTTCCGTCAATCAGTGTACCTTCGTAATGACACTTCACACGGTCGGTAGCTCCCGGCTTTTTACCATTACCTTCTTTGATTATTTCATATTGCAAGCCGCTGGGGAGTGTTATAACTTCAGGTCTTTTGGCATTCTCTTCCAGAAAAGATTTGCCCTTTTCGATATTTGCTGCATTCATTTTAGTTTCCAGCTCTTCGAAATATTTGTTCACGATTTCGCGTGCCTCATTGTGACTGATAGCTGTTTCTTTTCCATCTAATACGTCTTTAATTGCCTGAGCAAAGTCATTCACGTTGATACCTTGAGCACCCATGCTCAGCAAATTTTGGCCGATTCCCAGGCCGATAGCGTAACTAAATTTATCCATAACTGTTTATTTTATAAGATGTTTTTCTACAAAACGCACAAAGGTAGGTCTTTTATTTGAATGATTATGATTTTAACAATTTAATTTTTCTTATTTTTGTGTGTCTAGTTTAAAGAGGAGGCCTAAAAATGAAGAATTTAGTGATTCTGACCGGTGCCGGAATGAGTGCCGAAAGTGGTATTAGTACCTTTCGTGATGCGGGAGGACTATGGGATCGATATCCTGTGGAGCAGGTGGCTACTCCGGAAGGTTATATTGCGAATCCTCAGTTGGTGATTCAGTTTTATAATGAACGGCGTAAACAGTTGTTGCAGGTTAAGCCGAACCGGGGACATGAACTGGTGGCTGAACTGGAGAAGTTTTTTAATGTAACTGTGATTACTCAGAATATTGATAATCTGCACGAACGGGCCGGTAGTGGTCATGTTATCCATTTGCATGGTGAGTTGACAAAAGTTACTTCTACTTTGCAACCCAATAATCCTAGCTATATAAAAGAATTAAAGCCGGAGGAATTTGAGGTGAAGGTGGGAGACCTTGCTGCTGACGGTTCGCAATTACGTCCTTTTATTGTATGGTTCGGTGAGTCTGTACCCATGATTGAGAAGGCCATTGAATATGTCGAAAGTGCTGATATCTTTTTAATAATAGGAACTTCCTTGAATGTATATCCGGCAGCCGGATTGTTGAATTATGTGCCTCGTGATGTTCCTGTCTATTTAATAGATCCCAAAGAAGTACCTATAGCTTCAGGCCGAAAAGTGTATGTCATACGCAAAGGGGCTTCGGACGGTATGGAGGAATTGAAAAAAATATTGGTGGGATAGCTTGTACATGAACAAATTCATAGTATATTTGTTATGTATTTAAAAGAACATTTAAAACATAAAACTGAAACAATTATGAAAAAGTACGTTTGCGTAGTATGTGGTTGGGTATACGACCCAGAAGTAGGAGATCCGGAAGGTGGAATCGCTCCGGGAACAGCATTTGAAGATATTCCAGATGATTGGGTTTGCCCTCTTTGTGGAGTTGGTAAAGATGACTTTGAAGTGCAGGAAGATTAATTCCGGTCTATAGGTAGCATGTCAATTAAGTGGAAGGTTTCCACAGGATATATTAGATAGCGCAGCTAGTTATTAGTTGCGCTTTTTTATTGTTGTTCTTTTATTATGGTTGGTGGTAAAAAGAAAAGCACAATCTGCATCGCAGGTTGTGCTTTTATATAAGAGTTGAATAGTCTTATTTCTTTTCTTGTCTTTCGGGACGCGGCAACAATACTTTGCGGGAAAGTTTGAATTTACCAGTCTTCGGGTCAATATCAAGTAATTTGACTTCGATTTCGTCACCTTCTTTCAGACCGGCTTCTTCGATAGTCTCGAGGCGTTTCCAGTCGATTTCAGAAATGTGCAACAAACCGTCTTTACCCGGCAAGAACTCAACAAAAGCACCGTAAGGCATGATAGAACGAATCTTACCTACATATACTTCGCCGACTTCGGGAACTGCAACAATACCTTTAATGATACGCATAGCATCATCAATGCATTTCTTGTTAGTTCCGGCAATCTCGATACGGCCTACACCGTCTACTTCTTCGATAGTGATGGTTGCGCCGGTTTCTTCCTGCATACCTTGGATAATCTTTCCGCCCGGGCCGATGATAGCTCCAATGAATTCTTTAGGAATAGTCATTGTCTCGATGCGCGGAGCATGAGGCTTCAGTTCTGCGCGAGGTTCAGCAATGCATTCGGTAATCTTGCCGAGAATGTGCATGCGTCCTTCTTTAGCCTGATTCAACGCTTTTTCCAGAATATCGTATGATAAACCATCTACCTTGATATCCATCTGTGTAGCGGTAATACCATCACGAGTACCGGTAACCTTGAAGTCCATATCTCCCAAGTGATCTTCGTCACCAAGGATATCAGACAATACTGCATATTTTTCTTCACCGACATTCTTAATCAATCCCATTGCAATACCTGAGACAGGCTTCTTCATCGGTACACCTGCATCCATCAATGCCAGAGTTCCGGCACATACGGTAGCCATTGAAGATGAACCGTTTGACTCAAGGATATCAGAAACGACACGTACAGAGTACGGATAGTTGGCAGGCACTTGTCCTTTTAAAGCACGCCATGCCAAATGGCCGTGACCGATTTCACGACGGCCTACACCACGTTGAGCTTTTGCTTCACCGGTTGAGTAGGGAGGGAAGTTATAATGTAACAGGAAACGCTCTTTGTGCTGATCCAATACATCGTCCACCATCTTTTCATCCAGTTTTGTACCTAATGTGACAGAGCTCAAAGACTGAGTTTCACCGCGAGTGAAAATAGCAGAACCGTGAGGACCGGGCAGATAGCCGACTTCACACCAGATTGGACGGATTTCTGTAGTCTGGCGTCCGTCAAGACGTTTGCCTTCATCGAGGATACAACGACGCATCGCCTCTTTTTCCACATCGTGATAGTAACGGTCAATCAACGGAGCTTTTTCTTCCAGTTCTTCTTCTGTATATTGAGCTTTGAACTCTTCGCGAATAGCATCGAATGCATCTTGGCGTTCGTGCTTGTTTCTGTTTCCTGATGCAGCGATAGCATAAGCTTTTTCGTAGCAGGCGTCATGTACAGCTTTACGGAGTTCTTCGTCATTTTCTTCGTGGCAATATTCGCGTTTGACAGTAGAGCCAACTTCTTCCATCAATTCCATCTGAGCTTTACAGTGGATTTTGATAGCATCGTGAGCGACTTTCATGGCAGCCAGCAAATCTTGTTCGCTTACTTCATCCATTTCGCCTTCTACCATCATGATGTTGTCATAAGTAGCAGCTACCATTAAGTCCATGTCAGCTTTTTCCAGTTGCTCGAAAGTCGGGTCAATAACAAACTGACCGTCAATACGTGCGACACGTACTTCTGAAATCGGACCTCCGAATGGGATGTCAGAAACAGCCAAAGCAGCTGAAGCAGCCAATCCTGCCAATGCATCCGGCATATCTACTCCATCTGCCGAGAACAAGACAATGTTTACATATACCTCTGCGTGAAAGTTATCGGGAAATAAAGGACGCAAGGCGCGGTCTACCAAACGGCAAGTCAGAATTTCATAATCCGAAGCTTTGCCTTCTCTCTTGGTAAAACCACCGGGAAAACGTCCGAATGCTGAATATTTTTCTTTGTACTCTACCTGAAGGGGCATGAAATCTGTACCGGGAACTGCATCTTTTGCTGCACAAACAGTAGCTAGCAACATGGTGTTACCCATGCGGAGCATTACAGAACCGTCTGCCTGTTTTGCCAGCTTTCCCGTTTCGAGCGTAATGGTTCTACCATCGGGAAGCTCGATCGTCTTAACAATTGGATTAATCATAAAAAATGTTTTAATATAATTTTCGTCTAAAATTCATGCAAAGATAGGTATTTATTCTTCTAATCGGGTGAAAATGAGCTAAAAAGTTACACAGATTACTGTTTTTTTTCATTTTAATGTGTAAGAAGCTAAATAAATGCTTTGACAAACCGTGAAAAGACGTATCTTTGCAGCGGAAATTTATTAGAAAACACACATTATATTAATTTTAGCGATGAAAAAGAATGTATATTTTTTGCTCGCACTTCTGTTGATGGTACTGAGCGCTTGCGATAATGAACCGAAATTTAAAGTCTCAGGTGAGATTAGCGGTGCCGATAATAAGACTTTGTATTTTGAAGCGTCGGGACTGGATGGTATTGTGGCGCTTGATTCTACGAAATTGGGAAGTAATGGAAGTTTCAGCTTTAGCGGAAAACGTCCTGAATCGCCGGAGTTTTATCGTTTGCGCCTGGATAATAAGGTGATTAATTTTTCGGTTGACTCTATTGAGGCACTGACAGTGAAGGCCGGAGCTAATGACTTTGCAACAGGATATTCTATTGAAGGTTCGGAAAATAATACGAAGATTAAAGAATTGGTATTATTGCTGGCTGATTTGCAGAAACGCGTAGATCAATTGGCCCATAACCGTAACATTCCGGCCGGAGTTGCTCAGGACAGTTTGGTGTCAATGGTCAATAACTATAAGAATAAAGTGAAACGTGAATATATCTTTGCGGCTCCTAATATGACTTATGCATATTTTGCCTTGTTTCAGGCTTTGAATGGGTATATGCTTTTTGACCCATTGACCAATAAGGATGATGTTAAGTGCTTTGCAGCTGTGGCAACCAGTCTGAATAATACTTATCCGCACGCAGACCGTTCTCGAAACCTTTATAATATGGTTATTAAAGGTATGAAGAACACACGCACTCCCCGCCAGACAGAACTAGATATTCCGCAAGACAAGATAAAAGAGGCTACCATCATTGATATTGAGTTGAAAGATATCAAAGGCAATGTACGTCGTTTGACTGACTTGAAAGGGAAGGTGATATTGATTGATTTTACGGTTTACAACAATGCTATGTCGGCGGTTCATAATCTGGCTTTGCGCGAGTTATATAATAAGTATGCCTCTCAAGGACTGGAAATTTACCAGATTTCGTTGGATGCCGATGAACATTTTTGGAAGACCTCTTCCGACAATTTGCCGTGGATTTGTGTGCGTGATGCTAATGGGGCATATTCTCAGTATGTTACATTGTATAGTGTGACTAATCTGCCTGCTGTTTTCTTGGTGAACCGAGCTAACGAATTAAGCGCACGTGGTGAAACGATTACTGATTTGGAAGAATCTATCAAAAAACTCTTGTAAAAACATAATAATGAGTCTGATTTGTTTAAACATGTTACATAGCATGGCTTTGGACTTGACTTGTATTGCTTAAAAAGCTATCTTTGCAAAACTTAAAATAATAGAGAGGGTTCCGACATCTTCAGTGTCGGAATTCTTTTTGTTTTTATAGGACCGAGTATAAACAATGAAAAATATATAATAATTAAAAAGGAGGAAAACATTATGGCTTATATGTCAGAAGAGGGTTACAAACAACTGGTGGAAGAGTTGAGATACTTGGAATCAGTAGAACGTCCCAAAATTGTATCGGCTATTGCGGAAGCTCGTGACAAAGGTGATTTGTCGGAGAATGCAGAGTATGATGCTGCAAAGGAAGCACAGGGCTTGTTGGAAATGAAGATTAATCAGTTGAAAACTACTATCGGTGATGCTAAGATTATCGATACGTCAAAACTGAAAAACGACACAGTCCAGATTTTGAGTAAAGTAGAGTTGAAGAACGCTAAAACAGGCATGAAGATGGCTTACACTATCGTGGCTGAAAGCGAAGCAAACTTGAAACTGGGTAAGATTTCTGTTAACACACCGATTGCGCAAGGTTTATTAGGCAAAAAGGTAGGTGATGTGGCTGAAATCACTATCCCTCAGGGAAAAATCAGTTTGGAAGTAGTAAACATTTCGTTTTAAAGTATAAGGCAGGGTCGTTTCGTGCGGTTCTGCCTTTTTAAATACTCATTGATATGGCAACAATATTTAGTAAGATTATCGCAGGTGAGATTCCCAGCTACAAGGTGGCCGAGAATGAAGAATTTTACGCTTTTCTGGATATCAATCCGTTAGCAAAAGGACATACGTTGGTAGTGCCTAAGCGTGAAGTGGATTATATCTTCGATTTGACAGATGATGAATTGGCTTCTATGCATGTATTTGCAAAGAAAGTGGCATTGGCCATACAGAAATCCTTCCCGTGTAAGAAGGTGGGAGAAGCTGTTATTGGTCTTGAAGTACCCCATGCTCATATTCATTTAATCCCAATTCAAAAGGAATCGGATATGATTTTCTCAAATCCTAAATTAAAACTTGCTGACGAAGAGTTTATTGAGATAGCTAGAGCAATTAATGAAGCCTGGGAAGGTCTGAAATAAGTAATCCTCTTTTTCTATATATTATAAAAAGGGCGTATCTTGGTTGAAAGATGCGCCCTCTGTTTTTTATATGAATCCGGAACGGTCTTGTCTGTTACACGAACCTATCTCCTAGTTTAATCTGGACATCGTTGACAAACTTACGGATGGCACTTTCGTCATCTTTTTTGCAGATAAGCAGCACATTGTCGGTTGCAGCCACCAGATAACCTTCTAGGTCCTGGATCACTGCTAACTTTCCTTCCGGTACCACAACCACATTCTGTTTGCAATTATATAATAAGGAATTGCCGTTAATTGCTACATTCTCATTCTCGTCTTTTGGTGCGACATCATAAAGAGAACTCCAGGTTCCCAAATCAGCCCATCCGAAGTCACATAGTTGTACAAAGACATTGTTTGCTTTTTCCATGATGCCGTAATCAATAGATATGTTAGGACATGAAGCAAAGTCTTCTTCGCCTTCGGATAATTTGGAGCACACTTCCGGCATTATTTCGTTGAATGCATTGATAATTGTGTTGATATTCCAAAGGAAAATTCCGGAATTCCAATAGAACTCCCCGCTTTCAACGAATACTTTGGCAAAGTCCAGTTGCGGTTTCTCGATAAAGGTTTTGACTTTAAAGAAATCCCCTTGTTTCTCTTCATCTATCTGTATGTAGCCATAACCGGTTTCCGGGCGGTTGGGCTTAATCCCTAGAGTAAGCAATTGTGGAGACTGTGAAACAAATTCCAGTCCTTTTATGATGGCCTCTTTAAATTCATCTTCTTTCAGAATCAGATGGTCAGACGGTGCAACGATGACATTTGCATTGGGGTTTATTCCTTTAATATGATAGGAAGCCCATGCAATGCACGGTGCCGTGCTTCTTCTTGTCGGTTCCAATAAAATTTGTTCTTCTTTTAATTCAGGAAGTTGCTCTTGGACTAATTCCTTATATAGCACATTGGTTGTTACGAATATATTCTCTAATGGGACGATTCTCTTGTATCTGTCGAATGTCTGTTGGATAAGAGAACGTCCTGTACCAAAGAAATCAAGGAATTGCTTAGGGAGATTTTTACGGCTATATGGCCAAAATCGGCTTCCGATACCTCCCCCCATGATCACACAATAATTATTGCTGTTCGTCATGATATTGAATCGTTTTAAAGTTTGTGCTAATATAGGGCTTATTTTTATATTTCCCTTGTTCAATCTACCATAAATGATGGTATATTTATCTTTTTTTGAAAAAAAACGCCGAAAAGTTTGCAGGTATGAAAAAAAGTCGTACCTTTGCAACCGCAATCGAGAAACAAACAATGTTTCAAGAGATGCCCAGATGGCGGAATCGGTAGACGCGCTGGTCTCAAACACCAGTGGATTCACTTCCATCCCGGTTCGACCCCGGGTCTGGGTACGAAGATAAAAGCTAAGTAATTGATAATTCAGTACTTAGCTTTTTGTTTTTATCGGAGATGTTCCCAAATTGTTCCCAATCATCCTTATGTGTCTTATCAAAGATGGGGCATTTACTTCATGCCATCTATTACCTTTAGTATAGAATCTGGCTTTTCTACCATTCGCAATACAGAATCCGAATCAAATCCCATATATTCTATATAGGTTCGTATTAACTCATAATGTTCTTTGGCATAACTTGTATCTATGATGCGTGTGGCGTTGAAACAGATAGGTTCATGATGTGCTATTCGGTTGCGAAATTCACGGATGGCAGTCAGTTGTTTGTAGATGTCTGTTTGCTTTAAACCATGGGCTTTGTTGGGGAATATTTGAAGAAGTGTTTTTCCTCCTATGCGGTAATTGCGTCTTGTAAACAGATAAGTCCAGAAACCAAATGTAAAGGAAGCTACCATCTTATCGTTGTTGTATACCCCCATATTGGTATAAGTGCGTTGTATGCGTACTATTTCGGAAGTTTCCTGTTCAAGCAATCCATTGGGTCTTGCTTGGTTGATAATCCAATTATCATCGTTGAAATATTGTTTGTAGTGAGCGTTTATGGCATTGCGTAGCATTATCTCAAACATACCGATAACCCCATAAAAACGTTGGCTCAACTTGATGTTGTATTGGTATAGCCGCAAGGTCTTGGCTTTTTCATTGCCACTTGCTTGTGCGTATTTATTTAATCTTGCAGGGGATAGTACCTGCAAACATTCGTCATATTTCATTTGGTATAAGTTTAAAAACGGAACATCTCTTGCAAATATAGAAATTAATGCCTATATTTGCAAGCGTAAGACCCTGTTGTCCCTGCTGAACAAGCAAACTTCAGGGTTATTGTTTTTTATGTACCTATGATAATGGCAGAATTTTGTTAGAGCCTGTCTCTCCGCAATAAACGCTGAAAATCAGTAAATTGCAAAATAAACACCCAGTTTTACACCCAAGAATGTAAATTGGCCGTTTTTTGTATATTCTTAACTGTTGAAGTTTTCCCTGAGCTGTAATAGTTGTTTGTTACTTATCTAATTTATATGCTTACTCCTCCCCACTAAATTTCTACTGCCCCAGATTAAATTCTTCCGCCGGATCAAATGTCTGCACGTTGAACCGGAAGCGATAGCGGGAGGTAGCGTTTGTCAAGAAAGGGAGACAAACTAATCCAATCACCTGGCACACAATATGACGGAGCCTGACACAATGACATATATACATGCAGGCTTATGCGTACGTCCGTGTAGCCCGATGCGTATATACGTGTAGGCTTATGCGTACGTCCGTGTAGCCCGATGCGTATATACGTGTAGGCTTATGCGTACGTCCGTGTAGGCTTATGTCACCGTATGTGTGAAGTCTGATGCGTACATACACATTTAAAAATAGGCAGCCCACACTGAATGTTGAAAAAAGACCTTTGTGTTTCCCAAAAAGCTCTTTATGTTTCCAAAAAACTTCAGCGCCTTTCCAAAAAACTTCACCATCTTTTTAAAAAAGCTCGGCATGTTTTTAAGGTAGGGGTAGATTACACCCCCTCACAAAGCTGCTCATTCCTTCTTCTCCGTTCATCCTTACATTTTAAATTTAACGCACTGACGAACAGTTGGTTAAAGATGACAGGACATCCCCTCATCCTCCCTTCAGCCATGCTTTCCAAGTCCCTTCACAATCTGCCTTCAGCAATTTCCTTTTTGACGAATGAAAGGAGGCTGAAAGGGTGGTGACGAGGTGTCCACTCACTACCGGTTCCCTTATCAACAGATGAATGAGGGGTTGAAGAATGCCTACGAACAGGCAAGAGAAGAAGCAGGGCGCAAAGCTGCCTTGATGCATATCACTGGAAGTGTTCATGATGTAACGGACGTACTTCCCGGTTGTTGATGAACTACATTCAGTTGTAGAAACAGGAAACAAGACATTTTCTCAATAAAAAGAAAATGAGAGTATGATTCTAATATTTAATAGCCACTTTGATAAGTAGGTGAATCGAATGGCTAATAGATTTTCCCGCTGCTTGTTCCGAGCATGAACCAACAGCGGGGTTGTTTGTAGGGATTTACTTTGTGGGAGGATTTATCCCACTACTAGTAATTGGAGGCAAATGGCGAGTATGAAATAAGCTATATAGCAGGCAACGGAGACAACTAAGGAGACAAGCAGTTGTTTCACAAATGATTTTTCTTTCCGCATATAATTGTAATTGAACGTCGCGCCTATGATTCCAAATAAAGCACCGATTAGTCCGCCTAGGAGGATAAGTAACACAGGCAGTCCACCCACAATATACTCGCGGGTAGACAGGCGTTCTTCCAAATCGATTTTTCGCCCGCGGAACACTGCGACATGGACAAAGTCAAGTCCGTAGACAATCTTTATTTCTTCTTGTTCTCCATTGGTATTGGTTATATGATACTTCGGATTAAACCGTCCTTGTCTTTTAATCTCTCTTCCGTCTTGATATAAACGTTGTTTAAAAGGGCCGTACTCTAATTTTAAATTGCCTTGTACGCCTTCCAGTGTAAAATTCAATTCTCTTGCCATAGTATTTATTTTAGATGTTGTTCCTTTTTAAGTTGTCGGTAGATATCGGGTAGTCTGTCGTCTTGAAAAGACGTTATCTGAAAAGAACCGCTTTCTATCCTTCCGTTTACTTGCGGGTTTGTAATAACAGAATCGTTGAAAATAAAGGCTATTTGCTGTCCTATCGCTTTTTCCGTTTCGTCCGCCCATTTGTTTTGCTTGTGTTGACTCACTTTTCCGGTTATTGCATATCTGCCGAAGGCGTCGGTGTCCAGTCGGAGTGCACTAAAGTCTTTTACAGTCACAATCGGTTCAGGGTCAATGCTGTCTTTTTGTTCGGATATGATGTGATACCATCCGTTTTCATACTGTTGTGACCTGTGGTTTCGGTTGCATGAAGCAAGGCATGAGGTGAGGCAGGCAATGGGAAGGAGTATGCCAAATAGATTTCTGAGTTCCATATTTGATTGATTTATCTGTTTTTCAATGTCTTTCTTATCGATAGGCTTACATACGGCTCTTCTGGCTCTGTCCGGCTCCTGTTCCTTTATACTTGTTCTTTGCAGCATTGAACTTGTAGCGCAGGGTGAAAGTGACCTGTCGGAACTGGGTGATATAATCGCTCATCGTGCGTATGCCACTGTATATCACTACGTCCGCATCATCGGTTTCTAAAAGATTATTGGCTTGCAGTTGCATGCTCAGCCGGTTGTCGAAGAAGGCTTTGTATAAAGCCAGCGAAACATTGCACGCATCTTTTTGCTGGTACATGTTTTGGTTGTGTCCGCAAGTGGTGTAGGCGGCGTTTACATCCAGTAATATACCGGCAGGCAGCGAGAAGTTATTGCGCCAGACGAATGTGCCGACAGGATTGTTGAGTGACATCATGCCGTTGTGGGTTTTGATGGAGAACCACTGCTTGTAGAGTTCTGCCGTGAACTGCGGTTTCCACAGCCCGACGGTGGGCGCCACTGTCAGTGATGCCGTCATGCGGTCGTAGGATTCGGTGTTTACCACTTTCAGTAGTGAAATGGTGGGGTTCTCTTCCGAATAGTTTTCTGATATCTGCATCATGTCGTCTTTCACGCGGCTGTATCCCACGGAGACATTCAGCCATTGGTAAGAGGCTGACAGCAAGATGTTTTGCGTCATGGTCGGAGTCAGGAAAGGGTTTCCTGTCTGATAGGTATAGCGGTTGGCATAATAGGTGTTGTTTCGCAGATTGTCGTAAGAAGGGCGGGCGATGTCTCCTGCATAGCTGAGCTGCACCTGTGTCTTTCCGATGGGGAAATTGATGTTCAGCGATGGGAATATGTTATCGAACTTACGGCTTTGTACGTCTATGTGTTTGCCTTTTTCGTAGTAGTCGAAGCCCACGTGCTCGTATCGGATGCCTGCCTGTATGCTTACATCACCGAAGGACCGTGTATAGTCCACAAACATGGAGGCTGCCCCTTCCTTTATCTCGCTGTCATCATCGGCAAGGATACCTTCCGGGTTGAGGTAGAGATTGGTGCGTCCGGTATGCGAGTATTCACCTCCAAATGATAAATTGCCTTGCCACAGAGGGTGTGAAAGTACCAGCTTGGCGGCATAAAGTGTATTGTTGTTTTCATTGAAGGTATTGACATGGTTTTCATCGTGTTCGTTGATGATTTCCGTCGTGTTCTGCGTTTCTTTGGTAGGGCTCCATAAGCCGTCGGCATTGAAGTCGATGTTCCAGTTGTTTATCTGTCCGTTGTAGTAATAGTTCAGGTTGTGGCTGGTGGAAGGGTCGTAAAGCATCATCCGGCTGAAACTCTTCTCGTAAAGTTGGTTGTCGGAGAACACTTGTGTGAGATATCGCCAGTCTCCATGGGTAGCCATATAGCGGTCTATGTTGTAGCGGATTCCCATGGAATGTTTTTCATTGAACTGATAACTCATGGCGAGTGTGCCTTCTATGTTGCTGCGTTTTGTCTTGGCGTATGAGCCGTCCATCTTTTGCTGCCATAACTTGTCCAAATGGGTGTCGATGATAATCTGCTGGTTGTTTCCGCCTCGCAATGTGCCTCCGAATAAACTGCCGGAGAGATCGAAGCCGTTTTTGCGGTAGTTGAAGTTGAACTGGTCATAGACGCTCCAGCCATACGTGCGGCGGTTGCGTGTCACGAGCCGGTTGTCGAAGCCGAAACCTTCGCCTTGCGATTTCTTGGTGATGATGCGCACAACGGCTTTCACGGAAGCGTCGTAGCGTGCTCCTGGATTGCGCACCACTTCCACGCTCTTTACGTTGTCTGAAGAAAGTTGCTCCAGTTCCGAGCTGCTTCTCACTTTTCTTCCGTTGATGTAGATTTCTGCCGTTCCTCTTCCGAACACATTTACCGTCCCTTCTTCAGCCGAAATACCCGGTATCTTGTCGAGCAAATCGTTTCCTGTACCGGATTTTTCTAATACGCTGCCGGCAACTGTGGTCACCATCGCATCGCCCTTCAGACGCATTTTGGGTAAGTCGGCTTTTACGGTCACTGCACCCAGCTGATGTGTGTCTGCCGTCAGTTGGACAACACCTATGTCGGCAAGATTTACCGGTCGGTATATGGTGGCATATCCGATAGAGGAGATGCGTATGATTTGGTGTGGGGGTATTGTGTTCAGACTGAATGTTCCGTCCTCTCCGCTTATCGTTCCGGTCACGAAGGCAGAGTCGGGGAGTGACAGCAGTACCACGTTGGCGTATGGCATCGGTTTGTTCTCTTCGTCTACTAATTTTCCACTGACTGTTTGTGCAAAAAGTCCGGTGATTATGCCTTGGCAAGCCAATATAAGTAATGCAATATTAAGTGCTTTCATATCGTGATAAATGTGTTCGCTATACTCTTTCGGGGGCAATGTCGCGAAAATTATTGGTATCTACAAGTAAATAGTCGGAAACTTTAGCCGGCGCTACTGTTTTTTAAGTTGGCTCTAACTGCATTTATCGGGAGCGGTTTTATACTTTTTAGAGAAGGCGGCTTTATTGATGTTTGCGATAAAGGCTCTGGGAGTAACTCCTTTGTAGCGTTTAAAATTGCGGTTGAAGGTTGCATAGGATTTGAATCCACATTGTTCTGATAGAGTGCCGAGGTCTAGGGTCGGTTCTTTGTGTATGGCGGCTATAGCGTAATCGATACGGAGATTATTAATCCATGTAGTAAAGTCCATGCCGGTACACATGTTGACAGCCTTTGACACATAGTCACGGTTACTTTTTACTTCTTTGGTAACGAATTCAATAGACAAATCCTTGCTTAAGAATCTGTTGTGATCCATGACAACGGTATGAATGTATGCGAATAAGGTCGTATTTTGCTGTGTCGGACTTTTGGGGCGGTCTATGCTTTTGGATGGGGAGATAACAGTTGCCTTCTGCTGTTTGTCCTGTTGGTTGTTGACAGTCTCTTGAAGCGGTGCTTTCTTCTTGGCTTTGTTTTGCGAACTGGTGATTTTCCATTTTATAAGGTAGAATGCAATGGGGCTGAGTGCAATAAATATCATAATACTTATGATGATTGCATACGTCAAATGGCGGGAATATTCCAATTCTGTGTCTTTTTTCTCTAGGTTGAATTGGAGTTCTTGAATTTCAAGCCGGTCTGCTAAGTTTTTGCTGTCTTTTTCCTTTTGCATTTCATTGTAAAGTTGTTGAATAGAGTCTCTGTGAGCAATTAATTCGAGTGCTTTCTTATATTGTTTGGTAGAACGACAGAAATGGCTGAAACTGGTTAGTGCCTCAATTTGTCTTTCTAATAATGGGGCTACTTGGCTGGACTCTTTCATTAAAGGCTCTACCATTGAGTAATAATAGTTTGCTTGTTGTTCTTTTTGATGTTTATGTAATAAGTTTGCTAAATAAGAAAAAGTTGATAACGAATAATTAGGCAGATTCTTTATATTGGGATTGGTTTCAATGGCTTTGTTTATGAAATATATGGCAGAGTCTTCTTTTCCTTCAATGATGTAGCTTTCAGACATTTTACAGTTAAGGAAGAAACTGTTCCTTTCTTTTCCGTTTAATCTTTCAGATAAAACAATGCGTGCGCTATCTGGCTTGTGGAGACCTAAATAGCACGTTACTAACAGATTTTGGATAGAAGGAGAAGTCGTGACTATTTCTTTATTATGCTTGATAGCATCATTATAATAATACAGGGCTTTAGAGTAATTTTTATTATCAGCTAATAGCTTGATTAATGGTGGTAAACAAGAGTTCTGTAAATTACTTAACTGGTTGGCTATGATTAATTGGTATGCCTCTTCGTACGTAGAGATAGCTTGATTATAATCACCTAACCTACTTAGGTGATTAGCGATAATGAGTAAATCATCAACAATATATTGGGGGATATTAGCTATACGGTGCTCTTTAAGTAATTCAAACCAAATAGGTAGATATTCTTCTTGTTTTCCTCTTCTGTTAAGTAATTGAGCTTTGAGCCGTTTCACTTTCCATTTTTCTTCTTGAGTTAATGAATAATTTGTTTCTAGCTCATGAATATAATTAAATTCTATGTCCGATATTATAGTATTTGTATTTCTAACTTCTAATTTATTGCATAGCTCAATTACACGCAATAGTATGCTTTTTCGTTCTCTGTTTGAAGCAAATGGTAAGAAATGCATTAACAAATCTTTTTGTTTTTGTATTGTGTTTGCTTTATTTTCATTTCTTTCTGCTATTTGGATAGCATACTTTACTTGTTCGTTGATAGGTTGCTTTTGTATTATGATTAATAGCGAATCAAAGGAAGATGATGAAATTGCAACTTTAGAGCATATTTGTTGCAATTCATAAACTTCCTTTTGCTTGTGTTTAGTGCAACAGATGCATAAGCATAATAAAAGGATTAAATATAAGATCTTCACTTATAATAGTTCCTTTAGACGAAAGTTATAGCTCGATATGCACAGACACTAGCACAATCGGCACATTCGTTACAATAATTTTCGTTTTTCAACACTACAAGTTGTGATTCTTTATCTATGTAAAGAAGACCAATAGAACATGCCTCTACACACTCTCCACATCCATTGCATTTTTTTTGGTCAATTTTCCATTTTCCTACTGGCATTGGCTCTTTCTTAGAGTTCCCCAATGATTCTTTGTTTTCCATAATTCTAGTGTTTTAAATGTTAGTTTTATCAAAATTACTCATTCTAATTAAAATAACAAGCCAAACTGCAAGGAAAAATACTTTTTATTTTCATAAGAAGGATTACCGTTGGCTTTCTCATATTCTCCTTCTATACCAATAAACCATTGTAAGTCAGATGTATGAGTGTATAAAATAGAGGCTCGGGCACTCCATCGAGGCTCTGTTAAAATATTAAAGTTTTCTTCTAACCTCTCCGGATTCTTCCACAACTTGATATCCGGCATACTTTGACCGGTTTGTGATTGTTCTTTCTTCATTATATCTCCGCTTCCTTTGCCATATTTTAATCCTATTCTGCAATTCATCTCTCCCGATTTCAGCCTGAGACTGTGAGTGAGGGTACTATGCAGCGTAAAGCGGTGCGCCGGTTGTACATATTTAATAGGATAAAAGAAAATAGTCTGTTTACTTGTATTATACAGAACGCCTGAGACGAGCGAAAACTGCGGATGTTGGTCGTTTCGCAGTCGGTAATACCCATATTCCAAAGCGTATTCATTCTGTTTGGAAGCAGAACGGAGGACTTTTCCGTATGTGTGCCATATTCCGTTTACATCCTGTTGCTGAAGCGGGTCGTAACTCTCTGAATTATTGTATACAATGCGTACATTCCATTCATGGAAGTGGGTGGCGGAGTGCCTTGTAAGGCGGGCGTTGTATTTTATCCTCCATAAGTCGGTTTCGCCTTCTTTCTTGTTCTGTATTTGGCGGCTGACTATATCTTGTTCACCCATCCTTCCGCTAATCTCCTGATATAAATGAAGCGCTCCGAATTTATTTTCTAGTTGTAAAGCTCCTCCCAGTTCTTCCGCACTATAATGCCAGTCGACATTCTCATTTCCCGGCAGTGTCTTGAAGAATCCCAGCGGATAAGAAATAAAGAAAGGATAAGTGCTGTGTGCACCTATATTCTGATAATCGACTTTCTCTTTTTTGCTCGAGTATAGAAAAGAAGCACCCCAGCGAATCGCTTTGTTCTGATAGCCGATGCCGGGAGTAAATTCCCATTCCATCCATTGATTCTTGTTTCTGGGGTCTGTATCTTTCGCTGTCAATTCAACAAGGTAGTCCAACCGACTGCCGACCATCCAATGTGCAGATACCGGTAGAGAGAATGTTCCTGTCAATTGATATTGTTCGGCACTTTGTTTTCCGCTGACAGAATCGCATAGGTTGAGGCTTTGCCAATAGTCGCCTGTCATTCCGTTCCAGTTTATGCGGTGTTTTTGGTTGTTTCTATATCCCATCTTACCATACACAGAAGCTTTTCCCAATTGTTGAAATGACTCACTGTATATGGAGTAATTGTCTGCCGATGAGGGAAAGGCGGTATTACCCAAATTCCCTTTCTGATGGCTGTATCCCGCTTTCGCGATGGAGAATGCATGAAAAGAATTGAAAGACAGACCGATTGGGTTTTCACCGTCCAGCCAACTGTTTTGCCTGTAAATTTCTTCCATAGAATATATATGTAATGAGTCGGGTCGGGCAAAAGTGAGGATACCGGTCATTAGAAGTAATATGGATAATGTGATTCGTTTTCTCATTGTCATTTCCTGTTTTTCAGAGTGGGCACAGTGGTTATCATATCGTTTGAGGAATTATTGGTATCCTGATAAATGATGCGGCCGTCTTCATTCAGACTACTTTTCCGAATCAGCGATTTGCCGGTATAGGGGCCGTCCGGAAGATAGGCTGCTCCACTGTCCAGTTCATCCGGTACCCGCTTGTAGGAGATGCGATCTGGACTTGCCACGCATTCCACGCAGTCAATTACCCATTCTTTGGGAATCATCAGGTAGAATTTCTTTGTATTGGAAGATTGGGGCCGGTTCTCCCGATTGGATATGTCGTTGACATAACTTTCGGCAGACTTGCCTTCTATTTTAAATACAATCATGGTCGGTCCGATTGCGGGAAGAGGATACATCCATATATTGGTATTCAGGTTGAGAAGCATCTTCATTGGCCTTACTCCGGCAGTAATGTCCTGCTGACTGAGGCTTACATCCCAAAATGCCCAGTCCGCTTTGGATAGGTCTACAGAATTGGTATGCTGATATTCGCCTCCCGTGTGGTCTACTGCATTAGTGGCTATGCTGATTTCTTCACCGGGATGTAAAGGATACTCTGTTCCGGTACCGGGAAATTGCCAGGTTACGTCGTTGATGGGGATACGCTTCATGTCGGTATATTTGATCCATGGAGATTGCAGGCTGGATGCAGGGTCGACGATGGCTACACATAAGCTGTCCAGATAGAGTGTTTCTTCCGAATTATTATGGAGAATGAGATATTGGTCGGATTGATATTCCTCTCCTTTTCTACCTATGCATCCGCCGTAATAAATTTCTTTAATAATGAGTGCGTTGCTCCGTGAACGAGACAGTTGCACTTTTGCAGTTCCTTCATATTGCTCGGATAACAAAGATAAAGTTTCGCTTCTGCCACTGAAGATTAAGCCCGATGTCGTTTGGTAGTGCGCCGAAGCAGTGTAATAACCGTATTCCACACGAAAGGCGGCGAGTCCTTCGGACGAACAAGGCATGGCATAAGTGATGCCTTGGTTCTGGTTGGTCAGGATGACATTGATTCTTTCATAAGGCAATGTGTCATAGCCTTCCGGTGCAATAACTTGTATATCTATCATACATGAGTTGCTCTCTTCTTTTTCTGAACACGAAAAAAGGGATACGGCAAGGAGGATGAATAGATAAAACTTTATTTTCATAATTGATTTGTGATGTTTAATAGGTCGTATTTCTCAGAATCGGATATTGATTTCAGCTCCGTAATACAGTTCCGGATTCAATATGGAGTATTGCTGTGTGCTGTTTCTGTATCGTTTCGGATTTGATTGTGTCAGGTTGTTGGCACAAAAGGCAACGGACACATGACGTCCTATTTCTTTGGTAATTCGCAGATTCAATAAGAAATAGGGCCCGAAAGAGTCTTCCTGGAAAGCCGTTAAGGTATTTGTTGACATAATCAAATCTGAAAAACGGCTGTCTGTCTCCATTTCTGCGGTAAAAGGATAAAGGCTGCCGCTTGCATCCATATAGTAGACCGGATTTAACCGTTTCTGATGTTCGATGTCGGTCATGGCATCCCCTTCGATGCGATTGCCATTGGCATCGGTGAGGTAAACCGGATTGTTGTATCGGCTTTCCATGCTTTTCTTTTGCTTGTCCATCCATACGGCTTGCAGTGTCAGGCTGGCAATGAGTCCGATGCGGGGTAGTTGAGTGATGCATTGAAACCGAGTGTTGAACTGTTCCCACACTTGCAAGTTGTCGGTATAAGAAGATGATTCATAGATGCCTACATAGGGATAAGGCTTTCCATTGACTTCTATTTGGGGATGAAAGGCAGAAAGAGTTGTATTCTTTTCCTTCATGTTCATATAATTGCCGCTGATGAGCAATGAAGAATGTAAAGGACGGCATCGGATGGGACCGATGGTATACTCCACACCTTGCTTCTTTTGTTCTATGCCGTTTTGCGGCTGTTGGTAAGTAGCAAAGGAAGATAGGTTGGTATAGCCCAGTGTCTCTCCGTGATTAACGACACCGTCGGGAGTCAGTTCGGGCTGTTCTCCTTTACCAATCAGAGTATTATAACGGTGGTAGCTGAACGGATCGGCTTGCAGTGTAGTACAATATCCGTTTTTCAGATGCTCGTTATACCATACAATATCGGTGGTGATATCTGCTATTCGGAAGTTGATGCCCATTTCAAACTTACGGTTCACGGGAAAAGTCAAATCAGGATTGAAGGTGCGGCCGGTGGCGTAAGTGTGCATGACAGCCATCCGATAATTATTTTCCGTGTCATTATATGTGAAGCTGTTTTTATCAGTATAAGAGATATCGGGATACAGATAGGGCAATACCGGCATTTTGTGCATCAGCCCCCAACCCAGTCGGAGGCTGAGGTACTGAATGAAAGAGTTGTCGTTGTTGTCCATCAATATTTGTTTAAGATTGATGCGCGGATCGGCTATGGGACGGGGGTGCAATGCGCGAGTGTGTAACTTAATTATGCGCAGGCCGGTTTCCAATTCGGTCTGCATTTCTCCGGTGCGTACGACGATGCGGTTTTCGGCAAAAGCAGAATAATGATACACAAAAGGGATGTCACGATAAGAACGGGTTCGTATTCCTATCATGTTGAGGGGAGGATTTGAAGGATTAAAACTGATTCCCTTTCCCCAGTTACCTTCCATGTCGGCTTCCACTCCTAAAAGAAAATACTCGTAGACTTGCTCACTTAATGCTTTTCTCAGATTGGCGATGAGGGAGGCGTGGGTGGTCAGTGGTTCTCCTTCTATAGAAAGGGGAGCAAAATAATTAGGCGGTAAGAAGCTTCCTTCATGTTCTCCCGGCAGTGTGGTGTAGGTAGTGACTTGTTGCGTGCCAGAATAATAGGTGTTTGACTCGTTCTTCTGTCTGCCGTAACTCATTCCTGCCCGATATTCCAGACTGGAGAGCCAAGGCTTCATTACCTTCCATTGTCCGTTGGCCGAAAAAGAGAATCCTTGATTGGTGTATCTTTGATATTCACCGTCCACACTGTTGTTTCCTCTTTTATCATTATCTTTCATCCAATACCCGCGTAAGTCAACTCTCAATGTCGCCGACCGGAAGTCTTTGGCGTAAGCGGCTTGGATACCGATACGGTGAAAGGTTTCTTCCGGAATTTGCGGCGCCTCACGTGAGAATGCATAGTCACCTCCTATATATAATGAGCCTCCGTTGCTGCCCAACCGAAATCCTTTCCCTGCGGATGCCAGTTTTTCTGTTGCAGTGAATCGCATGGATGCGCTGAAAGGCTGAATTCCGACTTTGGATTTGACCAAAACCATTCCACTGGTTACGTCTCCGTAGCGGGCAGAAGGAATACCCCGTATCACTTCAACCGACTCGACGGAAGTGGGAGAGATGGAGCGCACATCAAAGCCCGAGAGTACTGTGGAATTATAAATTCCTCTTCTTCCTTCCAATCCCATCTGCTGCATATTCATATTATTATTCAGGCGCATTCCGTCTACCAAAATGGCCGTTCCCAATGCATTTGTTGTATTGTCATAAGAAGCGCTACGGATGGTGAAGCCGGCAGGAATGTTCAGATTAGGGTTGCGTGTTGTCACTCCCGGCAATAACTGTGTCAGGCCGGATAAATCCGTAGCCTGAATATGCCGGATAGCATCTTGTCCGATAATGGAACGGGAACCCGGCGTGTCCGGTTGGGAAGCCGTGACAATTACTTCCTTTAATTGTATGTGGCGAAGAGTATCTACATCCGGCCTCTGCTTCTGTCCGTGGCAATGAAGCGAACAAAGAAGCAGTATCATAATGACAAATGTACTTGTATAATTGATGTAGCTCATCGTTGTTTTATGGGATTTCTTAAAATGTAGGGCATTTGCTCAAATGTTTTTAAGCATGTACAAAGAAAACAATTTTATTTCATCTGTTCACTATCTGCTATTAAAAAAGTAAAGAGGGCTGCCGCGTTTTGGAGTTTTCTAAGTACATTTGCAGGTACAATAACATGACTATGCTGCTATTTATATTAAAAACATTAAGTTTCTGTCTTTCATTATTTGCCTGGCTCTTATTAAGCGTGGCAGGTGTGTCCTTGATATGGGAATCCCGGCTGGTAAAAAAGAATTCAATTCGCCCTTTGTCACTCATTATAATCATGTGGGGCATTCTTTCTTATAATATATGTTCTGACAATTATCTGTTTCTGGCGGTTTACCGCTATTCTGAGTTCTTGTTTTATCTTTGTCTGATTACCGTTTACTTGATTTGTGCTTTAATAGCGAGCTATATAATGGGAAAAACTTTCCTGTACAGACTCCTTATGCATAAATTGAGAGGCTATGTTTCACCTCAAATCGTCCGTCTCCCTATTGAAATTGCAAGCGGAAACAATGCTTTTGATAATCGGCAGAGAATGGAGAACGTGCATTTTACTTCCGATATGAAAAAGAGAATACACGATGTATTGGATAATCCGAATTTGTTACAGGAACGGAATATTACAATGGAGAAAACGGCCAATCTGATTGGAGTGAATGTCTTTTATTTGAGAACTTATCTGAATTACCATCTGCAAACTACTCTTGCTAAATATCTCAGGGATAAGAGACTTGATTATGCCGAACAATTGTTGCTGGGAACTGATAAGTCCGTTGCTGAGATTGCAACGATGACAGGCTTTGAATCGGATGCCAAGTTCTTCGAGGCGTTTAAGGCACGTCATCAAAGCACTCCTTTGGCATGGAGAAAGAGCAAAAGCTCTCTTGAATAATATAAATCATCAGAGAAATATTATATTATCAGACAAGAAATAATCGATGAAATGGGGCAATATTATAAATGTTCTTATCATTCTCGATTTGGGTATTTGATAAACTTTCATTCTGTCTACCTTTGCAATATGAATAAAACACCAATGGTGTTATTGCAAATGACGAGACTTTATCACCAGTTATTTAAGATTGGTTTGTTAATTAAGATGAGGAATAGAGGGATATGGCTAGTATGCCACTCATTTAAAAATAAAAGGTCGAATCGTGATAAAGTTGTAGAGAAAACAAGTCCTCTACAAAAGTTGAGGGTCTCAATGTGAGGAATATGAAATAGAGATGAATGATGTCTCTATGGATAAGATTTATTTCTTTATATCGCGTATTTGGAATAGACCTTACATTAAAGAGTGCCGGAAAGAAAATGCCATTTTCTTTCCGGTATTATTTTTCTGATACACTTTTCTGATATGCGATACGTTGGGTACCGTTATGTGTATAGATAATGCCACATTCTTCAAAACCGTTTTTCTTCAAGATATTCTGCATCACATAATTGTCATAATGTGTGTCTACACGTATATTATGATGTTGCTCGAAGCACCATCGGATGCATTTGTCTGCAATTCCTTTTTCTTTCCCATTGGCAGCCATACGGTGAATTACACCATAGGGGGCCTCATTCAGCCACTTGCCATTATCGATAACCGTATAGGTAGGATCTTCTCCGGTAATAAAACAGAAGGTGCCTACAATTTCTCCCTGCTCATTCTCGCACACATAGCTGTGGCCGTCGGCTATTTCCTGCTGAATGTATTCTTCAGAAGGATAACCGTTAATCCATTGATTGGGGTTGCCATGTTCCTTCATAAATTGGCGGGCGTAGTCATATATGGCCATTATCGGCTTCAGGTCATTGAAGGTTGTTTGTCTGATTTTCATATTGGGTTGGGCTTACTATCGTGTTAAGATTAGAAATTCATTTTATATACGTTGGTCTCTTTCTGTTCAAACCCTATTGACTGATACAGCTTGTTGGCGGCTGTTCGTTTGGGGTTGGAAGTCAGCATCAGTACAAGGATGCCTTGTGATTTTACGAAATCGATGGCATGGCGGACTAAAATCTTGCTGAGTCCTTTTCCGCGATAAGTTGTATCCAGTACTACATCTTCTATCCATGCTTTTCCACCGGTGGGAGTATAATAAATGCCGATAGTCAACATTCCTGCGATTACTTGATCTTCTAAAAGGAAAAACAGGTGACTGTTTTCCGAGGTGAGTGTCTGCTTGAAAGCTTCTTCTGTAAGTGTGATGGAGCGGGTGGTCAGTTGAGTCAGAAACTTCCGGGTAGCTTCCAGATACTCGGGCTTATATTCGAGTATTTCGATGATTTGAGTCATAAATAAATTGGTTTTAAGTTTCTAATATAATAATAAGGTGAAGTCCGGTTTATGTCCGAGCTTTGAAAACCGGTGCGATTTTTTGTATTTCCGATTCGAAGCCGAACCAGTAGCCATGTTCTGTGTCAGTATCTGCAGGCAGAAAGCAAAGACGCAATTCAGGTTTATAATAACCATAAAGCACTTCCCAATGTTCAGGCGGGGTCTGCCGTTTGGTCTTTACATGCTCTGCCGGCAGCTTCTTGAGTGACATGCCTGCCTCTATCCATGCAATGGAAGCCTGTGTCTGATAGCTTGGATAGTATTGTTTGCAATATTCATAAAGCACCAACCCCCGTCTTTCCAAACTCATAGGTTGGTCAATGAGATTGGCTTCCGTCATGTAGGCCAGAAACTTATATAAAAAAGTCCTGTCGTTTACGATGAGTTCCCGTGTCAGGGATTGCCATGCGGGGGTATTGTAAAAGGCATCGAGTAAGCGGGACAGTTGGCGTGCTGTCTGCAATTCTCCGACGCTGATTTCTTTCGTTTGTAGTACTTCGTAAGGCGGGAGAGGGGAGTAGCGGATTCCCAACTCGTTTGCCTGACGGCGCATTTCTGTTCCGGGCAATAGCTTCAGAGATTCCAATTGGATTTCTCCGGCACAGTATCCGGCGAGGGTGTATACATCTTCGAATATTTCATCCAGATGATAAAGCGGTAGTCCCGCAATCAGGTCGGCATGAGTTTCCATATTGGAGAGTGAACAAAGGAAGGTCAGTCCTTCCAGTGCATCGGAGAGTTTTCCCATTCTCCGGCTTGTCTCCAGAACGGGTGCACGCAGACTTTGAATGCCGGCTTCCAGGTGGAGAAGTCCTGCGGGCAATTGTTTTAACTCTTCTTTCAACTCTTCCGATAACAATGCGGGATGAATTTCCAGATGGAAGCGGATGTCGGGCGAGAACTCCAGGAAGAGGCGAAGAAGTTCTTTGGCACGGCGCGGATTATAGTTGAAGGTACGGTCGAGCACACGTACATTCTTGATGCCATGACTGTGAATGATTTGCAATCTGTGCCGTATGCTTTCGATGGATAGTGTGCGAACAGGCTTTTCTCCTCCGCTTACACAAAAGGCGCAGGTGTTGAAGCATCCGCGTGTGGTCTCCAATTGTACGAAAGGTTTGCTCCAATTGAAGAAGCGGCTTTCTTCAGGGGGGACAAGGTCGGAAAAATGAAGTACGCGTGCTAAGCCATTGTCTTTATATTCCTTCTGGGGAGTCAGATAGCAGAGTCCCGGGATACTTTCCCACTTCTCGGGTTGCTCCCGACAGGCCAGCCATTGCGGAAATGCTTCTTCTCCTTCTCCTCTGAACACACAGTCGACAAAAGGATTCTTACGCAAGAACTCTTCATTATCTCCCAAAAACTCAGGGCCTCCCAAGATGAGACAAGCCTCTGGAAGCAATGCTTTGACACGAGATGTGATATGCATCAGTTGTTCGTGATTGAACAACCAAGTGGTGGCTGCAAGTATGTCGGGCCGGCGGCGGTAGATTTCATCGACAATCATCCCTACATTTTCATTAATGGTAGCAGATACTATATCCCATTCCACAGAGGTGTCCGAAGCTATCTGTGCATGCAAGGCGGGAAGTGCCAGCGAGGAGTGAGCATACGAGCTGTTGAGGTCTATCCAGAGAATCTTCATGTTTAATATTGTTTTCAGTTTGCAAAGATAGCTCTTTTTTTATATCTTGCCTGCGTTTTTAAACAGATACCGTTATGATTAGAAGGGTAGAACTACAAGATGCGAAAGCTATTACGGCTATTTATAATGAATATGTCGCACACAGTGTGGTTACATTTGATATCGAACCAGTGAGGGAAGAGGATATGCGCTTCCGGATAGCTGAGATTTCGGCTCATTATCCTTATTTTGTTTATGAGTCGGACGGAAAGGTTATGGGGTATTGCTATGCTCATCCCTGGAAACAGCGTGTGGCCTACGGACATACATTGGAAACGACTGTTTATCTTCTTCCCGATTGTGTCGGGAAAGGTATGGGAACCCAACTCATGACACGCTTGATAGAAGAATGTCGGAGGGAGGGGTATCATGCACTGATTGCTTGTCTGACGGAGCCGAATGAGGCCAGCACTTCTTTACACACTAAGTTGGGCTTTCAAAAAGTATCTCATTTTAAGGAAGTTGGACTGAAATTTGGTAGTTGGCTCGATGTCGGCGATTACGAGCTCATCTTATAGCCTGTGAACATTTCCATCAAAAAAAAGGTTATAGCCATTAAAACTAAAAACAACTGACTATGACTCAAATTAGTATTAAAAGGGTATATGAAGACTTTTCGCCCAACGATGGTTATCGGGTATTGGTCGACCGTCTTTGGCCCAGAGGAATGAAACGGGAACATCTGATATACGATTATTGGGCAAAAGAATTAACCCCTTCCAATGCTTTGCGTAAATGGTTTCATGCCGACGTAGAAAAAAGATGGGGCGCCTTTGCCGATATGTACCAAAAAGAACTGGAACGCTCACCTGCCGTTAAAGCGTTCATTGATAGGATAAAACCTTATGAAAAGGTTACACTTCTATATGCTTCGAAGAATCAGGAGCAGAATCATGCGCGTGTACTGGCGCAATATTTAAGCACACTTTCTTAGTTTTTGTGCAGAAAAAAGCTAACTTTGCGACCGTTTTAGGTAAAAAGAAGGATTATGATACAAAAGGTTCTAATCGCCAATCGTGGCGAGATAGCCGTACGTGTAATGCGTTCCTGTAAGGAAATGGGCATTCGCACCGTGGCTGTTTTTTCGGAAGCTGACCGCACAGCGCGGCACGTAATGTATGCAGATGAAGCCTGTTTGATAGGCCCTGCCGCTTCCAAAGATAGTTATCTGAATATAGATAATATCATCAAAGCTGCCAAGCAGCATCATGCCGATGCCATTCACCCCGGCTATGGTTTTTTATCCGAGAATGCAGACTTTGCCCGCCGTTGTAAGGAAGAAGGGATTATTTTTATCGGGCCTGCCGCCGAGACGATGGAGGCGATGGGCGATAAGATAGCTGCCCGCAAGCGTATGATTGCTGCCGGCGTACCTGTTGTTCCCGGAACGGAACAGCCGTTACAGAGTGCAGAGGAAGCAGTCCGCATTTGCAATGAAATCGGCTATCCCGTGATGCTGAAAGCCTCAATGGGTGGCGGTGGAAAGGGTATGCGCCTCATTCACAGTGAAAACGAAGTGGTGGAGGCTTATAATACCGCACGTTCGGAATCTATGTCGTCTTTTGGCGATGATACCGTTTATCTGGAGAAATTTGTGGAAGAGCCTCACCATATCGAGTTCCAAATTCTGGGTGACAATCATGGCAATGTGATTCATCTGTTCGACCGAGAATGTTCTGTTCAGCGTCGTAACCAGAAAATAGTGGAGGAAAGTCCTTCGCCGTTCCTTACCCCCGAACTCCGCAGGGAGATGGGTGAGAAAGCGGTTGCTGCAGCCAAGGCGGTGAACTATTCGGGTGCGGGAACCATTGAGTTTCTCGTGGACAAGAACCGTAATTTCTATTTTCTCGAAATGAATACCCGCCTCCAGGTGGAACATCCCATCACGGAAGAAGTGGTCGGTGTAGATTTGGTAAAGGAACAAATCCGTATCGCCAATGACGAGGTGCTGCATCTCAGACAGGAGGAGTTGTTCCAGCGCGGCCATGCCATCGAATGCCGTATCTGCGCTGAGGATACGGAGAATAATTTCATGCCTTCGCCGGGTATCATCAAGCAGCTCACCGAGCCGAACGGTATCGGTGTCCGCATCGACAGCTACGTGTACGAGGGGTATGAGATACCCATCTATTACGATCCCATGATAGGCAAGCTGATTGTTTGGGCTACTACTCGACAATATGCCATCGAGCGTATGCGCCGTGTACTTTATGAATACAAAATCACCGGGCTGAAGACCAACCTCAGCTATTTGAAACGTATCATGCATACGCCCGACTTTGTGAAAGGCGAATATAATACGCTGTTTATCGAGAAGAACTCCCGTATGTTGTTGCGTGGCAACGGCAATAACGAGGAAATCGAGAATATTGCAATGATTGCCTCTTACATTGATTATCTGATGAATCTGGAAGAAAACAAGAGCTCGCAGTTGCCCGACGGCCGTCCCATCAGCCGTTGGCGTGAGTTCGGTTTGCAGAAGGGAGTATTACGCATCTAAACAAACGGAAAAGAAATATGGAAATACATATAGGAGACCGCATCGCCGATGTAACTTTGGTGAGCAAAGAGGGTAATAAGGTACAGTTCCTTATCGATGGAAAGCCTTATGACGTGGATATTGTGATGGCGGAGAACGGAAGTTGTTCCATTCTTCACGATGGCAATTCGTTTAATGCCGAGTTGATTCGCGGTGAAGGCGGTAAGAGTTATGACGTGAACATGTTCTACCGTTCTTACCACGTAAATATTGTGGATACGCAAACCAAGTACTTGCGCATGAAGAAGGGCGGAGAAGAGAAACAAGACAATCGGATTATTGCGCCCATGCCGGGTAAGGTCGTTAAGATTCCCGTCCAAAAGGGAGACTGTCTTAGTGCAGGAGACATCGTGGTGGTGCTGGAAGCCATGAAGATGCAGAGCAACTACAAAGTAAGTTCGGATTGTGTCGTAAAGGATATTCTGGTGCAGGAGGGCGATGCTGTCAATGCTAACCAGGAACTGATTATATTGGATATCATAAAAGAAGATTGAAAGAACCATGACAAGAGAAGAAATATACAGCCGGTTTGAGGAACTGGACAAAAACGCATCGCTGGGTGGCGGTGTGGACAAGATAGAAAAACAGCATGCGCAGGGCAAGATGACTGCCCGCGAACGTATTGAAATGCTCCTTGACAAAGGTACATTCAATGAACTTGACAAGCTGGTAAACCACCGTTGCACCAATTTCGGCATGGAGAAGAAACAGATTGCCGGCGACGGGATGGTGACGGGATACGGAAAGATAGACGGTCGTCTGGTTTTTGTGTATGCCTATGACTTCACCGCACACGGCGGTTCGTTGAGTGAAACCAATGCCGCCAAGATTGTCAAGGTGCAGGAACTTGCTCTGAAGAACGGTGCACCTGTCATTGCACTGAATGATTCGGGTGGTGCCCGTATTCAGGAAGGCGTGAATAGCCTTGCCGGTTATGCCTCCATCTTCTATCAGAATACCATTGCTTCGGGGGTCATTCCACAGATTTCCGCTATCTTGGGGCCTTGTGCGGGTGGTGCTTGCTACTCTCCCGCACTGACCGACTTTATCTTTATGGTGAAAGAGCAGAGCCACATGTTTATTACCGGGCCGGATGTGGTAAAGACCGTGACCAATGAAGAGGTGGGAAAAGAAGAACTGGGTGGCGCTTATACTCACAGTTCCAAGAGTGGCGTCACTCACTTTATGTGTAATAATGAGGAGGAAACTCTGATGAGCATCCGTGAACTGTTGAGTTTCTTGCCTTCCAACAATATGGAGGATGCTCCCCTTGTTGCCTGCACGGATGATATCCATCGTCAGGTAGAAGCGCTTCAGACCGTTATCCCCGAAGACCCCAATATGCCTTACGACATCAAGGACATCATTGAGCCGGTGCTGGACAACCAGTACTTTTTCGAGGTAATGCCCCATTTTGCCAAGAACGTGGTAGTGGGATTCGGTCGTTTGGGCGGTCGTTCGGTGGGTATCGTTGCCAACCAGCCCGCTTACCTTGCCGGTGTGCTCGATATTGATGCCAGCGATAAGGCTGCCCGCTTCATTCGTTTCTGCGACTGTTTCAATATACCTTTGATTACCTTTGAGGATGTTCCCGGTTTCCTTCCCGGCACGGTGCAGGAACACAACGGCATTATCCGTCACGGTGCGAAAATAGTGTATGCATACGCCGAGGCTACGGTTCCCAAAGTTACATTGATTACTCGTAAAGCATACGGTGGAGCCTATATCGTGATGTCCAGCAAACCGACAGGGGCTGATGTGAATCTGGCTTATCCGCAGGCCGAAATTGCAGTGATGGGTGCTGAGGGTGCAGTGAACATCCTTTATCGGAAATCGACTCCCGAAGAGAAGCAGGAAATAATTAAGGAGTATGAGAATAAGTTCTCCAACCCCTACCGTGCAGCCGAACGCGGACTGATTGACGAAGTGATTATGCCGCGCGATACAAGATATAAACTGGCTCAGGCGTTGGATATGTGTCACAACAAAAACCAAAGCAATCCACCTAAGAAACACGGTAATATGCCGCTTTAAAGAAATAGAAGGATAAATGAACTTTTTATAGAAGAACAGTCTTGTTTCTAAAGAATAGGACTGTTCTTTGTTTTGTTCGTTATGGATTAACTGAAAAGTTGTAACTTTGTGCGTTTTGAAGGCGAAGAAGATGATTGCTTGGTTCGCTATAAGTTGCATTAAAGCTTTATATAAAGTTGAATTGCCCGACAATATAGAAATAAAATAGCGTTTTATTTCTATATTGTCGGGCAATCTTTTATCTTTGTGTAACTTAACAACCTAGAAATAATATGTTCTTTCTTTGTAGACTGTGGATATGGTGTAAACGTTTCCGTCATCGTTGTGGTTACGGTGTGCACTCTCCGTCCGACTTTTTTTTGATAACTTCCATTATTTATGAGAGATACCCTTACTATGCATACCGGACATTGAAGAAAAGGGGATTCTCAAATTACCTGCCTCACTATCGGTGTAAAGTGAACCGTTTGCTGTTCAGATTGGTTAATTATTTCAGACCGAAATCTTTGATAGAAGTGGGGATTGGCAATGGAGCGTCCATCAGTTATATGCGTGCGGCTTGTCACACCATGGATTCTGTTACCCTGAAGGGAAGAGACCGGGATAAAACCTTACAGCAACTAGCTGAAAAGTTGGAAGAACTGCAATATATTGATTGCTTGCATATTGCACATACTTCCTTCTACCAAGAAGTGTTTGAACAATCCTTGCCCTATATACACCCGGATAGTTGGTTTATTATAGGAGGAATTTATGAATCAAAGGAGAAGCGCGAATGGTGGAAAAAGGTGGTTGCTGATGAACGTGTCGGTATAACCTTTGATTTATATGATATCGGTCTGGTGTTTTTCGATAAGAAACGTTATAAACAGCATTATATAGTCAACTTCTTATAAATAAGACCATGAAAAAGAGTATGATATATACGAAGACAGGCGATAAAGGTACCACCTCATTGGTAGGGGGAGCTCGTGTGCCCAAGACACATATACGCTTGGAAGCTTATGGAACCATTGATGAACTGAACGCTCATTTGGGGCTTCTGCAAACATATTTGACAGAGGAAAACGACAAACACTTGGTGACCCATGTGCAGAATAAGTTGTTTTCCGTCGGCTCCTATCTGGCTACCGACCAGGCACAGACTGCATTGCGCATGGAGAGCCGTATAAGTGATGAAGATATTACATTATTGGAACAGGCCATTGATGAAATAGACAATGCGCTCACTCCTCTTCATGCGTTTATCCTTCCGGGGGGCGCGCGTGGCGCTGCTGTCTGTCATATCTGCCGTACAGTGTGCCGTCGGGCTGAACGTCGTATATTGGCATTGGCCGGAGAATGTGAAATAGAGGCTCGTGTAACAGCTTTTGTCAATAGATTATCGGATTATCTGTTCATTTTGGCACGGAAGTTGAATCATCTTGCAGAAAAGGAAGAAATTTTTTGGGATAAAAGTTGCAGATGAAATAATTTATTATACTTTTGCGGCTAAATAGAGATAAAAGGAAAAGTATTTACTCAAAAAATAAGAAAACTATGTACTGGACATTAGAATTGGCCTCGAAGTTAGAGGATGCTCCCTGGCCTGCTACAAAGGATGAGTTGATTGACTATGCAATGCGTTCGGGCGCTCCGTTGGAAGTAATCGAAAACTTGCAAGAGATGGAAGATGAAGGCGAAATCTATGAAAGTATAGAGGATATTTGGCCGGATTATCCGAGCAAAGAAGACTTCTTCTTCAACGAGGAAGAGTATTAAACACAGGTGATGTAAAGACGGGTCGGAGCTTTTGGTTCCGGCCCGTCTTTGGTTTTTATCGGTATCAAACACTTTTCTACCGGGGTAGGATGCAAGTTTTGTGGAGCCAGTCATTATTCTTAGGGATTTAACATATCAGGCAAACACCTGTCGCCGGATGTTTTCTCCTCCGGTTTTCAACCTCTGCATACGCTTAGAACTCCCTAAGTCGTTTCATTAGCCGGACTAAGCGTTTTCGTCCTTTCGGTTATGCCTGTCTGTCCGTCGGATTACTACAGTTTCCGGCAGTAGACTGTATAGTCTCCTTCAGTGGGCTGTACAGTCCATTACTGTAGACTGTAATAATCTTCCGTTTAAAAGGCCTTGACTGACCCTAAGAAACGGCTTACTCTTCCCTTGGTTGGTTAAATCGGGTACTGATAAGATTTTTCCCCCTTCCTGCAAAAGAATAACTTTATGCTGCGATTAAACATTATCATCGGAAAAAGTGTTTATCTTTGTGGCGTAAACTAAAAATAAACAAACATGAAAAAGATTATTAGTGTATTTATGGTAGCTGTATGTTTAATGATGGCTGCTCCTGCTCAAGCTCAGTTGCACTTTGGTGTGAAGGGTGGTTTGAACTTGTCAAAGGTTAGTTTCTCGAAGTCTGATTTAAAAGGAGACAATAAAACCGGTTGGTTTATCGGTCCGATGGCTGAGTTCACATTGCCTATTATCGGTGTAGGAGCTGATATAGCTGCTTTGTACTCACAAACAGATTTGGCTGCAAAAGGATATGATACAGATGCTAAATTGAAGACTTTTGAAATTCCTGTGAATTTGAAGTGGTCATTTGGCCTGGGAAGTATGCTGGGCGCGTATATTGCTGCCGGTCCGCAGTTTGGCTTTAATATTGGCAATAAGAAAGGTTTTATGGACTATGAGCTGAAGAAGAATAATACGACCTTCAATGTAGGTGCGGGTGTGAAGTTGATTCGCCACATACAAGTAGGTGTAAATTATAATTTTGCTTTAAGCCATACTGCTACTATTGAGACTGCCAACGAAGAAGTCATTAAGATTAAAAACAATACTTGGCAGGTGTCACTTGCATATCTGTTCTAAGCAAGCTCATTTAACAAAAGATAAAAGGGAGTGTGTCAAAACTAAACCGGCCTATCCCATCGTCAGCTGTAGGGGCAGGGGTTGCCTGCCCGAAGACACAAAGTAAACTGTTTTCGGGCGAGCGAACCTCGCCCCTACGAACGAAACGACAGCATTATCCACGTTTTGACACAACCCCTTTTTGTAATTTTGCAGCATGAAAAAATATGTAGATGTCATAGTGCCGTTACCCATTGCCGGTCAGTACACTTATTCGCTTCCGGCAGAAATGGAGGAGAAAGTGCAGATGGGGTGTAGGGTTATAGTACCGTTTGGACGGAAGAAGTTCTATACGGCTATTGTCACTCATGTGCATTATGCAGCTCCCGAAGGTTATGAGACAAAAGATATAGAAGAGGTACTCGACTCAACTCCTGTGCTGCTGCCTAAGCAGTTTGAGTTTTGGGAGTGGCTGGCTTCTTATTATCTCTGTACATTGGGAGACGTCTATAAGGCTGCCATTCCGTCCGGCATGAAGTTGGAAAGTGAGACTTTAGTGGAATATAACCCGGATTTTGAAGCAACAGCTCCACTTCCTGAGAAGGAACAGAAATTATTGGATTTGTTGAGTTGCGATACGGAACAATGTGTCACACAGCTGGAGAAGGCTAGTGGAATGAAGAATATTCTTCCGGTCATTAAGTCACTGCTCGACAAGGAGGCCATTTACGTGAAGGAGGAACTGAAGCGTCATTATAAGCCTCGTACGGAGGCACGTGTGAAATTGGCTGACTCCGGTATCGATGAGGCCCGCTTACAACAACTTTTCAATGAACTGGGCCGTGCTCCCAAACAATTGGCACTGTTGATGAAGTATGTAGAACTTTCGGGCTGGGCATCGCGTGAAAGTACGTTGAAGGAGGTTACTAAAAAAACTTTATTGGAGAAGGCCGGTGGTTCTGCCGCCGTTCTTAACGGGCTGGTGGAAAAGGGAGTGTTTGAAATCTATCATCAGGAAATAGGACGTTTGGATAAAGGAATGCTGAAAACAGCGGATGTCAATCCATTGAATCCGGCACAACAACAGGCTTATCAGTCTGTTATTCAGAGTTTCAGAGAAAAGAATGTCTGTCTGTTGCACGGAGTGACGTCCAGTGGCAAGACTGAAATATATATTCATCTTATTCAAGAGGTGCTGAAGGCCGGTAAACAGGTTCTCTATTTATTGCCGGAGATTGCTTTGACTACTCAGATAACTGAACGTCTGAAGCGTGTATTCGGTCATCGTCTTGGCATTTATCATTCAAAATTCCCGGATGCCGAACGCGTGGAAATTTGGCAGAAGCAGTTGGGCGACGAAGGGTATGATGTTATATTGGGGGTGCGTTCCTCCATTTTCCTTCCATTCAAGAACCTGGGATTGGTAATAGTGGATGAGGAGCACGAGAATACATATAAGCAACAAGATCCGGCTCCTCGTTATCACGCCCGTAATTCGTCTATTATGCTTGCATCAATGTTTGGTGCTAAAGTCCTTTTGGGGACAGCCACTCCCAGTGTGGAGACTTACTTCAATGCAACATCGGGTAAATATGGGTTTGTAGAATTGAAAGAACGCTATAAAGATATTCAGCTTCCTCATATCGAATTGGTAGACATTAAAGAACTTGCTCATCAAAAAAGAATGCAGGGGCCTTTTTCGCCTCGGTTGGTTAAAGAGATAAAAGAGGCACTTGAACGTAAAGAGCAGGTGATTTTGTTTCAAAACCGTCGTGGCTTTGCTCCGATGATAGAGTGTCATACGTGCGGTTGGGTTCCGAAATGCAAGAATTGTGATGTGAGCCTTACTTATCATAAAGGCTTGAACCAACTGACTTGCCATTATTGCGGGTATACTTATCAAGTACCTCGTTCGTGCCCTGCCTGCGGTGGTGTGGAATTGATGAATCGGGGATTCGGAACGGAGCGTATTGAAGATGATATCAAATTGATTTTTCCCGAGGCAAGAGTGGCCCGAATGGACTTGGATACTACTCGGACCCGGACGGCATACGAGAAGATAATAGCTGATTTTGAACAGGGGAAGACAGATATTTTGATTGGTACACAGATGGTCTCGAAGGGATTGGATTTTGACCATGTCAGTGTAGTCGGTATTTTGAATGCCGATACAATGTTGAATTATCCTGATTTCCGTAGCCATGAGCGTGCTTTCCAGTTGATGGCGCAGGTAGCGGGACGTGCCGGAAGGAAGAACAGACAGGGGTTGGTGATTTTGCAGACAAAGTCTCCCGATTTGCCGGTAATTCATCAGGTGATATCGAATGATTATGAACAGCTTTACTATGACCAGTCTGCAGAACGACAGATTTTCAAGTACCCGCCTTATTATCGTCTCATCTATGTTTATCTGAAACATCGGAAAGAAGATATACTTGATATGGCGGCGGATGCGATGGCTGCACAACTCCGCTCCGGCTTGGGAAGTCGTGTATTGGGCCCGGATAAACCACCGGTAGCTCGTATCCAGACCTTATTTATTAAGAAGATTATGGTTAAAGTGGAACAGACCGCTTCGATAGCGAAAGTACGTGAATATTTGCTTGCCGTACAACGCGCCATTATTGAAGACGAGCGTTTCCGTTCTCTGTTAGTATATTATGATGTAGATCCACAGTAGTTATGAAAATAGAATTAGATGTGCATACCCACACCATTGCCAGCGGGCATGCATTCAGTACTTTACAGGAAATGGCGCAGGCTGCTGCCGACAAGGGGTTGAAACTGTTGGGAATAACGGAACATTCATCCGGTATTCCGGGAAGCTGTAATTCCATTTATTTCAGAAATTTGCATGTCGTTCCCCGGCAGATGTATGGCATCGAACTGCTGTTGGGAGCAGAGATAAACATCCTTGATGGGGAAGGTAATCTTGATATGGATGAAAATTATATGAGAATGTTGGATATTCGAATTGCCGGTATCCATTCTTTATGTTATAATTATGGCACGATAGACGAGAATACGCATGGCATGGTGAAGGCAGTCAGTAATCCTTTCATTCATATTATCAGTCATCCCGGAGATGGTACGGCCGAATTGCATTTCGAGCCGATTGTATTGGCGGCCAAGGAACATCATACTCTATTGGAGATAAATAACAGTTCTTTAAAACCGACCCGTAATAAGCCGGATGCCCGGGAGAACAATCTTGCTATCCTGCGGCTGTGCAAACAATATGAGGTGCCGGTTATTTTAGGAAGCGATGCCCATATCTCATTTGATATTGCCCGGTACGATTATGTGTACGACCTGTTGCAACTAACTGAGTTTCCTGAGGCACTGATTATGAATCGTGACGTGAAATCATTTAAAGAATATCTTTGCTTGTAAAGCTATATGAAAAGAATACTTTTTGTCTGCCTCGGCAATATTTGCCGTTCCTCTTCTGCAGAGGAGGTTATGCGTACTTTAATTCAAAAAGAAGGTTTGGAAAGAGAAATAGAAGTAGACTCTGCCGGTATCCTGAGCTATCACCAAGGGGAGTTGCCCGATAGCCGTATGCGTATGCATGCTGCTCGCCGGGGATACAATCTGACCCATCGTTCCCGCCCTGTCCATACAGAAGATTTTTATCACTTTGATATGATTATCGGTATGGATGACCGCAATATAGAGGACTTGATAGAGCGTGCACCTGATTTAGAAACAGAGAAGAAAATCCATCGGATGACAGATTATTGCAGGCTAAAGATGGCGGATTATGTACCCGATCCTTATTATGGAGGGGCGCAAGGTTTCGAGAATGTATTGGACATTCTGGAAGACGCCTGCGCCGGACTGCTTGAAGATATCCGTGCTATTTCTTCAACTCGGGATAACTGATTCGAGTGTGATACATCGTTTTCAGCTTTTCTTTAAACAGCGCTTTCACTAAGGCGATGTCTTTGAAGGTGATAGGGCATTCTTTGAAGAACCCTTCTGTAACTTGTGCATCTATAATCTTGTCTACTAAGGTGCCGATGCTTTCTTCTGTGTATTCGGGCAGGCTTCGTGAAGCAGCTTCTACGGAGTCGGCCATCATCAGAATGGCTTGTTCTTTTGTGAATGGGTTAGGTCCCGGATAACGGAACTTTTCAGTATCCACTTCTTCGTCAGGGTGTTCGTTTTTGTAGGAAATGTAGAAGTATTTGGTCAACCCTCTTCCGTGATGCGTACTGATAAAGTCTTTGATGACTTTGGGCAGGTTATGTTTCTCGGCAAGTTTCAGGCCATCTGTGATATGGCTGATGATAACTTGTGCACTTTGTTCATAGTTGAGACTCTTGTGTGGATTCACTCCTGATTGGTTCTCGGTAAAAAAAGCGGGATTTACCATTTTCCCTATATCATGATAAAGTGCTCCGGTACGGACTAACTGGCTTTTCGCACCAATCTTATTGGCAGCTTCCGCTGCTAAATTAGCCATTTGAAGGGAATGCTGGAAAGTACCCGGAGCTATTTCCGACATCTCACGCAGCAGACTGTTGTTGATATTGGAAAGTTCCACCAGCGTAACATTGGAAGTAAAACCGAAGGTCTTTTCCAAAATAAACAATAGCGGATAGGCAAACAGCAGCAGAATACCATTTATCATAAAATAGATATACATACGTGTATTCAGCTTCGTCAAATCATCTTCGTGAATTAGCTCAAAAGCAAAATACAGCAATGCATAGCTGGCAAAGACTACCAAAGCCGTTCGCAGGAGTTGCGAGCGTTGTGATAACTCGCGCAAACTATAGATAGACACCATACCTGCTACCACCTGCAGAAGAATAAACTCATGAGGGAAACGTAATGTGATGGAACAGAGCAGGATGATAGTGACGTGAGCCATGAACGCTGTTCGCGAATCAAGGAAGATACGCACTATAATCGGTATCATTGCAAAAGGCACGATGTAAATACTGGATAAACTCTGCGAGACCATGACGGAGGCGACAACCGGGAATAGTACAATTAATGCGAAAAGCAAGGTCAAACTGCCTTTACGGTCATAATAGTCGGCACGGAACAAATCCAGATAGACCATGAAGCAGAACAGGAATATTCCTACATAAAGTATTTGTCCGGCTAATGTCAACCGCTTCTCCTGTAAAGATTCGCTTCGCTTTTCCCATTCTTTCCGTAAAGATTCCAATATATTATAGGTCTGTTCGTCTACGATTTCTCCCCGATCGATGATTTTTTGACCATTTAGAACGAAACCGTTTGCATACGAGATATTGGAAAGCAAATCTTTTTGTGCCGCTTCGGACTTGGGCTCGTCATAAATAAGGTTCGGAGTAATATAATTGTTTAAGTTGCACTGTTGCAATACTTTCTTTTTATAATGTGTAGTGTCGGCATTCAGCAGGTATTCATAGGCATCCTTTACAGTATATAGCTGCTCCACCAATCGGCTCGTGGCCGTATTTTGTTCTACAGTTCGTATGGCAGTGATGCTGTCCTCTTCCATCCGGGTGAGATCATTACCGGCAATAATTCCATTTCTATACAACTCTTTCAACATACGTTCTATGTATCTCACATAATCTGTGCTGGGCAAAGAGTGACGGAGCGTTTTGTTATAATCTTCCCTTAACTTCTCAATCATGTTTTTTTCCACATTCTTTTCTATGTGGAAATAGGGTTGATAGGTGGCAAGAATACTATCCTGTTCTTTTTGCACTTGCATATCATTTTTATAAATGGGGAAATCGAACGATGCTTGTAGCAGTCCGTACTTCCATGGCTTATTGATGTCAAATTGATAGTTGAATTTGCCTTCATTGGGTAAAAAGTAAACTATCACCGACACAGTGGCAATGAAAATAAGGCTTTTATAGAGCAAATCTTTATATGAAAACCGTTTGCCGGTCTTGAAACTTTTCATAATCGTATATTTTTGCGCGCAAAATACGAAAAAATCGGGAAATTTAGATTAATTTTGCGGCGTATTTTATATAAAACAACAATGTCAGAAAGAAAAGTAAGAGTTCGTTTTGCTCCGAGCCCAACGGGAGCGTTGCATATTGGTGGTGTGCGCACTGCTTTGTATAACTATCTGTTTGCTCGTCAGCACGGTGGAGATTTAATTTTCCGTATAGAAGATACCGACTCAAATCGTTTTGTTCCGGGAGCGGAAGAATACATTATCGAGTCGTTCAAGTGGTTGGGTATTACGTTTGATGAAGGCGTAAGTTTTGGTGGTGACTTCGGTCCGTATCGTCAGTCTGAACGCCGCGATATTTATAAGAAATATGTGCAAGTCTTGCTGGATAACGATAAAGCTTACATCGCTTTTGATACGCCTGAAGAATTAGATGCCAAACGTAAGGAAATTCCTAATTTCCAGTATGATGCTTCAACTCGTATGGCTATGCGCAACTCTTTGACAATGTCGAAAGAGGAAGTCGATGCATTGGTGGCAGACGGTAAGCAATATGTGGTACGTTTCAAGATAGAACCTAACGAAGATGTCCATGTACATGATATCATCCGTGGCGAAGTGGTGATAAACTCATCTATTCTTGATGATAAGGTATTGTATAAATCTGCAGATGAACTGCCTACTTATCATTTGGCAAATATTGTGGATGATCATTTGATGGAAGTTTCTCACGTTATCCGTGGAGAGGAATGGTTGCCTTCTGCTCCTTTACACGTATTGTTGTACCGTGCTTTCGGCTGGGAAGATACGATGCCCGAATTTGCTCATCTTCCGTTATTGTTGAAGCCCGACGGAAATGGTAAACTGAGCAAGCGTGACGGTGATCGTCTCGGTTTCCCGGTATTCCCATTGGAGTGGCATGATCCTAAGACCGGAGAAGTATCATCCGGTTATCGCGAGTCGGGATATTTGCCCGAGGCAGTTATCAATTTCCTCGCTTTATTGGGATGGAATCCGGGTAACGACCAAGAAATCATGTCATTGGATGAATTGGTGCAATTGTTTAACTTAAGCCATTGCAGTAAGGCCGGTGCAAAATTTGATTTTGAAAAGGGAAAGTGGTTTAACCACGAATATATATTAAAGAAAGACAATGCTGAAATAGCAACATTGTTTATGCCTGTCCTGAAAGAAAATGGCATAGAGGCTCCTATGGATAAGGTGGTAACTGTAGTGGGATTGATGAAAGACCGCGTTAGTTTCATTAAGGATTTGTGGGAAACCTGTAAGTTCTTCTTTGTTGCTCCAACAGAGTATGATGAAAAGACCACCAAGAAACGTTGGAAAGAAGATTCTCCCGAGCGTATGCTGGAACTTGCAGACGTATTGGAAGCTTTGGATGACTTCTCGTTGGAGAATCAGGAAAAGGTAGTAATGAAATGGATAGAAGATAAAGGTTATCATTTGGGTAATATCATGAATGCCTTCCGTTTGACACTGGTGGGCGAGGGCAAAGGGCCGCACATGTTTGATATTTCTGCTGTTTTAGGAAAAGAAGAAACATTGAGACGCATTCGCCGGGCTGTGGAAGTGCTCAAGTAATACCGTGAATCATGATTTATAATCTAGTCATCTATATTTATCTATTCGGGGTTAAGCTGGCTGCATTGTTCAGCTCCAAGCCTGCCAAGATGGTGAAAGGTCATCGGGAGGTTTTTGAGATTCTGCGTGACAAGATTGACCGGAATGCTCGTTATATCTGGTTTCATGCAGCATCTTTGGGCGAGTTTGAGCAAGGACGTCCATTGATTGAGCGCATTCGCAAAGAGCACCCCGAGTATAAAATATTGCAGACTTTCTTTTCTCCTTCCGGATATGAAGTGAGAAAAAATTATCAGGGAGCTGATATCGTGTGTTATTTGCCTTTTGATACTCCTCGTAATGTGAGACGTTTTGTCGAATTGGCAAACCCTTGTATGGTATTCTTTATAAAGTATGAATTTTGGCAGAACTATCTGAATACACTTTATAAGAAAGGTATTCCGGTTTATAGTGTTTCATCTATTTTCCGTCCGAATCAGATATTTTTTCGCTGGTACGGTAAGGATTACCGTAAAGTGTTGAAGACTTTTGCGCATTTGTTTGTGCAGAATGAAGTTTCTAAAAAACTGCTGGCAAGTATTGGTGTTACAGATGTGACAATTGTAGGTGATACTCGTTTTGATCGGGTATTGGATATTTGCGCCGTTGCAAAAGAACTTCCTTTGGTAAAGGCATTTAAAGGGGATTCGAAAACCTTTGTTGCCGGTAGTTCATGGGGTCCTGATGAAGATATCTTTATCAAGTACTTTAATGAACATCCCGAAATGAAGTTGGTCATAGCTCCTCATGTAGTGAGTGATAGCCATCTGAAAGAAATCATGGAGAAGGTAAAACGCCCGTGTGTTCGTTATACAGAGGCAACAGAAGAAAATGTATCAAAAGCTGATTGTCTGATTATTGATTGTTATGGATTGCTTTCATCCATTTACCGTTATGGAGAAATTTCATATATCGGAGGTGGTTTTGGAGTGGGTATTCATAATGTACTTGAAGCGGCTGTGTATGGTATTCCGGTTATTTTCGGACCAAACAATAAGAAATTCCGTGAAGCTCAGCATCTTTTAGAAAAGAAGGGTGGGTTTGAAATCAATGATTATGAGGAATTTAAAAGTTTGATGGATAAATTCCTGACTGATGATAGCTATTTGCTGCAGGCGGGAAATGCAGCCGGAGATTATGTAAAGAACAACTCCGGAGCTTTGGAAAAAATCATGAAAGCTATCCGATTGTAATTCATTGTAAGGTACAATAATAGAAGCCGTTTGTGGGATAAGTATTATCTTTCAGGCGGCTTTTCCTTTTTATTTTTTTATTTAATTTCTATCTTTGCGTTCAAGAATCATATTATGAGCATTAATGACGATATATTGTTGTTGAAACTCATTCAAGGCGGTAATGAGCAAGCTTTTAAGTATTTATTTGATACTTATTTTGCGTCATTATGTCGTTTTGCACATGTTTATATATCAGATGTTCAAGACGCAGAAGAACTTATATTAGATCTTTTCGTTTATATTTGGGAACATCGAAGTGAGATAAATGTTACTCTTTCTTTTAAAGCATATCTTTTTCAGGCAACCCGTAACCGATGCTTAAATTATTTGCGCGACAATCGTCAAATGCTTCGTCTTGAAGAAGTGAGAGATGAAATACAAGATGAAGATATTTCTGCTCTTGAGATGGAAGAATTGCAGTATCTCATTATGGAGGCTATTTGTTCGTTGCCTAATAAGTGTCGGGAAGTTTTTCAATATAGCAGGCATGAGAATCTGACCAACAAAGAAATTGCAGAGAAAATGCAAATCTCAGTAAAGACTGTGGAAGCGCAGATAACCAAAGCTTTAAAGTTAATAAAGAACTTCTTGGACGAGAAATATACATATCTTTTTTAAAAAAAACTCTTTTTTGAATAAGGGTTATTTCATTTTAAAGTGTCATACAGTTGTAAAAAGCTAAAAAGACATACGAAATGAAAAAAGAAATACCCTGGATTCTAATTATTCAAAAGCTGAAACACGACATTACAGCTGAAGAAGAACACGACTTGACCGTGTGGTTGGCTGAGGATAACCATAGGGTAATTTTTGAGGAGTTGCAAATGTTGTGGCAAAGGGTGCAGGAAAATGCTGTTGATTATACTCCCGATACTAATTATTATTGGCAAGAGTTATCGAAGCGCATGAAGGCTACAGAGGTAAAAGCTGAACCTTCTGTTCATAAGACTCGTTTTGTATCTTTCAAACGCTATGCTGCTGTTGCTTCTGTTTTTTTGCTTATAGTCCTCTCTTGTACATTATATATAGGTATAAATTTGGGACGTCCGGAATCGGGTGCTCAGGTTTATACAAACTTAAGTGGTAAGTCAAAAGTTTATCTGTCAGATGGCACTCAAGTGTGTCTGCATACCAATACTTCCCTTTCCTTGCATACGGACTTTAATGATAACTCACGTCTGGTCAATCTCTTGGGTGAAGCATATTTTGATGTTAAGCATGATAAAGATCATCCTTTCGTAGTGGAGACTGAAGGTATGAAAGTGGTTGTACATGGAACAAAGTTTAATGTTACTTTTCATCCTGACTCTACTAATACATACGTGGGGCTTGTAGAAGGCTCTGTATCATTGGAGACGTCTAAAGAGCATCGTCTTATGCAACCGGGTGAAATGGCAACATTTAATAAGCTGAACAATGCCCTTTCAATTGAAAGAGGAGATGTCCACTTTATGACTTCGTGGGCTAATGATAAGATTATATTTAATGGAGAGTCTTTGGGGTATATTTGTCGCTTCCTTTCTAAATGGTATAGTGTGAAGATTAATCTGGCTCCATCTTTGTCTGATAAATATATTTATAGTTTTACTCTACGTCATGAAACATTAGAGGAAATTGTACGTATTATGGCACGCCTGAATCCATTAGAATACAATTTCGATGAACATAATGTGTTAACCATAAAAGAAATATCTAGTACTAACCCTTAAAAACATGATGCCTATGAAACATTGATGATATAAAAAAGGGAAGCTAAATAGGTTAGCATTCCCTCTTCTACATGAGTTAAATTAATTATTAACCGGAGGAATGAATAAAGAATTTGGTCGTTCTAGGCATTTATTCCCCACTAGTTAACTTTATAATCTACAAAAATATGAATTTAAAGAAATATTCCGCATTTATTTTAATGCTTTTTTGTACAACCTTTCTAATGGCCCAAACAGAAAAGCGTTTCTCCCTTTCTTTCTCAAATATTCCTCTATCAGAGGCTATGCCGAAAGTAGAGAAAGCTAGTGGCTATACATTTTTTTATAATCCCGCTGAAGTCAATATTAAGGTTAAGGTTAGCCTTTCCGTACAGAATGAAACTGTTCGCAAGGCTATGGATAAAATGTTGAATTCGGTCGGAATCGGTTTTGAAATAACAAATTCCCAAATCGTATTGTTTCCTAGCAATAAGAAGAGCACAGGAACACAAGGTGGTAAGGTGACAGTTAAAGGAAAAGTTGTCGATGCTACAGGTGAGCCGATTATTGGGGCAAATGTTGTAGAAAAAGGTACTGTTAATGGTGTAATTACAGATATTGACGGTAATTATCAGTTGAGTGTCTCTAAAGATGCAAGTCTTTTGGTGTCTTATATTGGCTATGTTCCACAGACCATAAAAGCGGGAACTAAAACCGAGATTTGTTTGGTGGAAGATTCCAAAACATTGGACGAAGTGGTTGTAGTAGGTTTTGGTACTCAGAAAAAAGTGAACTTGACCGGGGCTGTAGCTTCTGTTTCGAGTGAAGCTCTTGCAAATAAACCGGTTGCTAACATTGGCCAGGCTTTGCAAGGTGTTATTCCTAATTTGAATGTTTCAGCAACAAGTGCTTCCCCTGGAGCAGTTCCTTCTTTTAACGTTCGTGGAGGTACGTCAATGAGTCAGGATTCAGATGGCAAATGGCAGGTTGATGAAGGTAGTCCATTGATTTTGGTTGATGGTATACAAATGGATGCCACTTATCTTAATATGTTGAATCCTAATGATATTGAAAGCATTTCTTTATTAAAGGATGCTGCTTCGGCTGCTATTTATGGTGCTCGTGCTACGTATGGTGTAATGTTGGTTACCACTAAGTCTGGTCAAAAAGAACAAAGGCCAACAGTTACTTATAATTTTAGTATGCAGTGGAACACTCCATCGCATCGTCCTGATATTATGGATGCTTATACATTGCAATTGGCTGAAAATGAACGTACAGAATGGACTGGTAACTCTGTTTCGGATTGGAGTATGCAGTTATTGGAAGCCAAGAAAAAATGGATGGAAAATCCTACAGCAGAAAATGCTTGGATTTATCAGCAGGGAAGTACATCAAAATTTTCATGGGTTTCAAGCATGAATCCGTTTGAAGAAGTTGTAAGAGACTGGACACCATTGCAAAAACATACGGCCAGTATTAGTGGTGGAACTGCCAAAAGCCGTTATTATTTGTCCTTGGGATATCAGCATCAAGAAGGAATGTATAAAATAAATACAGATAAGCAAAATCGTTTTAATGGATTGATGAGTATCGATTCAGAAATTACCAAGTGGTTTAAAATCAATGCTAAGATTAGTTATAATGTTTCTAATTTGGATGAACCATATATTAATGCACAGAAGGGGTCTTTATGGTCTGCTATGATGGGAGAACCGGAACGTAATGTGTGTGCACCGGTGAAAACTGCTGCAACAGATCCCATGGGCGAAATGTGGACTGATAATATTATAGGTTGGTTGGCCTATGGAGCTACAAAAGAAACGAAACGTACCAATGCGGTGTTCAGTATCAATCCTACTATAACGTTGATGGACGGGTTGAGTTTGAAAGGTGAGTTTTCTTATCGCCCAAATGAATATTATTATAAAGAAGTAATTCCAACTCGTGAGTATGTGGTAGATAACTGGACATCTACTGTGAAAACTCACACTGATCCTTCCAGCATTTTAGAACAGGTAACTCATTCTGATTATTATACTATCAATGCTTATGCTAATTTTGATAAAACATTTGGAAAACATTATGTAGGAGCTGTAGCAGGTTTTAATCAGGAATGGTATACTTATCGTTATACAGGAGCTAAGGCTCAGGGTATTTTAACTCCTAATATTCCAGTGATAAATGCTGCTACTGGCAATCAATATGCTTATGATAGTGCAGAACATTGGGCTATTCGTGGAGCTTTTGCTCGTGTTAATTATATTTTTAATGATCGTTATCTGTTTGAGTTCAATGGTCGTTATGATGGTACTTCACGTTTCCGCAAGGAAGACCGATTCAAATTTTTCCCTTCTTTCTCCGCCGGTTGGAGAGTTTCTGAAGAATCCTTTATAAAAAATAATTGCACTTGGTTGGACAACTTGAAGTTAAGAGCTTCATGGGGCTCCTTGGGTAATCAGAATGTTTCTAATTATGCATATATCCCCGAATATGGTAGCGTTGGTTTTGTAAGTTGGAATATGGGGGGAAGTCGTCCAATGGGCATTTCTCCTTCGGGATTGATTTCTCCAAATTTGACTTGGGAAACAGCAACGACTATTGATTTCGGTATTGATGTGGCTTTATTGGGAAATCGTTTGGATTTGACTTTTGATTGGTACTCTCGTCGGACTAAAGATATTTTAATGGCAGGTGACAAGTATCCTAGTGTCTTGGGCGCTTCGGCACCTAAAAAGAATTCAGGTGTATTGCGCACAAATGGATGGGAATTGAGTTTGAAATGGAAAGACCGTTTGGCTAATGGATTAAATTACGATGTAAGCTTTGTTTTGTCTGACTATATAACCAAGGTCGTTCGCTTTGATGGTAATCCTAATAAATTACTTTCTTCTCTATATGCGGGTAAAACGATGGGTGAAATATGGGGATATAACAGTTTAGGTATTTTGCAAGAAGATGATTTTGTAACAGATGAAAATGGAAAACAAATATTACAAGGCGCTTCACAGTCTGATTTAGGCTCTACATGGTATCCGGGCGATCTTCGTTTTGAGGATTATGGGGGAAAAGAAAGTGATGATGAGCACAGAAGCAGTGTAGGCGCAGATGGTAAAGTTTCTACAGGACAGAATACTATTTATAATCCGGGTGACCGCAAAGTTATTGGTAACAGTACTCCGCGTTTCCGTTTTGGATTAAATGGTAATGTCTCATGGAAGAATATATCTCTCGGCATTTTCTTCCAAGGAGTTGCTAAGCGTGATGTTTGTATAACGGATCGTGCTTTATGGGGCGGAAACAATACTTCCGGAAACCGTGATACTTATAATAATTCATGGCGTCCTGACCGCACTAATGCGAAATATCATATGTATGGCAGAACTCAGAATTCAAGCATTGCACATACAGGAAATTTGTACAATGCTGCATATATTCGTTTAAAAACTTTGTCTTTGGGTTATAGCTTGCCTAAGTCATGGGTTACTAAAGTAGGAATGAATAGTGTTACTTTGAATCTTTCCGGTTATAATTTATTTGAAATTTCAGGTGTGCCTGATGTTTTTGACCCGGAATCAATTTCTTCATCTTACCCGATGATGCGCTCTGTATCAGTCGGTGCACAGATTAATTTCTAATTTTAAAAAGAAAAAGATTATGAAAATAAAAAAATATATATTGGCGTTGGGATTAGTTTCCATGCTTGTAGGATGTAATGATGATTTTATGGAACGTTATCCTTTGGATAATGTGACAGATGAGAATTTCTGGCAGACAGAAAGTGATTTGAAACTTTATTTAAATAAACTCTATCCTGCTTATATAAAAGGGCATGGTGATGGATGGTCGCAAGATAAATATATTACTCCGCTTCCGGTGACAGGAAGTCCTTTGGCTTATGGTGATTTTTATTCAGATAACTGTGTACGTACAGGTAGTGAACCAAAAGAATTGGCAGGGTTAAATAAAATTCCTACCGGGGCAGGAAGTGGTGGATGGAGCTGGACAAATTTACGAACTATTAATTTCTTTTTACAACGTTATCAACGTAGTAATCTTCCTGCTCAGAAGTTGGAACAATATGCAGGTGAGGCTTACTTTTTCAAAGCTCTTGATTATTATAAAAAGGTGTTATTTTTCGGTGATGTGCCTTGGTTGACTCGTGACTTAAATGTAGACTCAGAAGAATTGTATGCTCCACGTAATTCACGTGAAGAGGTTATGGATTCTTTGCTGATGTGTATTAATAAAGCCGTTGCCGGCTTGCCGCAAAAAGGAAAAGAAGAAAGTGGTCGTTTGAATAAGGATATGGCTAATTTTTTAAAAGCTCGTATTTGTTTGTTCGAAGGTACTTATCGTAAATATCATAAGGAACTAAATTTAAATGGAACTAAGTTCTTACAGGAATGTGTTACAGCTTGTAATGAATTGCTAGGCAAATATTCTTTATATACAGACAATTCAGGAGAGTCTTATTGGAAGATGTTTACGGCCTATGATTTTTCTAATAATAAAGAAGTTATTTTAGGTCGTACTTATATTCAGGATGAATTTGGTCATGCTTTTCAGCGTTATTATGACCAAAATAATAGTAACCGTCAATCAATGGGAGCAACCCGAGGGTTTATTGATGAATATTTGTGTGTTGACGGAAGACCTATTTATATAGGTGGTTCCGAAGGTAACTATGAAGAAAATCCAAATTTTGAAGGTTACGGAATGTGGAGAGAGTTGGAAAATCGTGACCCTCGTCTGGTGCAAACCATTTGTCGTCCTGGAGAACATGTTACTATCTATGAAGGAGGCATCGTTTCTTTGGAGGAGAATGGTATTAATTATCCGAAGATTAATTATAACACAAGCGGTTCTACTGTAACCGGATATCGTGTTATTAAACATTGGATGGGTGACATGGAAGAACAAGACCGTACGACTAACGGTATTCAGGCTGCTATCGAGTTCCGTTATGGCGAGCTGTTATTAATGTATGCTGAGGCTAAATATGAACTAGAAGGAACTTTGTCACAAGCAGATGTTGATATGACGATTAATGCTTTACGTGAACGAGCTGGATTTGATTTTGCAAAATATCCAACCTCAAAATTGGTGGTAGGACAAGAACCGGCAGACCCACGTTTGGATAAAATCTATGCAGAAAAATTGGATTATCCGGTTAGTCCGTTGCTTCGCGAAATCCGCCGTGAACGTCGCGTGGAATTGGCTATGGAAAATCATCGTTATGAAGACTTGATGCGTTGGAAGGCAGGTAAACTTCTGACAGTGCCTTTGCGCGGTATGCGGATGACTGATGAGATGCTGGAATTATATAGCGGCAAATATGAGAAGAAGGATACAAGTAAGCCGGGAGCAGAACGTTTTAGTGCAACTAAGGCTACTGTAGACAAGGATATCTTTTTGGATGAAGATGGATTTATTATCTGCTATCCGAAGAGTCCTTATAAATATACTATAAAAGGCACTCTGCCATGGGAAGACTATCGTTATTTATGGCCTATCCCTCGTGAGGAAATAACCATGAATCCGCAGCTCGAACAAAATCCAGGTTGGGAAGAGGCAGAGAATGATAAATAATTCTATTAAAACCTTCTACCGTAAAAAGATGCCTTGTAGCCCTTGCAGGGCATCTTTTTTTAATCATTTTTCTTTCTGAGGACAATATGTGTAGGTAATGGCAACAAAAATGGCAAGTCGTATTCGGTTGCTCTTGTTACTTTTGCATAGTCTTCATAGACAATCTTAATTATAATTCCTTTATTTATTGAACATGAAAAACAAATTCTTAAAGACTTTCATCTTATTCTCATTATTGGCAGCAGGAGCATCTGCTCAGCACAGCCATAAATTATTACCTGCCGAACAGGAAATTCCTTTAAATTATGGTGCTGACCGTTTAGGCAAACGCTATGATGCGGATATGCAGAAATTTCGCGATAACCGTCTGGGTGCTTTTATCCACTGGGGGCTGTATGCTATTCCCGGGGGTGAATGGAATGGCAAGGTCTATCCGGGAGCTGCCGAATGGTTGAAGTCATGGGCAAAAGTTCCGTCAGGCGAGTGGCTGGAATTGATGAAACAATGGAATCCGACGAAGTTTGATGCCAAGAAGTGGGCAAAGATGGCCAAAGAAATGGGAGTGCGTTATGTGAAGATTACCACTAAGCACCATGAGGGTTTTTGCCTCTGGCCCAGTAAGTATACAGAAAACACAGTAGCAAATACCCCATACAAGAAAGACCTTTTGGGAGAAATGATAAAGGCGTATAACGATGAGGGCATTGATGTACATTTCTATTTCTCGGTGATGGATTGGAGTCACCCGGATTGGCGTTATGACGTGAAGACTCCTGAGGACAGTGCTGCTTTCAGCCGTTTTCTGACGTTTACAGATAATCAACTGAAGGAACTTGCAACCCGTTATCCGACAGTAAAAGACTTTTGGTTTGACGGCACCTGGGATGCCAGCATTAAGAAAAATGGTTGGTGGACGGCTCATGTGGAGCGTATGCTGAAAGAAATGCTTCCGGGTGTGACAATCAACAGCCGTTTGCGTGCCGATGACTACGGAAAACGTCATTTTGATAGTAATGGTCACTTGATGGGAGATTATGAATCCGGTTACGAACGTCGTTTGCCCGACCCGGTGAAGGACTTGAAAGTGACCCGTTGGGATTGGGAAGCCTGTATGACAGTACCCGAAAATCAATGGGGATATCATAAAGACTGGTCTCTCAGTTATGTCAAGACGCCGGTAGAGGTGCTTGAACGTATTGTTCATGCTGTGTCTATGGGTGGAAATATGGTTGTAAACTTCGGTCCTCAGGCGGATGGGGATTTCCGTTCGGAAGAGAAGGAGTTGGCTAAATCCATCGGGACTTGGATGAAGAAGAACGGAACATGCATTTATGGTTGTGACTATGCTGGTTGGGAGAAACAGCCTTGGGGATATTACACCCGCAAAGGAGCGGATGTCTACATGGTTGTCTTCAATCCACCTTATTCAAAGCATCTGACAGTGAAAACGCCGAAAGGTACTCAAGTAGTGAAAGCTGTATTGCTGAATGGAAAAGAAGTGAAGGTGGTGGAGACGGCACGAAATGAGTATAATGTAGATATGCCTGCACAGGACCCCGGCGAACCATTTGTCATCAAACTACAGATAAAAGAGGCTGTTGGTGCCGCGGATAAATATCGTGATGCTTTAACTTGATGGGAAAGATGAATTATATAAATAGGGTATGGGGAACAGCACTTGCAGTGCTGTTCTCTGTTTCCGTTTTCGCCCGGATTCCTTTTACGAAGGTGGAAACGAAAAATATGATGCGTAAGGTGGCGGATTGGCAGATAGCTCATCCCAATACCGGTCATGAACATGATGATGTGTCATGGACTCATGCTGTTCTTTATGCGGGAATGGTGGATTGGGCTGAACTGAGTGAAAAGGAAGACAATTATGATTTCTATTATCAGTGGTTGCTGCGCATTGGTAACCGTAATCATTACCAGTTGGGACAATGGATGTATCATGCTGATTTTATTGCAGTGGCACAGGTGTACATCGATTTATATAAGAAATATGGTAAGGAAAGAATGATGTGGCACACGTTGGCCCGTACCGATTGGGTGATTAATCATCCGGCGAAGGGAAATTTGGAACTGGATTATGGCCGTATCGAGACACTTGACCGCTGGTCATGGTGTGATGCTTTGTTTATGGCTCCTCCGGTGTATGCCAAGCTTTATACGATGACCGGTGATAAGAAATATATTGATTTTCTAAATCGTGAGTATAAAGCTACTTACGATTTTCTGTTCGATAAGGAAGAAAATCTCTTCTATCGTGATTCTCGTTATTTTAATAAGAAAGAAGCCAACGGCAAGAAGGTGTTTTGGGGTCGTGGCAATGGTTGGGTATTGGGCGGACTGAGTGAAATCTTGCAAGCTTTGCCTGAAAAGGATAAGAACCGCCGGTTCTATGAGGAATTGTTTGTAACTTTGTCTACACGTGTAGCTGAATTGCAGAGTAAGGATGGTTACTGGCATGCCAGTTTGCTCGACCCCGGGTCGTACCCGTCTCCCGAGACCAGTGCTACCGGCTTTATTGTTTATGCACTGGCTTATGGCATAAACGAGGGCTTGTTGGATAAGGATAAGTTTACTCCCGTTGTGGTGAAAGGCTGGCAGGCGATGCTTGATGCTGTTTCGGCAGAAGGTAAGTTGGGCTATGTGCAACCCATCGGAGCCGATCCGCGTAAAGTCACCCGTGACATGACAGAAGTGTATGGTGTAGGTGCTTTTCTGCTGGCCGGAAATCAAATTTATAAAATGGCGCAATAAATAAAGTCTTAAAGTTTAAAAGAATATTTAGTATAGATGAAGAAGTTAGTAAGTCTGTTGTTGGCCGGTTTGTTTGTTGCAGGAAATGCCATCGCTCGCGATGTCACCTCTTTCAATACCGGTTGGCAGTTTAAAAAAGGCCCTTTTTCTACCGATGCAATGAAGGCGGCTGCCCAATGGAACGGTAAATGGGAAGCAGTGGAAATACCGCATACATGGAATGCCAAGGATATGCAGGTGCAGTATAATAATTTCTACGAAGGAGCGGGATACTACAAGAAAAACTTTTTCTGTCCCGAGGAGTTGAAAGACAAGCGTGTGTTTTTGCGTTTTGAAGGGGTAGGTGCTTGTGCGGAAGTATATGTAAACGGGAAGGTGACGGGAACACATAAGGGGGGATATTCTGCTTTTATGGTTGAAATCGGTACGTCATTGAAACCGGGTGCGGATAATGAAATTGTGGTAAAGGCTGACAATAAGTCTCGTCCCGATGTTATTCCGGTGAACCATGTCTTGTTTGGTGTTTATGGGGGTATCTATCGTCCGGTGTGGTTGGTTGTGACCGAAAAGACTAGCATCGCTGTTAACGATTGTGCTTCCGCGGGTGTTTATATCACTCAGAAGAATGTATCGAAACGTTCGGCCGATATTGCCGTAAAAGTCAAATTGGATAACGCCGCGTTGCAGCCTGTTCCTGTGATTCTTGAAAATACGATTTACACGCAGGAAGGAAAGAAGGTTGCTTCTCAAAAACAGAATATCGAATTGACACCTCAAGGTACACAGGCTTATGTCTCAAACTTTAAAATGAGCAATCCGCATTTGTGGCAGGGACGGGAAGACCCTTATCTTTATAAGGTGGTTTCACGCCTGATGCAGGATGGAAAGGTGATTGATGAAGTGATTCAGCCTTTGGGGGTGCGCAAGTATGAGATTGTTGCCGGCAAAGGTTTCTATCTGAACGGAGAGAAATATCCTATGTATGGAGTTTGTCGCCATCAGGACTGGTGGGGACTGGGAAGTGCGCTGAAGAATGAAAACCATGACTTTGATTTGGCGCAGATAATGGACGTGGGGGCTACCACTGTCCGTTTTGCCCATTATCAACAGTCAGATTATTTATATTCCCGCTGCGATTCTTTGGGACTGATTATCTGGGCTGAAATTCCTTTTGTGAACCGTGTCACCGGTTATGAGGCAGAGAATGCGCAAAGTCAGCTTCGCGAATTGATTCGTCAGAATTTCAATCATCCTTCTATCTATGTATGGGGGTTGCACAATGAGGTGTATCATCCTCACGAATATACATCGCAGTTGACTGCCGCTCTTCATGATTTGGCCAAGACGGAAGATCCCGACCGCTATACGGTTTCGGTGAATGGTTACGGGCACATGGAACATCCGGTGAATTTGAATGCTGATATTCAGGGTATGAATCGGTACTTTGGATGGTATGAAAAGAAAATTCAGGATATTGATGCATGGGTGGAAGGCCTGGAAGAGAAATATCCGTACGAGAAACTGATGCTGAGCGAATATGGCGCTGATGCCAATATCTATCACCAGACTGAATATCTGGGACAATCTCTCAACTGGACCAAGCCTTATTATCCTGAGACTTTCCAAACGAAGACGCATGAATATCAATGGAGTGTGATAGCTAAGCATCCTTATATCATTGCTTCTTATTTATGGAATACTTTTGATTTTGCTACGCCGATGGCTAACCGTGGTGGCATCCCTGGACGTAACATGAAAGGACTGATGACTTTCGACCGTAAAACCAAGAAGGATTCTTATTTTTGGTATAAGGCAAATTGGAGTAAAGAGCCTGTTTTGCATTTGACTCAGCGACGCAATGTGGAGCGTGAAAAGAAGGAGACTTCAGTAACGGTATATTCCAATATCGGTATGCCGAGGGTATATCTGAATGGACAGGAACTGCAAGGTATTCGTAAAGGTTATACTGATGTGCATTATGTTTTTGACCATGTTACTTTGTCTGACGGCAAAAATATGCTGAAGGCTGTTGTGTCTCGCGATGGAAAAGAGTATACGGATGAAATAGAATGGAACTATTCAGGCGAGAAGAACAGAGGGACGGAAGTCTACGAAAACAAAAACGAGCATTTCGGGTTGTAGAATAAATGTTGTCTAAACTGCTTTCACACAAAACAAAAGATAACCTGCTGATCGTCAGTTGCGTTTTGTGAAAGATGAGCGCGTTATGTGTGAAAGCGGATTTCACAAACTTCGGTTAGGTATTCAGAATGATTGTACTTCCTACTTGTACAATCTCTTTTCCCTTCCCCCAAAAAGACCTTGGAGTTTTCGGAAAACTTCAAGGTCTTTTTTGAATACTTCATGGTCTTTTTTTAAAACTTCACGGTCTTTTATTGGGTAGCTGTTTATTTGAATCGTGACGTATCTACCACTTCATGTTTCTTTTTCTTGTACCCTCCGAATATATAGTTGAAGGTCAGCATAATATGACGTGAATAGCTGTTGTTGTGCATATCCATATATTGTCCTCGGTTTCGCAAAGTGATATCTATATTCCCTTGCATTGAATTGAATATATCATTAGCTTTTAATATTAGGCCGGCTTTCTGATTGGCAAAATTCCAACGTAGTCCGGCATTGACGGCCCATACACTATTCAGTGTATAGCTTCCCTGAATGGAGGGACTCAGATACAGACCGGTCAGTTCCATACGGATGTCGGGATGATTGGAAAGGATGATATTGTTTTGCAACATTCCTAGGGCGGTCCATTTGTTATGATTAAAAGAAATGTCGAAGAAGTTGTCGCATTTAGTCTGATGGTAGATGGCCTGCATAGTGGCACGACTCTCCAGCCGGCTGCCTATTTTGAACGGAAGGATGGTTGTTGTCGAGAAACTTTGTTGATAATCCCAATTCAGCATTTTATAAATCAGAGTAAGTCGTTCGGTGCTCTGGTAGGCCAACTGCTCGAATCTGTGAGGTTCATAGTCGTAGGCTATACTGAAAATATATTTATTCTTCAAGATATAATTCAGGTTGAGCGAATAATCAGTGGATGGTTTTAGCATCGGATTGCCTTGAACTTCTTCGTAGCCGCTGATATAGCCGGTGCTTTCACTTAAATCCCAGTAACCGGGATAAGTCTTGTCCGAAGTAAACGAGAGTTGCAGGATATGTGAGGGGCCTGCTACATAAGTCATTGTTGCTGCCGGATGAATAGACCAGGCATGATAATTGCCCATCTTATAGTATTCTCCGGTTACGGAGGCATTGAATGAAAGCCGTTCTCCTATACTTTTGCCGAATCCCGCGTATAGGTCACAGGTGTATTCTTCGTAATGGCTGTCTGTATTCAGTTGGCTCATGTCAGTGGTGCCGACAGCGTGATAAAACTGCGTATTGTGATCGTTGGCATAAGTCAATGAAGCTCCGTAGCTCAGTGTACCGATATTTTTCATGTTATGTTCTCGGTCTATGTATACTTTCCAGCGGTCTATGTTCTGACCACTTGTAGTCTGGAAACGGTTGACACTTTCCTCTCTGTCTTTATTGGTAAAATCCTGATTGCTTTCTGATCGGTAAGAAGTATAGTTCACTCCGGCTTTCAGTCCAATGGGTGACATATAGTCCAATGCCAGGTTATGCATTCGTTTGTCTGCCGTAGTGCGATTGTCAGATGTGGCAAAGTTTCCGTCGGAGGCCGCATGGCTTCTTCTGTCGGGAGTAAAGGCACTGGTATAGGCCAGACTAATGTTATTTCCTTTATTTGTTTTGTATTCAGTCCCTACGCGAATATTATGGGTCATTTCATTATTGTCAATGACTCCCTGCTGGTGTATATCATATATCTTATCGTTTAGGGTATGGCGGGAATATGTATTCGTCTGTTGTCTGTGCCGGCGGTATTGAGTGTTGTACAGAAGGTCGATATTCCATTTCGGGTGGGTATATAACAGGCTGAGGCCACCCTGTGCACCGTTCTTGTAGTCATGCAAGTATCCGGCTTTTACTTCTCCCTGCAGTCCGCCCTCTCCGGCACGGTAGCCTTTCAGAGTCAGGTTGATGGCTGCTCCTCTGACATGGTATTGAGGAGGAGCACTATACATTACTTCAGCTTTCTCCACACGTGAGGCTGGCGTGTTTTTCAATAGGTTGACCAGTTGTTCATTGTTCATCGTAGTCGGTTTGCCGTTTAGGATAATGCTGAGTTCCGTTGCACCTGCCAGTGAAAGATTGCCATTGATTTCCTGTATACCGGGAAGCTGTTGCAGACTTTCGTAAGCATTGCTCACGACTTTATGTTCGGCTAGCCATGACAAATCATAAGAGAGTTTTCCTTCTTCTACCTTCACAAGTGGCTGTTTCCCTTTTATTACCACCTCATCCAGTGTGTAATTTTTGCCTGACAGAATAATTGTACCTGCGTCACTACCCGTTCCTTCTTGTTGGCAGGTTGTGTATAAAATATGTTGGAATATCAATCGATATCGAACCGGTTGTCGGTTGAACTGAAAATATCCGGTACTGTCTGTGATGAGTGCATCTATAAAGGTGGAGTCGATATTTTGCAGTATCACTGTGGCGCCATCAATGGCATGCGCATCAGTGTCCGTCACCTTCCCGCTGACGGTCTGTGCTGTGGCACTTTGCGCGGCACAGATTAGAAATAATACGATACCGATAATAATTTGCTTTTTCATATCTGTTTGTTTTTAATATTTTCTTTAACTTTGACGGAGTAAAAGTAGAGATACTTTTCTTTATATGTGGTTAATGGCAGGTTAACATTAGGTTAATATATTGTAGTCCTTTATGTTTTACTTAATTATCTGATTTACTTTATTTTACCATTTAAAAGATAGGATAATATAAATAATAGAACATACAATTTACATACAAATGGTGTATCTAAAAGAAAATAGGAATAAATATTTGCATTATAAAAGTGGATGTTTAGTAAATGCTCCTAAAAAATAAGATAACATATAAAGATACAAAAAAGCCAACTAATTTACAATACTTTAAGTATTAATTAGTTGGCTTTTTATACTATTTACCGAATATCTATAAAAACGAAACAAAATAAGGTGTTATTCTCTTTTACCTTCCAATATATTTTCTTTTCCGTCTGACAAACTTTAATCATTAGAAAAATCTAGTGTCTTATATGTTCATACTCTCCGTCTTGCTGGATAATTGTACAGGTCTGCATCACATTTCCTTTCGTGTCTTTCAGGTATAGGTGGGCAGTGCGGTCCGTACTGGTAGTGTTTTCGGCTATTGGGATGCTTATCTTCCATTGGTATACAGTGACGTGGTTGCCGCTGTATTGCTCGTTTTTTTCTCCCTGTTCGATTTTTTCCACCGTCATCCAGTTACAGTCGGTCGATATAATTGGTTGGTGATTGGCATAGATAATGAATACTGCTTCAGGATGCCTACCGGATGACATAGAGTGACCGTAGCCATCCGCATCGTTCCAGCCTCCCGAATTTCCGTTGAGTTCCATCCTCAAGTAGTCGTAATAAAACACCTCGTCTGGGTCGTTGTGGCTGTAGACGATTTCATGGCAGGCTATGTAGAAATTGCGCTCCATAAAGCGCGACTTGCACTCGTAGGTGTATTGAATGCCCATCCCGTGTCCGGAGGATTCAGGCACTTCTTTCACGAACACGTTCCATATATTTTCCGGCAGGTGGGCTAGGAAATCAATTCTCTTGCCGTCTATCACGAGAAACTGATCGTAGAAACGTGCTTTGAGTGTCAATCTTGCCACCCAGCCTTCTGCCGATGATTCTACCAATTTTCTCTTTTGGTGAGTAGTGTCTATAAAGTACCATCCGGTGGGCAGAGATGTCTTTTCCCATTGGTCTTGAATGGCCTTGGCCTCTGGGTTATTGACGTTATCATCGTATAGTTTACTGACAACATAGTTCTCCCACTCTCCCGGGGCTGAACCAGTATAGCCATCATCGAACTCTTCTCCCCAGTGCAACGTGGAGACATCCGGTATGGTAGTAGTATGGTAAAATACCCAAAGGCTGTCGTTCACGTTTTGCGTATATTCGTCCCAAAAGATATTTCCCCAATCCGCTTTGCCCGGATAGAGGTCTACCGGATCAATAAATGCAGATGATTCCACTGTATGTCCTAAATCCACAAATCTGTCTGTATAGACTTTCCCATTGGTATAATGTCTTTCCCGTTCCACATAGGCATAGTAAAGTAATGGCAGATTGTCATGTGCTTCCTCCCATATATATCCCGTGCGGTAAATTACCGTATCAAGTACCGGAACGTAGGCGGTCTGCCTTACCAGTATGTCTTGCGATATTCCCGTGTCCTTTCCTTTGATGGTGATGGTTGCCTCCCGTCCGACTGAGTCGCTCTCATTGGGGGAGATGTCAAAAAACAAGTCCTTTTCCACCAGTCCGCGGGTACGCCCTTGCACCTGCTTTATCCAGTCGGCGGAAACCGTCACCTCCAAATCAAGATTGGTCTGCACCTTGAAATCCAGCGCACCGCCTACGGCATCCACTTCGTATTCATTCTTCGCCACCACAATCGCACCCTTATAGGCCTGATACACCTTCACTGTGTCTGCCAGTGTAGCGTCCGTCTTTCCACGGAATACAACTTCCGTCTGCCTCGGGTCATAACTGCTGTTGGCCGCAATGGTAAGCATATGGCTGTGGGTGGTGACGGCACGTGTGTTTCCTCCGTCCGTTATCCAGTCTACGCTGTCGGGTATCAGCACTTCGTATTCCATGGTGCTCGTGATGTCAAGCGTGACGGTCTGTTCTTCCGAACCTGCCACAATCTCCCTTTGCTCAAGCGTGATGAAGTTGGAATAGTCCTGCGTGACGGTAACCGTTTCCGTTTGGCTGCCGCTTCTGATGGTTACTTCGGCGGTTCTTGTCTCTCCGGTGGCGTTCGGTTCTGCGGTGATGGTTATTGTCGCATCCCCTGCAGCACCGCTTGTCGGATGCACTTTCAGCCATGAGGCGGAACGGGCTGCTGTCGTTTCCGTAACGGACACGCTCCATGCCTGAGGAGCGTTGAAAGAAAAAGTGGTGCTGCCTCCGTCTTTTTGTAACGTAGGCTGTGTGTCCTCGGTGGAAGGAATAGTGATGGGCATGTCGGATTCCTTGTCATCGCTACATCCCTGCCCGAACAGCAGGTATGCGACAAGCCCGGAACAGATGAATAATTTTGATTTTAAATTTCCCATATCCTTTTATTTTAAGTTAGTTATATCGTGAATATACACTATCGCTGATGTATTTTCGGCACAGACTCGGGCCCAGTCGGTTGATGACTGTGCGGTATTCCTCTTTCTTGTACATATCATCAAAGAAACCGCATTCTTTCAGCCAGTCTATATATTCTTGCCCTCTGTTTGAATGTTCCATGTGGAAGAATATTATCTGGTTAATTAGATAGGAAAATAACTGGCTGTCGTTCATGCTACACTGTATGATTTTAGTATACTCCATTTTTTTACTTTTACATAAATCTTTCTGTAGTAGGATGGTCTGCATTTCATGATAAAGGTACTTGAAGCATCTGTTAAAGTTCTCGAAGTCTTTTATCTGTCTTTGAAACCTTTGCCATATATGTTCATTAAGACGGCACGGAGATATAGGATGCATGCTGCTGAACCGCCCTGTATTATGGTCAAAGAAATGGAAGAAATTCGTGAACACATCTTCATCCTTTTTTATGTCTGACAACCATGCTTCAAAGCGGTTATTTACCCGTGTCTTGCTCAGGTTGTTGCCGAACAGGGAGAGCTGATTGCTCATGAGTTGTGCGAATAGTGAATCAAAAGATGTAATTCTTTTTAGTTCATGAGATTGCCGATAGGCTTTATATGCCATACGGAATGCTTTCCAGGTGGCAAGAGCTGTTATGGCAGTGGCAAAAGTATTGATAATGCTAATGATATCAATCGTTGGCATATGGAACTTCGTTTAATAAAATGACAAAGGTTGAATATAAAGGCAAGTGAAACGGGTCGTTTCCTTTAGGAAATAGTCGGACAAAGAAGCCGGATGCCGCAAGATATACATACTGTGAGTCCTCCATGCTCTTCCCAGTCCCTTGGAAGATTTCTATTTAAACGTGAAGCGTGGAACTGCATGCCACGTCTTAAATTGGAGGTCCTGAGAAAACCTTTGATGACAGATATGGTTATAGCAGCCCACGCTATATGCGTGAGAACCACTATGCCGTTCTTGTCATCTTTGAAAATTTCTCAGGTTTCCAATTACAAGATAAGCATAACGCTTCTTCAAATTCTAAAATGTCTTGGAGGGAGTTTTCTCTCTCCAAATGCAAAAATATGAAAAATGCAGGAAGTGCAATAATATTTCCTGCATTTTTTATGTTGGCACATAAGTATTTATAATCGTTACAGTTTGAATCCCTTGTTTTTCCGTTGCGGTTGCTGTATCGTTGGCCGTATC